>Ga0136633_1003168_pt1 | contig 10925 bp, 9 predicted proteins | sample AntDrymeUQ832206_2_FD_105494 | JGI IMG/M metagenome (GOLD analysis project Ga0136633, IMG submission 105494) | Polar desert sand microbial communities from Dry Valleys, Antarctica - metaG UQ83 (22.06) | ecosystem: Environmental > Terrestrial > Soil > Desert | place: Antarctica: Dry Valley...
CAGAGCCACGATGCAGACCACGGCGATGAGGGCCAGGAGCAGGGCGTACTCGACGAGGGCGGCGCCGCGCTCGCTCTTGACGTTCAGACGGGCCTGCATGTAGTTGACGATGTCCTTGTGCATTTTGGGTTGTCCCCTTCTCGGGTTCTGCCCCGTCTGGGGGGCTTCGGGTGATGATTCATGTATCGGACTCACCCCATCGAGCCTTGATGGGCTGATCGACCCAATTTCCGGACAACTTTGCGACGCTGCCCTGTCAGGTCAGGCGGATGATGCCCATCCGCACGGCCCGGAGGACGGCCTGTGTGCGGTCACGGGCGTCGAGCTTCGAGTAGATCGAAGCCAGATGGTTCTTCACCGTCTTGACGCTGATGAAGAGGGCCGCAGCAACCTCGGGGAGGGTCATGCCGTCGGCGACGAGTTGCAGGACCTCTTCCTCGCGGGCACTGATCACCGGCGCTTCGCCGTTCCCCTTCCCGCCACCGACCGCCTTGACGCCCGCGAGCATCGAGCCGGCCAGGGCCGGCGACAGCACGCTCTCGCCACTTGCCGCCAGCCGCACGGTGGCCACGACGTCGTCGATCGAGCAGTCCTTGACCAGGTAGCCGATGGCGCCCGCCTGGATGGCCCGGGCCATGACATCGCCGTCTGCGTGCATCGTGAGCATGACGACCTGGGCATGGGGCACGAGCCGCGTGATCTGGCGGGTGGCCTCGACGCCGTCCAGGGCGGGCATCGAGACGTCCATGAGCACCACGTCCGGTTGCAGCGCCTGCGCCAGCCGTACCGCCTCAGCCCCGTCGGGGGCTTCGCCCACGACGTTGAAGCCGTGCTCTTCCAGCGACCGGCGCAGGCTGTCACGCAGCATCCGGTGGTCGTCGGCGAGCAACACTCGTGCCGCAGGTGGGTGGGTCTCGGACCCGCCTCCCGAGCCTGTCATTCGCCTACCCGGCACTCGATCACGGTGCCGACGAAGGGCTCGGAATCGATATCCAGCCTGGCGTTGATGGCGTCGGCTCGTTCTCGCATGCCTTGAAGACCGTAGCTGCCGAGCCTGCTGTCGCTGTCGGGGTCGAAGCCCTTGCCGTCGTCGGCGACCGTCAGCCGGCCGGTGTAGCCGTCGCACTCCCATCGCACCCGGAGGTGCTGGGCACGGGCGTGGCGTTCGACGTTGCTGACTGCTTCGTGGATCACCCGCCACAGTTCCCGTTCCTGCACGAGGGGCAGGCGTCCCGACGTCTGGTGCCAGAACGTCACCTCGAAGTCGGCGCGTGCCCGCACCCGATCGAGGAACTCCTCGATCGTGGAGACGAAGTCCTTCGTCTCGCTCACCTCGGTGCGTAGGTCGCAGAGGGTGTCGCGTACCTCGGTGAGCACCCCCCGCACCTCGTTGCGGAGGACACCGAGCTCCTCGCTCATTTTCGGGTCCTCGGCCATCGCCGTGAGGCGGTCGAGCTTGAAGGCGACGAAAGCCAGAGACTGCCCCACGCTGTCGTGCATGTCACGGGCGATCCGGACGCGCTCCTCGTCGGCGCCGATGGTGCGCAGCCGTGCGAACCACCTGGCGTTGTCGACGGCCATGGCCGCCGACTCGACGAACCCGTCGAGGATGCGCAGGTCACGCCGGCCGTAGAAGCCCGCTTCGTGCTGCTCGAGGCCGACGAGGCCGATCAGCGCCCCTCGCGCCCGCAGCGGGGCGTACAGCCCCGATCTCGACAGGATCTCCGGGCCCAGCCCGTCCCCGGGGCCCAGGCTGACCACCAGCGAGGCCACGCTGCTCGTCGTCGCCGCGGCCAACGGCCCGGGCAGCTCACGGTCGTTCAGCGTCCGGGGTAATGCGGCGCCCTCGGAGGCGGCCACGGACCACGTCTCGGTGGCGTCATCGCGGAGGAGGACGGCCACGACATCGCAGTCGATCAGGCTGCGGAGACGGTTCACCGTGGACGCGAGTACCTGCTGGAGATCGAGTGACGCCGGGAGCGTCTGGGCCACGCGGTGGAGCGACACCAGGAGCTCGTTGGCCTCGGTCAGCTGGCTCATGCGGTCGAGCGTGCGAGTGTGCTGTTCCTCGGCCTGGCCGAAGAGACGGCGGGCGTATCCGGCGAGGAGCGCCACCAGGAGGAGCTCGGCGACCCACTGCCCGGTGGTCGCCAGGCTCTCGGTGGAGAGCGCGCCGATGTCCAGGTGGTAGGGAACGGCGACGATCACGCTGGCGGCGCCGGCAGCTCGAATCGCAACGCCGAAGCCTCCTACGAAGCCGACGGTCATGATCCCGCCGATGAGACAGAGCACCAGAGGTGACCGCCAGGCACCGGTCGTCGCCACTGCGGCGATGTCGACGGCCACCCCCACCACGACTGGCAGCCGGCCCGGTCGACCGCCGGTGCGGCGCTGGTCGGACTGCCAGACGGCGACCGCAGCGAGGGCCAGCGCCCAGGCGCCGACCCTCACCGTAATCTCGCCGGAGACGGCGGCCACCACGAGCCCGATGGCGAGCGTCGCCCAACGCACGCTCGCCCCGAGTGGCTGCAGCGGTGCGGCGGAGACCGCCGGGAGACCTGGCACCGATGCTGCAGCCTGCATAGTGGCTACTTGAAGGCCTGCGAGATGCCGAAGGCGGCGGGGCCCAGGACGGTGACCATGATGGCGGGGAACACGAAAAGGACCAGCGGGAAGAGCATTTTCACAGGCAGTTTGGCCGCCTTCTCACGGGCCCACTGCCGCCGCTTGTTCCGCATCTCGACCGCCTGGGTCTTGAGAACCCGCCCGATCGGGATGCCGAGGGCGTCGGCCTGCAGTAGGGCGAGGACGAAGTTCGACAGCTCCGGCACCTGGGTCCGGCGCTTGAGGTTCTGGAACGCGTCGCGGCGGGGCAGGCCCAGCTCCATCTCGTGCAGGGTCCGGGAGAACTCCTCGGACAGCGGCGAGTTGAAGTGCTGGCACACGATTTCGAGAGCGCCCTCGAACCCCATGCCGGCCTCGACCGAGATGGCCAGCAGATCGAGGGTGTCGGGGAGGTCCTTCAGGATCGCCGCTTGGCGCTCGGACACCTTGCGGGAGAGCCACGATGCCGGCAGGCACCAGCCGATGACGGGGGCCAGGACCAGGATCATGATCCCCACCCGAGGTGCCGGATGGGCCATGAGCAGGTAGGCCAGTGCGCCCACGGACAGGAGACCCGTGGTCGCAGACTGCGCGATCACGAACTCCTCGGCCCGCATCGTCCCGGTGAGCCCGGAGAGCAGCAGCTTGCGCTGCGTGCGTTCCAGGTACTCGCCGGGGGTCAGGCGGGTGACGCCCTTCAGGGCCCGACCGCTGAACGGCTTGACCACCCGGACCCAGAACGGCTGGGCCAGTGTGGCCTCGAACTCGTCGACCGGACCTCCGGTTTCGTCGAGGTCGTGGAAGTACTCGGCCACGTTGAACGCCGGGCGCCGAGCCCGGGCCACGCCGACAGCGGCCAGGGCCGCGCCGAGCGTCGTGAACGAGATGGCGAGAAGGCTAAGGGAGTTCACGATCACACCTCGATCTTGCACATGCGGAAGATGATGACGGAGCCGAAGGACATGAGCAGTACCGTCGCCCCCAGGACGATCAATCCGATCCCGTGGAACATGGGCTCCATATAGCCGGGGCTGATGACCTGGATGCCAAGGAACATGAACGGGGCGAGCGCGGTGAGGACGTAGGCCGAGATGCGGCCCTCTGCGGTCAGCACGGCGACGTCCCGGCGGACCTCCTCCCGGGCCCGGATGAAGTCGGCCAGTGTGTGAAGCAGGTCGGCCAACCGGCCTCCGACCGTCTGCTGAATGCGGATGGCCTGGACGACCCAGTCCATGTCGCGCACCTCGAGGCGTTTGGCCATCCGGGCCAGGGCGTCGACGAGGGGGTCACCCAGCCGTGTTTCGGCCACGACTCGGGCGAACTCCTCCGACATGGGGGGCTCGGCTTCCTCGCACATCATCTGGATGGCCCGCAGGAACGTGTGCCCGGCGGACAGCGAGGAGGCGATCAGGGTCAGCGCGTCGGGCAATGCCGCTTCGAACGCCTTGCGGCGCTTGGCGATGCGGTTGCGGACGAAGGCCACCGCCGCGAGCGGGCCGATGGTGAGGCCGACGACGGCGAGGACCACGGTCCCGGTGACGCCGTAGAGCACGGCAGCCAGGGCCAACGTGGCCCCGCCGGCAACGATGACGTACTCGCCGGGGCGCATGGGGATGCGGGCCCGTTCGAGGGCGGACCGCATGTCGCCCTTTTCGTCGAACTGGTCGACGACCTTGCCGGCAAGGCCGATGGTGCCCTCCACCAGCGGGCTGTATCCCTCGCTGACGCTGTCGGGCCTGACGTCACGCTCCCCGAAGGGTAGGTCGAGGATCTCGGCGAGCGCCTTCTCCCGCTCCCGCACCCGGAAGAGGAGGCCGCCGACCACCAGGGCCAGGCCGCTGCCGACGAAGATCATGGCGAAGATCCCGGCGTTCATCGGGAACGCTCCGCGGTCGCCAGCTGGGAGACGGACGGGACACGGGTGTTGCGCAGGCGGGACACCGGGGCGGCCGGTGCGTCAGTCGGGGCCCGGAAGGCCTTGGCCGGGACTTCGATCCCGGATTCGGCAAGCTTGTCGAGGAACTTTGGCCGGAGGCCGGTGGCGACCAGCTCGCCGGCCGTCCTCCCGTTCTCGGTGCGGGGGAGCGGGCGGTACTTGAAGAGCTCCTGGAGGAGGATGGTCTCACCCTCCATGCCCTGCAGCTCGGTGACCGAGGTGACGACGCGGCGGCCGTCGGGCATGCGGTCGAGGTGCATGATCAGGTTCAGGGCCGAGTTGATCTGCTCCCGGATGGCCTTGATCGGCAGGTCGTACCCGGCCATGAGGGTCATGGTCTCGAGGCGGCTGAGCGCGTCGCGGGGACCGTTGCTGTGGACGGTGGTCATCGACCCTTCGTGGCCGGTGTTCATGGCCGAGAGCATGTCGAGGGCCTCGGCGCCACGGACCTCGCCGACGATGATGCGGTCGGGTCGCATACGCAAGGCGTTGCGGACGAGATCCCGGATGCGGACCTCGCCGGCCCCTTCTGCGTTCGGCGGCCGGGACTCGAGGCTTAGGACGTGGGACTGCTGGAGCTGGAGCTCCGCCGCGTCCTCGATGGTGACGATGCGCTCGCCCTCCGGGATGAACGAGGAGAGCACATTGAGGTTGGTGGTCTTGCCGGTGCCGGTACCGCCGGAGACGAGGATGTTGAGCTTGCCCCGCACACAGGCTTCCATGACCACTGAGAGGTCGAGGGTGAAGGTGCCGAAGTTGATGAGGTCCTTCACGGTGTAGGGGTCCGCCGCGAACTTCCGGATGGTCATGATCGGCCCGTGGATCGCCAGCGGCGGCAGAATGGCATTGACACGGGAGCCGTCGGGGAGGCGGGCGTCAACCATCGGGGACGATTCGTCGATGCGCCGGCCGACGCCGGCGACGATCTTCTCGATCACGTGCCTGTACTGCTGGTCGTCGGTGAACGAGGCGCCGGTACGGACCAGCTTGCCGTCGCGCTCGATCCATACATCGTCGTAGTTGTTGCACATGATTTCTGTGATGGAGTCGTCGCCGAGCAGCGGGTCGAGCGGTCCGTAGCCGAGGGTGTCGGAGATCATCTCCTGGACGAAGGACCGCCGCTCCCGGGGGGAGACCTTGACGTCCTCCCGCTGCAGGATTTTGTCGAGGGCGGCCTTGACCTCGGTGGCCAGCGCGTTCTCCGAGAGGCCGGTGGCCTTGGGGGCCACCTCCGACAGCACGAGCTCGCGGACCTTGCGCTTGGATGCCTGCCAGCTGGCGGTGGAGTTCTGCTTGGCGCGGGAGGCGCCGCTCGTCGCCGTCGCCGCCGGCCTCGAGCTCGGGCTCTTCGCCGTGCCCGGGGGCTGGGGCCGACCCGAGGAGGAGGCATTCTCCTGCTCCTCGAGGGCGGCCAACTTGTCGGAGAGCTTCACGAATGTCCTCCTAGGATGCGATCGCAGGCGAGCGGTGGAACATGCGGCCGAACAAGCTGCGCCTGTTCGGACCCTCGGCCTCGAGGGCCTTGCCCCGGTTGGCCTCCGGCAGGAGCGGGCTCATGCCCGCCGCCATGCGCCGGCTGACGTCGGAGGTCGGGGCGAAGGCCAGCACGGGTGTGCCGACGTTCACCGACTTGGTGACCTCCTTGGCGTAGGGCAGCACCGAGGTGAACCCCTGGGGGAACAGCCTGGTGACCTGGTCGACGTCGAGGCCGACGTCCCGCTCGGCCTTGTTGAGGATGAGCTTGACGTTGTCCGAGGAGATCTTGAGCTTCTCAAGGGTGTTCAGGAACACGCCCATGTGCCGGACGCTTGGGAGGTCGAGGGTGGCCATCACGTAGAGCTGGTTCGACATGTCGAAGGCGGCCAGCACGATCTCGGTGAGGGCGGCGGGCGTGTCGACGATGACATAGTCGAACTTCTTCCGGGCCGCCTCGATCACCCGCTGGACGTCGACCGGGTGGATGCGGTCGGCGTCGGAGGGGTCCTTGGGTGCCGGCAGCACCATCACGCCCGAGTCGTGGGTGACCACGTACTCCTCGATGTGGGCGGACAGGTCGACCTCGTCGATGTCGTCCCGGGAGAGGATGTCGGAGATCGTGAACCGGGGGCGCAGCCGGAGGGCGGTCGACACCTCGCCGAACTGCAGGTCGAGGTCGATGATGCAGGTGCGCTTCCCGGTGTACTGGTGCAGGTAGTACGCCAGGTTGGTGGCGTAGAAGGTCTTTCCGCAGCCGCCGGTGGCGGAGGACACGGTGAAGACCGTTCCCAGGTTGGCTGCGGGGGCCGGCGAGTGGACGCTGCTCCCCACCGCCTCGGTGGGATGGCTGCGACTCATGGAGACTGCCCGCTCGACTGCGTCGTGCAGGTTCCGGTCGGACACGGGGAGCTGGAGCAGGTCCATGGCCCCGGTGCGGATGATGTCCCGCAGGGTGGCGTCGGGCCGCTTGGCGAAGGCGAGGACCAGGCTGGTGGCCGGGGTCTCGTCGTGGATGGCTTGGAGGGCGGCGAGGCCGCTCTTCGTGCTCAGGCTCGGCCCGGCGATCATCACGTCGAAGGGACCGTCGGCGTTGACCGCGTCCTCGACGGCAGTCGGCCGGTCGACCGCCACGACCTCCGGCCGCGGGCGCATCTCGCCGGCCACGCCCCGGATCTGGTCGGCCAGGGTCTCGTCCTTCTCCAGGACGAGGATCTTGGGGTTACGCACGGTGGCTACTCCTCGATTCTCGGAGGTCGATCAGAACTGCTTGAGGGCGTCGGCGATGCCCGAGCCCGGCGTGGCCGCCACCGGCGCCGCGTCCTTGGACACCAAGGAGAAGTAGAGCGACTCGAACGTGCTCAGGTAGATAAGGCGCTCGGCCTCGGCCGGGCTGACCGCCAGCAGGTACAGGAGGGCGGTGCCTGCCGGCTGGCCCTGGGCGGCGACCAGCGTGGCGCCGTTCACGTTCAGCACCTCGGTGTTCTGCATGATCAGGTGGACGCTGCCCTGGGGCAGTTTGGGGTCGGAGCCCGCCTTGACGACGCCGTAGATGTTGATGCGGTCGCCGGCGCCGGCGAACCCGGCGACGCCGGGCACATTGGCGAGCTGCACGGCGAGGGCGGTCTTGCCGTCCGGGATCTTGAGGGTGCCGATCCGGGTCTGCGCAGCCTGGAACTGGTCCGAGGTGAGGATCTCACCCTGCGACACGCCGAGGGTGACCGTCTTGCCGGCCAGCTGCGAGGGATCGGTGAGCGCAGTGCCGGGCTTGGCGGCGGGGTCGACCGTCTTGGCCTTGACCAGCCCCTGGGCCACGGCGCTCGATCCGGTGGTGCCGGCGGGGATCGGCTTGTCGGCCACCAGCACCGAAACCTTGCCGGCGCCGACGGAGGTGCCGTCGTCACTGTTGCGGACCACGAGGTACGTGGCCGCAGCGCCGATGATGAACACGGCGAGGCCGAGGGTCACGATCAGGTTCGAGCGCTTTCCCATAGTGATGATCTCCGGTCTGTTCGAGGGAATTGGGTTCGGTCCGACTCCCGCGTCGGGGTCGCCCAAGAACGTTTTCGGCCGGAGCGGTGCCTGGCTGTAGCCGGAATATGAGTCGTTCGACCTAAAGCCCGCCCTGTGGCCGACCGATACGTCCTCAGTGAACGCACGACCGAGGGACGGAGCTCAACGCGTGACCAGTCGACACTCCCTGCCATCCGCCGACGCCCGCCGGAGCGTGCTCCGACGCCGGGACCAGAAGGGTGCGGCAGCGGTCGAGTTCGCACTCGTCGTCGGGATCTTCGTGATGGTGCTGTATGGACTCATCTACTTCGGCATGGCGCTATCGACGAAGCAGCGGGTGACGAACGCTGCCGCCGAAGGCGCGCGGGCCGCAGTGGGAGCCGCCAGCCCAGCGGATGCCCAGAACACTGCGCAGACCCGGGTGCAGTCCCTCCTGGGCGCTGCGAACGGCCGGTACACCGTCCTTCCGGTGGCCGCTGCGTGCAACAGCGCAGCCCCCACCGGCGCACAGTGCATCACGGTGACGATCAGCTACGACTGGAAGAACTATCCGGTCGTCCCGGCTGCCCCCGGTCTGCGACTGGCCCGAGTGAACAGTCTCGGTTCCAGCGCCGTCGTCCAGTACTCCGGCTGAGCCGGCTCGCGAACATACGAACAAGGGGAGTAGCTCGGTGACGCACCGAAGGACACCTACGAAGGACGAGCGCGGGTCGATCCTCGTGCTGTCGACCGTCGGGCTCGTGGTGGCGATGATCTTCGGCGGCCTCGCCGTCGACCTCGGCTTCCTCGCCCAGGAGGCACGGCAGAACCAGAAGGTGGCCGACATGGCGGCGCTGGACTCGATTCGCGAGCTGCCCGGCGATCCGAGGAACGCGGCCCTCGCCAGCGCGGCGCGAAACCAGTTCCTGGACACCAGCAACATCCTCACCGAATGGGCCGCTTCGAGAAGCGGCCCGTGGTCGTCGAACATCGCAAACCTCGCCACAGCCAAGGCCGTCCGGGTCTCGATCTCCTCGGTGCACGAGAACCAATTCCCCTTTCTCGCCGACGGCCAGAACGTGGTCCGTCGGGCGATCGCCGAGAAGCGGGATATCGCAGGGTTCACCCTGGGGTCCTCGCTCGCCACCCTGAACTCGTCGTCGTCCGCGCTGCTCAACCCCATCCTGAGCGCCTGGCTGGGGGGGACTGTGGGCCTTTCGGTCCTGAGCTACCAGGGCCTCGCCGCCGGCCAGGTCACGCTGGGCGCCCTGCGGATGCAGCTTGCGGACATGGGCATCGCCGCTGGGACGGTCGACCAGATGCTGACCTCCAATATCACCCTCGCCCAGCTCTACCAGGCCTCGGCGCAGGCGCTGGCCGCCAACGGCCAGACGGCGAACGCCAGCCTGTTCAACACCCTCCGCCTGCAGGCGGGGAGTACGACGCTCTTCAAACTCGGCGAGATGATCACCATCGGCCAAGGCGGCTCTGACTCGGCGGCCTCGGCCCAGTTGAACCTGCTCCAATTGCTCACCGGCTCCGCTGCCGTGGCCAACGGGCAGAATCTGATCAGCGTGACCGGCGTGGCGATCACCGTGCCCAATGCCGGCTCGGTCGACCTGAGCCTGCGGGTCATCGAGGGGCCGAAGATCTACATCGGCCCGGCTGGAACGGGCCCCCACGTGACGACCGGGCAGATTTCACTGACCATTACCCCCCGCATCAGCGTGCTGAACCTGCTCGGGCTGGTCAGGCTCACCGGCGACGCGCCGATCGACCTGATAGCCGCCGGGGCAACGGGCACGCTGAAGTCGGTGACCTGCCCGTCCAAGAACATCGTCGTCACCGCCGACCCCGTCGCCATCGCCGCATCGACCAAGACGACGACGCTGTTCGTCAGGTCCGCCGCCAACATCTCGCTGCTGGACGTGAACATCACGGCCATTCGCGCCGCCATCGACGAGCCCGCCACCGACCTGCCGTTCACCTACGACGCCGAGTTCTCCCCGCCCAATCAGGTCTCCAAGACCGCCGGCTCCACCATGGTCGGCCTCGAGACGCTGACGAACACGACGGGGGTCGGCGCAAACGCCAACGTGCTCGGCCTGTTGGCGCTCGGTCTGAGCCAGAGCACGGTGGTCACTGCGGTCACCAACCTTGTGGACACCCTCATCGGAGACATCGACGAACTGGTCGTTACGCCCCTGCTGAACGCATTGGGCCTCGACATCGGGTCGGCCGAAGTCACGGCACTCGGACGCGACCCGGTGACAGGTCTCGGGTTGCCGCAATGCGGCCTGCCGACCCTCGCGGGCTGATCGAGCCCAGTGTCGCCACCAGGCCCGAAATACTCCGCTCACGAAATAGTCGTATCACCCCTCAACTGTTCAGGGTCACGTGCCGACGGAGTCTCTGTCCCAATACCGAGAGAGGATTCCCCGACAATAAACCGTCGCCTTCCCCTGTTTGTTGCGGCAGTCGCCACTGCGGTCGGCCTGCTTGCGTCGAGCAGTACCGCCTACGCCGACACGGTCTTCGACACCGGAATGGTCACCGTCGCCGAGACGAAGGCGGTCAAGCTCGACGTCGACGGCGTGACGGTGTCGCTGAACAAGGTGTCGAACCCCGGTGTACAGGTCCGGGTCACCGCCAGCGAGGGAGGCGGGTCGGTCACGCAGACGGTCCACGTCGCCGGCGAGAACGGCTGCAGTGCGGCGGACGACCTCAGCAACGGCACCCTCAACCGGACCCTCACCATCAGCGACGGCGGATCGGCGACGATCTACGTGAGGGTGCAGTACACGACGACCACTCCCGCCGGGGCCTCCTGGGTCACGGTCCTGGAGCCCTTCGGCCCCGGCATGTCCGTGAGCGGGCCGGGACTGGTCGACGGCGTGCCGGTCGGCATCTGCGTCGCCTG
>Ga0136633_1003169_pt1 | contig 10922 bp, 11 predicted proteins | sample AntDrymeUQ832206_2_FD_105494 | JGI IMG/M metagenome (GOLD analysis project Ga0136633, IMG submission 105494) | Polar desert sand microbial communities from Dry Valleys, Antarctica - metaG UQ83 (22.06) | ecosystem: Environmental > Terrestrial > Soil > Desert | place: Antarctica: Dry Valley...
AGTCGCTCGCCAGCCCGCAGCGGGGGCGGCACCTGGCGAGGCGGGACCATCAACTCGTCCAGCGCGTCGCCTGCCGACAAGTCGTGGGGTTCGGATGGGGTCTCGGATGCGGTCATAACAGGTAGGCCACGAACAGCGTGAGGGCCGCCGCAGCGGGTGCAACCGTATCGAGTCCTGTCGCGGGGAGAGGATGCCATACGGATCGCCCTGCCCCGCGGACGAACCCGCGCATGTGCAGCGCGTCGGCCAATGCACGCGATCGGCGCAGCGCGTGCACGAAGAGTGGCACCACGGACGAACCCCCCACGGGCAGCAGTCTGCGGCGCGCTGGCACTCCGCGCGCCACTCGCGCGGACTCCACCACCCGCACGTCTGCGGCCAGGGTCGGCACGAAAGCGAGGCCCAGGCCGAGCATCAGTGCGAGCTCCTCCACCGGCACCCGCAGCAGATGCAGGGGATGCAGCAGCCAGCGCAGTCCTTCCGCGAGCTCCACGGCGTCCGCTCGGTGGGTGAGTGCCAGGGACGCCAACAACACTGTGAGCAGCTGTGCAAAGCGGCGGGCGAGCCAGGCCAGATCAGACCGCACCACCTGTTCGCCGTAGATCAGCACCTCCGGACTGCCGCCGAATGTCAGCTGCAGTGCCGCCAGAACCACGAGCGCGAAGAGGAACGGCCGCACAGCCGCTATCACCACCACATGGCCGGGCCGAGCACGGAACACCGACACACCGGCGGCTGTGAGCGCGAGTAGAGCACCGGCCAGGCTCGGGGTGGCGAAGGCCGCAGCGACGAGCAAGATGAAAGCCACGATGCGTGATCGGGCGCCCAGCGGACGTCCCCCCGCCTGCAGGTCAGCGAGCAGCCATCCGGGCTCCCCGCCCTCGGGCTGCGCCTGCCGGGGCTCCATCCTCCCCGCATCCGACAGACCCGCGTTCGCGGCGTGCTCACGGATGAACTGGACAAGCTCGGGTTCACCGAGCACGCGCGGGGCTGCCACCCCGGCGGAGCGCGCCACCGCGTGTGCGAGGACATTGGCTGCCGGGGCCTCGATACCCAGGGCTGCTGCCGCGGGAGGGTTGGCGAGCAGGCCGGCGGGGACCCCGTCGAAGGCCACTCGGCCCTGCTCCAGCACCACGAGCCTGGTGGCGAGTTTCGCCGCCTCCTCGGCATCGTGGGTGACGAGCAACACGGCCGCGCCCTCCGCGGCAGCCTGCCGCGTGACAGCGTGGAGGGCATCGCGGGCGGGCGCATCCAGCCCCACTGCAGGCTCGTCGAGTACGAGCAGCCTGGGAGCGGGAGCGACCGCGGCAGCGATCGCCACCCGATGCAGCTCGCCCCCGGACAGGGCGTATGGGGAGCGCGGTCCTGTCTGAGCGGGATCGAGCCCTACGCGGGCGAGAGCGCTGTCGACCCGCGGCTTGGCCTCGGCATCCGTCATGCCGGACGCCCCCAGCGCCCAGCCCACATCGCCCGTCACTGTGCTGCCGAGCACCCCGAGTTCCGGCCGCTGGCCCACCATCGTGCTCCAACCCGCGGGGCGTCGATCTGCCGCCGGCGTCACCGCACCGGCATCCGGACTCAGCAGTCCTGCCGCCACGGCGGCCAGCGTGCTCTTGCCCGCACCGCCCGCACCCATGAGCGCAACGATCTCGCCGCTGCGCAGGCTGAGCGTCACCCGGTCCAGCGCCCGCACCAAGTCGCCTCCGGCGAGGCGGTGCTGCACCGTGACCGCCTCCACAGCGAGCCCGGTCACAGCGCCACTCCAAGACGCGCGGCGAGCTCATCCACAGTCAGGGGGACTTCGGCACCCGGCGCCTGGCCTGGATCGTCATGTCCAAACCCCAAGGCCAGCCCGAGCCGCGCAGCGGCCGGTGCTTCCACCCCGAGGCGCCGTGCGAGCCCGGAGTCGGCGGCAAGCAGCCAGGCCAGTTCGGCAGCGGGACCGTCGTACACCACCTGGCCGGATTCCAGGGCCAGCACGCGGCTGGCCAGCGCCAGATCATCCGCTATCTGTGTCACCCAGAGCAGCGTCTGCCCGCCGGCCCTGGCCATGCGCGCTGCCGCCCGGAGCTCGGACCGACCCGCAGCGTCCAGCTGGCTCGTGGGCTCGTCCATGAGCAGCAGCTCGCACTGGGCCGCGAGCGCCCCGGCCAAGGCGGTGCGCTGCTGCTGTCCTCCTGAGAGCTCCTGGGGACGGCGCCATGCCTGCGCCCGCAGGCCCGCCCGCTCCAAGGCTGAAGTCACACGCGCCGTAATGGTCTCGGACGGCACGGACTGCAGCTCGAGCGCCCAGGCAACGTCCCGAGCCACCGTGCTCGCTACGAGCTGCGAGGCCGGGTCCTGGCCAACCAGCCCCACGCGCGCGCCTGTGCGCACGAGAACCTCGCCGCTGATCTGTTCGGCGTCGAGCAGGCCAGCCACCAGGCGAAGCAGCGTCGACTTCCCGGACCCGTTGGCTCCCACCACCATCAGGAGTTCGCCGGGCTCGACCCGCAGCTGCGGGATCTCCAGCACCACGGTGTCGCCCAGCCCGCGGCGCACCTGAATCTGCCGCAGCTCGAGCATCGCCATGCGCGGAGTATCACCAACAGACGGGATCGACGGCGGGCGCAGCACCCCGCACATTGACGAATCGCAATAAAGGCTTGTCAAAATCCAGCTTGGTGCTACGTTGGTGAAGATGCATCAGCACCCCCCTCATCCGCATGCACCCCTGCCGGACAGCCACACCGACGAGTACGGCCGCCCGCTTCCTCATCCCGGGCAGGTCCCCGCTGGTTTCTCCATGCCGGGCCACCCCAGAGCGCAGGCACCTCTGCAGCAGTACCCGGGCAATGCGTATCCCCCGGGTCATCCCGCAGGGGCACCGCCGCTCCACCTCGCTCCCTACGCCGGGCAGTCCGGGTGGGCCCCTGCTCCGCACGCGCCAGCGCCGCAGGCACATCCCGCGCATGGCCAGCACTGGGCGCCTGCTCCTGCCCAGCCCCAGACCTTCCACCCCGCTCACACAGGGCCGGCATCGTTCACCCACGCAGGTCCCCCGCAACCGCACCCCAATGCGCCCATGCAGTTCGCGCCCACAGCCGTACCGACCCAGGTGGCTACGCAGCCCATCCAGCCGCCCGAGCGCCAGGTGCCCCCACCCGGCCATGCACCGGACGAGACATTGCACCCTGCGCCCACCGCTCCCGGTGTTGCGGCGGCCGTGGACCCATCCGTGGCTCCGGCCCCAGGCTCAGCGCCGGTGCCCGGCGTCATCACCAACCCGCCTGCGGCAGCGCAGAAGCCCAAGCTCGATCTCACCGTTTTTGACGCACCCCTCGCCACTCCCCTGCCGAAGGCCCGTCGGCCGCGCTGGGACTACGCGATCATCGCCCTCATGGCAGTAGCCGCCTGCGCGGCTCTCGTCCCCAAGCTTCTCGGCATGGAGATCGGCGGAGCAGCCGCGTCCAGGTCCACCCCTTCCGCGGTTGCAGACCCCGGCGACAAAACAGGCGGGATGAACATGGAGGAAGCATCGGAGCGAGTCTCCGAGGCGCGGGCCGCATTGCTCGCTGGCCGCTTCGACGACGCAGAGGACATGCTGCTCGACATCAAGGGCGACATCGGCGACGAGTCCGGTGCGAGCGAGCTGCTCAGCGACATCACCAGGACACGCGAAGAGTTCGAGCGGGCCGGCAGCGCAGCCGAGAAAGCCGCGGCCGAACGACGCTGGCCCGACGCCGCGAAAGCTCTGGGTGACGCCCGCAAGCTCGCCCCCTTGCCCGCGGACCTGCTCGAGCTCGAAGCCACCGTGAGCACGCAGCTGGACGCACAGCGCTCCATCGAGACCATCCGGGCCCGTATCCTGCGCGACGAGCTGGCCGTAGCTCGCACCGAAGCCGTTGCCGCAGCCGAGCGCTACAAGACGCCCGAACTCACGGCGCTCGTGGGGCAGATCGACCGTCTCATCGCGAAACGAGCGGCCGACGCGGCGAAGGCAGCCGCTGACGCGGCCGCCAAGACTCCCCCCACGAGCCTTCCCGGGCCGGTCGGCGGCGGCACCACCCCGCCCACGAACGGCACACGCCGCCCTGCCGGGACAAGCGGCACGCCTGTCTCAGGCAGGCCGAATGGAGCCCTCGCAGGAGCCAGCCTGCAGACACAGCTGTCGCAGATGGGCATCTCGGACGCGGATATCCAGGCCGCAGCTGCTCTCGGCGCCGAGGGATTTGGCGGCTGAGCGACGTAGGGCGAGGACCTCTGGCGCAGCTACAGCCGTCACACCCCCCTCGCAGACCGCCTTCAGCCACGATGCCAGGAGCGGGGGGATCCTTCCTGCCTGGCGCAGCGCCGGCCGTGCCAAATTCGCTCTTCTGCGTCGGAAAGCAGGAGCCTGGTACGGCGGCACACTCGCACTCATTTCCCGGAGGACCAGATGTGCCCAAGAGGCGCGGGGAAACAAGCAGAGGGGTGAGCGATGCCGGGTTCAATACCAGGAGCACGACCGTGGGTGGTTGGCGCCACAGGGAGAGCCTTCTCGGGAGCCCACCCGGCGGCATTCGTCAGGATCAGCAAACAGACTGCCTCGCTGATGGTGCGTGGAACCGACGGATCCGCCACCTACCGGAACTGGGAGGTGAGTTCAGCTCCGCAATCGTTGCAGGACGCACACCGGGGGCTGCTGGCAGCGATCAAGCAGAACCCTCGCGCGCTGAGCACCCTCCCGCACCCGGCGACCTCGGTCGCCGGCGGGCCGGACCGCCTGTACGCCGGGCCGCAGTACGGACGCTCACATTGGGGGCCGGCGGATACGGAGAGCCGGCTGGCAGTCAGGCGGACAATTGAGACGCTCGCGGCGCAGGGCCTCAAGCACGGCCGTCACGCCGCTGGGTTCTGAGCTGTGAGAACGAAGCGTGGTATCAGGTGCCGAGGTCGAGCTGCAGGCCGCCGAGCAACTGGCGGAACTGCATCTCAAAGCGCTCGAACTGCGTCGAAGGCGTGGTGGCCGTGGCGGTGTAGCCGCGTCCGCTCTCCGAGTAGTAGAGCTGAATTTGGGTGACCGGCACGCCGTCCGGCGGCGTCCACTCAAAGCGGCGGATATAACCCTTGCGGCCGCCCAGCATCTGCGCTGGTTCGAAGGCGAACTCGCGATACCCGGGGAACTCCTTGCGGAGCAGATCGCCCTGCACCTGCGCGTACTGGTGCGTGTCGATCTGCGGATCGAGCGGCTCGCTGGACGCGATCACGTTGGCTTGCCCGTCCGGCGCCAGCAGCGTGAGCGATTCCTTCGCAAACCAGCCCTCGGGCAGCGGCGCCGTGAGCTGTGGCTTAAAGCGTTGCACTCGTCCTCCTCCAGCGAGTCCGCATGCGGCAGGCCGTGTTGTTCGCGCCTGCCAGCGGCTCGGGTCATCGTACGGAAACCACCGCGGTGGCGTCCAGTCGTGCGGACCATACCCAGGGCCAGTTCGGCCCAAGCATGCGCGCCCGCAAGCGGGAATCTCAGCCGAACTGCTGCTCGCCCATACGCGACCGGAAGTAGCGCCAGGTCTCCGGATACCACCGCGCGAGCGCGGCCTGCGACTGCGGCGAGCGGGTGTACCGCGCAAAGGCCTCGGCGTACCACTCCTCCGCGTGATTGCGCAGATAAGCGCTCACCTCGGTGCGGCGGCGCAACTCGCGCCATGGCCCGTCGCGCCATGGGCGCTCGACGGAGGCACGCCGCCACCCGGGCCGGGCTGTGGCGTGGTCCACCGCGTGGGCGTACTCGTGCAGCGCAAGGCTCGAGGAGCTGTGGCCCCGTCCGGTGAGCTCACGGTTGGGGTTGGCCGCGTATCCGGAGGTGCCGCCGGCGCCCGGCACGGTGTCCCAGGTGGCGCCGTCCGGCCAGCCACGCGGGTGCTCACCGCGCAGGCGGCGGTAGCCCCACACGTCGGTGAGCTTGCCCGAGAACAGCGCGCCGCGGATACCGAGCCGATCGGTCAACTGGACGACGCCACCCGGAACGTTCTCGAGCCGGTCCGCGAGCAGGTTGGCGGCCGGCTGGGGCACGCTGCCCACGATGCGGACGTCGGGGATGTCGCGGCCCGCGCGCGCCTGCTCCCACCGTTGCGCGGAGGCCGCGCTGCCAGGCGTGACGGAGACAGTGGTGGGCGCGTGACCTTCCAGCCCCACCCGGGTGACTTGCGTCACGGTTCGCGCCGCGAGGTGCGCACTGTCCAGCACGAGCGCGGCGCCGCGCCGGGCCTGCACCACGGGCTCGTTGAAGAAATCCGGAACCCCCATGTCCTGCGCGATGTCCTCAGCCCGCAGACGCAGCCGCTCGGCGGCCTCGTAGAGTGGATGCACGCGGGCGAGGGTGGTGGGATCGCGCGGGGGCTCGGGGGGCAGCGCGGCTCCCACCTTGTTCACTCGCGCGTGAAACGCTGCGACATCTCGCTCGAGACGCGCCATCCGCGCGGCAATGGGTGCTGACATTCCGTGTCCTTCGTCCCGGCCCCCATCCCTGGAGGCACGGCGGGATCCTAGACGATCCGCGAGGGCCTCCGAAAACCCAGGACAGGGATTCGGGGTGCGTGGCGGATCGCGCACGCCGACACGCTCGATAGAGGGACAGGAACGCACGGGACGGAGCATGCGGTGGACACCACAGCGAAGATTGCCCTGAGCGCAGGGGGCGTAGTACTGCTCGCAGCAGGCACCCTAGCCGCGCAGGTTCTGATCACACGCCAGCGCGCAGGCCCGGTGGTACGCCCCGACTTCACTCTGGACTACCTCGCGCGCGCGGGGCACGCGGAACCACCGCTCGAGGTGGCCATGCTCGGCGACTCCACCGTGGAGGGCGTGGGGGTCCTGCGCGAGCGCGACACACTGGGAGCGCAGACCGCCCGCCAGGCCGCGGCTCTGCTGGGCCAGCCAGTGCATATCAAGGGTTATGGCGTCTCGGGCGCACGCGCGCAGGATGTGTTGACTGAGCAGCTGCCCCGTCTGCGCGCAGGACGCACGCCGGACCACGTGGTGGTGGTGGTGGGCGCCAATGACGCCACGCGCCTCAGCTCGGCCCGCGGCTACGAGCAGCGCATGCGCTCGATCGTGGACGAGGTGCGTGACATCGCCCCGAGCGCCAAGATCACCCTCGCCACCGTCCCGGGCTTCCGCGCCGCCCGCGCGCTACCCCAACCTTTCCGGACCCTCGTGGACCGCCAGGCAGGCCGCCTCCGAGAGCGCCAGGCTGACATCGCGGCCTCCGTGCCCGGGGTCCGCGTGGCCGACATCTACACCAGGCCCACCCCGCGCTTCGAAGCCAACCCCAAGGCGATCGGCCCGGACGGGTTCCATCCCTCGCGCGTGGGCTATGGCTATTGGGCCGACGAGCTGGGGCCAGTGGTTGCGCAGCCCCACCGACCTCAAGCGACCGCCAGGCAGCGGCCGGACGCGGCTGCCTGACCCGCAGAGCACTGCCTGAACCGGGCTGACTGACTCGTACGGCATCCGCTCACCCATGCTGCACGCCTGACCACGCCATGGCTTGGTCCGCAACGGCGGGGGGTAGGAGCTAGGACTGTGGAGCCTGCCATCGAAACTTACGAGGTGACGAAGCGCTACCGTCGCTCTCGCTACATCTGGCACCGCGCTACCATCACTGCGGTGGCCGGCGTCTCCTTGGAGGTGCCGCGTGGCAGTATCTTTGGACTCGTGGGGCCAAACGGCGCCGGCAAGACCACCCTGATGCGCCTCATCCTCGGGTTGGCACAACCGAGTTCCGGGCGAGTGTCGCTCTTGGGCCAAAACCATGGCGCGTGGGGATCACCAGCACTCAGGAGCGTCGGCGCGCTGATCGAGGAGCCACGCTTCTTTCCGTGGCTCACGGGCCGCGAGAACCTCCTGCAGGTGGCAACCCTGCTCGGCCGCGACGCCACCCGCACCGTGGCGGCCGCACTGTCCGACGTTGGGCTCGCAGACCGCGCGGACGACGACGTGCGTGCCTACTCACTGGGAATGCGCCAGCGTCTCGGACTGGCGCGCTGCCTGCTCGGGCGCCCCTCCCTGCTCGTGCTCGACGAGCCCACCAACGGCATGGATCCACAAGGGATCACCGCCACCCGCCAGCTGCTTCAACAGTATGTAGCCGAGCACGACGCGACGGTTCTGCTCTCGTCGCATCTACTGGACGCCGTGGAGCAACTGTGTGACACCGTGGCATTCATGGGCAAAGGATCGATCGTGCGCACGGGCCCGCTCGCAGAGCTGCGCGGAGTTCGCCGTACGTACCGCATCGAGCTCCGCGGTGACCTCACACAGGCCACGCGCTGCCTCGAGGGATTTGCTGCCCGCTCAGGGTGGGACCTCTCCCTCGAAGCAATCCCACCCGGTCAGCTGCGCGTCTCGTTCGACGCTGATCATGACGCGGCTCAGCTGACCCAAGCCCTGGTGGAAAGCGGTTTCGGCGTGGCCGAGCTGACGCCGGTCAGTCAGTCGCTCGAGGATCTGTACCAAGAGACTTTGGGCTCAGAGCAGCACGTAGTGCGGTGGTCCACATGATCGCAGCCACGAAGATCGAGCTGCGCTCCCTGCTTGGGGCGCGCACGATGCGCGGTTTCCTGGTCCTCGGCGCGTTCAGTCCGATCGTGATCTGGCTGATCGCCCGTCTGGAAGACAGCCAGGCTCCGTGGAAGTACGACGAGGTGGTCAGCTTTCCGCTGATCGTCGGCATTCCCATGGTTGTGGTTCTCGCCGCGCAGGCCGCGATCACGGCGCATCGGCACCGCGTTTTCGAGTCGTACGCCGTAACCGGACACCCGCGGGATCTGCTGTTTGCCGGGCGCGTGCTCGCTGCCGCCATCTGCGCGGTTGCGCTCACGATCGGGACGATCGCTGGTGGGCTCGTCGCCCATGCGCTTGACAATCGATCCAGCTGGTTCGTCATCGACGGCTACAACGGGTCGGTGAGCGTGACCCTGGGCCAATTCCTCGCTGACGTGGGTCTCGTGTTGCTCGTGCTGGTTCTACTGGCGGCGCTGGTTGTGGGCTTGGGCACGCTTGTCAGGAACACTGCAGCCACCTTTGGCATTCTCATCGGGGCCGTGATTATCGACCGAGTCGCCGTGGACACGGCCTCCATACGCTGGTCCGAGCGCGCGAACATCGTCCCTTTGGACCGGGCGTACGAGGTGCCGACGCAGCTGCCCGACCCATGGTGGTCGCTCACCCAGCCCGCCATTCATCTCGTCGATTATTCGCAGTCAGGCGAGATCACACCCACCCTTCTGACCGGGCTGCTGCTGCTCGCCGTCTGTGCGCTTGCTACGTGCTCCGGCGGGCTCGTTCGGCTCGTGCGAGGTGACGTGTGACTGGGGAACCGAGTCCCGACCGCGTGCATGACAGGATCGCGCACGGCCTGCCGAGCCGGGTGTTCGTATATCTCGCGCTGTGCATTGCGGCGGTGCTCGGGTTGGCCATTTCCGCACCCGGCAGCGACGAAGGGCCACCGCCGGAGACCGGTGTGGTGTCACTCGCCAACCTCGAGCGCGCTGCAGCCCGCCACGGTGTCTCCCTGTCTCGCCCTCGTCCTGGTTTCCCGCTGGGGTCCGTTAGTGTCGCCACCGTAGATGGGTTCGCCGGGAGCATCGCTGTGTTCGCAGATCCAACAGCCGCAGCGGTCCTTCCGGACCCTGGGGTCGCACCCGGTCTTGACAGCGGCCTGGACGCGTATCCGGTTCCCGACGCGGGAATATCATCGGCCTCGCCGGGCACAGGCCCGGCAACACCACAACTCTCGACTGCGCTCCAGGACTGCAACCTGCGCTATCAAGCCGGCCGCCTGCCCCTTTCCACCGAGGAGGGCCTCACGGCCGGCGCCTACCAGCCTGACGCGAAGGACCCGCTGTTGTCGCTGGTGGAAGAACTATGCGCCCGACCCGGCGACGCCACGCTCGAGGAGGTGGCAGCGAGCGTCCTCCGCGCGCGGGAACTGGAGTTCGCCGTGAGCTACACCGGGGAGCAACAGCCACCGCACGTGCGGGTCACCCCGGCGCTTGTCGCAAACGACCGGACCCGGGTGCCCCAAATCGAACTGCGCGTCTACCGTACGTCCGGGGAGGCAGAGATAGCCGCCCGCATGAACGCTTTTCCGTACCCGATCGTCACTCGCGGGGAGTTCGCCAAGGCGCGGCGTGTGTGTAACGTGGTGCCCGACCCGTTCTTGCACCTGGGGGGAGACTCCAGCCGCCCAGACGGACGCCCCATCAGGGAACTGCAAGAAGCCGTGGATCGCACGCTCGATGATCTGGCTCGCAGCTGCGAGGACCGCGTCAGCTGAACTTGAGGCGCGCGATCATCATCTCGAAACTGGCCTCGAACAATGCCCAATCCGTTTCGAGGGCGCTGCACGTGACCGTGTAGAGCGTGGCGCCGCGCACCACGGCGAGCTGCATTTGGCGGATCTCCACACCCTGCGGGATGCGCCAGGTGTAGGTGTGGAACTCCACGCGCTGACCCTGCAGCTGTTTGTCGCCCTGCTCGTGCAGCTCGAAGCCGCTGAGTTCCGCGAGTTCCCGCCGCTGGTCTGCGAAGTACTGCTCCACCGTGAGCCCGGAGGGGACCGTTTCCTGGTTCACCTGGACATTGGGCGAGAACGTGGGGCGCTCCGGCCCGATGAGCACCACGGTGGAGGCGTCCCGCCAGCCCTCCGGGAATCCGATCTCGAACATGTTCGCCTTGAGCGTACGCACCGGGGCATTCTGGCATGCCCCTCCCTCGCCGCAGTGAATGCCTGCGTATGGCCGCTTTTTCGAACTGCCCTCGAACCGACTGGAAACCGGTGACGGTTCCCCCTTGCGGATGTCCGTATTTCGTCGGACAGTGATGAGGTAGCTGGAAAGAACGCCGCCGACTAGTGGCTCAGACCGCGCTGTGCTATCGCCGTAGCAGACGCACTGGGTCCC
>Ga0136633_1003170_pt1 | contig 10920 bp, 8 predicted proteins | sample AntDrymeUQ832206_2_FD_105494 | JGI IMG/M metagenome (GOLD analysis project Ga0136633, IMG submission 105494) | Polar desert sand microbial communities from Dry Valleys, Antarctica - metaG UQ83 (22.06) | ecosystem: Environmental > Terrestrial > Soil > Desert | place: Antarctica: Dry Valley...
CCAGTCGCCTCGAACCCGCTGACGACCCACGCGTGGGCGCCGCGCCATACGAGCAGCCCCACGGGCTGGCCCGTCATCCGGATCTGCCGGGCCGCGAGAGTGGCGGCCTCCTCGAGGGTGTCCCCGGCGGTGACCTTGTACGGGCCTGCTCCCAGCTGGGTGAGACCCGCCGCCCAGCCGCGCGACGAGGCACCACGGCGCGTCCGGTTGATGTCGCCGGAGTTCAACTGGGTCGGGTCATTCGTCCGGCGGAATGAGCGCGCCAGCTCCCACAGCTTGACCTGCGTCCTGGCGGTCCGGTCGTCCTTCGGCTGGATCATGTTGAGCATCATCTGCATGCTCGCGCCGACGCACATGTAGACGGTCGTCTGGCTGACGAAGTCACCCTGCCGATACAGGTCGAACCGGTACGGCTTGTCGGCGGCGGCCGCCGGGGAGACGAGCGCCACCGAGGCGAGGAGTCCGAGGGCCGCAGCGAGGGCGGGCCAGCGCCTGGCGCGGGGAGTCAGCGAGGCAGTTGTCATCGCAACAAATGGTACGAAGGAAACCGCCGGGGCGGATCCGGGCAATCCGGCCGGGGTGCCCCGGCGATGGTCACCCGGCGGAAGGCTGCGCATCGTCCGCGAGGTTCGGGGACAGCCACCGGGTGGCCTCCTCGAGGGTCATCCCCTTGCGGGCCGCGTAGTCGGCCAGCTGGTCCGCGCCGATCCGCCCGAGGCCGAAGTAGTGGCTGTCGGGGTGCCAGAAATACCAGCCGCTGACGGCTGCGGCGGGGTACATCGCGTATGACTCCGTCAGCCGGACCCCGGCCCGCACCTCTGCGCCGAGGAGCTCGAACAGCGTGCCCTTCTCGGTGTGGTCCGGGCAGGCCGGGTAGCCCGGCGCGGGCCGGATCCCCTGGTAGTTCTCCGCGATCAGCGCGTCGTTGTCGAGCGCCTCGTCCGGTGCGTAGCCCCACAGCTCTCGCCGGACGCGCTCGTGGAGCCGTTCTGCCAGCGCTTCCGCGAGCCGGTCCGCGAGGGCCTTGGCAAGGATCGACGAGTAATCGTCGTGGGCGGCTTCGAATTCGGCCGCTAGCTTGTCGAGGCCATGCCCCGCGGTGACGACGAACGCACCGACGTGGTCAGCGACGCCCGAGGCCTTCGGGGCCGTGAAGTCGGCGAGGGCGAGGTTCGGCCGCCCGGGTGGCTTGACCATCTGCTGGCGAAGGCTGTGGATGACGCCGAGGACCTCCGAGCGCGACTCGTCCGTGTAGAGCTCGATGTCGTCGCCGATGCTGTTCGCCGGCCAGAACCCGATCACCGCGCTGGCCCGGAGGAGCCGCTCGTCGACGATCCGCCGGAGGAGCGCCTCGGCGTCGCGATGGAGTGAGCGTGCGGCATCGCCGAGCTTCGGGTCGTCGAGGATCTGCGGGTACCGGCCCTTGAGCTCCCACGTCGCGAAGAACGGGGTCCAGTCGATCCGCTCGACGAGCTCGGGGAGGGGATAGTCCTCGAAGGCGCGGACGCCGAGGAATGTCGGCTGCGGCGGTGGGGTCGCGGTCCAGTCGATCTTGAGCGCGTGGCGGCGCGCCTCGTCGACCGGGTGCCGGACCTCCTTTTCCTGGCGGTCGCCCCGCTCGCGGCGGACGGTCTCGTATTCCTCGCGGATCTTCGCGGCGAACGCGTCCCGGCCGTTCTCGTCGAGCAGCGCCGATGCGACCCCCACGGCCCGCGACGCGTCGAGGACGTGGATTACAGGTGCGTGGTAACGCGGCTCGATCTTCACTGCCGTGTGGGTCCGTGACGTCGTCGCGCCGCCGATGAGGAGCGGGATGTCGAAGCCCTCGCGCTCCATCTCCGAGGCGACGAAGCTCATTTCCTCGAGCGACGGGGTGATGAGGCCGGACAGGCCGATGATGTCGGCGTTGAGCTCGCGCGCCGTGTCGAGGATCTTCGCCGCCGGCACCATCACCCCGAGGTCCACGACCTCGTAGTTGTTGCACTGCAGCACGACCCCGACGATGTTCTTGCCGATGTCGTGGACGTCGCCCTTGACCGTGGCCATGACGACCTTGCCGTTCGCCCGCGACGCGCCCGGGTCCTTCTCGGCCTCGATGTACGGCACGAGGTGGGCCACGGCCTTCTTCATCACCCGGGCGCTCTTCACGACCTGGGGGAGGAACATCTTGCCGGATCCGAACAGGTCGCCGACGACGTTCATCCCGTCCATCAGCGGGCCTTCGATGACCTCGATGGGGCGGGCCGCGGCCTGGCGTGCTTCCTCCGTGTCGTCCACGATGTACTGGTCGATGCCCTCGACGAGCGCGTGGGTCAGGCGCTCCGTCACCGGCAGTTTGCGCCACGCGAGGTCCTCCACCCTGCGCGTCCCGGCGAACCCGCCGACGCGGGCCGAAAGCTCGAGCAGCCGCTCGGTGGCGTCCGGTCGGCGGTCGAGGACGACGTCCTCGACCCGCTCGCGGAGCTCCGGGAAGATGTCGTCGTAGATCGCGAGCTGGCCCGGGTTGACGATCCCCATGTCCATCCCGGCGGCGATCGCGTGGTACAGGAACACCGAGTGGATCGCCTCGCGGACACGGTCGTTGCCGCGGAACGAGAACGACACGTTGCTCACGCCGCCCGAAACGAGCGCGTGGGGCAGGGTCTCCTTGATCCGGCGGGCCGCCTCGATGTACTCGATCGCGTACCTCGCGTGCTCCTCGATGCCGGTCGCGATCGCGAAGATGTTCGGGTCGACGATGATGTCCTGGGGCGCGAACCCGGCCTTCTCGGTGAGCAGCAGGTAGGCGCGGGTGAGGATGTCGACCTTCCGATCGGCCGTGTCCGCCTGGCCCTTCTCGTCGAACGCCATGACCACGGCCGCCGCGCCGTAGCGCCGGACGAGCCGGGCGTGCTCGAGGAAGATCTCCTCGCCCTCCTTGAGCGAGATCGAGTTCACGACGGCCCGGCCCTGGACGCACTTCAGGCCGGCCTCGATGACCTCCCACTTCGACGAGTCGATCATCACCGGGACCTTGGCGATGTCCGGCTCGCCGGCGATGAGGTTGAGGAACCTGGTCATCGCGGCGGCCGAGTCGAGCATCGCCTCGTCCATGTTGACGTCGATGACCTGGGCGCCGGAATCGACCTGCTCGCGGGCGATCGCGACGGCCTCGTCGAAGCGGCCGTCCAGGACGAGCTTGGCGAACTTCCGTGATCCGGTGACGTTCGTCCGTTCTCCGACGTTGACGAACAGATTGCCCGGCTGGGGGATCGTCATCGGCTCGAGGCCGGACAGGCGGGTGGCGACCGGGATCTCCGGCGGGATCCGCGGCGGGAGGCCCGCCACCGCCTCGGCGATCGCCTTGACGTGGGCGGGCGTCGAGCCGCAACAGCTGCCGGCGATGTTGACGAGCCCGTCCTTGGCGAAGCCCTTCATGAGGGCCGCCATCTCCTCCGCCGTCTGGTCGTAGCCGCCAAATTCGTTCGGCAGGCCGGCGTTCGGGTAGGCGCTGACGGGCAGAGAGGTGAGCCGGCCGAGGTCCTGCACGTACTGGCGAAGCTGACGCGCGCCGAGAGCGCAGTTGAGCCCGACGACGATGGGGCGGGCGTGGGCGATCGAGTTCCAGAACCCCTCGACGGTCTGGCCGGACAGGGTGCGCCCCGAGGCGTCGGTGATCGTCCCCGAGACGATGAGCGGTCGCCGCTCGTCGAGCGCCTCGAACGCCTCCTCGATGCCGACGATCGCGGCCTTGGCGTTGAGGGTGTCGAAGATCGTCTCGACGAGGAGGATGTCGACGCCGCCCTCCATCAGCCCCTCGGCCGCCTCGCGGTAGGCCGCGACGAGCTCGTCGAAGGTCACGTTCCGCGCCCCGGGGTCGTTGACGTCCGGCGAGATCGAGGCGCTCCGGTTCGTCGGCCCGAGGGCCCCGGCCACGAAGCGGGGACGGCCGGGCTCGCGCTCCTCGAAGGCGTCCGCGGCGGCCCGAGCGATCGTCGCTGAAGCCTTGTTCATCTCGCGGGCGGCGCCGGACAGGTCGTAGTCGGCCTGGCTGATCCGGTTCGCGTTGAACGTGTTCGTCTCGATGATGTCCGCGCCGGCGTCGAGGTACGCCTCGTGGATCGCCCGGACGATCTCCGGATGGGTGAGCGACAGGAGCTCGTTGTCGCCGCGGAGGTCGCGCGGGTGCTTGGCGAAGCGCTCGCCGCGGAACTCCTCCTCGGACAGCTGGTAGGTCTGGATCATCGTGCCCATCGCGCCGTCGAGGACGAGGATGCGCTGGGCGAGGAGCGCCTCGAACTCGGCCGCGCGCTGCTCTCGGGTGCGGGCGGCGGCGGCCGGAGCCTTCGGAGGCTTCGGCGCGGCCTTGATCGTGGCGGGTGGCGCGGTCATCGGTCCGAGTTTACCCGCAGCCGTGCGGCAGCCCGATCGGCGGCCCCTTGGGCCCGGGGGGTCAGATGCCGGCGATCGACCGGGGTGCCATCCGCGGCCCGTAGCGTGGCGCCCGTATCCCGCTCGCCTCGAGGAGGCGGACGACCCGCCCCCGCTGGCCCCGATACGGTTCGAGGAGCTGGAGCATCCGGTCGTCGGCCGCCCTCGGCTCGCCGGCGAGGGCCCACGACACGAGGTTGGGCAGGTGGTAGTCGCCGACGCTTACGGCGTCCGGGTCGCCGAGCGCCCGCAGCGCGACCTCCGCGGCCGTCCATGGGCCCACTCCAGGGAGCGCCGTGAGGCGGCGATAGGCAACGTCGAGCGGCAACTCCGTCGTCTCTTCCAGGCGGCTCGCCCGCGCGGCGGCGTAGCGCAGCGTGTCGGCACGGCGGCGCTCCACCCCGAGCGGATGGAAGGCGTAGTAGGGGAGCCTTGCGATCGTCGCGGCGTCGGGCGCGACCATCAGCCGGAACGGGCCGGGAGCCGGTTCGCCGTACGCGAGGACGAGCACCCGGTAGGCGTTGTACGCCTCGGTCCCGGTCACCTTCTGCTCGAGGATCGCCGGCATCAGCGCCTCGAACACGTAGGCGCTCCGGCCGATCCGGAGGCCCGGCATCCGCCGCGCGAGCTCCGTCACGAGTCGGTTCCCGGGGTCCAGGCGGGCCGGTTCGTCATCGATGCCGACAAGCGCGCGAACGCCGGCCAGCGCGCGATCCGCGCCGGGTCCCCACGCCTCGGCGTGGAGGCGGCCGTCACGGATCTGCAGCGCGAGCGTCGCCGGCCCATCCGGCGTACGGGTGGTCCGGATGAGCCGCCCGGCCTCGCGGCGCGTCGTCGGATCGGCAGGCCCGTGGGAGTGGATCCGGAGCGTCAGTCCAAGGTCGAGCGGGCGATCGAGATCGAGGGCGAGCGAGGGCATCCGGTGCAGTCTGGCAGGGTGCGGGGCAGTACGAGATGCCGGGCTGCCGGACTCGAGTTTTGGGAATCCCATGGTAGGGTGGATTCGACGTGCGACTCCGCAGAGTCGTCGCGGGCCTGGCGCTCATCGTCGGGCTCGCCCTGGTCGTCGTCCCCGGACCGGTCGGATCGCGAAGCCCTCTTCTCGCTTCGCCACTCGACCCGGCCTCCTTCGAGCTCCTGGAGGCCAATCCGATTCCGCGGGCGGCGGTGGCGGCCACTCTCGACCCCGCGTACCGCTCCGAAGGTGCGCTGGAACCAACGGCGACCCTGCTCGAACCGGCGAATGCCCCCGAGCCGGTTCGCCGCGTCGCGGTCGTTCAGCCGAAGGCGCCGACTGGCGTGGTCGTTGTCGTCCGGCCCCGAACCAGTACCGCGACCAGCGCTCCGACAGGCACCGTCCCCGCCGGCACTGGCTGGCGCCGCGACCCGGAGGTCAGCTGGTATGGCCCGGGCTTCTACGGCAACCGAACCGCCTGCGGCCTCGCCTACACGAAGACGATCATGGGCGTTGCTCATCGGTCATTGCCGTGCGGGACGATGGTCAGCTTCCGCAACCCGGCCAACGGGAAGCAGATCACGGTCCCGGTCATCGACCGCGGCCCGTATGTCGCCGGGCGGCACTGGGACCTGTCCGGGGCTGCCTGCACGGCCCTCGCCCATTGCTACACGGGCCCGCTCGACTGGCGGTACCCCTAGCCGAATGTGTCTCGCTGGCGACGTCGGTCGCCTACTCGTTGAACGATAGGAACGCCGCGAGCGCGAACCCGGCCGCCGTCAGCAGGCCGACGAGCTTGTCCCTCTCCGCATGGGCCTGCGGCAGGAGGTCGTCGGCGAGAAGGACGAGGATGGCACCGGCGGCGAAGGCATTCATGAACGCGACGTTCTCGCCGGGCGTCCCCGCGAGCAGGCTGTAGCCGATTGCGGCCGCTGCGGCGCTCGCGGCCGCCACGGCCGTCCAGATCCCCACGATCCACACCGGGGATCGGCCCGCCTCGCGCATCCGCGTGGACGCCGCGATCGACTCTGGGACGTTCGACACGAAGATCGCGATGAGCACGGCGACGCTCGGCGCCCCGCCGCCCACCAGCGTCAGGCCGAGAACGACGGACTCGGGGATCCCGTCGAGGATCGCCCCGAAGAGGATCGGCAGCCCGCCGCCGCCCGCTCCCTTCGCACCGGGCAGGCGCTCGATGAGCTCGTCACCCACGTAGAAGGCGAGCGCACCACCGACGAACCCGGCCGCCACGGATACACCCGTCGCCGAAACCGCGACCGCCTCGGCGAACAGGTCGTAGGCGACCGCGCTCACGAGCGCGCCCGCACCGAACCCGATCAGCAGTCGCAACCGCCGATCGCGGACCCAGTCGGTCAGCGCGAGCAGAGCCCCGACGACGAGTGACGACGCCGCGACGAGAGCCCACAGTCCGGCGGCCAGGGCCTCAGGCGGCATCGAGCGGCTCGAACCTCGCGGTGAAGTGGCGCAGGGCGGCGGGCTGCTCGGCGATCCGGAAGCCGCGCAGGTCCGCAGCTCGCTCGGCGACCCAGCGAACGACCTCGATCACGTAATCGATGTGGCTTTGCGTGTAGGTGCGGCGGGGGATCGCGAGCCGGACGAGGTCCATCGCCGCGGGCTTCTCGGTGCCGTCCGGTGACCGCCCGAACATCACCGTCCCGATCTCGCAGCCGCGGATCCCGCCCTCCCGGTAGAGCGCCGCAGCGAGCGCCTGGCCCGGGTACTCGAGCGGCGCAATGTGCGGCAGGAGTGCCCGCGCGTCGAGGTAGACGGCATGCCCGCCGAACGGTTTCACGACCGGCACACCGGCCGCGTCGAGCGCCTCGCCGAGATATGCGGTGGACCGGATCCGGTAGCGCAGGTAGTCCTCGTCGACCACCTCGCGGAGACCCTGGGCGATCGCCTCAAGGTCGCGGCCGGCGAGTCCGCCGTACGTGGGAAAGCCCTCGGTCAGGATGAGCAGGTTGCGGCACTGCTCGGCGAGGGCGTCGTCGTTCATCGCGAGCCAGCCGCCGATGTTCGCGAGCCCGTCCTTCTTCGCGCTCATCGTCATGCCGTCCGCGAGCGCCGCCATCTCGCGGACGATGTCGGGGATGGGCCTGCCCGCCTGGCCCGGCTCGCGCTCGTGGATGAACCAGGCGTTCTCGGCGAACCGGCACGCGTCGAGGAACAGCGGGACCGCGAATCGGTCGCACACGTCGCGGATCGCGTGGAGGTTCTCCAGCGACACGGGCTGACCGCCGCCGGAGTTGTTCGTGATCGTGACGAAGACGACCGGTACGTCCGCTCGGCGCTCGGCGAGGAGCGCCTCGAGGGCGGCGATGTCCATGTTTCCCTTGAACGGGTGAATCGCCGACGGCACGCGGCCTTCCGGGATCACGAGGTCAACCGCCTCGGCCCCGGTGAACTCGACGTTCGCGCGGGTCGTGTCGAAGTGGGTGTTGTTCGGGACGACCTTGCCCGGACCCCCGAGCGCGGAAAAGAGGATCTTCTCGGCCGCCCGGCCCTGGTGGGTGGGGATGACATGCTCGAACGGGAACAGCGACCTGACGCTGTCGAGGAAGGCGAACCACGACGGCGAGCCGGCGTACGACTCGTCGCCGCGCTGGATGCCCGCCCACTGGTCGCGACTCATCGCGCCTGTGCCGGAGTCGGTCAACAGGTCGATGATGACGTCGGCGGCGTGGAGGTTGAACAGGTTCCATCCGGCCGCGCGGAGAGCGGCGTCGCGCTCTTCGGCCGTCGTCAGGCGGATCGGCTCGACCGAGTGGATACGGAACGGCTCGATGATCGTCCGCCAGCGGTCCATCACCCGGGAGGATACCGTCGGCGTCCGCGTTACTCTTGGCGCATGTGCCGAAGCATCAAGACCCTCCGGCGGCCGGAGACGGCCGCGACGACCGGCGAGATCGAGGCCGCGGCCCGCCAGTTCGTCCGAAAAGTCAGCGGCTACCGCCAGCCATCCACCCGGAACGCCGAGGCGTTCGAGGCGGCGATCGAGGACGTCGCGGCCAGCGCGTCGCGGCTACTCGAGGCGCTCGGCGTCGACGTCGAGGCGGGACCGGATCGTTGGACACCCGGCAAGCCGCGGGCCCACAGCCACCCCCACGCACCGACCGCGTGACGATCGCGTGACCACCGCGCCGGCCGACCGGTCGACGGCGCGGGCGAACCCCTGGTGGACCAGGACTGGTCTCGACATCCAGGGCGGCCGCCTGTCGATCGCGGGCGACGACGCGGAGGACCTCGCGCGCCGCCACGGGACCCCGCTCTATGCCTACGACCTCGCCCGATTCGGGGAGAACGCCAAGACGCTCCGCGCGGGCCTCGCCCGAACCGGCGTGCCGCATATCGTCCGGTTCGCGCTCAAGGCGAACCGCGAGCCGGAGGTCCTGGCCGAGCTGCGCGAGCTCGGCGAACCGGGATCGCCGGACAGCGTCGGGATCGACGCCTGCTCTCCCGGAGAGGTCCTGCACGCGCTGGCTAACGGCTGGCGGGCCGACGAGATCAGCTACACCGGGACGAACGTGTCGGAGCGCGACCTCGACGTCATCCTCGACGCGGGCGTCCACCTCAACCTCGACGCGGTGAGCCAGGTCGAGCGGGTCGGGCGCCGGGCTCCGGGTGGGGCGATCGGCCTGCGGGTGGATCCGGGTGCGGGTGCCGGCTACCACGCGGGCCTCGCGTACAGCGGCGAGCGGCCGACGAAGTTCGGGATCGGGCGCGACCGCCTGGCCGACGCGCTCGATGCCGCGCGACGCCACCACTTGACGATCGACACGGTCCACTTCCATGCCGGTTCCGGCTGGCTGGGGGATGGCCTGGGGGCCTTCGAGGCTGCGTTGGAGAGCGCAGTCGCGATGACCCACGAGCTCGTCGCGGCGGGCAGCCCCATCCGTGAGGTGAACGTTGGCGGTGGCCTCGGGCGACCGGCACGCGACGTGGAGGTGCCGGTCGACGTGGACGCCTACGCGGCGCTCCTTGCCCGGCACCTCGGTCCGCTGGGAGTCACGATCGCCTGCGAGCCCGGCGACTTCATCGCGAAGGACGCGGCGATCCTCCTCGGGGAGGTCGTCACGGTCGAGCCACGCGGGGGGACCACATTCGTCGGCCTCGACATCGGCTGGAACGTGAACTGCGCATACTTCATCTACAAGTTCGCCCAGGAAGTCGTCCTCTGCCGCGATGCCGCCGCACTGCGGACCCAGAACGTGACCGTTGCCGGCCACATCAACGAGGCGGGCGACGTGTTCGCCGAGGACTACCCGATGCCCGAGGTCAGAGAGGGCGACATCGTCGCGCTGCTCAACGCTGGGGGCTATCTCCAGGCGATGAGCTCGACGCACTGTCTCCGCCCGATGGCCGGTGCGGTCTTCCTGGAGCGGCCGGTCCTCGAGGGCTAATCGCGCGGCTCGAGGTTGCCCCAGGAGCGCGAGCGCCCGATCGTCACCCGGATGATCGGGCGGTTCTCGAGATTGTGCTCCCGGTACTGGTCGTACTTCGCCCGGAGCGCGGTGACGGCCCGACCGTGTTCCTCCCGCTCGTGTGGCTGCGGCTCGAGGATCTCTCCACGGCCGTACACGCGCACCCATCCGAGCCGCGACCAGTCCTCGTCCCAGCGATCGGCCATGACGACCGCTTCGGGCAGCACGAGCAGGTCCCTGACCCGGCTGAGCTGCTTCGGGTCCGGCGAGGCCTTGCTCTTTTCATCGATCGGCGTGTAGAGCAGCGGCCGCCCAAGCTTGTCCGCGGCGTCGCCGACGATGAAGCAGATCGGAACGAGGCGTGGCTTGCCGTCAGGGTCGAGCGTTGCGAGGGTTGCTCGGCGCGCCGCGGCGAGGAACGTGCGCTCCTCGGGGGTAAGGATCGGCTCCCGGTTCATCCCCGGATGATGCATCGTTTGGGGCGATCAGGAGGACCGCCGTGACCGAGTCAGATCTGGAGCTGCCCGTCCGCCACGTGTCGTCGACGCGGGTCGTGGCCGTGCGCGGCAGCGAGATCGAGGTCCGCGGCGACACCGTCGTCGGCGAGGAGCCGATGGAGATCCGTGCCGCCGGTCCCGGCCAGGAGCCGGTCGCCGTCGCGGTCACGATGCGCACGCCCGGTCACGAGGCGGAGCTGGCCGTCGGGTTTCTGCGGACGGAGGGCCTGATCGCCGGCGCCGCCGACGTCAAGGGCGTCGAGTTCGGGGACCCCGGAGCGCTGAACCGGCCCGACGACACCGTCATCGTCCGCCTCACGAAGCCGTTCGATGCATCCGCGGTCGCGGAGCGGCACTTCGTCGCGACGGCGTCGTGCGGGATCTGCGGCAAGGCCTCGCTCGACGAGATCGCCGTCCGATCCGCGCCGATCCCGCCGGGCCCGATCGTCGCCCGCACCGTCGTCCTCGCGCTGCCGGACGCGCTGCGTGCGGCGCAGGCCGTGTTCGAGAAGACGGGCGGTCTCCACGCCGCCGGCCTGTTTGGCCCGGACGGGACGCTCGTCGCGATTCGTGAGGACGTCGGGCGGCACAACGCGCTCGACAAGCTCGTCGGCTC
>Ga0136633_1003171_pt1 | contig 10916 bp, 7 predicted proteins | sample AntDrymeUQ832206_2_FD_105494 | JGI IMG/M metagenome (GOLD analysis project Ga0136633, IMG submission 105494) | Polar desert sand microbial communities from Dry Valleys, Antarctica - metaG UQ83 (22.06) | ecosystem: Environmental > Terrestrial > Soil > Desert | place: Antarctica: Dry Valley...
CGATCTCATCCGCTACAAGCTCGACCACTCGCCGGTCCTCCGCGCGGCGATGGAGAGCGGCAACTGGCACGTCCTCAAGTGGGATCACCTGCGGACGTTCCTCGGCGGCGAGACGATCGACCTCGGCGCCCTCGAGCCGCTCCTCGGGCTCGATCCCGCCATCGACCGCAGCGACGAGCAACTGCCCCTCTTCGTGCCCGGACGGGTAGGCTAGCTCGACACGTCCCCAGGAGGCTCCCGTGGCGACCGAGACGAACAGCGCGCGCGTGAACGACCTGGCCGATCGATTCTGGGGATCGATCCTCGAGTTGAACCCGACCCTCGCCACCCAGTACGGCGACGAGCGCTACGCGGACCGCCTCGAGGACCCCAGCCCGAAGGGGAGGGCGAAGGGCCGGCGGCTGATGGAACGGACGCTCGCCGACGCGCAGGCGATCCCCGCCGACGACCTCTCCGTCGAGGACCGCATCACCCGCGACATGCTCCTCGTGGTCACGGAGCTGAACATCGAGGAAGACGACCAGAAGCTGTACCAGCTCCGTGCGGTCGACCAGATGGGCGGGCCCCAGACGCTCCTGCCGCAGCTCGTCCAGTTCCAGCCGGCCGACACGCCGGAGCGCCTCGCGAAGCTGCTGGCCCGCCTCGCCGCCTACCCGGCATACATGGGCGCCCATGTCGACGTGCTCCGCGAGGGCTTGGCGAGCGGCCTTACGGCGCCGCGGATCGTGGCCGAGCGGACGATCGCCCAGCTCGAGCGGCTTCTCTCGGTCCCGTTCGAGGAGGCGATCATCCCGTCTCTCGCGAAGGTCTCGTCCGACGAGGACCGCGAGGCGATCCGGGCCGCGGTCCGCGATCACGTCTACCCGGCAGACCGCGCGTTCCTCGAAGCGCTCCAGGGCGACTACTTCGCGGCGACCAGGGTCGACCCCGGCCTCTGGTCGGCGCCCGACGGCGAGGCCCTCTACCGCACCGCGATCCGCTCGTGGACGACGCTCGACCTCGATCCCCAGGAAGTCCACCAGATCGGGCTCGACGAGCTCCGCGAGATCGAAGCCGAGCGCCGCGACATCGCGAATCGCGCTGGGTTCGGCGACGACACGAAGGCCTACCGGGCGGCCCTGGCCGCGGATCCCGCGAACGTCCCGACAAGCCGCGAGGCGATCGTCGAACGAGCGACCGAGGACATCGAACGGGCCGCCTCCGCGGCGCCGCGCTATTTCGGGCGCCTGCCGCGGGCCGGCTGCGAGGTCCGCCCCGTCGAGGAGTTCAAGGAGAAGGACGCCCCGTTCGCGTACTACTTCCCGCCCTCGATCGACGGCACGCGCTCCGGGATCTACTACGTCAACGCCTACGACCTGCCGTCGCGGACGTACACGCAACTCGCCACGACGACGTACCACGAGGCGATCCCCGGCCATCATTTCCAGATCGCGCTCGAGATGGAGAACGAGAACCTCAACACGTTCCGCCGGCTCGGCTCGCGGATGGTCGGCAGCGCGTATGTCGAGGGCTGGGGCCTCTACAGCGAGAAGCTCGCCGACGAGATGGGGATCTTCCGCTCCGAGGGCGAGCGGTTCGGAATGCTCGACGCGATGGCCTGGCGCGCGGCACGGCTCGTCGTGGACACCGGGCTTCACGCGCTGCGCTGGACCCGGCAGCGCTCGATCGACTTCCTCCTCGAGACGGGCCTCACCGACACGAACGCGACGATCGAGACGGATCGCTACATCTGCTGGCCGGGCCAGGCGTTGACGTACAAGACCGGCCAGCGCGAGATCGAGCGGTTGCGCCGCGAGATGGAGGCTCGTGACGGGTCGGGGTTCGACCTGCGTGCCTTCCACGACGCGGTCCTCGGCCACGGCTCGCTGCCACTCGCGACGCTGAGCCGCGAGCTTCCCAACTGGCTGGCGGCCCCTGCCCGGTAAAGAGAGCGGTGCCAGTTGGCACTGCACCCATTGCCCTGCTATTGACGGCTGGCGCAGGATAGCGATCCGCACCGGACCGTCGCGCGCCGCACCGCACCGCCGCGCCGACGGTTCGTTATCGCACCGGGAGGAGGAACCGATGCTCAGAGCCCGTTCGCGGCGTTCGGTCGCGCTCGTAGGTCTCGCCGTGATGCTTGTATCGCCGGTCAGCGTGACGGCCGCGATCCCGCGGTTCGACACGCGGCAGCCATCGATGCTCATCGGGGTCGCGCCTCGGAGCTCGGTCGACCCGATCATCACGGTCGGCGACAGGATCGGCACCTACATGTTCGACGCCATCCCCGACGGCATCGTCGTCCGGTCGGGCGTCACCGGCACAGCCCAGGTCTTCGTCAACCACGAGACCTCGACGGTTCCGTTCCCGTACAACCCGACCGCTCCGACCGAAGCCAACTCGCAGAACGACTTTGGCAACTCAAAGCTGAGCAAGCTCGTCATCGACCGCGATCGCACGACGATCCGGAGCGCATCGGTCGTGATCTCCGCCAATCGTGGCTACCAGCGCTTCTGCTCGAGCTTCCTCGCGACCGCCGCGCATGGTTTCAACCGCGAGATCGCGTTCATGAACGAAGAGGGTGTCGATTGGGTCAATCGGTCCGGCCCGTCGTGGCCCGCCACCGAAGGCGCGGACAATGCCCGCCAAGTGGGCGTCGTCGTCGCGTATGACGTCGCCACGGGCGCGTCCCGGCCGATCTGGGGTATGGGCCGCCACAATCACGAGAACAGCCTGGCCGTCCCCGGCTATGGCGGCCCGTTCGTCCTCTCGGGCGACGACACGTTCGTCAACACCCCGTCGCAGTCGCAGCTCTACGCGTACACGGCGCGCAACGCCGATGCGGTCTGGAACGACACCGGGCGCCTTCTGGCGTTCGTCTCCGACGACCCGACGAAGCAGCGCTATGAGGACTTCGCGCGCGGCAGCAGGGCCTCGATCACCGGCCACTTCATCCGCGTGCCGAAGTTCATCGCGACCGGGCGCAACCCCGACGGCAGCGATGTCATGGGCGACGACGCCGAGGCGTACTTCGGGACCCCTGGCGCCTACAACGTTCCGATCGATGGATCCTTCTCGCGCCCGCCGGGCGCGACGACCGGTCCCAGCATCGACGGCCCGCAGTGGGTCCTCGAGCGCTGGTCGCAGCTCAACGGTGTCTTCCGGTTCATCCGGCTCGAGGACATGGCGTACGACAAGCGCCCCGGCCGCTCCAACGTGATCTACGTCGTCGACTCGGGGAGGGGCGCCGCCGGCGCAGTCGCGGACGGCAAGTCGACCAACGGCCGCGTCTGGCAGATGATCCTCAACAAGACGAATCCCCTCAAGGTGACCTCGCTCTCCATCCTCGTCGAGGGTGACGACAACGAGGTCAAGACGGCGAACGAGGTTCACCAGCCCGACAACATCGAAACGACCGCGAACGGCATCTACCTCACCGAGGACCCGGGTTCGAGCCAGCAGTTCGGCTTCACCGACGCGACGGGGCTCAACGATGGGCGGCGGACCACCGCCCGGATCTGGCAGTATCGATTCTCGGACAGGAAGATGCGCGTCGTGGCCAAGGTCGATCAGTCCGCCGACGAGGGCCCGACCGATGTCGACTCGGCCCCTCGCGGCAACCTCGGAGCGTGGGAGGCCAGCGGGATCATCGACGCGTCCCGATGGTTCGGCCCGGGTGCCTTCCTCGTGACCGTCCAGGCCCACTCGCTGTGGGTGGCGAAGGACGGGCCGGCCGACGGGACCGGCAGGGAAGGCCAGAAGTGGACGTACAAGAGGGAGGGCGGCCAGCTGGTCCTCCTCCGCATCCCGAACGGCTGAGCTCCTCCTCCTCCGCACTCGACGAGACCCCGGCATCGCCGGGGTCTCGTCCTATGTACCCTGCGTTGACCCGCGGCCCTGTTGTCTGTCAGTCAACAAATCGGGCATTTGATGACCTCGACGCTGGGCCATCGGTCGATCTGTTGTTTGCGGGACACGCGGATGCGCTGAAGCGGCGACGCCCCGCCACTAAAGGACGTCGTTGTTGACTGTGAGACAACGCCGCCGCCGGCGGCCCCGGCTCAGGAGTCGAAGCCGATGCCGATCGTGTCGAGAGATCGGAGGAGCAGACTCCGGCGGCCCTCGTTCCGGTCCGCGCGGTCAAGCTCGTGCCGGACGAGCTGGACGGCCGCGTAACGGAGCGGTTCGGGTGGGAACGGGAAGGGCTCGCTCTGCACGAAGCGCAGCCGGAGCAGTTCTGAATCGGGCCGGAGGATGAAGTCCCGCACGATCCCGCCGGCCCATCGGCTCGCGCCGACTCCCAGCCCCGTGTAGCCAAGCGCATATGTCAGCCGGCCGCCCATCGACTGCCCGAACGTCACCGTGAACCGGCTCGTCGTGTCGATCGCCCCGCCCCAGCGATACGGGAAGCGCAGCCCGGCGAGCTGCGGGAACGCCCGCCGGAACTGTTCGGTGAGGCGCCGGAACGTGGCCGGCCGCACGTCCAGCGCCGGCCCGACCCGGCTGCCGAAGTGGTAGATCGCGTCGTAACCGCCCCACAGGATACGGTCGTCCGCGGTGAGCCGGAAGTAGTGGAACTGGTTGTTGCCGTCGGACATGCCCTGCCGCCGCTGCCAGCCGATCGACTCGCGCTGCTCGGCGGTCAGCGGCTCGGAGACGAGCGCGTAGTCGTAGACAGGCACGAAGCGGGTACCGAGCCGCCGGAGCCAGCCGGAGTAGGCGGACGTCGCCACGATGACGTGGTCGGCGTCGAGCGTTGCACCGGCCGCCGTCCTGACGCGCACACCGCCCGCCCGACGCGCGACCGAGGCGATCCGCGTCCCCTCGTGGATCGCCACGCCGCGCTCGAGCGCCACGCGCTTCAGCCCCCGGACGAGCTTCATCGGATCGACGAGGACCTCCTCGCCGCGCCGGTAGAGGCCCGCCTGCCAGAGCGGCGAGTGGACCTCCGCGCGGACCGCCTCGCCGTCGAGGAACTCGTTGATCTCGCCCCAGGCCGCGGCCTCGTCCACCCACGCCCGCAGCTCCTCGACCTGCCAGGCCTGGTCGGCGACATCGAGGACGCCGGTCTCCTCGAGGTCGCACTCGATCCCGTGCCGCCGCGTGAAGTCGATGAGCCCGGCCAGGTTCGCCAGGCCCTCGCGGCGGAGCAGCGCCAGCTCCTCGGGGAAGTGGCGGATCCCGTTCGCGAGCCCGTGGGTGAGGCTGGCCGAACAGAAGCCGCCATTCCGGCTGCTCGCCCCGAAGCCGACCGTCTCCATTTCGAGGACCACGACCCGCAGGGACGGGCTCGGTGTCGGTGAGGGCAAGGGCCGTCCAGAGGCCCGTGAACCCGCCGCCGACGATCGCCACGTCGGCCCGGGTGTCGCCTGCCAGGGCCGGGCAGGCCTCGTCCCGGGATGTCGTCAGCCAGTACGGCGTGCCGGGCGCGGGGACCATCAGGGCATGCTAGCAGCGGCCATCCGGGTCACGACGTTTCCCACGGTTCGCCCGCCGCCGCGGCCAGTGGGACCTCGGGATTCGTGGCGGATCGGGCCCGTACCCGACGATATTCGCGTTTGACGGGCCCAGCGGCCTATGCCACGATGGGCGCTCGCCGTTTCACCCACCGCAACCCCCGTCCCACAGGCCGCGCCGGACCACGGAGGAGACATGGCCACCGCACGGGCACCCCGAGTCGCCTCCGCGCCGAGCCGCAGGAAGCAGCAGGAGATGTACCGGCGCGCCAGGCAGACGTTGCCCGGCGGCACCAACTCCAACTTCCGGGCGTGGGGCGAGGACACGATCTACGTCGACCGGGGCAAGGGCGGCCTGGTCTGGGACCTCGACGGCAACGAGTACGTCGACCTGCGGATGGGCTACGGTCCGGTAATCCTCGGCCATGCCGACGAGCGCGTCGATGACTACGTCAACGAGCGGATGCGCCGCGGCGTCAGCTTCAGCCTGACGAGCGAGGACGAGGTCCGTGCGATCGAGCTGCTCTGCCGGCTCACCGGCTGGGTGGACATGGCCCGGATGACGGTCTCCGGCACCGAGGCGACGATGCACGCGATGCGCCTCGCCCGCGCCCACACGGGCCGCGAGAAGATCGTCAAGTTCGAGGGCCAGTACCACGGGGTCCACGACTACGCCCTGATCAGCGTCGCTCCGAACGACATATCGGAGCTGGGTGACGAGGACAACCCCGTCCGGCTCGCCTGGGGTCGCGGCATCCCCGAGGCCGTCGCCGACACGATCATCCCGGCCCGCTACAACAACCTTGAGTTCCTGCGGGCGCTGTTCGAGCGCGAAGGCGAGCAGATCGCGGCGATCATCGTCGAGCCGGTCCTCGGCAACGCCCAGGCGATCATGCCGCGGCCGGACTTCCATCGGGCGATGCGGGCGCTCACGGAGGAGTACGGGATCCTCCTGATCTTCGACGAGGTGAAGACCGGGTTCCGCCTCGCGAAGGGCGGCGCCTCGGAGTTCTTCGGCGTAAAGCCGGACCTCGCCACGTACGCCAAGGCGATCGGCAACGGCTACCCCGCCGCGGCGTTCGGTGGCCGGCGCGAGATCATGGAGCTCCTGCCCGACAAGGTCAGCCATGGCGGCACGTACGCCGGCAACCGGGTGGCCGCCGCGGCGATGGTGAAGACGCTCTCGATCATCGACGAGACGCCGGTCCTCGACACGATCCACGCCACGGGCCGTCGGATCCAGGACGGCCTGCGAACCGTGCTCGACGCGAGCGGATTGCCGTACCAGTTCACCGGTCATCCCTCGATGTTCGGGGTGATGTTCACGGACAAGGAAGTCACCGAGTACCGCGACTGGGCGAACACGGATCACGATCTTTACGACGCAATCGCGATGGCGATGCACGCCCGCGGGGCGATGCCGGAGCCGGATTCGCGAGAGCCGTGGTTCATCTGCGAGGCGCACGCGAAGGGCGACCTCGTCGATCGGGCCATCACCGCGTTCAAGGAGTCCCTTGCGGCGTCGCTCGACGCCCGGAGCACCGGGCGGCAGGCAGAAGCCGGCTGAGGGGGAGGGAGACAAGGCCATGGCCCTCGATGGGAACGCCGTTCGATCGGTCGACCGGGCGGCCGCGCTGCTGCTCGCTCTCGGCGAGAGCCAGGGCGAGGCCGGGGTCACGGAGCTGGCCCGGCGGCTCGGCCTGCACAAGTCAACCGCATCGCGTCTCCTGGCGACCCTCCAGAAGCGGGGCCTCGTGGAGCAGGACGACGAGACCGGCAAGTACCGGCTCGGCCTCGTCGTGATCCGGCTCGCCGAGCGCGCCGAGCGCACGCTCGACCTGCGCGGCATCGCGATGCCGGAGCTGGAGCGACTCGCGCGGCTGACCCACGAGACGACCGGGTTGGGAGTGCTCGATGGCGACCAGCTGCTGACCGTCGCCCAGGCCGATGGCCCGAACCTCATCGCCGTCGGCGACTGGACCGGCCGGAGCGTGCCGCTCCACTGCGTGGCGTCCGGCAAGATCCTGCTCGCCGCCCTCGCCGAGCGCGAGGTGCTGCGGGTCGTCCGGCGCGGCCTCGTGACGTACACGGAGCGAACGATCGTCGAGCTGGAGCCACTCCTCGAGGAGCTGGCACGGATCCGGCGGCGCGGCTACGGGACGGCGCTCGGCGAGTACGAGGTGGGCCTGAACGCCGTCGCGGCCCCGGTTCACGATGCGCGCGGGACGGTGATCGCGGCGGTCGACATCTGGGGCCCGGCATTCCGGCTCACCCCGCGCCGGATCCCCGAGCTCGGCGCGCAGGCGCGCGAGGCCGCGGCAGCGATCTCGGTCCGGCTCGGCGGCGCGGCAGGGCATGCGAATGGCGCGCACGGCACGAACGGCACGACCGGCACCAACGGCAGCGGCGGAACGAACGGGACGCACATCACCACGAGCGCCATTCCCGCCTGACCGCCCGCCGCAGGGGATCGCCGCCTTCTAGACTGCGACGATGCCAGCTCTCGATTGGCCCGTCGTCGGCGCCATCCTGCTTGTCCTCGTCCTGACGGTGCTCGCCGTGCGCGGCGCCCGCCTCCTCGTCCACGGCCTCGTCAAGGCGGTCCACGCGCCGGCGGTCAAAGGCGACCTGCACGAACTGACCGCGGGCGAGATCCGCAGGCGTCAGGAAACGATCGAGACCCTCGCGTCGCGGATCCTCCAGGCGTTCATCGTCGTGATCGGCTCGTTGATGGTCCTTGGCAAGCTGGGACTCGACATCGCCCCCGCCATCGCCGGCCTCGGCGTGGTCGGGATCGCGGTGGGCTTCGGGGCGCAGAGCCTCGTGCGTGATTACTTCAACGGGGCCCTGATCCTGCTCGAGAACCACTACTCGCTCGGCGACGTCGTCTCCATCGCCGGGGTGACCGGCACGGTCGAGGACGTCAGCCTGCGCCGAACGACTCTGCGCGACCTCGACGGCGTCGTGCACACGGTCCCGAACGGCGAGATCAAGGTCGCCTCGAACCAGACCCGCCTCGCCCGCGACCCGGACGGCCCGGGCCGGCGCACTCCTCCCGAGGTCGCGACGACTCCGCGCCGGCATGACGACGATTTGGCCGGCGAGTAGCCAGATTCCCGTCGGGTGCGACTGGGCCACGCGCGAGACCGCGAAATCGCCCGTTTGATAGCCAAATGCCCGCCTCATGGGCGGCCGGCGACGAATCCGCACGGAGGCCCAGTCGCCGGGTGTCCGAGTCGCACCGGGTGGGAATTCGGCAAGACGACCCGGCCCGAGCGCGGCCCACCCACGCCCCCCGCGTAGAATGACCCGAACCCCGAACCCCGAACCCCGAACCCCGGACCCGAGGAGTGACCTGGTGAGCGTCGACCAGCGCCCGGAGATCGAGAACCTCATGGCGGAACGACGGACGTTTCCGCCGAGTCCCGGCTTCAGCGCGCAGGCCAACGCCCAGCAGAGCCTGTACGACGAAGCGGAGCGTGACTTCGAGGCCTTCTGGGCACGGCTGGCACGCGAGCGGGTCGACTGGGTGAAGCCATTCGACAAGACCCTCGAGTGGGACCTTCCGTTCGCGAAGTGGTTCACGGGCGGCGAGCTGAACATCAGCTACAACTGCGTCGATCGGCACGTCGAGCGCGGCCTCGGCGACAAGGTCGCGTACCACTGGATCGGCGAGCCCGGCGACACGCGGACGATCACGTACTCCGATCTGCACCGCGAGATCCAGAAGGCGGCCAACGCCTTGAAGGAGCTCGGGATCGGCAAGGGCGACCGCGTCGCGATCTACATGCCGATGATCCCCGAGCTACCGATCGCGATGCTCGCCTGCGCCCGGCTCGGTGCGCCGCACACCGTCGTGTTCGGGGGCTTCTCGGCGGAGGCGCTCGGCGGCCGGATGAACGACGCCGAGGCGAAGCTCCTCATCACGGCCGATGGCGGCTGGCGGCGGGGCAAGCCCGCTGACCTCAAGACCGCGGCCGACGCGGCCGTCGCGGAGGCCCCGACGGTCAAGAACGTTCTCGTCGTGCGCCGGCTCGGCGACCACGCGCCGAGCACGAAGATGGTGAAGGGTCGCGACCACTGGTGGCACGACATCGTCGACCGCCAACCGGCCGACTGCCCCCCGGTCCCGGTCGAGAGCGAGCACATGCTCTACCTGCTCTACACGTCGGGCTCGACCGCCAAGCCCAAGGGGATCTTCCACTCGACCGCGGGCTACCTCGTCGGCACGAGCTACACCCACGAGATGATCTTCGACCTCAAGCCCGACGACGTGTACTGGTGTGCAGCGGACGTCGGCTGGGTGACCGGCCACAGCTACATCGTCTACGGCCCGCTGGCGAACGCGACGACCGGCGTGATGTACGAGGGCACGCCCGACACGCCCGCGTGGGACCGCTGGTGGCAGATCATCGAGGACTACAAGGTCTCGATCCTGTACTGCGCGCCAACCGCGATCCGGGCCTTCATGAAGCAGGGCGAGGAGTACCCAGAGAAGCACGACCTCTCGTCGCTGCGGGTCCTCGGCTCGGTGGGCGAGCCAATCAACCCCGAGGCGTGGATGTGGTACCACGAGCACATCGGCGGCGGTCGCGCCCCGATCGTCGACACGTGGTGGCAGACCGAGACCGGCATGATCCTCATCACGCCGCTGCCGGGGGTGACGACGACGAAGCCTGGGAGCGCCACGTTCCCATTCCCCGGCATCGAAGCCGACGTCGTCGACGGCGACGGCAAGTCGGTCCCGTTCGGGGGCGGCGGGTACCTCGTCCTGAAGCGGCCCTGGCCGGCGATGTTGCGCGGCATCTACGGCGACCCCGAGCGGTACAAGAAGACCTACTGGAGCCGGTTCCCCGGGATGTACTTCGCGGGCGACGGGGCGAAGCGCGACGAGGAAGGCTACTACTGGCTCCTCGGCCGGGTCGACGACGTGATGAACGTGTCAGGTCACCGGTTGAGCACGACCGAGATCGAGAGTGCCCTCGTCTCCCATCCCGCGGTCGCTGAGGCGGCGGTCATCGGAGCCCCGGACCCGGTCACCGGCGAGGCGATCAGTGCATTCGTGATCCTGCGCCGGGGCAACGACCCGACGCCGGCGCTCGGCGAGGAGCTGCGCAGTCACGTCGCCACGAAGATCAGCCCGATCGCCAAGCCGAAGTCGCTGATGTTCACGCCCGACCTGCCGAAGACGCGCTCCGGCAAGATCATGCGCCGCCTGCTCCGCGATATTGCCATGGGCCGCGCCCTCGGCGACACGACGACCCTCGCCGACGCGACGGTCGTCGAGACGATCCGGGAGAAATCGGGCAAGGGCGAGGACTAGCGTGCCGTTCGACTTCCTGCGCCGCAAGAAGGGCCCCGCCGGCCCGGGCGCGGCGAAAGGTCCGGCCGAGGGGCGCGGGGCGACGATCCAGTTCGACGGCCTGACCGAGGAGTGGCGCCTGCTCGGCACGATGCATGTCGAGGGCCGCCTGTCGGACG
>Ga0136633_1003172_pt1 | contig 10915 bp, 7 predicted proteins | sample AntDrymeUQ832206_2_FD_105494 | JGI IMG/M metagenome (GOLD analysis project Ga0136633, IMG submission 105494) | Polar desert sand microbial communities from Dry Valleys, Antarctica - metaG UQ83 (22.06) | ecosystem: Environmental > Terrestrial > Soil > Desert | place: Antarctica: Dry Valley...
CCGGTGATGGCCTGGCCGATGATCGCCTGGGTGCTCGACGAGCGCTTTCGCCATCTTCATGTCGCGGCCGGCCCGCGCGAGCGGTCGGTGATCGTCTTCGGCGCGATCGAAGCGGCACTCACGCCATTGATGGAGTCGCTGCAGTCGACCTTCGTCGGCATCAAGGTCTTCAGCCTGCCCAGCGTCGACCATCCGCAGTGGGGCCGTCACATCGAGCTCGGGGTCAAGGGCCAAGCCGCGTTGCTGGATGCGGCCTATGCCAGCTTGCTGGCCGGGTTGCGAGATTTCGGCGCCAGCCTCGGCCCTGAAATAGTGCGCTGAGGGTTCAAATTGGTGCGTCACGACGCACCGTTCTCGAGCGCAACGGCGCGACCATCGCCCGCCATGCAGCTCGGCGAGCCGAGGGAATCCGGCGCTGCTTCCTTCGTCCGCCGGGACAGGCCGGCCGCGAGGTTCGCGGCATGGATTCTGCTAGATTGCGGTGCGCTTCCCGTGGCCGGCTGCCTTGCGCCGGTGCACCCCCCAACAAATCAATCAAAGCGGGCTTACCCCGCCAGGAGTTCTTGATGGCCAAGACCGTCGCCGACGTGATGAACCTCGTGAAGGAGAGCGAAGCCAAGTTCGTCGACTTCCGCTTCACCGACACCCGCGGCAAGGAGCAGCACGTTTCGGTGCCGATCTCGCACTTCGACGAGGAGAAGTTCACCGAAGGCCATGCGTTCGACGGCTCGTCGATCGCCGGCTGGAAGGGCATCGAGGCGTCGGACATGCTGCTCATGCCCGACCCGAACACGGCCAACATCGACCCGTTCTTCGAGGAGCCGACGCTGTTCATGACCTGCGACGTGCTCGAGCCGGGCGACGGCAAGCCCTACGAGCGCGACCCCCGCTCGCTGGCCAAGCGGGCCGAGGCCTACATGAAGGCGTCGGGGCTCGGCGATGCGGCTTACTTCGGACCGGAGCCCGAGTTCTTCGTCTTCGACAGCGTCCGCTGGCAGGTCGACATGTCGGGCTCGTTCTGCAAGGTCGAGTCGGAGGAGGCCTCGTGGAACTCGGCCAAGGAGTACGAGCACGGCAACTCGGGCTACCGGCCGGCGGTCAAGGGCGGCTACTTCCCGATGCCGCCGATCGACTCGATGCAGGACATGCGCTCCGAGATGTGCCTGATCCTCGAATCGATGGGCATTCCGGTCGAAGTGCATCACCACGAGGTGGCGCAGGCGCAGATGGAGATCGGCACGAGGTTCTCGACGCTCGTCGAGCGCGCCGACTGGCTGCAGCTGCAGAAGTACGTGATCCAGAATGTCGCCCACTCGTACGGCAAGTCGGCGACCTTCATGCCCAAGCCCATCGTCGGCGACAACGGCTCGGGCATGCACGTTCACCAGTCGGTGTGGAAAGGCGGCAAGAACCTGTTCGCCGGCGACGGCTACGCGGGCCTGTCAGAGTTCGCGCTGTTCTACATCGGCGGCATCATCAAGCACGCACGGTCGCTCAACGCCATCACCAACCCCGGCACCAACAGCTACAAGCGCCTCGTCCCCGGCTTCGAGGCGCCCGTCAAGCTGGCCTACAGCTCGCGCAACCGCTCGGCGTCGATCCGCATCCCCTACGTCTCCAACCCGAAGGGTCGCCGCATCGAGGCGCGCTTTCCGGATCCGCAGGCCAATCCGTACCTCGCGTTCTCGGCCCTGCTGATGGCCGGCCTCGACGGCGTCGAGAACAAGATCCATCCGGGCGAGGCGGCGACCAAGGACCTCTACCACCTGCCGCCCGAGGAAGACGCGAAGATCCCGACCGTCTGCTCGAGTCTGGAGCAGGCGCTCGAGTACCTCGACAACGACCGCGCGTTCCTGACCAAGGGCGGCGTCTTCACCGACAGCTACATCGATGCCTACCTCGACCTGAAGATGCAGGAGGTGACCCGCTTTCGCATGACGACCCACCCGGTCGAGTTCGACATGTACTACAGCCTCTGACGTCGCTGCCGGCACCCCCCGGCAGTGGCTGACGATGCAGGGACGGCCGGGGGCCGTCCCTTTTTTCTTGGGCGGGCGTCGAGAGATCACGGCACGGCGCGAGGGCTTGGCGATCGACGCCTGGATCGACGCCTCGACTGCGAGACAATCGCCGCAGGCATGTCGACGCGATCGAAGCGTGCCGCGTTGAGCAGTCTGGAGACCCGCCGCCATGAGACACCGAAGGATCCACGGCCTCGCCGCGTTCGCTGCCGCCGCCCTGGCGAGCAGCGCCGTCACGGCGGCCGACGCGCCCGACGCCAGCGTCATGTACCGCTGCCCGGGCAATGACTACAAGAACACGATCTCGGCCAAGGAGGCCGAGCGCCTCGGCTGCCGCAAGATCGAGGGCGCCCCGATCACCATCATCCAGACCGTCAAGCCGCGCCCGGCCGGGACGGCGGTGCCGGCAGCCAGCGGGCCGTCGGCGGCGCGCATCGATCCGGCGGCGCAGCGCAGCCGCGACAGCGATGCCCGGCGCATCCTCGAAGCCGAGCTGAGAACCGAGGAAGCGCGTCTGGCCGCTCTCAAGAAGGACTTCAACAACGGTCAACCCGAGCGGCAGGGCAACGAGCAGAACTACCAGAAGTACGTCGACCGGGTCGCCGAGCTGAGCGCGGCCATCGCCCGCAAGGAAGGCGACATCACCGCGCTGCGGCGCGAGATCCAGAAGTTGCCGCCGGGGCCGCCTCAGCCGGTCCTGTGACATGTCGATCGGGGACGGCCCGCCGTCGCCGCCGGGCACAGATCCGGGACTCGCCGCGCTCGACCTGCTGGCGACGATGGTCGCCGTCGTCACGCCCCTGGGCGCGTGCACCTTCGTCAATTCGTCGTTCGAGGACGTGCTCGGCCTGTCCCGGCGTCACCTGACGCGGGTTTCGGCCTTCGACTGGTTCGTCGAGTCGGACACCGTGCGCGACATCGTCTCCGCGGTGAGTCGCAATGCCTTCTCGACCAGCCGGCTCGAAGCCCAGCTCAAGCGGCCCGGGGCGACGCACGGCGAGACGCTGCCGGTGCGCGTCATCGTCAACCGCATCGACGGTTCGCCGGACGTCATCTTCGAACTGGTCGAGATCGAGCAGCAGGCGCGCCAGGAGCGCGAGGAACGGGCTCTCGAGCAGGCCCAGGCGACCAAGGAGCTGATCCGCAACCTGGCGCACGAGATCAAGAACCCGCTCGGCGGTATCCGCGGTGCCGCGCAACTGCTCGAGATGGAAATCGAGTCGCGACCGCTCACCGAGTACACCCAGGTCATCATCAAGGAGGCCGACCGCCTGCAGGTGCTGGTCGACCGCCTGCTGGCGCCGCATCGCAAGCCCCACGTCGTCGGCCCGGTGAACATCCACGAAGTCTGCGAACGGGTTCGCGCCCTCGTCGTCGCCGAGTTTCCGCGCGGCCTCGCCTTCCAGCGGGACTACGACACCTCGATTCCGGAGTTCGACGGCGACCGCGAGCAGCTCATCCAGGCGATGCTGAACATCGCCCGCAACGCCGCCCACGCGCTCACCGAGCGGATCGAGAACGGCGACGCCCGCATCGTCGTTCGCACCCGCGTCGTTCGCCAGGTGACGCTCGGCAAGCAGCGCTATCGGCTGGCACTGGACTTGCATATCGAGGACAACGGCCCGGGGATTCCGGAGGCGCTGCGCGAGAAAGTCTTCTTTCCCTTGGTGTCGGGTCGGGAAGACGGCTCCGGGCTCGGCCTCACGCTCGCGCAGAACTTCATCCAGCAGCACCATGGCATCGTCGAATTCGAAAGTGAACCCGGGCGGACCGTCTTTCGGATCCTGCTTCCACTCAGCTAGATGAACGGCCATCGCACGCCGCGCCGAAGGGACCGTTCTGCATGAAGCCCATCTGGATCGTCGATGATGACCAATCGATTCGCTTCGTCCTCGAGAAGGCGCTGACCCGCGAGGAGTTCACGGTCCGCAGCTTCACCAACTCGCGCGACGTCCTGGCCGCGCTCGACGACGGTGATTCGCCGCAGGTCCTGGTGTCCGACATCCGGATGCCCGGCGGCTCGGGCGTCGAGCTGCTCGGCAAGCTGAAGGCGCGCCACCGCGAGCTGCCGATCATCATCATGACGGCCTACTCCGACCTCGACAGCGCCGTCAGCGCCTTCCAGGGCGGTGCCTTCGACTACCTGCCCAAGCCCTTCGACGTCCCGAAGGCGGTCGACCTCATTCGCCGCGCCGTCGAGGAGAGTCTGCGCGAGGCGAGCGACGAGACGGCGACCGCGCAGGTCCCGGAGATGCTCGGCCAGGCGCCGGCCATGCAGGACGTGTTCCGGGCCATCGGGCGGCTCAGCCAGAGCCTGGTCACCGTCCTCATCACCGGCGAGTCGGGCTCCGGCAAGGAGCTGGTCGCCAACGCCCTGCACAAGCACAGCGCGCGCGCCAGCGGTCCGTTCGTGGCCATCAATACCGCGGCCATCCCCAAGGACCTGCTCGAGTCGGAACTGTTCGGCCACGAACGCGGCGCCTTCACCGGTGCCCAGACGACCCGTCGCGGCCGATTCGAACAGGCCGACGGCGGCACGCTGTTCCTCGACGAGATCGGCGACATGCCGTTCGACCTGCAGACGCGGCTGCTGCGCGTCCTCTCCGACGGACAGTTCTATCGTGTCGGCGGTCACAACCCGATGAAGAGCAACGTCCGGGTCATCGCCGCCACCCACCAGGATCTCGATGCCCGCGTCCAGGCCGGATCGTTTCGCGAGGATCTCTTCCACCGGCTCAACGTCATCCGGCTGCGCCTGCCGGCGCTGCGCGAACGGATCGAGGACATCGATCCGCTCGTCCGCTTCTTTCTGCAGAAGAGCGCCCGCGAACTCGGCGTCGAGGGCAAGCGCCTGACCGATGCCGCGCTGGCGAGGCTGCATTGCTTCCCGTTTCCCGGCAATGTCCGTCAGCTCGAGAACATCTGCCACTGGCTGACCGTCATGGCGCCGGCCCAGCTCGTCGACGCGAAGGACCTGCCGCCCGAGCTGCAGCCGCCGGCCGTCGCGCGTTCGGAACCTTCGGGATCCGGCGGCCTGCCGACCGCCGCGGCGGCAGATCGGGCGGCCGCGACGTCACTGCTGCCGCTCGGCGAGGTCGCACCCGTTGCGCCGGTCGCGCCGGTAGCGCCAGCCGCAACCTTCGCGTCGGTACCGGCGGCGACATCGGCGCCGGCACCGGCGGGGGGGCCGCAGGCCACCGACTGGCTGCAGGGCCTGCAGGACGAGGCAAAGGCCTTGCTGCGATCGGGCGAGCCCATGGTGTGGGACACCTTGACCCGCAAGTTCGAGGCGCGGCTGATCGAGGCCGCCCTCGAGGTCACGCGTGGCCGTCGCATCGAGGCGGCGCAGAAGCTCGGCATCGGCCGCAACACGATCACCCGCAAGATCCAGGATCTCGGCATCGACGACTAGGATGAAACTCGCTCTGGGCGCCTTCGCCGAGTCAGCATGCGCGCTGCCCTTCTGTGTTGGAGCGTGATCAGGCCGGTGCGGCATTCTGCTGCGCCATGTCCCCCGCCGCCGGCCTGCGGCCGCCGGCTCCTCCTTTACTTCGCTCCGCAGAACGCCCCACCGTCCTGATCATCGACCGTCATTGGCATGCCACCGCAACGAGTGCACCGTATCTCGCCGCGGGCATCGGGTGGCCGGCGGAGCGAAGTCAAGGAGGAGAAACGGGGCGCAGCCCCGTTTCGGGGGACATGAGCGGAGGCGGCCGCCCGGTGTCCGTGGCGCGTACCGCCTCGAAGAACCTCGTCGCAAAGTTCAACTTGCCTGCGCTTCAGTTTCATGCGACGCGGGTGGCGCGTAGCGCAATGAAACACTGAGATGAGCCTCCGGCCTGCAGGTCAGGGCTTCGCCTGAACGGGCACCCGGGTGTAGGTCGCGAAGGCGTATCGCAGTCCCTCGGCGTTGACCTGCTCCCGGCGCGAAGCTTCTAGGAAGTCGTCGCGCCGCCACGCCGGAAAGTAGGTGTCGGCGGCAAACTCGGCGTCGATCTCGGTCAGCTCGAGCATGTCGGCCCGGGAGAGCGCCTGGGCGTAGATCGCGGCCCCGCCGATGACGAAGACGCGTTCGACGTCGTCCGCCAAGATCAGCGCCGCGTCGAGTGAGTTGGCGACCTCGGCACCGGCCGGATGCCATCCGGCGCGACGGCTGATCACGATGTTGCGGCGTCCCGGCAGGGGCCGGCCGATCGATTCCCAGGTCTTGCGGCCCATGACGACCGGCGCACCGAGGGTCAGCGCCTTGAACCGCTTCAGGTCGTCGGCAAGGCGGACCAGCAGCTCGCCATGCAGGCCGATGCCGCCGTCGCGGGTGACGGCGGCGATGAGGACGACGAGCGGGCGCGACACGGGAGGGATTGTCGCCGCGGCTCGATAATCGACCCGGTCGGCCCATGACGGACCGCGCCCGGCCCATGAACGAACCCACTGCCCAGCAACGACTCCGCGCCGACGCCGCGTCGACCGACGGCGTCGCCGCCGACCCGCTCGATGCCTGGCGCGCCGCGGCCGTTCGATCGGCGCCGGGCGGCGACCTCGGCGCGCTCGACTGGAAGACGCCCGAGGGCATCGTCGTCAAGCCGCTGTACACCGCCGCCGACCTGCGCGGCCTGCCGACCACCGACACGCTGCCCGGCCTGCCACCGTACGTACGTGGCCCGCAGGCGACGATGTACACCGTGCGACCCTGGACGATCCGCCAGTACGCGGGCTTCTCCACCGCCGAGGCGTCGAACGACTTCTATCGCAAGGCGCTGGCCGGCGGCGGCCAGGGCATCAGCGTCGCCTTCGATCTGGCGACGCACCGGGGCTACGACAGCGACCATCCGCGCGTCGTCGGCGACGTCGGCAAGGCCGGCGTCGCGATCGATTCGGTCGAGGACATGAAGATCCTCTTCGACGGCATCGACCTGGCGAAGGTCAGCGTTTCGATGACGATGAACGGCGCGGTGCTGCCGGTGCTGGCCGGCTACATCGTTGCCGCCGAGGAGCAGGGCGTGGCGCAGGACCAGCTCTCGGGGACCATCCAGAACGACATCCTCAAGGAGTTCATGGTCCGCAACACCTACATCTACCCGCCGGCCGAGAGCATGCGCATCGTCGGCGACATCATCGCCTACACCGCCGAGCGCATGCCCCGCTTCAACTCGATCTCGATCTCGGGCTACCACATCCAGGAAGCCGGCGCGAACCAGGCGCTCGAGCTCGCCTTGACGCTGGCCGACGGCCGCGAATACGTTCGCACCGCGATCGCCAAGGGGCTCGATGTCGACGCCTTCGCTGGCCGGCTCAGCTTCTTCTGGGCGATCGGGATGAACTTCTACCTCGAGATCGCCAAGATGCGCGCCGCCCGCGGGCTGTGGCACCGGATCATGGCCGAGTTCGCGCCGAAGCAGGCGAAGAGCTCCATGCTGCGCACCCACTGCCAGACCTCGGGATGGACGCTGACCGAGCAGGACCCGTACAACAACGTCGTGCGGACGACGATCGAGGCGATGGCTGCCGTCTTCGGCGGCACCCAGAGCCTGCACACCAACGCCCTCGACGAGGCGATCGCGCTGCCGTCGGAGTTCAGCGCCCGCATCGCCCGCAACACCCAGCTCGTCATCCAGGAGGAGACGCACATCACCGCCATCGTCGATCCGTGGGCGGGCAGCTACGCGATGGAGACGCTCACCCAGCAGATGGCCGACGCGGCGTGGGAGATCATCGAGGAGATCGAGTCGCTGGGTGGCATGACCCAGGCCGTGCAGAGCGGCTGGGCGAAGCTCAAGATCGAGGCCAGCGCTGCCCAGAAGCAGGCCCGCATCGATTCCGGACAGGACGTGATCGTCGGCGTCAACAAGTACCGCCTCGACGAGGAAGCGCCGATCGACACCTTGATGATCGACAACCACGCCGTCCGCGACGGTCAGATCCGGCGCCTCGAGACGCTGCGAGCCCACCGCGACGACGTGGCGGTGCGCGCTGCGCTCGCGGCCCTGACGCGCAGCGCCAGCAGCGCCGAGGGCAACCTGCTGGCGTTGTCGATCGAGGCGGTTCGTCTGCGCGCCACGGTCGGCGAGGTCAGCGACGCCCTCGAAGCCGCCTGGGGCCGGCACCGCGCCGACACCCAGAAGGTCTCGGGCGTCTACGCCGCCGCCTACGACAATGCCGCCGGCTGGGACGCGCTGAAGGCCGAGATCGCCGACTTCGCCGAGGCCGAGGGACGGCGGCCGCGGGTGATGATCGCCAAGCTCGGTCAGGACGGCCACGATCGTGGCGCCAAGGTCGTGGCCAGCGCCTTCGCCGACCTCGGCTTCGATGTCGACATCGGGCCGCTGTTCCAGACTGCCGACGAGTGCGCCCGCCAGGCGATCGAGAACGACGTCCATGCGGTCGGCGTCTCGACGCTGGCCGCCGCTCACAAGACGCTGGTGCCGGCGATCATCGATTCGCTGCGCACGCAGGGCGGCGGCGACATCGTCGTCTTCGTGGGCGGCGTCATCCCCAAGGGCGACTACGACTTCCTCTTCGAGGCCGGCGTCAAGGGCATCTACGGTCCGGGGACGCCGATCCCGGCCAGCGCCAAGGACGTGCTGGAGCAGATCCGCCGGGCCCGCGCCTGAGGGTCGTTCGCCGATCGCACGCCGTCGATGCGCCGATGACGAACCCCCCTGTACCGAGCGCCCGACCCGCGCCCGCCGCCGACGACGCCGACCTCGTTCGCGACATCGTGGGCGGCGACGCCCTGCGCCAGCGTCGCGCCGTCGGCCGGGCGATCACCCTGATCGAGTCGACCCGCGTCGATCACCGCGAGCGCGCCGACGCCGTGCTCGAGGCCCTGCCGGTGCCGGCGACGGCGGCCTGGCGGCTGGGGGTCTCCGGCGTGCCGGGCGTCGGCAAGTCGACCTTCATCGAGAGCCTCGGCCTGCGCATGATCGAGCAGGGTCATCGGGTGGCGGTGCTCGCCGTCGATCCGAGCTCGAGCGTCTCCGGTGGCTCCATCCTCGGCGACAAGACGCGCATGGATCGGCTGTCGGTGCATGCGCAGGCGTTCGTCCGGCCCAGCCCGAGCAGCGGCACGCTCGGCGGCGTCGCCGCGGCCACCCGCGAAGCGATCCGCGTCGTCGAGGCGGCGGGTTACGACCAGGTGATCGTCGAGACCGTCGGGGTCGGTCAGAGCGAAGCGGCGGTGGCGGCGATGACGGACCTCTTCGTGCTGCTGCAGTTGCCCAACGCCGGCGACGAGTTGCAGGCGATCAAGAAGGGCGTGATGGAGCTTGCCGACCTGATCGTCGTCAACAAGGCCGACCTCGACCCGGCCGCCGCCGAGCGCGCCGTCGGTCAATGGCGGATGGCCGGGCAGCTGGCGGTCGGACGCGGCCGCGTCGCGCCGGTGCCGGTCCTGGCGACCAGCGCTCTCGACCCGACCCAGGTCGACACGGTCTGGCGCACCCTCCAGGCCTTGCGCGTGACCGCGGCTGCCGACGACGGCATCGCCACGCGTCGGCGGGCCCAGGGCCGCGCCTGGCTCTGGGAGCGCGTCGAGGCCGGACTGCGGCGAGATTTCCGTTCGCATGCGCTGGTGAAGGCGCGTCTTGCCGAGACGCTGCGCGCCGTCGATGCCGGCGAGCTCTCGCCAACGGCTGCGGCCCGGCGCCTGCTCGAATGGTTCGGGCGGCCGTCGACGGCATCGGCCGATGACTGATCCGATCCACCCGGCCCGGACGCCGCCATCCGGCGGCGGCGAGGTCGCCTGAAAGGCCAGCCCCATCATGCAGGACATCATTCAGCAGCTCGAGGACAAGCGGGCCCGGGCCCGGCTCGGCGGCGGCGAGAAGCGCATCCAGGCCCAGCACGCCAAGGGCAAGCTGAGCGCCCGCGAGCGCATCGACCTGCTTCTCGACGAAGGCACGTTCGAGGAGTGGGACATGTTCGTCGAGCACCGCAGCCACGACTTCGGCATGCAGGAGAACCGGCCCCCCGGCGACGGCGTGGTCACCGGATACGGCATGATCAACGGCCGCCTGGTCTTCGTCTTCAGTCAGGACTTCACGGTCTTTGGCGGCGCCCTGTCGGAGGCGCACGCCGAGAAGATCTGCAAGGTGATGGACCAGGCGATGAAGGTCGGTGCACCGGTGATCGGTCTCAACGATTCCGGCGGCGCCCGCATCCAGGAGGGCGTCGCCTCGCTCGGCGGTTATGCGGAGGTGTTCCAGAGGAATGTCATCGCTTCCGGCGTGGTGCCGCAGATCAGCATGATCATGGGTCCGTGCGCCGGCGGCGCCGTCTACTCGCCGGCGATGACCGACTTCATCTTCATGGTCAAGGACACCTCGTACATGTTCGTCACCGGTCCGGAGGTGGTGAAGACGGTGACCCATGAGGAGGTCACGGCCGAGGACCTCGGCGGCGCTGTCACGCACACATCGCGCAGCGGCGTTGCCGACCTGGCGTTCGAGAACGACGTCGATGCGCTCGCGATGCTGCGCCGGTTCTTCAACTACCTGCCGCTCAACAACCGCGAGAAGGCGCCCCTGCGCCCGTCGGACGATCCGGCCGACCGGATCGATCTGTCGCTGGACACGCTGATTCCGGACAACCCGAACAAGCCCTACGACATCAAGGAGCTGATCAACAAGACGGTCGACGACGGCGACTTCTTCGAGCTGCAGCCCGAGCACGCGAAGAACATGGTCATCGGCTTCGGCCGCATGGATTCGCAGGTCGTCGGCATCGTTGCCAACCAGCCTCTCGTGCTTGCCGGTTGCCTGGACATCAAGAGCTCGATCAAGGCGGCGCGCTTCGTGCGCTTCTGCGACGCCTTCAACATCCCGGTCGTCACCTTCGTCGACGTGCCCGGCTTCCTGCCCGGCACGTCGCAGGAGTACGGGGGCATCATCAAGCAC
>Ga0136633_1003174_pt1 | contig 10915 bp, 9 predicted proteins | sample AntDrymeUQ832206_2_FD_105494 | JGI IMG/M metagenome (GOLD analysis project Ga0136633, IMG submission 105494) | Polar desert sand microbial communities from Dry Valleys, Antarctica - metaG UQ83 (22.06) | ecosystem: Environmental > Terrestrial > Soil > Desert | place: Antarctica: Dry Valley...
TCACCCTGGGCTTCGGCGAGATCGTGCGCATCGTGGCCCGCAACACCGACTCCATCGGCGGACCTAGGGGCATCAACTCCATCCCTCACCCTCCGAGCGCTCTGGGCCTGAAGTTCGGGGTCATCGACCCCAAGCCGTACTACTACCTGCTCCTGGCCATCATCCTCATCGTGGCCCTCTTCGTGAGGAACCTGAAGACGAGCCGCGTGGGTCGGGCCTGGACCGCCATCCGCGAGGATGAGGACGCGGCCGAGCTCATGGGAGTGAACACGTTCAAGTTCAAGCTCTGGGCCTTCGCCATCGGGGCCGGCATCGGCGGATCCGGAGGAGTCCTCTACGCCAGCAAGGTGATCTCCATATCGCCCGACAACTTCCTCTTCACCCTGTCCATCGCGTTCTTGGCCGCGGTGGTCCTGGGCGGTGCGGGCAACATGCCGGGGGTGATCCTCGGGGCCGTCGTCGTGGCCTACCTGCCCGAGCGCTTTCGGGCCTTCTCCGAGTACCGGGTGATGATCTTCGGGGCCGCCCTCGTGATCATGATGATATTCCGGCCGCAGGGGCTCCTCCCGAGCCAGCGCCGCGCCGCCGAGCTGGTGCGGGGTGAGGAGTCACCCGACGACACCGTCACGGCGACGGGTGGAACGCCGGCATGACGCTCCTGCAGCTGGACCATCTGACGATGCGCTTCGGCGGGGTGACCGCACTCGACGAGGTCGACCTCGCCGTCGAGGAAGGTGAGATCCTCGGGCTCATCGGCCCCAACGGGGCGGGCAAGACCACCATCTTCAACGTGGTCACCGGTGTCTTCTCCCCCACCGCGGGCGACGTCCGCTTCGAGGGCACCAGCATCGTCGGCCGCAAGCGTCACGACGTCACGAAGGTTGGAATCGCCCGCACGTTCCAGAACATCCGCCTGTTCGCAGAGATGACCGCTCTCGAGAACGTCATGGTCGGCGCCGACAACCACCACGCCACGTCCATCGTTAGCGCCTCCTTGCGCCTGCCCCGCCACCGCCGTGAGGAGCAGGACGGTCGCCGCCGCGGACACGAGCTGCTTGAGCTGGTCGGCATCGCGCACCGCGCGGAGGACGCGGCGCGCAACCTCCCCTACGGCGACCAGCGCCGGCTCGAGATCGCTCGGGCCCTGGCCACCGGTCCGAAGCTCCTTCTGCTTGACGAGCCCGCGGCCGGGTTCAACCCGAACGAGAAGCGGAACCTGGCCGACCTCGTGCGCAAGGTCCGCGACACGGGCTACACCATCCTCTTGATCGAGCACGACATGGGTCTCGTCATGCCGCTGTGTGACCGGGTGGCCGTTCTCGACTTCGGGCGCAAGATCGCGGACGGGCCCCCCGCCGAGGTGCAGGCCGACGAGAAGGTCGTCAACGCGTATCTGGGGGTGCCGGCAGAATGAGCTCGGAGCAGCCAAGTCAGCCTGAGGTCCCGGTGCTGGAGCTGGAGGCCCTGCACGTCTTCTACGGAAAGGTCGAGGCGCTGCGCGGCGTGTCCTGTGTGGTGAACCGCGGCGAGATCGTGACCCTCATCGGGGCCAACGGAGCCGGTAAGACCACAACCCTCAAGACGATCAGCGGCGTGCGCCCCGTCACGAAGGGCCGGGTGATGTTCGAGGGCCGCGACATCGGTGACGTGCCCGCGCACAGCCGCACCGCGCTGGGCATCTGCCAGGCCCCTGAGGGCCGCGGCATCTTCCCGGGTATGACGGTCGAGGAGAACCTGGGGATGGGTGCGTACGCGGTACCCAAGGCGCAGCGCTCCTCGCAGGACGCCGACACCGCACGCGTCTTCGAGCTGTTTCCCCGCCTGCTCGAGCGCCGAGCCCAGGCCGCGGGCACGCTCTCGGGCGGTGAGCAGCAGATGCTCGCCATCGGCCGGGCCCTCATGGCCCACCCCAAGGTGCTCCTGCTCGACGAGCCGTCCATGGGCCTGGCTCCCATGCTCGTGGCCCAGATATTCGAGATCATCACTGAGATCAACGCACAGGGCACGACCATCCTCCTGGTGGAGCAGAACGCCGCGCAGGCCCTGAAGCTGGCCGACCGGGCCTACGTGCTGGAGGTCGGCCGCGTAGTGAAGTCGGCCCCGGCGGCCGAGCTGCTGGACGATCCCGCCGTCCGCAACGCCTACCTGGGCGGCGACATCACCTGAGAGGGGTCCTCCGGCCAGGCGTGCTTCGGATAACGCCCGGCCATGGCCTTGCGCACGTCCTTCCACGAGCCCGCCCAGAACCCCGGAAGGTCGCTCGTGACCTGCACGGGTCGGCCCGCTGGTGACAGGAGGTGCACGACGATGGGCACGGCGCCACCCGCCACCGTGGGGTGCGACGTGATCCCGAAGAGGGCCTGTACCCGTGCCGTCAGCGTGGGCAGCTCGCCGCTCCAGTCGATGGGCATCTCTCGTGAGCCGACGGTCACGGTCAAGGGTGCGAGCCGGTCGAGGTCGGCTCGCCGACGGTGGTCCATACCGGCTGCGAGCAACCGGCGGAGATCCACGCCCTCGAGGTCGGCCCGGCCGCGGGCGTCGGTCAGGAGCGGCGCCAGCCATCCCTCGAGGTCGGCGAGGAGCGCCCCATCCGACAGGTCGGGCCAGAGCTCGCCCAGGGTTCGACGCAGAAAGCCGACCCTCTGCTGCAGGAGACGGGCTTTGGGTGTCCAAGGCAGAGCGCGGCCCGCGCTGGACCGGACCCTCTCCAGCAGGGCGACGACGACCATGGGCCCGGGCTCGGGGCGGCGCTCGACGGCCCCGAGGATCAGCGCCTCCAGCCGGCGCTCGACCCGGACCACGAGGTCGTTGCGGCGCTCGTCCCAGATGAGAGTGGCGTGCTCCATGACGTCGGAACCTGAGGCGTTCAGCAGGTCGTCGAGGCTGAGCGGAGCCGCTATGCGGATCCGGGCGTCGGCCCCACCCCGGCCCGCGTCGAGGTCGGCCACGCATAGGAATACCTCGTGGGCGAGCCCGTCCGACTGCGACACCCATGCCGCGCCGCCCGACCGCAGCCGGAAGCGCGCGCCGCCGCGGGCCTGAGCCACCCGGTCCGGATAGGCGAGAGCGAGCGTGCGCCCCACCCCACCCGATCTCGACGACGCGGCGCCCGCCGCGTCCCGGCGCGCCCGCGCTCCGACCCGCCGGCCGATCTCGCCAGCGCGGCGACGCGCGGACTGGACGGCGCGGACGTCGGCCCTGGGGTCGCGGTCGCCCGGGCCGGCCAAGAGGGTGAGGCGGGCGCTGACGTCGACCGGCAGCTCGTCAGGGTGGCCGCGGAGCACGTCCCGGTCCTCCAGCAGTGCGGCGATGAAGCAGGCCGTCTCGCTGTCGCCCGTGGAAGCGGTCGCCGCTACCATCCGGGCCAGCCGGGGGTGGAGCGGGAGGTTTGCCATGTTCCGGCCGAGCGCGGTGGGGCGCCCTTCAGCGTCGATGGCCCCGAGCATCATGAGCAGCGTTCGGGCCTCGGCGAGGGCACGAGACGGGGGCTGGTCCAAGAAGGCGAGCTCGGCCGGCTCCGTGCCCCAGCAAGCCAGCTCCAGGGCCAGGCCGGCGAGGTCGACCTGGCTGATCTCGGGGTCGGCGAACGGTCGTCGTGCCGCATGCTCGAGCTTCGACCAGCACCTGTAGGCGACACCTGGCCCGGTGCGGCCGGCCCGACCCGCCCGCTGGTCCGCCGAGGCCCGAGAGGCCGCCACCGTGACGAGACGGGTGAGACCCGACCGGGGGTCGTAGCGCGGGGTGCGGGCCTGGCCCCCGTCGACGATTACGGCGACCCCTTCCACCGTCAAGCTCGTCTCGGCTATGTCGGTGGCCAGGACGATCTTGCGTCGCCCCGGTTCCGATGGAGCAAGAGCCAGGTCCTGCTCAGCCACCGAGAGGGCGCCGAAGAGGGGGCGGACGTCGACGTCAGACAGCCCTCGGCCCCCGTGAGGACTCCGCACGTCGGCGGCCAGCAGACCGCTGGCCCGGCGGATGTCGGCGGCGCCCGGGAGGAAGGCGAGAACGTCACCGTCGGGGACCTCGGCCAGCGCTCGCGCGACGGTCGCGGCGACGTGCTGAGCGAGGTTCGGCTTGACGCGAGGCGGGGCCGGCACCCACCTGATGTCCACGGGGAACGCCCGTCCTTCGCTGCGCACCACCGGGGCCGGTCGGCCTCCTCGGCCCAGAAGGGCGGCCAGGCGCTCCCCGTCCACGGTGGCCGACATGGCCAACAGCCGCAGGTCCGGGCGGATGGAACCACGCACCTCGAGGCAGAGGGCCAGCCCGAGGTCGCCCTGCAGGCTGCGCTCATGGACTTCGTCGAACACGACGAGGGATGTGCCGGGGAGCTCGGGGTCGGCTTGCAGTCGCCGTGTGAGGATCCCCTCCGTGACGACTTCGATGCGGGTGCCCCGCCCGACCCGGCGCTCGTCGCGTGTGCGGTACCCGACGGTGGCGCCCACCTCCTCGCCGAGCAGGTGGGCCATGCGGCGGGCTGCGGCCCGCGTTGCCAGCCGCCGCGGCTCCAACACCACGATGCGGCCGTCGAGCCACGGCTCGTCGAGCAACCTGAGCGGAACGAGCGTCGTCTTGCCCGCACCCGGCGGCGCATGCAGGACCGCAGCGAACGGGGCCGACCCGAGCGCATCGCGCAGCGGACCGATGGCAGCCTCGACGGGCAGCTCGGTCACTGCTCCACCCTCCTCTGTGAAGGGCCCTCAGTCAGGGCGCGGCCCCAGGTCTTGGAGGATGTCGGCCACGTCGCCCACCAGGCCCGTGTAGAACGGCCCGAACTCGGCGAAGCGGTGCGAGGCCTCATCGAAGCGCAGCGTGTAGACGACCTCCTTGAGGTCGGCCGGGTCCTTGGCGAACAGCGACACCCCCCACTCCCAGTCGTCGAGCCCGGTAGACCCGGTGATCAGCTGAACGATGCGCCCCCGGAAGGCCCGCCCCGAGGTGCCGTGCTCGTACATGAGCCGCTTGCGCTCCTCGAACGGGGTGTCGTACCAGTTGGCCCACTCCTCGCGGCGCTTGCTCATCGGATAGAAGCAGAACGCCCGCATTCCCGCCGGGGGGAGCCTGGGGTGAAGGCGCGGCTCGACCATCTCGGCCGGTAGGTCCTTCGCATACTCGCTCGTCTCGGTGAGCGACACGTAGCTGGACGTCAACACCAGCCCCGCATGGGTGAGGTCGGCCTGGAGACGCCGCAGCCGCCACAGATCCGGTCCGACGGCCAGGAACCCGATGTCGGCCTTGTGCCCGAGAACCGCGAACGTCACGACCTGGTGCTCGTCGGCCTGTGTCGCCTTCACGGCCTGCGCGACCGCCTCGCCGTCGGTGGCCGCCGTCAGCGCGCAGAAGAGGTGCAGCACGCCCCAGCCGACTTCAGGACCCAAGGGTTCAGCCATGCCCGCAGTCTGGCCCACTCGACCGGTGTCTCCAGGCCAGCCGCCTCCGCGACCGCATCTACGAGGCCCTCCACGAAGGTACGTAGCAGGAACAGAGGGCGGGCGCGAAGGAGGGCCGGTCCGTTTGGACCGGCCCTCCTCGCTTCAGGCTTTGTGAGGCCTAGTAGTCGTCCATCCCGTGGCCGCCGGCTGCAGCCGACTCCTTTTCGGGCTTATCGACGATGACCGCCTCTGTGGTGAGGAAGAGCGCGGCGATCGACGAGGCGTTCTGCAGGGCCGAGCGCGTGACCTTGACGGCGTCGATGACACCGGCCTTGAACAGGTCCTCGTACTCGCCGGTGGCCGCGTTCAGACCGAAAGCACCCTCGAGGCCGAGCACACGCTCGACCACGACACCGCCTTCAAGGCCAGCGTTGATAGCGATCTGGCGCAGCGGCTCGGTGACGGCACGGGACACGATGCGTGCACCGGTGGCCTCGTCGCCTTCGAGCTTCTCAGCAGCCGTGAGGATGGCGACCTGCGCACGGGCGAGGGCCACGCCACCGCCGGGCACGACGCCCTCCTCGACAGCAGCCTTTGTGGTGCTGACAGCGTCCTCGATGCGGTGCTTCTTCTCCTTGAGCTCGACCTCGGTGGCCGCGCCGACCTTGATCAGGGCCACGCCGCCGGACAGCTTGGCCAGGCGCTCCTGCAGCTTCTCCCGGTCGTAGTCCGAGTCCGTGTTCTCGATCTCGGTCTTGATCTGGGAGATGCGGCCCTTGATGTCGTCGTCGTTGCCCTCACCCTCGACGATGGTGGTCTCGTCCTTCGTGACGACCACCTTGCGGGCCTTGCCGAGCAGGTCGAGGGTGACGTTCTCGAGCTTCAGGCCGACCTCCTCGGTGATGACCTGGCCGCCGGTGAGGATGGCGATGTCCTGCAGCATGGCCTTGCGGCGCTCGCCGAAACCGGGGGCCTTGATGGCGAGGGACTTCAGCGTGCCGCGGATCTTGTTCACCACGAGGGTGGCGAGGGCCTCGCCGTCGACGTCCTCGGCGATGATCACGAGCGGCTTGCCGGCCTGCATGATCTTCTCGAGCACGGGCACGAGGTCACGGACGGTCGAGATCTTCGAGCCGACGAGCAGGATGTAGGCGTCCTCGAGAGTGGCCTCCATGCGCTCGGGGTCGGTGACGAAGTACGGGGAGATGTAGCCCTTGTCGAAGCGCATGCCCTCGACGAAGTCCAGCTCCATGCCGAAGGTGTTCGACTCCTCGACGGTGATGACGCCGTCCTTGCCGACCTTGTCGATGGCCTCGGCGATCTTCTCGCCGATCTCTTGGTCGGCGGCCGAGATGGCGGCGACCTGGGCGATCTGCTCCTTGGACTCGACGTCCTTGGCCAGAGCCTTGAGGCTGTCGATGGCGGCCTCGGTGGCGGCCTCGATGCCACGCTTCAGCGACATCGGGTTGGCCCCGGCGGCGACGTTCTTGAGGCCCTCACGGACCAGCGCCCACGCAAGGACGGTGGCCGTGGTGGTGCCGTCGCCGGCTACGTCGTCGGTCTTCTTGGCGACCTCCTTGACCAGCTCGGCGCCGAGGCGCTCGTAGGGGTCCTCGAGATCGATCTCCTTGGCAATGGAGACGCCGTCGTTCGTGATCGTGGGTGCGCCCCACTTCTTCTCCAGCACCACGTTTCGGCCCTTGGGGCCGAGCGTGACGCGAACGGCGTCAGCGAGCTGGTTCATGCCGGACTCGAGGGCGCGGCGTGCGGTTTCATCGAAGGCGATGAGCTTGGGCATTCGGTTCCCTCCGTTGGGATGTCTGCCTGGTCAGGTTCCGGCGAACGTTAGCACTCACCCGTGCCGAGTGCTAGCGGTCGAGGCAACCGAGTGCCAGCAGGCGGGTTCAACGGTCGCGGAGCGCGGCCTCGATGGCGTCAAGCCTGCGGGCCTCGGCCAACCCCACTTCCCGGCGCCGCTTGGCCTCGTCGGGCGACAGCGCCGTGAGATCGCGAACGATGCGCATGAGCCGGTCGGGCTCGAAGGGCTTCGTGAGGTACTCATCGGCGCCGGCCTCCCAGCACCAGATGGCGTCGTCGGTGCCCGACTTGGCGGTGAGGACGACGACCCGGGTGTCGGGCGCCAGGCCCTTCTCAGCGCGCGTGCGCAGAACGGTGAGCCCGTCGACGCCGGGCATCATCAGGTCGAGCACCATGCACTTGGGGCTGTGCCCGTCGAGCCGCTCGAGGGCGGCGGCTCCGTCTCCGGCCTGCTCCACCGAGTAGCCCTCCCCCTCGAAGAGGAAGGCGAGCATCCCGCGGACGATCTCGTCATCGTCAACAACCAGCACGTCGGGCATCGGCTGGAGAGTACCGCGCCAGCGGCTATGCGCCCCCGGCGACGGCGGGAACGATGGACACGGTGGTGTTCGCCCCGACCTCGGTGTTCAGACCCTCCTGGAAACGGACGTCCTCATCGTCGACGAAGACGTTCACGAAGCGCCTGAGCCCGCCGGCGTCATCGAAGAGGCGCTCACCGATTCCGGGGTGCGCCGCTTCGAGACCCTTGAGGACGGCGTCAACCGTGACCCCGTCGACGACCACGGTGCCCTGCCCGTTCGTGAGCTGACGCAGCTGGGTGGGGATGCGTACGGTGGCCATGGCTCAGTGCTCCTCGAAGTCGACGGCCGCCGCGAAGGCGTCCAGGGTGGGTTCGATCGTGGCGGTCGGACCGACGACAGAGCTGACCGCATCGACGGTCTTCAAGCCGTTGCCGGTGATGTAAGCCACGACCCTCTCGTCACCCCGCACCACACCGGAGGCCGCCAGCTTGGCCAGCGTGGCCACGGTGACGCCCCCGGCCGTCTCGGCGAAGATGCCCTCGGTGCGGGCCAGCAGGCGGATGCCCTCAACCACCTCGTCGTCGGTCACCGCACCCATCGCACCCCCGGAGCGTCGAACGGCGTCGAGCGCGAAGGTACCGTCGGCCGGGTTCCCGATGGCCAGGCTCTTGGCGATTGTCTTCGGCTTCTGCGGCTTGAAGGTGTCCCAGCCGTTGGCGAAGGCGGTGGCCACGGGTGAGCACCCCTCCGCCTGGGCGCCTGACACGCGCACGTCGTGCTCGTCTATGAGGCCGACCTCGGCGAGCTGCTTGAAGCCCGAGTCGATCTTGCAGAGCTGGCTGCCGGACGCCACGGGCACGACGACGTGATCGGGAGCCTGCCAACCGAGCTGCTCGGCCGTCTCGAAGGCCAGGGTCTTGGAGCCCTCGGCGTAGTAGGTGCGAACGTTGACGTTCACGAACGCCCACGTGGGCTGCTCGGAAGCGAGCTCCGCGCACAGCCGGTTCACGTCGTCGTAGGAACCCTTCACGGCGACGAGCGTGCCGCCGTACACCGCCGTCGTGGTGATCTTGGCGGGCTCGAGGTCGTAGGGGATGAAGACGATGCACCGCATGCCCGCGCGGGCTGCATGGGCGGCGACTGAGTTGGCCAGGTTCCCCGTGGAGGGGCACGCGGCCACCTTGAAGCCGAGCTCACGGGCCTTGGCCAGCGCCACCGACACGACGCGGTCCTTGAAGGAGCCGGTGGGGTTCACCGTGTCGTTCTTGAGCCACAGCTCCCCCAGACCCAGCTCGGCGGCCAGGCGGTCGGCCCTCACGAGCGGCGTGCCTCCGGCCCCGAGGTCGATGTGTCCGGGCGGCTCAGCCGGCAGCAGATCGGCCCACCGCCAGATGGAGCGGGGGCCAGCCTCCACCTTCTCCCGCGTCATCGTGCTGCGGACGGCGTCGAGGTCGTACGCGACCTCTAGCGGCCCGAAGCAGAAGTCGCACACATGAAGAGCCTCGGCCGGGTACTCCCGACCACACTCCCTGCACCGAAGTCCGGCCACATTGCTCATCTGCGCACCTCCGCATCGATCGGGCATTGGCACCTGGCCGGCTGGTGACCGGTTGGTTGCCGCGGCGTCATAGGGCCCGTCCCTCGACCGCTCTGGATGTTGCTGCTCGTCGATGATGCCAGGGTTGCTCACATCTCGGCAAGCAGGCCGGCCACCACCTCGCTCAGGCACGCCGCCGTCTCGTCCATGGCCCGGGTCCGCCCGAACCGCTCCACGAGGCTGACGACGCGCACACCGCACCGCGGGGTCACCGAGGGCTCGGCGTCACCGACGACCGCAATCACGGGCACGCCTGGCGCGACCGCGGCCCCCAGGGCGGCGAGCCCGCCCACTGCCTTACCTGCGAACGACAGCTCGTCGAGGAAGCCCTCACCGGTGACCACCAGGTCGGCAGCCTCCAGTGCTGCGGCGAGGTCGAGCGCCTCGGCCACCACCTCGAACCCGGGCACGAGGGTGGCGCCGATGGCGGCCAGACCACCACCCAGCCCGCCGGCCGCGCCCCCACCTGGCAAATTCCGGACGTCCACGCCGAAGTCCGCCTCGTACACCTGCGCCAGCCGTTCCAGCCGTCGGCTCAAAAGGGCCACCTGCGCCGCCGTTGCCCCCTTCTGCGGGGCAAAGAGCGGGGCCGCGTCCACGAACCTCGTGGTCACGTCACAGGCCACGATGAGGTCGACTCCCAACAAGCGGGCCCCCCGGCCGAGCGCCGTGACCGCCCCCAGACCACCGTCGGTCGTGGCCGACCCACCGACACCGAGAAGGACCCTGCGGGCGCCCTCGGCCACCGCGGCTGCGACCAGCTGACCGGTGCCGATCGTGCTCGCCTGCAGGGGGTCGTTGCCACCGGCTCCACCGGCCAGGGTCAGTCCGCTGGCTTGCGCCATCTCCACCACGGCCGTCCGTTCCCGGTCTTCGACCGCAAGCCAGGACGCCTCGACCGGCACGCCGAGTGGGCCGGTGACACGAGCCGTGCGACGCCGGCCCTCGAAGCAGTCCAGGAAACCCTCGCCGCCATCACTGATCGGCCGGGCCTCGCCGTCCCATCCCGCGGCCGCGCACGGAGCCACCATGGCCGCCGCCGCCTCCGGACCGCTGAGGGTGCCCCGGAACTTGTCCGGGGTGGCGAGCAGTCGGGGCATCGGGGCAATGATGGCCTCTGTGGCCGAGCACCTCGTCGTCGTGTCCAACCGGGGTCCCGTCTCGTACCGGCGATCCGAGGACGGCAACCTCGTGGCGGCCCGCGGTGGCGGCGGGCTCGTGTCCACACTCGGACCAGCGGTAGCCGGGACCGGGGCCATCTGGCTGGCCTCCGCGCTCGACGAGGCCGAGCGCGAGGTGGCGAGGTCCGGCCCGGTGGAAGCCGAGGGCTTCAACCTGCGCTTCCTCGACATCGACGATGCCACCTACCGCGCCTACTACGACGAGATCTGCAACAAGACCTTGTGGTTCGCATACCACGGGCTGGACTCGAGAGCCCTGACCCCGAGCCTGGGCCCAGCCTGGCACGAGGCATGGGATGCCTTCGTGGACGTGAACCGGCGTTTCGCTGCCGCCGCGGCTGACGCCGCCCCCGAGGGCGCCACCGTCCTCGTCCACGACCTTCACCTGTCTCTCGTCGGCTCCGAGCTGCGGCTCGTCCGACCCGA
>Ga0136633_1003175_pt1 | contig 10914 bp, 11 predicted proteins | sample AntDrymeUQ832206_2_FD_105494 | JGI IMG/M metagenome (GOLD analysis project Ga0136633, IMG submission 105494) | Polar desert sand microbial communities from Dry Valleys, Antarctica - metaG UQ83 (22.06) | ecosystem: Environmental > Terrestrial > Soil > Desert | place: Antarctica: Dry Valley...
CGCGCGCGGGTCCCGATCGAGCGGATGATCGCGATCTCCTAGGGGAGATTGCCTGCCCGCTCGCCGGCACGCGGGCGGGGCGGCGCCCGGCTCGGTCCGGGCCGCCGAAGGGCTAGTCTGCCGCCGTGGCCGCCTCCCGCCTGCGCTCGTCGGTCGCCGTCCTCGTCCTCGTGCTCGTCGCGGGCGTCCTGCCCCTGAGCGGCTGCGGCGGCGACGACCGCGGCCCGCAGACGAAGGAGGGCTTCACCCTCGACGCCGACGGCGTCTGCGAGAGCTTCGCCGGCGAGTTTCAGGACGCCGGCTCGGAAAACCCCGGTACGGCCAAGGAGGTCGCCGACGCCAACAAGGTCCTCGCCGACCTCTACGAGCGCTTCAGCGGAGTCATGGGCGAGGTCCGGCTTCCCGCGAGCGGCGCCGCCCGCACGCAGGCGAAGGCCTACGTGGACTCCGTGCGCGCCTCCGAGCCGCTGCTCGAGCGGCTGCGCGCGACCGCGGACGCCTTCCTGACCGCGGCGCAGGGCCAGGACCGCCAGGCGCTCACGGTCGCCGGCAACGACCTGCGCATCGCGCTCGACGGCTTCCGGGCCAGCCGCGCGAAGTCCGACACGCTGGCGGTTCAGTACGGGCTGAACCTCTGCGGCAACCTCGACTGACCTGCGGTCTGGCGGGCGCTGCGGTTGGCGATGAGCGCCGGGTGCGGATATCGCACTTTGCGCGTCGCACGGCTTCCCCATCTGGCCGTAGTGACGCGCCGAGTGCGGACGGCGCACCTTGCGCGCCATGACCCGGCTGGGGTCGTCCTGGTCACCGTCCCGTTGGGGACGGCGTTCGGGCCTGCCTCCGGTCTCGGCGCGCTGCTGAGTTCAGGCGACAGACAGCCGCCACTCGCGCGGACGTCGACAGCGAGCGCGCCGGACGGCGAGTGGCGCGTTTCTCGGCCTCAGACCGCGAAGGGCGCCGGTCGAGCGCCTGCGGCCGCACGATCGCTTCGCAGCACGAGCAGCAGCGCTGATGGACGCGGACCGGCCGGGACGCCACGGCAAGAGTCGCGCGCCCGGCGGAGGGTGAGCGCGTTCCCCGCGCTGGGGATCGTCGCCGTGCCGATCCGCAGGAGGGTCGCAAGAGACAGGACGACCTTGGTCCGCTGGTTTGCGGGGGCGAGCGCGGCGAGCCTTGGCGCGCACGCTGACGCCGACCCCGAGCCCGCACCATGACCGCACTCCACGACATCGCACGCTCCGAGCTCGTCGCCTGGTGCGAGGGCGGCCGGTCCGGCCGATTCCCCTACCTCGCCCTGGAGGCACTCGGTCTGCCGGGTGCCGACGGTTGCCCGGATCCGCGTCACGCGACGCGCCGGCGTGACCGGCTCATCGCCCTGCTGATGGCGGACGTCATGCGGTTCGAGCTGGCGACGGCCCACGGCTGCCTGGATCTGATGCCCGAGCTGCGGCCCGGCGCCCGCATCACCGCCAAGCGCTGCCGTCACGCGCTGCGCGTCATGCTGCCCGCGCTCGAGCGCCTGGGGATCGCCGTCGAGATCGATCCCGACGACCCGACGGGCACGGCCCTCCGGGTGTATCGCGCGGTGTTCTCCGGCGCCACCCCGGCCGAGCGGCGCACGCTGCAGCTCACCGCGATCCCCGTCGGTCGTCCACGACGAGTACATGTTCATCCGGGCGCTGCAGGCCTACGAGACGACCTTCGCGCAGATCGCCGTCCAGCGCGCGGCGGCGATCGCCGCGTTGACCCGCGGCGACGCGACGCTCGCGGCGGCCGCGATTCGCTCGGCGGAGGCGACGCTGGGCGAATCCTCGCCGGTGTGGTCGCTCGTGGCGACGATGCAGCCGGAGGCGTTCCTGCGGTTCCGCGAGTACACCGACGGCGCCAGCGCCATCCAGTCGCGCAACTACAAGCGCCTCGAGAGCGCCTGTGCCGGCGGCCGGACGCCGGCCGCCTCGACTCGCCGGCCTACCGCTCGGTCCCAGAGATCCGGGAGCGAGTGCTCGCGGGCCAGCCGACCCTCGACACGGCCCTGGACAGCGCGATCGCATCGGGCCGGCTCAGCCCGGATGAGCACACCGCCCTGTCCGTGGCCATGGACGCGTTCGAGACCGCCATCCTCAAGTGGCGAACGACGCACCACAGCATCGTGGCGAAGATGCTCGGGGCGCGCCGCGGCACGGGTGACACCGAGGGCGTGGCGTATCTGCAGCAGGCCCGCGGCATCCCGCTCTTCGCAGGCGGCTGCCCGTTCGGGCACGGCGCGCGCAGCATCGGCGCAGCGCCGGCTGAGCCGGCGGCGTCACCCGACCGCCAGCTCGCCGCGGTTCAGGCCGGCTGGGTGGTCAGGCTCAGGTGAAGTCACCCTCGCTGTGCGGGCCGACGCAGGCGATGGCCAGGTCGTCGGCGACGTCGCGCGCGACCGCGGAGACCTCGTCGAGCGTCACGGCGTCGAGCGCCTCGATCGCCGCGTCAGGGTCGATCTTCTCGCCGAAGACGATCGACTGCGCGGCGCCATAGCGGGCGACGGCGTTCGTGTTCTCGAAGGCCAGCACGCGGCGCCCGGCGGCATACGCACGCGCCCGCGAGACCTCGGCCTCGGTCGGCCCCTCGTCGCGCAGCTCGCCGACGATCTCGCGCATGCGCGTGTAGGCCTCGATGCACTTCGCCGAGTCCAGGCCTGCGGCGAGCTGCAGCAGCGGCACGTCGGCGTGGGCGTGCGAGACGCCGTAGACCGAGTAGGCCAGGCCCCGCTGCTCGCGGATCTCGTCGAACAGCCGCGAGCTCATCGAGCCGCCCAGCAGCGTCGCGTAGATCGACATCGCCGCGCGCTTGCCGGGATCGGAGACGTCGACCTTCGGGCGGTAGGACATCCGCAGGTGCGACTGGTTGGTCTCGCGCTCCTGCACGATGACCTTCGGCTTGAAGGGCGGCGCGGGCTCGAAGGGCTCCGGTGCGTCGAGCGTCGGAAAGCGCTCGAAGAGCTCGTTGAAGGCGCCGTTGTCAGGCACGTGCTCGAGGTTGCCGACGACGAACGCGCCGCCGCGCGAGCCGGCCCAGCGGCGGTTGCGAAACTCGACGATCGCGTCGCGCGTGAACGTGCGCAGGTGCTCCTCGGGGCCGAGCACCGGGCGCCCCAGCGGATGCTCGCCGAACGCCGCGCGGTCGATGAGCTCCTCGGCGACGGAGGACGGCTCGTCCTTGTAGCGCTGGATCTCCTGGATGACCACGCCGCGCTCCTTGTCGAGCTCGTCGGCGTCGATGTGCGGGCGCCCGACGAAGTCGGTCAGCAGGTCGGCCGCGTCGGCGGCCGCCTCGGCGCGCACCGTGATGTGAAAGGCCACCAGGTCGTGCGAGGTGTACGCGTTCAGTGAGCCCCCGAGGCGCTCGGCAGTCTCGTTGACGTCGCGGTAGTGCGGGAACTTCTCTCCACCCTTGAAGACGAGGTGCTCGAGGAAGTGGGCCATCCCGTTCTCCTCGGGGCGCTCGGTGCGCGCGCCGGCGTCGAACGCGACGAGGATGGTGACCGCGCGCGTGCCGTCGATGCCGATCCGATGCAGTGGCAGGCCGTTGGCCAGGGTGGAGGTGACGATCGTGGTCATGTCCCAACGGTAGCGCCCGCCGGACGCCCGCCGCCGCGCCCGTTTTCAGTGGTGGTTGGCGATCGCCGCGACCGCGACGCGCTGCACCGCCAGCACCGCCGTGTCGTCGGCCTGCTCGCCGACCGCGAACGCGCTCAGGGCGGCGTCGATGCGAGCGACCGCGTCATCGGCGTCGACAGCGTCCGCGAGCGTGCGGGCGAGGCGCTCCTCGCCGAAGCGCCCGTCCTCGCCGACGGCGTCGAACACCCCGTCGGTGAAGAGCGCCACCACGTCACCGGGCTCGAGGTCGACCTTGACGCAGGCCCATTCATCGATCGCGTAGGCGCCGAGCATGGGCGAGTACTCGCCGACCGGCCGTACCTGCCCGTCGCGCACGAGCAGCGGCAGCGGGTGGCCGGCGCAGACGACCTTGGCCGTCGCGGTGCTGGCGTCGCCGTCGCACAGCAGCACGGCGGCGACCGAGCACAGCGACATGTCCGCGCGCGCGAGCAGCGCGTCGTTGAGGATCCGCACGGCATCCAGTGGATCGTCGAGCAGGCCGGCCGCGGTACGCAGCGTGTAGCGCGCGAGGCCGGTCAGCGCGGCCGCCGGCGCGCCGTGACCGACGACGTCGCCGACGAGCGCCAGCCAGCCGCCGTTGACCTCGATCGCGTCGTAGAAGTCGCCGCCCACCAGTTCTCGTCGCCGGCGGGGCGGTACAGGGTGGCGGCCGTCCAGCCCGGCATGTTCGGCAGCGTGCGCGGCAGCAGGCTCGTCTGCAGCGTGCGCGCGATGTTCGAGCGCTCCGTGTACAGGCGCGCGTTCTCGACCGCCGTCCCGGCGCGCCGGGCGATCTCCTCGGCGAGCGCGACATCCGCATCCGTGAAGCGGCGGGCGGACTCCGCGCTGATGAGCGACAGGGCGCCGATGATCCTTCCGCCGGCCGTCATCGGCACGCTGAGTCCGGCCTGCAGCCCGACGCTGCGGATCAGCTCGAGGTGCGCGTCGTCCTGGGCCACGGCGGCCAGCATCTCCGGCGGGATGTCGTTGACGACCTGCGAGCGCCCGTCGCGCAGAAGCTGCGCGGCGCCCGTCGGCGCGTCGGTCCGCACCGGATAGCGCTCGCCGATGTGCCGCGCCAGCGCGACCTTCTCGGGATCGTGGTGCGCCACCGCCACGGAGCGGATGAAGCCGTGGCCGTCGGGGATGCTCACCGTGCACCAGTCGGCCAGGTCGGGCACCGCGAGGTCGGCGACCTGTTGCAGCGTGCGCTCGTAGTCCAGCGACGACGACAGCACCTCGCCGGCGCGCGCCAGCATGCGCTGGCCGAGCTCGGCGCGCTTGACCTCGGTGATGTCCTCGATGACGTTGACGACGAGCTTGAGCTCGCCTTCGGAGCCGAGGACGCCGGAGGCCTTCGTCACGCGCCAGTCGACCTTGCCGGTGCGCTTGTCGACGGCGCGCACGACAAGCGGCTTGGGCGCGGGGTTGCCGGCCAGCAGCTGGCGTCCGGGGATGTCCTGCGGCCGCACCGGCGAGCCGTCCTCCTTCGTGGACTCGAAGGCGTCCATGATCTGCTGGACCGGCGTGCCGAGCAGCTCCTGCGCGGACGCGTAGCCGAGCATCCGTGCGGCGGCCTCGTTGGCGTAGATGAGCGCACCGCCGGTGTGCTGCACGGTGACGGCCTCGGTGAGCGTCGACAGGACGGCCGTGAGCTGCGCCTCGATCGTCTCGAGCTCGGCGAACAGGCCGGCGTTGTCGAGCGCGAGCGCCGCGCGGCCGGCGAGGACCTGGGCGAACTCGAGCTCCTCGCGCCCGTAGCGGCGCTGTGACTGCGTGGTGACCAGCAGCGTCAGCGCGCCGAGCCGGCGCCCGCGCGCCCGCAGCGGGACGACGATCGCCGAGCCGATCTGCGCCGCGCGCAGGCGCTCGAGCTCGGTCTCGTCGTCGGCCAGGTCGCGCAGCAGCTCGTCGCCGACGCGCTCGGCGAGAAACGGCTGCTGGGGGAGACGAGGATCGTCGGGCTGCAGCGGCCGGCGAGCGGCGAAGGCGGCGGCGATCTCCTCGCCGCGGGGGCCGGCCGCCCGCACCGCCAGCCGCCGGACCTCGCCCGCGCTCACGGCGTCGATGATGCAGACATCGGCGATCGTGGGCACGAGGAGCTCGTTGAGCCGCTGCACCGTGGTGGCGAGGTCACGCGTGCCGTCGGCGATCTCGCCCGTCGCCGCGAGCACCGCGAAGCGCTCGCGGTCGCGGTGGGTGCGCTCGCGGTTGCGCGCCGCGATCACCGCGATGACGGTGATCGCGATGCAGACCAGGAGGTGCTGCGCGTAGACGCCCTCGCCGAAGTCGTCGTTCCACAGGCCGCTCAGCGCGACGAGCACCGACGCGACCGCACCGATCGCCGCGACGTCGCGCGGATCGCCGTACAGCGCGCTGACGAGCGGTGCGAAGACGACGAGGCCGATGAGGACGAGCGACGACCCGATCGACGCGTCGAGCACGGCGAGCAGCCCTGCGATCGACAGGCCGAGGAACAGCGTGAGCGAACGGCGCCGGTTCCCTACCGGACGAACGGGTGACACGGGCCGATCATAGGGCGCAGCCGTGGGTCGATGCGCGTAATCACGTCGCACTGGTGCTGACGGTCGCCGGTGACGCGGCGCGGGCCGGTCGTGGCGAGGCTAGGCCGCGATTCGTCCGGCGTCGGTGTGCGGATCTGGAACCGGGCGACCGGACTCACGAAGATGTGCCAAGTGCGCCTCGAGCGCTTCGGCCATCCGCGGTTCGACCTCAGCGCGCGTCCGCCCCAGCGCGAAGACGCCGTCAACGTCGGGGCTGTGCGCGCCCCAGGCTCCGTCTTCGCCCTGCTCGTAGATGACGAGGTAGTCCTTCAACGCAGATCTCGCAGTCCTGTCCCTCGGCGGATCGCAGCGAGCGTTCCGACAGGGATCGTATCGGCGTCCTTGCCAGCCACCGTAACCGTCGTGCAGCGTCGGCGCTCTGCCAAGTCTCGTGTGAACCCGCCTGGCGCACCTTGATCCAGCCGTCGTCGTGCAACGCCTGCCTCAGCTCCCTGAACTTCTTGGCCACACAGCGACGCTACGCGCCACCGCGGACGCACGCCGCGAACCCAACGGCTCCGGTGGCCGGCCTCCGACGCTCGCTCCTCGCTGGACGTGCGTGGGGGAGGCGGGCCGGCCATCTACCACCGCTAACGGCCGGCGGCGCCCAAGGGGGCGCGTGCGAACGGATGTTGTGGTGGGGCGGCGCGCCGCAGCCGGCCGCGGGGGCGCCCTACGGCGCCGGGTCCTGCGGTGTGTCGAACCTGCCGCCGTCGATCAGCTCGATGCGGTAGCCGTCCGGATCGGCGACGAAGGCGATCAGCGGCAGGTCCTCGCGGCCACCGGGGTGAAACGGCAGCTTCTCGGGCTGTACGCCGAGCGGCTCGAGCGACGCCAGCGTGGCGTCGATGTCGTCGACCGTCAGCGCCATGTGGTTGTAGCCCGTGCCGAGGTCGTAGGGCTCCTCCTGGCCGAGGTTGACCGTGAGCTCGAGGACGTCGCCGCCGCCGGGCAGCCCCATGTAGAGGTTGTAGGCGGTCTCGAAGTTCAGTCGCCCGCGCGGCTCGAAGCCGAGCGCCTCGTAGAAGCGCTGCGACGCCTCGGGATCGAGGACGCGAACGCAGGTGTGGGCGTACTGGTTGGCCATCGTGGGTTCTCCTAGCGGTTGGCTGGCTGTTCGGCGAGCTCGGACGCGTCGCCACCGGGCGCGGCGCCGCCGGGATCGCGCCCGTCCCACACGGCGTGGCCGGCGGTGGGAATCGTGCCCGATCGCAGCTGCTCGGACATGTACTCCGCCTGGCGGATCGCCAGCGCGACGATCGTCAGCGTCGGGTTGGCGGCCGCCCCCGTCGTGAACTGGCTGGCGTCGGATACGAACAGGTTCGGCACGTCGTGCGCCTGGCCGAACCGGTTGACCACGCCGTTCTCGGGTCGCTCGCTCATCCGCGCCGTCCCGATGTTGTGCGTCGCCGGGTACGGCGGGGTGCGGATCGTGCCCACGGCACCGACGGACTCGTAAAGCGCCTCGCCGGCCGTCCACGCGTGCTCGCGCATCGCGAGGTCGTTGGGGTGTTCGTCAAAGTGCACGTTGGGCACCGGCTGGCCGAACTGGTCGAGCTCGTCGTGGTTGAGCGTCACGCGGTTGGTCGCCTGCGGCATGTCCTCGCCGACGAGCCACAGGCCCGCCATGTTCTCGTAGCCCTCCATCACCGACGCGAAGTCGGGGCCCCATCCGCCGGGATCCACGAACGCGGCCATGAACGGCACGCCGAGCGACAGCAGCTGCAGGTAGTAGCCGCCGACGAACCCGCGCGACGGGTCGTTGGGCGCCTCGTCCTCGATGTGCCCGGCCATCGTCTCGCCGCGGTACATCCGCACGGGCCGCTCGAAGGTCGCGTACACCGACGCGGTCAGGTGGCGCATGTAGTTGCACCCGAGCTGGCCGGAGGAGTTGGCCAGGCCGTCGGGGAAGCGGCTCGTCGCCGAGTTGAGCAGCAGGCGCGGGGTTTCGATCGCGTTGCCGGCGACCGCGACGACCCGCGCGCGCTGAAACTGCTCGAGGCCGTCGCCGTCGATGTATGTCACGCCGGTGGCCAGGCCCTGCTCGTCGGTCTCGACGCGGATGACGTGGGCCTCCGGGCGCAGGTCGAGCTTCCCGGTCGCCAGGGCCCGCGGGATCTCCGTGTAGAGCGTCGACCAGCGCGAGCGGTTCTTGGCCCCCTGGAAGGCGAAGCCGTCCTGGATCGTGGCGGGCCGCCCGTCGCGCGGCACCGGGTTGGACGCGTAGTGGCCGGTGTGGAAGCGCCGGTAGCCGACGCGCTGGGCGCCGTTGGCGAAGACCTTGTAATTGTTGTTGGCGGGCAGCTGGGGGATGCCGTTCGTCCCGGCCAGGCCGAGCTTCTGCTCGGCGCGGTCGTAGTAGGGCTCGAGGTCGGCGAGCGTGATCGGCCAGTCCAGCGCGTTGACGCCCTCGATGCCGTCGTAGTACGTCGAGGCCTTGAACTCATGCTCCATGAAGCGCGGGCAGCAGCCCGCCCAGTGCACGGTCGTGCCGCCGACGGTCTTGCAGATCCAGGCCGGCAGGTTGGGGAAGTCCTTGGCCACGCGGAACGACCCCGAGGTCGTGCGCTTGTCCAGCCAGGCGAGCTGCTTGAACGAGCGCCACTCGTCGTTGACGAACTCCTCGGGCGCGTGGTGGCGGCCGGCCTCCAGGACCACGACCTTGTGACCCTTCTGCGCGAGCTCGTTGGCCAGCGTGCCGCCGCCGGCGCCGGAGCCGACGATCGCGATGACGTCCTCGTCGTCGTAGCGGTAGCGGGTCATCGTGGCGCTCCCGAGCCGCGCGGCGCGGCGTCCTCGTCGAGCGCGATGGGCGGATCCGGCAGCCAGTCGAGGTCGTCGAAGCCGCGGTCGACGTAGCCGCCGCGGTGCACCGACGGCCCCTCGTAGCCGAAGGCCTTCCAGACGAGCGGGTTGTCGTAGAGCTCCACCACGGCGGTGGCCTGCACGAGCGCGAAGTACGGCGAGCCCTCGGCTTGGCGCAGCGCCTGCAGTCGGGCGCTCGCGTCGAGTCGCGCGAACGGCGTCGGGCTGTCGAGCTCGGCGACGCCCTGCTCGATCGTCTCGGTGACGGCGTCGTTGCCGTGCGCCTCGGCCGCGATCGCGCGCACGACCTTTTCGTACGCCTCGTCGGGCAGCGCGTCGTGCGGGTACATCGCGCGCGCCACGCGCAGCGTGGTCTCGCGCGCGTGGTCGGACAACTGCTCGGGCATGGGTCTCCTCCTCCTACCTACCGTGCGGCCTTTCGGAAGCCGCCTTGGCGTACCCGCGTCGTGGCGGGAGCGAAACGACCACGTCCGTTCGCTGTCGCGGGCGGCGTGCGGCGCGTCACGGCGATGAGCGGCAGCTCTGAGAGCGTCGGTTGCGCGCCGCGCGGACGGATGTTCGGTGATCGCGCTGCCGCGGCGCCCATACCGTAACCCTGGCCCGCCGTCCGCGTTCACGCAGTATGAGAGCCCTCGCGCCCATCGCTGATCGACGCAGAGCGCTGCTCGCCGCGCTCGCAGCCATGCTGCTGCTCGCACCCGCCGCCTCCGCCGGGACCGTGCCGGCACCGGGGAAACGCGCGCCCAGCATCGCCGCGCCGCACTGCACGATGAACGGCGCGAAGACGATCGCCGCCAACCGCCACGTGCGCGTGTTCCGGGCGCGCGGCGAGGTGTTCGGCTGCCGCCGTGCAGCGAACCGTGCCTACGTGATCGGTCACGGCGACGGCGAGTGCCAGAACAACGACCTCGTCGACAGCGCGGTCGTCGCCGGCAACCTCGCCGCGCTCAACGTGCGCACGTGCAGCCTGTACGGCTCGAGCTCCAGCGTGCACCTCGTCAACCTGCGCGACGGCCGCGGCCGCTTCGCCGCGGCGCCGCTGTCGACGACGGGTACGGACGCCTCCTACGACGCGATCCGCGGGATGGTGCTCACCGCCACCGGCCGGTTCGCGTGGATCGGTGTGCGCGTCTCGCGCGGGGCGATCGTCGCGGCGGAGGTGCGCCGCCGCGGGCACGGCTCCACCGGCCGCGCCATCGTGCTCGACTGCGGCGCAGGCATCGATCCGCGCTCGCTGCGGCTGCGCGGCTCGCAGGTGCGCTGGCGGGATAACGGCGTCGCCCGCTCGGCGCCGATCTGACGGCGGCCGGGCGCGGCGGTGGGCCCCGCCGCACGCCGTCCGCGCAAGGATTCCTGCACGCTGCAAGAGAGCGTGCGCCTGACGCGAAATCGCTGCACCCCCGCTAGGTTCCTCCTACATGTCCGCCTCCGAGCGACACACCCGATCGCGCCATCTGCCGGCCGCGCGGCACCGTGCCCAAGTCCAGCCCGTCGCCGCTCCGGCGCGCGCTGCGCAGCGGCCGCCTGACGCCCGCAACGTCATCGAGTTTCGCAACGTCTGCATGCACTACCCGGCCGGCGACATCGGCCTCGACGGCGCGACGTTCAACGTCCGGCGCGGCGAGTTCCTCTTCGTCGTCGGCTCGACCGGCTCGGGCAAGTCGACGATCATGCGGCTGCTCATCAAGGAGCGCGAGCCGACCTCCGGCACCATCCGCGTCGCCGGCCGCGACCTCGGCTCGCTCGAGCACGCCAAGGTCCCGTACTACCGGCGCAACATCGGCGTCGTCTTCCAGGACTTCAAGCTGCTGCCCAACCGCACCGTGTACGACAACGTCGCCTACGCGCTGTCGGCCACCGGGGCGCGGCGCAAGGAGATCCGC
>Ga0136633_1003176_pt1 | contig 10914 bp, 7 predicted proteins | sample AntDrymeUQ832206_2_FD_105494 | JGI IMG/M metagenome (GOLD analysis project Ga0136633, IMG submission 105494) | Polar desert sand microbial communities from Dry Valleys, Antarctica - metaG UQ83 (22.06) | ecosystem: Environmental > Terrestrial > Soil > Desert | place: Antarctica: Dry Valley...
CCTGCCCACGGGCGCGGCGCTCGTCCGGGTTGTCGACGACCTCCACCAGGGCAGCGGTCATGCCCGCGGCGTCGTCAGGCTCGACGAGCCAGCCCGTCCGGCCATCCTCGACGATCTCCCGCGGGCCGAACCGATCGACCGCGATCGGCGGCACGCCGCAGGCCATCGCCTCGACGACCACCAGGCCGAACTGCTCGCGGACCGAGGGCAGCACGAGCGCGTCCGCGGCGCCCAGGAACGCCGGCAAATCCTCCTGGGACTGCCAGCCCGCCAGGTACACGTGGTCGGCCCCCGTTCGCCGGATGGTCTCGGCCGGATGCTCAGCCTCCCACTCGCCGGGATGCCCGCCCACGATGACCAGCGAGGCCGGGCAGCGCAGCCGCCCCTCGGCGGCCGACCATGCCTCGATGAGCAGCCCGAGGCGCTTGACCTCCGTGAAACGCCCGACGTAGAGCACGACGGGGTGCGCGGCGACGCGCTGAGCGTCGGCCGTCGCGTAGCGGATTGACCCCTCGCCAAGGCCGGGCGCCCATCCGTGCGGATCCTCCACGAGATGCCGGCGCCAATGCGCGGACCGGTCGATGTCGACGCGGTCGAACAGCTCGATGTCCACGCCGTTGGGCAACACCACGCAGCGGTCTGGGTCGATGCCCAGCAACCGCTCGACGCGAGGCAGCTGCGGTCGGCTCGGGACGATCAGGGTGTGCGCCTCGCGCGCCCAGCCGCGCAGGCGCTGGGCCCATGCTTCGGCGTGCCGCCACGAGGCGGGCGGTCCGTCGGCGATCCGTTCAAGCATCAGCAGCTCGGTGCCGTGGAGGTGCCCGACGACCGGCACGTCGGGAGCGACGCGGCGCGCGGCCTCGTTGATCGGCGTGAGGTGGTGCAAGTGCAGGACGTCCGCGTCCGCTGCGCCAGCGGCCTCGAGATGCTCGGCCCAGGCGGTGACGTGCCCCTCGAACTCGTCCTCGTCGAGTGCGGCGAAGATCCCGTCGCCGGCGTCGTCGCGATCCTCGAAGGACGGATGCAGCGGCGTGTCGCCGTGGGGCTCGAAGCACACGGGATGCACGTCGAGGCCGGCATAGAACCGCTCCGCATCTCCGTGCCCGGGCAGCGAGCCGGAGACCACCGTCGCTCCCCACCCGTGATCGGGTAGACGCCGCGCGAGCGCGCGAGCCACGGTGGCCGAGCCACCGCGGGGGAAGAACATCGATGCCGAGAGGACGAAAGACACGTCCAATGGGTATAGCCGGATCAGGCGGTGCGGAAAACCAGAGCGGTCGAAATCGGCCGCCCGCCGGTCAGCACCACGCCGTGAGCCTCGCGTGGACGGTTGCGCAGCCGGCCACCGCAGACCAGCGAGGTCGACCCGCCGCCGTCGAGGTTCAGGGCATGGCTGGCGCCCATGTTGCGCAGCGCCCCGGCGAGTTCGTGGAGGGTCATGCCGGCATCGCGGTCGGAGCGGCCATCGCACGCGACAGCCAGGATCCGGTCACCGGCCAAGGCGATCGCGGCCCGCGGGTACCGGCCCTGGGTGATGTCGGAGTCGAACTGGCCCGATCCGGCGGAGAAGCCCTCGGCGTCGTCGTCGAGGGCGATCTCGCCGTCGCGGACCAGGAGCGGTCCCGCCTGGAGCAGGTCGCCAACCGGCTCGGCGGGCAACTCGTCGCGCCGAGCGATCGCCAGGCGACCGCCCTCGACGTGCGCGCACGCGCGGATCCTGTCCCACGGCGCGTCGAACGGAACGGTTTCGCGGCGCACGCCGCTCGTGCGGACCTCGCCGAGCGGCATACCGCTCGGCCGCACGAAGAAGCCGCCAATCAGCGCATCACCGACGCCGGTCGCGCGGCACCATGTCTCCAGGGGCATCGGGCTGGGCAGGACGGCGACGCCGACCTCGACCTGGTCAGCTGGATAGCTGGCGACGTGGAGTGTGGTGCGGCCCCGGTCGGGCAGCAGCATCCGCAGCTTGGTGAGGTGCCGCGGACGTAGCGGCGAACGCTCGCGGAGCGCATGGATGGGTGATGGCCGTGCGGTCATTGCCGGGTCACGGTGACCTAAACCGCGACGGAAGCTGTGTTACCTCCGTGAATATCGGCCGCTGCGGCGGATTCTTTCGCGCTGCAGGGAGATCTGCCTGCGCGACACCTGCACGGAGCGCACCGGGCGGGGCCCCGCTCCCGCCCGGCTGCGTCCGCTCGGGCCGTTTAGCGCCGCTCGGCGTCCTCCGCGGTCTGCTCGTTCTTGGCCCAGCGATCCTTGGTGTCGCGGTCGCTCGCGTCGGCGTCGGGGTCGACCTCGAAGGCCTTCTCCTGATGCTCGCGCGCTACGCGACCCTCCTGCTCGGCGACGGCGGACCGCTCCTGGGACTCAGCCCGCTCGCGCTTGGCGACGGCGGCCTGCTGGCGCGCCTCGGCCTCGGCGCGATCCGCGCTCGCAGACTTCTCCTCCGCGACGGCGCTGTGGCGCTCGGCCTTCAGGCCGCGCTGCTGAGCTTCCTGACGCAGCTCGCCGGCCTCGTTGCGCCGTGCATCCATCTTCTTGCTGCGCGCAGCGCGGCTGAGGACGACGAACAGCGCGATGAGCACGAGGGCGCCGATGACAATCGCGACGATCGTTCCGGTGTCCATGTGGGACTCCTCCCTGTTGTTTGTCGGGGTGTACCCGCTCCCACGCATGGCAGCCCTCGGATTGCGGGTTGGGCGTTCAGTTCAGCGACGCGAGCACGACCGGCATGACGGCCTGGGCGCCCGCCTTGCGCAGCTGGCCACCCACCATCGCCAGCGTCCAGCCCGACAGGCGGCGGTCGTCGAGCAGGACGCCCCGGCCCGGCGGCGGGACATCGGTGATGCGAAAGGCGCCGCGGACGTTGGCGGCCTGCTGCGCGGCATTGGCCATCTCGCGCTGAGGCGGGCGCGTCTCGGTCCGCTCCACGAGCCCGAACAGCGGCACGCCGAGGGCGGCGGCCAACCGCCGCGCAGCATCGGCAAGGACGCCGCCGGCGCTCTGCGAGGGGATCGTCGCAACCCATCCGATCGTGCTGCCTGACCCACGAACCAGCGCGGCGAGACCCTCGATCACCTCGTCGTCGAGCGCGCCGGACTCGATGCCCCGCTGGACCGCCGGCCACCAACCCCCGTCACCGAACCGAGCCAGCGCGAACCCGGGCTCGATGCGCGCGTCCTCCGGGATCTTGCGCATGGCGCCCTCGGCGTCGGGCGCCATCTTCTTGACTTCCAGCTCGATCGGCCGCGAGCGCAGGTGGCGCTGGGCCTGCTCGACCAGCGCCGCAGTGGGCGGAGCGGCGAATCGCGGCGTGGTGCAGACCGAGCAACGGCCGCAATCCTGCGGGGCCGGATCGTCGAGCTCTTCCTGGAGCACGCGCATCAGGCAGCGCCCGTCCGTGCCGAAGTTGGCCATCGCCTCCTGCTCGGCGCGGCGCAGCGCAGTCACGGCGGCGTAGCGGTCGGCGTCATAGTTCCAGTCGCTGCCGGCCACGGCGTGCCAGCGGGTGCCGTCGCGGCGCACCGCCCCCTCCACGTCGAGGATCTTGAGCATCGCGTCGATCCGCCCGGCGCCCAGGTTGACCACCATCATCAGCTCGCGGGTTGTTCGGCCGTCGGGCGCGATGGCTTCCAACTCGTCGAGCACGGCCTTGACACGCTCGCGTGCGGGGAAGGCCTGCTCGATGAAGAAGTCCTGGATGCGCCGATCCTCGCCGCCGCGCAACAGAACGACGTCGGCATGGTCGACTCCGCGGCCCGCGCGGCCGACCTGCTGGTAATAGGAGACGACCGAGCCGGGGGCCTGGTAGTGGACGACGAAGGTCAGGTCTGCCTTGTCGTAGCCCATCCCGAGCGCGCTGGTGGCGACGACGGCCTTGAGCTCATTGCGCAGCAGCCGGCCCTCGGTCTGGATCCGGGCCTCGGTCTCCTGCTCGCCGCTGTAGGGCTCGGCGCTGATGCCGTTGGCGGTCAGGAACGTGGCGACCTGCTCGGCGTCGCGCTTGGTGAGCGTGTAGACGATCCCCGATCCCGGCAGCTCGGGAAGGCGCTCGACCAGCCAGGCCAAGCGCTGCGCCGGCCGCGGCAGGTCGAGTGCCTCGAGCCGCAGGCTCATCCTGGCCAGCGGGCCCCGGTAGGAGCGCAAAGACTCACCACCGGGCCGGGTGAGCTGCTCGAGCACGTCACCGACCACGCGGTCGTTGGCCGTCGCTGTGGTCCCCAGCACCGCGACGTTCTCCGGCAGCGCGTCGAGCATGTCCTTGACCCGCCGGTAGTCGGGGCGGAAGTCGTGGCCCCAGTCGGAGATGCAGTGCGCCTCGTCGATGACCAGCAGGCCGACCTGCGCGGCGAACAGCGGCAGCATGTCATCGCGAAAGCGCGGGTTGTTCAGGCGCTCGGGGCTGATCAACAGCAGGTCGATGGTGTTCGCGGCCAGCCGCGAGCGGATGTCGTCCCAGGCGTCGCGGTTGGTGGAGTTGATCGTGTGGGCCCGCAGCCCGAGGCGCTCGGCCGCCTCGATCTGGTTGCGCATGAGAGCCAGCAGCGGGCTGACGATCAGGGTGGGGCCGGCGCCGGCCTTGCGCAGCAGCGCTGTCGCGACGAAGTACACGGCCGACTTGCCCCAGCCCGTGCGCTGGACGCACAGCACGCGGGCGTGATCCTCGACGAGGTCTGAGATCGCCTCGAGCTGGTCGTCGCGGAACGCTGCCTGCGGATCGGCGGTCAGGGTGCGGAGGCGCTCCAGGGCGGTGGTTGCGAACGCTTCGGAAGGCACCCCCTCACTGTCGCAGCCCCAACACGGCCTCCCTTCGCGGAGGCCGTTTTTACGCCGTCGCCCGCCGCCCCGGCACCGCGAGGCGCAGCACCTGGCGGTAGACCGACCAGTACTGGCGCCCCAGGCGGCCAGAGTTGTACGGCAGCCCGTGGCGCTCGCAGACCTCGCGCACCCGCGGCGCGATCTCGGCGTAGCGGCTGCTGGGCATGTCCGGGAAGAGGTGGTGCTCGATCTGATAGCTGAGGTTGCCCGTGAGCAGATGGAACAGGCGGCTGCCCTCGAGGTTGCACGAGCCGAGCAACTGACGCCGGTACCAGCCGCCGCGCGTCTCGCCCTCGTATTGCTCCTCGGTGAAGGTCTCGGCCTCTTCGGGGATGTGGCCGCAGAAGACGATCGTGTGGACCCACACGTTGCGGACCACGTTCGCCGCGACGTTGGCGGCCAACGCGCGACGGAAGCCGCGGCGGCCGGCGAGCGCCGGGAACAACGCGTAGTCCTTGAGCAGCTGCGAGCGCGCCTTGCGCAGCAGCGCGCCGACCTCACCGCGGGCCTTCTCCTTGGTCTTCTCGCCGCGGCGCACCGCGTCGAGCTCCATGTCATAGAGCGCGATCCCCCACTCGAACGTGGCCGCCATGAGGAAGAAGTAGACGGGCTGGGTCAGGTAGACCGGATGCCAGGGCTGCTCGGGCTCGACGCGCATCGCCGAGTAGCCCAGATCGCGGTCGCGGCCCAAAACGTTGGTGTAGGTGTGGTGCTGGTAGTTGTGCGCGTGCTTCCACGAGGCCGCGGTCGACGCGGCATCCCACTCCCACGTCGAGGAGTGAATCGCCGGGTCGCGCATCCAGTCCCACTGGCCGTGCAGGACGTTGTGGCCGATCTCCATGTTCTCGATGATCTTGGCCAGCGAGAGCAGCGCCGTGCCCGCCGCCGCGGCCAGCGGGTAGCGCGCGCCGGCCAGCAGCGCGCGACCGGCCAGCTCGAGCCGGCGCTGGGCGGTGATGACCCGGAGGATGTAGTCGCGGTCGCTCGCCCCCAGGTCGGCGCGAACGGCATCGCGGATCGCGTCGAGCTCACGGGCGAGCTCTTCGTAGGGGTCGGGCGCAACAGACTCGAGCGGCGCTCGCCCCGCGTCCTCGGCAAGGGCGAGCGGCATTCAGGCCAGGGTATTGACGCCGCAGGCCGTTTACTGAGTTCTTGGCGCGACAGCGGCTGAGTGGGCGCGTCCCAGTGCTAGCTTCGCGCTGATGGTGAGGCCGCTAGGGACGAAGGCCACGGCAACAGGGCTCGCGACGCTCGCAGCCTTCGCGGTGGCCGGCTCGGCGATCGCGGACTCCGATCACCATCACGGCCCGACGGCCCGCGCGGCGGACACGAGCGGCAGGTCGACCCTCGACCAGCGGCTCGTCGGGCCCGACCCGGCGACGAGCTTCTCGTTCCTCGGTCTCGGACCGGGCGAGAACTATCTCCTGCGTGAGGACATCGTCAAGGCCCGCCCGCGCCGCGCCGACCGACGCCGCTCGCTGGTCTATCTCGCCCAGCTGTCGGACTTCCAGGTCTCCGACGAGGAGTCCCCCGCGCGCGTCGAATTCGCCGACCGCGATCCGTCGGGCACGGCGACGTCGGCGTGGCGGCCGCAGGAGTCGCTGGTGGCCCATCAGGTCGAGCAGACGATCCGCCAGGTCAACGAGTTCCTCGACAGCCCGGTCACGCAGGGCGACGGGGCTCGCGCGCGGCTGCTCAACGCCGTGGTGACGGGCGACCAGGCCGACAACCAGCAGCTCAACGAGACGCGGGTCGTACTGGGACTGCTGGAGGGCGGGACGATCGATCCGGCCAGCGGCACCCAGGATCTCCAGCATCCTCTCTGCCCACCCGACGGGGCGCTGGTGCGCGACTTCGCCGACCCGCGCCGCTACACCGGCGTTCAGGACTACACGGACATGCTCGTCCCGGATCCCTACTTTTACGATCCCGCTGACGTCCGCGGCGTCTACGCCGATCGCGATTGGCCCGCCTACCCGGGGCTGCTCGACAAGGCGCAGGAGCAGTTCGCGGCCGACGGCCTGCAGGTGCCGTCCTACGTCGCGTTCGGCAACCACGACGCACTCGCCCAGGGCAACCAGGCCGCCAACGTCGGCATCGACCTCATCGCGACGGGCTGCGTCAAACCGCTCGCCAGCCTGGGCGGCGAGGACGCGGCGCGGGATCCGCAGGCCTTGCTGACCCGCGCGCTGGCCGAGCGTGACAAGTTCATGATCGTGCCGCGCGATCCCGCCCGGCAGCTACTGGGCAAGGTCGAGTACAAGGAGCTGCACCGCACCGAGCGCCAGGGGGACGCCCACGGGTTCGGACTCGTCGATCCCGACGAGCAGGAGGCGTCAGCCGGCGGCGCGGGCTACTACAGCTTCGAGCCCACCGACGGCGTGCGCTACATCGTGCTCGACACCGTGTCCGAGGGCGGCGTCACCGGCGATTCGTCCAACGGCAACATCGACGACCCGCAGTTCGCCTGGCTCCAGGAGGAGCTCGAGGACGCGCAGCGGCGCGACGAGCTGATCCTCGTGTTCGGCCACCACTCCACGGGCAGCCTCACGGCGAACGTGCCCGACGAGACAGCGCCGCCGTGCCTGGCCGGCGAGGATCCCAACCCCGGGTGCGACCGCGACCCGCGCGCCTCCACGCCGATCCACGACGGCGCCGACCTCGAGGCGCTGCTGCTGCGCTTCGACAACGTGATCGCGCTGGTGGCCGGGCACTCGCACGAGAACCGCGTGGGGCTGCTGGGCACGAAGGAGCGCGGGCTGTGGGAGATCAAGAGCCCGGCGGTCGTCGACTGGCCCACTCAGCACAGGCTGATCGAGGTCATGGACAACCGCGACGGCACGCTGTCGATCTTCGGGACGATGCTCGACCACGCTGCCCCCGCGACGGCGCCGGGCGCGTCCGACGCCGCGACGTTCTCCTTCGATCAGCTCGGCTCGCTCGGCCGAACGCTGGCCTACAACGATCCCCAGGTGGGGCCGGGTGACGTGGGTGAGAACAGCGGCGAGCCGGGCGATCAGGAGGACGCCGGCGCGACGGGGCCGGCCGGACGCCGACTGGACCGCAACGTCGAGTTGCTGCTTCGCGACCCGCGGGCGCGCGCCGCGACCGACGAGGACGGCGCAACCCCGGAACCGTCCACGCCCGAGGAGGACAGCGACCCACAGGTCACGGGGTCTGGCCCGGGCGGCGACGAGGAGGCCGGCGCGGACCCCGCGGTGACAGCGATCGGCGGCGCCGAGGGGGGCTCATCGCTGCCCTTCACCGGCAGCGACCTGCTGCTCGTGGCGTTGGCCGGGCTCGCGCTCGTCGCCGCGGGCACCGGTCTCCGACGGCTGCGCGGCTAGATACAGGGGCCTGGCCCCTTTGGGAGGGTTGGTTGAGGGTCGCTACATCGAGGCGGCGAGCGCGGCCTCCTCGACGGTGCCGTCGTCGTGAACGAGATGGGTGCGGTCGTCGTCGCAGACCACCGCGCTCGCTTTCGACCCGGTCGCCTGCGCGGCGATCAGCGACGCGGCGATGCGGTGGACGTCGCGCACGATGCCGATCTTGAACAGCGAGCGGGTCTCGTTGGCCAGCCGCCCGTCGCCCACCCGCAGCACGATTCGCGCGTCCTCCTCGACCGACAGCGCGGACATGCCGATCGACAGGTTCTCGACGTCGTTCTCGGTGACCGCCGCGATGGCGAGGGCCTTGCCAAGCGACAGGCGGCGCAGCAGCGAAGGGTCGCCACCGCGGCCGATCACCACCGGCAGCCCGGCCTCCCGCGCGTAACCCACGTTCTCGCCCTCCTCCTGATCGTCGACGGCGACCACCGCGATCCCACACTCGCGCAACAGCAGGCACAGCCGCAGGCCGACCTGGCCCATGCCGACGACGATCACGTGATCACGCCGCGGCACCGCCCTGTGGCCCACGAGCCCGGTGAGCCTGCGCCCGATCAGCCGGTTGACGATGCCGGCGGTGAAGAACGCCTCGAAGACCAGCGCGATCAGCATCAGGATCGAGACGAAGAGCTTGAACCAGCTCGGGCCGTCCTTGACCTCGTCGTTGGGGTCGACGGTCACGAGCGTCTTGGCCGCGCCGTAGAACGAGTCGACGATGCTCTGGTCCAACACGAGCGAGGCCGTCACGGTCTCGACGAGGAGGATCGCCAGAAGGCCGATGAGGCCGTAGAACAGCAGCGCGGCGCTCTTGTCGTAGGGCAGGAACAAGGCCCTCAACAGCGAGCGGACGCGATGGCGATGAGGGATGTCGACCTCAGACTCGTCGAGGTCCTTGCCGTCCGTGCTGACTCCGACGATCCGGCCATCAACAACCTTGACCGCGCCGAGGTCCTCGTCGAAGCATGGGCCGGCGAGCGTCGGCGCGACTATGTCCGCCATCGAGACGACGCGGCAGTTGCCGATCCGCTCGCACAGCTGCTTCGACGTCTCCTTGTCGTCGTAGGTGACGACCAGCTCGACGTCTGAGTCGGCGTCGCGGACCATGAGCGCGGTGCGCAGCGCGAACGCATCGTCGCTCGAAACCACGATCGCGCGCTCGACCCTCCCGCGCTCGAAGACCTCGTGCACCTCGCGCTGCGTGGGCTTGACGAGCCGGAACACATCGGCATCAAGCGCCTCGAGCGCTGCGCGCACCTCGTCGGCGAGATCGCCTTCGCCGAGCAGGAGGATGGGGTGCGAGGACACGTGGCGAGGCTAGACGACCACGAGCGCAGATGGCCGCCGGACGACCTCGGCGTTTCCGTCGCTATGCGACGGTAAGTGCGGTGCTCGACGAACCGGGCCGACGCGGCGAGGCTCAGTCGTTGTCGCGCGGAGCCGGCTGGAACACGATCCGCTTGAGCTCGGTGACCGACGAGCCACCGACGCGCATCGCGGTCTGAAAGCCCTCTGCGCCCAGCTCGCCGGCGTCGAGCTGGCGGCGCAGTTCGTTGAGCGGCGCGGCGTCCTCCTCGGCGACCTTGTCCTTGCCGGTCTCGATGAGGATCAGGTGGCGCGGGCGACGAACCTTGTGGGCCAGCCGTACGTAGGGCTCACGTTCCGCGGAATCCAACGTGGCGGCCGGGAAGACGACGACCTCGCCCTTCTCCAGGCGCTTGGCGATCGTCGCATCGAGCAGCTGCTTGGCGGTGGCGTCGAGGAGGGCTTCGTCGACCTTGCCGGCGACCATCGCCTTGAGCTTCTCCAGGCCGAGGACTGCACCCTTCTCCTCGATCACGCGGTCCAGAAAGCGGTCGCGGTCGGCTGGCGACGCCGAGACCACGACGACGAGCGATCCGGGCGAGTAGCGCATGCGGTCGCTCGGCTTCAGGGTGCGGCAGCGCGTCGAGATGTCGATCGGGCGGGGCGGGCGGTCCTGGCCGTCACGGCCACGAGGCCGGTCGGACGACCAGCCCGTGCGCTCGTCGGCGCCGATCTTGACGCTTCGAGGGCCGGAGGTGGTCTGATCGCTCATGTATCCAGCGTAGCCCTGCCGATCGGCGCGGAACGCCCGGTTTGGCTACCGCACCCGCAGCGCCACCAGCACCCGCTCGAAGCCCGGAGCGGCGACCCGCACGCTGCGCCGTCCGGAGTACCGGGCGAAGCGGTGGCGCACCACCGCGCGCCCGCGGTCGTCGGTCCGCGACTCGCTGCGGCCCACCCGGACCAGCGCGCCGGCAACCGGAAACGTCCGTTCGCCGGCAACACGCACGACCCGCACCCGCACCGACGCACGCTCGCCCGCGCTGAAGTCACGGTGAGCGACCCGCACGCGCAGCCGCCCACAGTCGTCACCCGCGGCCACCGACGGCAGCGCCCGCTCGAACGGCAGGTCCGCGGTGAACGAGCAACCCCCGCGAACGAGCGTGACGGTGCCCGCCCCCTCGCCTCGCAACACGTCGCCATCGCGCTCGAACCGCGCGACCTGCTCCGGCGGCGCCGCAAACGCAAAGCGCAGGCCCCACATCCGACCGGAGGTGGCGATGGTCGAGTACGTCCACCGGGACGGGCTCTGCACGACGTCGTCGCGGAACAGCCCCCACTCGATCGCCTGCTTGAGGTACCGCCGCCAGTACGGCCAGTCGTGCACGCCCACGCCCGGCCGGTAGTC
>Ga0136633_1003178_pt1 | contig 10911 bp, 11 predicted proteins | sample AntDrymeUQ832206_2_FD_105494 | JGI IMG/M metagenome (GOLD analysis project Ga0136633, IMG submission 105494) | Polar desert sand microbial communities from Dry Valleys, Antarctica - metaG UQ83 (22.06) | ecosystem: Environmental > Terrestrial > Soil > Desert | place: Antarctica: Dry Valley...
CCGAGGACCTTCTCCGTCACCTCCGCCACGTACTCGGGCTCGTCCTTGTAGAGCCACGCGGCGAGCTGCAGGTTCTCGGCCACGGTGAGCGTGGGGAAGACGCCCTTGCCGCCGGGCATGAACACCACGCCCTCCGCCACGGTCTCGGTCGGTCGCTGCCCGGTGATGTCGTTGCCGTCGAACTCGACCGCGCCACGGCTGGGCTTGACCAGCCCGGCGATCGCCGACAGCAGCGTCGACTTGCCCGCGCCGTTGGTGCCTAGCAGGGCGACGATCTCGTGGCGTTCCACGTGGCAGTCGACGCCGAACAGCACCTGGGTCTTGCCGTAGGAGACCTCGAGGTCGCGGACGACGAGGAGCGGGCCGCCGCCGTCGGTGCTGGTGGGGACGACCTGGCGGCGCGCTCGCATCTCCAGCTGCGCCTTGGCCGCGTCGACCGGTCGCCGCAGCTGCGCGGCCAGCCGCTCCACCACTGGGATGTGCTCGCTGGCGTCGACGGGGACGCCGTCCTCGTCGACCCGCAGGTCCGCCAGCAGGCTCGGGACCACGATCGCCCGGCGCCGGGCCACCCACCGCAGCACGCTGTCGCGCAGGTCGTAGAACAGCCCGCCGAGCCCGCCCGGGAGCACCATCAGGATGAAGAGGACGCCCACCCCCGACGCGAAGAGCTGCGACAGGGGCGACGCGGTGAACGGCGAGTTGTCGAGGAACGTGAGGTACGCCGCGCCGAGCAGGGCGCCGGGAACAGAGCCCAGCCCGCCGACGATGGCGATGGCGAACAGCAGCACCCCGGTCTCGGCATCGAGGAACGACACGCTGAGGCCATGGAGGTAGTACATCTCCAGGGCGCCGGCCAGACCCGCGATGAACCCCGCGAGCCCGAAGGCGGTGAGCTGGGCCGCGTTGGAGTTGATGCCGTAGGCCTGGGCCGCCCGGCTGTTCTCCCGGTTGGCGACGATCGCTCGCCCGGTGCGCGATGCTCGGATGCGCGCGGCGGCTGCGACCGAGAGCGCGAAGAAGACCAGCACGAAGTAGTAGAACGCCCAGTCGGACTCGAGGTTGAACTTGTCGAAGATGACCGGCCGCAGGACGCGGACGTTGTCCTCGGGTCGGAGCCATCGGAAGTACTCGGGGTTGAGGAAGAACGTCCCGGTGGCGACCGCGAACGCGAGCGAGGTCACCGCGAAGAACGGGCCGGCGATGCGCAGCGCAGGGATGCCGATGAGCACCGATACGACGGCGCCCACGAGCCCGCCCACGGCGATCGTGGTGAACAGCTCGTTGCCGTTCTGGCTCATGGACCCGGCCACGGCCGCGCTGAAGGACACGATCGCGAGCTGGCCGAGCGAGATCTGTCCTGCAAAGCCGGTGATGATCAGCAGCGACAGGAAGATCATGGCGACGATGACGCCGCCGGTGAACAGGTTCACCCGGCTGGCGTTCCACTGGAGGGGGAGGAAGAGGAGGAGCGCGGCGCCGATGGCGACGAGGACGGGCACGGCGATCCTGATCTCCGGGAGGCGGCGCAGCTCGCGCGGGATCGGCCGCACCTCTCGCTGCCCGGCCCAGGCCGCCACCCCCGTCAGGCGAGCCCGCTCGACCGCTCCACCCCGTTGGACCAGGAGCGCGCCGAGGATCACGAGCAGCACGACGGCGTTCGAAGCGTAGGTCTGCCCGGTCTCGAAGAGGACCGCCTGGTTGACCATCCCGAGGACCAGCGACACGCCGAAGGCGACCGAGAGCTTCTCCATCCGTGCGGTCACCGCCGCGGCCAGCGCGATCAGCAGCACGCTGGGCCCGGCGACCGAGCCGATCGCGACGCCCTGGATCGGCAGGCGGAGGATGGTGCCCAGGCCCGCCAGCCCCGCGGCCATGACCCAGACCACGGTGTTCACCCGGGTGACGGGGATGCCGAGGAGGGCCGCCCGGTCGGTGGACTCGGAGGCGGCGCGCATCGCGATGCCGAACCTCGACCGGCGGAAGAAGAGGGCGAGGGCGGCCACGACGATGGGGACGACCAGCACGACGAGGAGGTGGCCGCCGTTGAACACGATCGGGTCCCAGCTGAAGGAGAAGTCGATTGGGTCCGGCTGCGGGATCTCGTCGAGGTCGAACAACTGCGGCACGAACAGCGCGCCCGCGTCACAGAGCTGCGCGATGCCGATGGTGGCGACGGTGAGCACCAGGCGGGGCGCTCGGGCGAAGCGCCGGATGAACGCGACCTCGACGAGCCCGCCGAGGACCAGTGCCGCGAGGATGCCGACCGGCGCCGCGATCCAGAAGCTCCAGTCGGGCCCGGCGATGAGGGAGGCGGCCAGCACCGCGGCGACGGCGCCCAGGGAGGCTTGCGCGAAGTTGACGATCTGGTTGGCTCGGTATACGAGCACGATGCCGATCGCGGTGAGCGCGGACAGCGAACCAGTGACGAGCCCGAGGAACAGCACAGCCGCCGGTGCCGGCCAGACCACGAACAGCATCACGAACAGGCCGAGCGCGCTGCTCGCGGTCACCGCGAGCAGCCGCCGTTCCTCCTGGCTCAAGCGCCCCTCCCCCCGCATGAGTGGCCGAACCACATCTTGGAACGACGCTGCTACTCTGCCATACGGCGATCCGGCGGGGGACTGGATCGCCCGAGGGAAAGGCGCGGTCGATGACGCTGAAGGAGTTCACGGATCGCTACGGCTTGTCTGTGGGCGTCCTCTTGGTCTTCGCCATCGTCTTGGCCCTCCTGCCGGGGAACAGCACGTCGTCAGTCGACGCGAGCGGGGACACCGCGTTCGCTGATGGCGGGTCGTTGGAAGGGACCGACGGGATCGTCGACGTGGGCGGCTCGGCGGGCGGCGACACCGGTGGAGCTACGACCGGTGGAGCTACGACCGGTGGAGCTACGACCGGTGGAGCTACGACCGGTGGAGCTACGACCGGTGGTGCGACGACCGGTGGCACTGGTGGTGGTGCGACCGGTGGGCCAGGCGGCTCCCCGTCGGGCGGAGGATCGGTGACCTTCGGGAAGGGCCCGGACTGCGACAGCACCGGCCGCCAGATCGGCATCTCGCCCTACATGCCCCCATGCGTGGAGTGGACGGGCACCAGCAACGGTGGAGCCACCGCCCGTGGGGTCACCGGGGAGGCGGTCACGATCGTGTCATGGCTCGGTCAGGAAGACCCCGCCACCCGCCAAGCCCTCACGGTCGCCGAGCTGCAAGACCAGCCCGCCGTGGTGGACCGAGCGTTCAGGGCACTGGTCAAGTACAGCAACGCCTACTACCAGACCTACGGGCGCGAGGTGAAGCTCATCCAGATGAACGCCGGGGGCGACTCCGAGAACGACGCGGCGATGAAGGCTGATGCTGTGAAGATCGCCAACGAGCACAAGGCCTTCGTGGTGTTCGCCGGGAACGCGCTTGCACCCATCCCGACGGTCCTGGCCCGGGAGCTGGCCCAGCGCGGCGTGCTCTGTGTATGCACCACCTCCCTGTCGAGCGCGTTCTACAACGAGCTTCCCGCCACGATCTTCAGCTCGCTGCCGACGATCGACGAGTACGCCGCCCATGCCGCCGAATACGCCGCCAAGAAGCTCCAGGGCAAGACGGCCAGCCTCGGGGGTCTTGGCACCAGCGACAAGCAGCGCGTCTTCTGCCTCCTGCACATCAACGGCGTCGGTACGACGGTAGACCCTGAGGGCAAGCGCGGCGCCGACACCTTCAAGAACGCGTTCGGCCGGGTGGGGATCGGCTTTAAGACCACGGTGTCGTACCTCTACGACCCCGGGAGCAACCAGGACGCCATCACCACGATGGTCGCCAAGCTGAAGTCCGAAGGCTGCACCACCATCGTGCCGCTGGTCGATCCGATCCAGCCGATCCTGATCACCAAGGAGGCGACGAAGCAGCTCTACTTCCCGGAGTGGTTCATCGTTGGAACCGGGCTGTCGGACACCTCGGCGATCGGCCGCTTCTACGACCAGGACCAGTGGGAGCACGCCTTCGGCGTGTCACCCCTGTGGGTGACCTGGGACAGGGTCGAGAACTCCTCGGGCTACCGCGAGTACCACGACGCCACGCCCGGCGGGGCCAAGGGTGACGAAGGGGTGCTCATCAACATCTACCGGGCCGGCGTGCAGACCGTGTTCCGGGGCATCCACATGGCGGGGCCCAACCTCAACAACCAGACCTACGCCGAGGGCCTCTACTCGTTCCCGCGCACGGGAGGCACGCCGGCGAACCCGCTGGTGTTCATGACCCGTCAGTACCCCACCGAGATCAAGGACTTCTCGGAGGTGTGGTGGGACCGCAACCGGATCGGCCCCGACGAACGCTCGAGGAACGGAGCGGGGCAGATGGTCCGCGCCGACGGTGGTCGCCGATACACGTCGGGCAGCTGGACCACCGGGAACCCGAGCCGGGCCAACGGGGTCACGGTCACGGCGCAGCAGGGCGTCAATACGCCGCCGCCTCGCGCTGACCGGTACACGAAGCCCTGCCTCAGCTGCGGCTGACCCCCCTCGGCTCCGTCGGCCCACTGCCCGCTGTCACACCCCCTGCGTAGGGTCGCGGATGTGTGCAGGACCCATCGCCACCGCTACGATCAGCCGGTCAATTCGACGCCCTGCCCCCACCGTGGGGGCCCCGGCTCAGCCGGGTCCAGAGGGAGGATGTACGCCCATGCGGGCCTATGAGCTCATGGTCATCTTCGAGTCCGGTCTCGACGACCAGGCAGTGGATGACCAGGTCAAGTCGGTGGCGGCTCAGATCGCCACCCGGGGCGGCGCCGTCGCCAACACCGAGCGTTGGGGTCGTCGGCGCTTCGCCTACGAGATCGACCACAAGCAAGAGGGCTACTACGTCGTCTGGGAGCTCACCTCCGAGGGCGGCGACCTAGAAGCCCTCGAGCGGTCCCTGCGCCTCGCGGACGAAATCGTCCGCCACAAGCTCGTCCGCCTGCCCGACCAGGAGGCCGCTCGTCGCGGCTTGCTCGGCGACGGTCAGGCCACTCCGGCTGCGGCCGGGTAGGAGTCCAACCAACATGGCAGACAACACGGTTACCGTCATCGGCAACGTCACCCGCGATCCGGAGCTGCGCTTCACGCCCTCCGGTCAGGCCATCGCCACCTTCGGCCTGGCCGTCAACCGGCGCTGGCAGAACCGCCAGACCCAGGAGTGGGAGGAGAACGTGTCGTTCTTCGACGTCACCTGCTGGGCTCAGCTGGGTCAGAACGTGAGCGACACGCTCGTCAAGGGAGCGCGGGCCATCGTCACCGGCCGCCTCGAGCAGCGCTCCTGGGAGACCGACCAGGGCGACAAGCGCTCCAAGGTGGAGATAATCGCCGACGAGGTCGGCCCCAGCCTCCGCTGGGCCACCGCCGACATCACCCGCAATGAGCGCAAGGAGGCCGGCGACGGTCCTGCCGCCGGCAGCGGCGGCGGGAGCACCCGTCCCGCCCAGAACCAGGCGCCCGCCGGCTACGACCCCGCTGAGGAGCCTTTCTGATGGCCAACAAGCCCGTCCGTACCAAGAACAAGGACAACGCTCGCCGCGCCAAGAAGAAGATCAGCCTGCTCATCACTGAGCGCGTCGAGTACGTCGACTGGAAGGACGTGAACCTGCTCCGCCGGTTCATGTCCGACCGGGCCAAGATCCGGGCCCGCCGAGTCACCGGCAACAGCACCCAGCAGCAGGCCGAGATCGCTCGGGCCATCAAGAACGCCCGGGAGATGGCGCTGCTGCCGTACGCCAGCAAGGTCACCCAGACCCGGGGCCCGAAGCGCGATGGCGAGCGCGGCGGCCGTCGCGAGCGCGACCGCGACCTACCGGCACCGGAGACGGCGCCGATCAGCCGCGATGTGCCCACCGAGGTGCCCACCGAGGAGCTCGCCAACGCGGGCACCGAGGTCATCGAGAGCACCCCTGAGGTCATCGAGAGCACCCCTGAGGTCATCGAGGGCACCCCTGAGGTCACCGAGCTCGTCGAGGAGACCGTGGGCGCGGCGGTGGACGAGTCGTGAAGCTCGTCTTGCGCACCGACGTGCCCCAGGTGGGCAAGAAGGGCGACATCGTCGATGTGGCCGACGGCTACGGCCGCAACTTCCTGGTGCCCAAGGGCCTGGCCTTTCCGGCCACGGCCGGGGTGGCCACGCAGGCCACCGCGATGCGTCGCAATCGCGACGTCCGCGACGCCAGTGATCGCGCCGCCGCTCAGGAGGTGGCCACCAGCCTCGTCCCGCAGGTCGTGACGATCACGGCCCGGGCCGGCGCCGAGGGCAAGCTCTTCGGGTCGGTGACCACCACCGAGATCGCCGACGCGGTCGCCGCCCAGACGGGCGTGGCGGTCGATCGTCGCCAGCTCCACCTCGACGAGCCCATCAAGACGCTCGGCACGCATCTGGTACCCGCCAAGCTCCACGCCGACGTTGAGTTCCCCATCACCATCGAGGTCGTCGCCTCCTAGCGGCTCCGGTCACCGCTCGTTGCAGACCTGGTGGGGCGCTGCTTCGACGCGTCCGGCCCGAAGTTGTCCACAGCTCCGTCCACAGCAAGAACGCCAACGTCCCCAGGGTTTCCCCAGGGTTGTCCCTCTGGTAGCCCACAGGCCTGATGGAGGAAGGTGAGGACCCCATGGTGCCCCGTCCCGACGACCAGCCACCCAGATCCTCCCGCCAGGCCGCCGGGCGTGTGCCGCCCCACGACCTCCAGGCTGAGGAGTCCCTGCTCGGGGCCATGATGCTCTCAGCGGAGGCCATCGCGGCGGCCGCCGGGATCGTCACCGCGTCGGACTTCTACAAGCCGGCCCACGGCCACGTGTACGACGCCATCCACACCCTCTACGCGTCGGGGCAGCCGGCCGACTCGGTCACCGTGGCGGACGAGCTCCGCCGAGCGGGGCTCCTCGAGGCCATTGGCGGCCATGCCGTCCTGGCTCAGATCATGTCGTCCACGCCGGCCACCACCAACGCCGACCGCTACGCCCGCATCGTGGAGGAGTATGCGCTGCTGCGCCGGCTCATCGGCGTGGCCGGCGAGATCGCCGAGCTCGGGTACTCCGTGCCAGAGGACGTGAGCAAGGCGCTCGACCGGGCCGAGTCCCTCGTCTACGAGGTGAACGAGCGGCGCGTCACCGACAGCACCCAGCGACTGTCGAGCCTGCTGTCGGAGAACCTCGATCGTCTCGAGCTTCTCTACGAACGAGGCGACGCCATCACCGGAACGCCCACCGGCTACCTGGACCTCGATCAGCTCCTGTCAGGGCTGCAGCCCAGCTCGCTGGTCGTCGTAGGTTCCCGGCCGGCCATGGGCAAGACGTCCTTTGCCCTCGGCATGGTCGCCCACGCTGCCCTGGAGGCCACCAAGCCCTCGCCGGTCCTGTTCTTCTCGCTGGAGATGAGCAACCTGGAGCTCTCGCAGCGCCTGCTGTGCGCCGAGGCGCGTGTGGACTCCACCCGGGTCCGCAATGGTCAGCTCCAGTCCGACGACTGGCAGAAGATCTCCCGTGCGATGGGTCGCTTGGCCGAGGCCCCCATCTGGATCGACGACAACCCGAACCTCACGATCATGGAGATCCGGGCCAAGGCCCGTCGCCTCAAGAGCCAGATCGGCAGCCTGGGCATGATCGTCATCGACTACCTGCAGCTGATGACCGGTCGCTCCAACGCCGAGAACCGCCAGGTCGAGGTGGCCGAGCTGAGCCGTGGCCTCAAGATCCTCGCCCGCGAGCTCGAGACCCCGGTGGTGGCCCTCTCCCAGCTGTCGAGAGGCCTGGAGATGCGAGCCGACAAGCGCCCTATGCTCGCCGACCTACGCGAATCGGGCAGCATCGAGCAGGACTCGGACGTGGTGATGTTCATCTATCGGGAGGAGATCTACGACCCGAGGCCGGAGAACGCCGGCCAGGCCGAGATCATCGTCGCCAAGCACCGCTCCGGGCCCACCGGAGTGGTGCAGCTCGCCTTCCTCCCGCAGTACACCCGGTTCGCCAACATGGCGCGAGGCTTCGACTGATCCAGATTGCGAACTCGCACAGGTTGTTGACCGGGAATGGTTCACTTCTTGTGCCGGTTGGCGGGTTTCGCCTCAGATCTGGGTGGCGAGGGTGAGGGCGGAGGTGGGCGAGAGGCCGGATTGGCCCACCAGCCAGCAGGCGATGGGAGCCGCCGTTCGCTCCGAGGCGTGGGCGGCGACTCCGGCCAGATCGAGGAGGGTGGTCACCACCTGCTCCTCGGGGGGCTCCACGCCGAGGCGGGCGGCGAAGGCGATGATCCACTCGGAACCGGTGCGGGCATCGTTGGGCATGGCCGTGAACTTACGCTGGGCCGATGGCGGAGGATCCGGGTCGACTGCGCGTGTCACCGACCTTGGTGATCCCGCTGGCTGAGCTGACGTGGCGGTTCAGCCGGTCAGGCGGCCCGGGAGGTCAGCACGCCAACACCTCTGACACGCGGGTCGAGGTCCGCTTCGACATCGCCGCTTCTCCGTCGGTCGGGCCGCGGCAGCGAGCTCGGCTGCTGGAGAAGCTGGGCGACGAGGTGTGGGTGGTGGTGTCCGACGAGCGGTCGCAGGTCCGCAACCGTGAGCTGGCCCTGGGACGCCTGGCTGATCGCCTGGCCGACGCACTGAGGGTGCAGACCCCCCGCCGGGCCACCAAGCCCACGCGGGCAAGCGTGCAGCGCCGCCTCACGGACAAGCGCCGGCAGGCCGGCCGCAAGGCCGACCGTCGCCGCCCCCCCACCGACTAGGTCGCCCCCGCCGTACACCAACCCCCTCCTCAGGCTGCTTGGAGCTTGGTCCTTGCGGCCGTGAAGGCGGTGGCGGTGAGTGCGTCGAGCTCTTCTCGGGGCAGGTCCAATCCGAGCACCGCCACCAGGACCCCGATGTCGTCCTGCTGGATCACGGCCACGTTCACCGTCAGGTTCCCTGAGCCGAAGGACACGCCGTAGCGGCTGGCCACCGTTTGCACGCCGGCCAGCGCGGTCGCCACGTTCGGGCTGATGGGCTCGTAGGTGAAGGCCAGGCCGGTGGCGTCGGGCACGTCGCTGCATCCCGTCAGGAGGTCGTCGGCCTGCATGACGAACTGGCTGGCCCCGTCGCCGTCGAACCGGAACACGACCTCGATCACCGACGCCCCCACGGGGGTCCGCTGGAACCCGGCGATGGCTCGACCCGACGCTCGCAGCCCAGCGGTGGCGTCCTGGCCGGCGCAGAAGGCGGTGACCGTGTCGTCCACGTCGGCGTGGGGGGTGAACCCCGCGGGTAGGTCGTCGGCGGTGACGAGAAGGGGTTCGAGCGCAGGGTCGCTGGCGACGGTGGTGGTCGAGTCGGTCACCGCGGTTGTCGACGAGCGGCTGGTGGCCGATGGCTCGGCGTCGCCGGTGCAGGAGGTCAGCGACGCCAGCACGATCCCGATCAGCGCGATGCGCCTGAGGGTCACGTGGGCGCGAGGTGGAACTGGGGGTGAGGTGGCGCCTCCAGCTCAGGGTCGCCGTCGTGGATGAGGGCGAGGGCGTGCTGGCGGTCGGCCTCGGTGTAGGGCGCGGTGTCCGTGCAGAACTCCACGAGGATTCGGCTCGGGTCGAGGGTGTAGATGCTCACGCAGAACCCGTGATCGATCTCGACCACGTCGTGGCCGTGGTCGAGCCAGCGCTTCTTGCGGCTCTCGATGTCGTCGAGGTCAGACGCGTTGAAGGCGATGTGGTTCACCCACGGCTCCAGCCCGAGCCCGGTGGAGATGGCCGTGTCGAAGGTCGCCATGCGTTCGTCGTGCAGCTCCCAGAAGGCGATGAGCTCCGGCGCCTCGCCGTCCATGATCTCGCCGGTGGCGTAGAAGACATGCTTGGCCCAGCCCCCGGGGGCGTCGGTGGGGGCGGCCTGGGCCTTCACCAGCTCGAAGCCCATCACCTCCGTGTAGAAGCGGTGGGTCTCGGCCAGGTCGCTCACCGCGACGGCAACGTGGTGGTACGCCATGCCCGGAGCATCGCGTACCGTCGGCGCCCATGCGAGCGCGCCGTCGAAACGGGGCGGCCTAGCCTGGACTCGTGCTCGGCGGCCCCGATCTCCTCGCCTACCTCGTCCTCGCCCTCGGCGGCGCGATGGCCGCGGGCAGCATCCTGGCCCTGGTGCGCCCGCCGGAGTCCCGCCAGGAGGGCGACCTCGAGCAGGCCCCCCTCGGGCGCAGCCTTGTCTTCGCCACGGTGGGCGTGGTCGCCGCGCTGTGGGCGCTGGGCAGCCTCCTGACCGGCTGACCCCGACGCCTACGCTCGGCGGAGCTGGAGGCCAAGCGACACCAGCGTGTCGAGTGGGTTGTTGTAGCCCCGTTCGAGGTGGTGGATCCCGTGCAGGGTCGACGGGCCTTCGGCGGCCGCCGCCGCGATGACCGACGAGAACCCGGCCCGCACGTCGGGGATGGTGACGTGGGCGCCCTGCAGCTTCGACACGCCCCGCACCACTGCGGAGTGCAGGGCGGAGGAGTCGTGGAAGCGGCAGGCGGGGCCGCCGAGGCAGGTGTCGAACAGCTCGATCTCGCCGCCCATCGCCTTCAGGGCGTCGACGTAGCCGAGCCGGTCCTCGTACACCGTCTCGTGCAGCACCGACATGCCGTCGGCCTGCGTCATGAGCACGATGAGGGGCGGCTGCCAGTCCGTCATGAAGCCAGGATGGGTGTCGGTCTGCACGGCGGAGGGGCGCAGCTTCGAGGCGCTGGCGCTGATCCAGTCGTCGTTGATCTCGACGTGGGCGCCCATGCGCTGCAAGGTGTTGATGGCGGTGACCAGTCGGTCCTGGTTGCAGCCGCCAACGCGGACCTCACCGCCGGTCATGAGCCCGGCCACGAGGTAGCTGAAGGCCTCGAGACGGTCGCCCTGCAGGTGGGCCTGGGCGCCGTTGAGCGCCTCGACGCCTTCGATCACGAAGCGGCGATCGGGC
>Ga0136633_1003179_pt1 | contig 10911 bp, 13 predicted proteins | sample AntDrymeUQ832206_2_FD_105494 | JGI IMG/M metagenome (GOLD analysis project Ga0136633, IMG submission 105494) | Polar desert sand microbial communities from Dry Valleys, Antarctica - metaG UQ83 (22.06) | ecosystem: Environmental > Terrestrial > Soil > Desert | place: Antarctica: Dry Valley...
ACCGCCATCGCCGTCCTGATCATGGCGTTCCTCGGCGCCGCGATGTGGGTGGGGTTCAACGAGATCTGGGGCGATGCCCGCGACCAGACCGCCGAGCAGATCAACAACATCGGGGCCGGCGCGCCGTAGCCGGACTCCGCGAGAGCCGGGGTCTCGATGGACGAGCGGGGCGGAGGGCCGATCTCGATGTGGGTCGGCTTCTCCGTCTTCCTCGTGATGCTGCTGTTCGCAGTGCAGGTGATGTTCAACCTGTACGCCGCGTCGGTCGTGACCGCCGTCTCCTACGACGCGGCCCGGCAGGTGGCGGGAAGCGACGGCGGGTCGGCCCATATGGACGAGGCGGTGGCGCAGGCCCGACGGTCGCTCGGCCGCTACGGGGGCGGGGTCGAGTTCGACTGGACCGGTACGAGCGACACCGAGGTCGTGCTGCGGGTGCAGTCCGAGAACCCCGGCTTTCTCCCCGCGGCGATGGCCGGTCCCGCGGGCCTCGACCGGCTCGATCGCACCATCCGCATCCGGGTGGAGCGCTTCCGGTGACGGGCACCCACCGGTGGCGGCGCGACGAGTCGGGCCAGGTCGCCGGGATCGAGGTCATTCCGTTCGGCCTGCTCACATTCGTGGTCGGCACGCTGCTCGTGGCCAACGCATGGGCGGTGGTCGACGCCAAGATGGCGGTCTCCGCTGCGGCCCGGGAAGCGACCCGGGCGTACGTGGAGGCGCCGGACGAGAGTGCACTCGACCTGGCCGAGGCCGCAGCCCGCTCGGCCATCCGAGCCGGGGGCCGTGACCCCGAGCAGCTCGAGCTCACGCAGCTGGAGGGCGCCTTCAGGAGGTGCGAGACCGTCCGCTTCCAGGCGAGCTACCGGATTCCGGCCATACGCATCCCCTGGGTCGGCGGGTTCGGCGACGGCTTCACCGCCACCGCCAGCCACTCCGAGGTGGTCGACCCGTACCGCACCGGTGTACCGAGAGCGGAGAACAGCTGTGTCACCACGCCCTGAGCGGGGCAGCACGCTGCTGCTCTTCCCGGCCGCACTGCTGATCGTGATGGCGCTGGCCGCCATCGCAGTCGACAGTGCCATCGGCTTCATGGCTCAGCGGGAGCTGGTCAACGCCACCGGAGCGGCGGCCAACGACCTCGCCACCCAGGCCCTCTCGGACCACTCGTTCTACAGGGCCGACCGAATCGCGCTGGCTCCGGACGTGGTCGAGGCCATGGCCATCGAGAGGGTCCGGGCGCTTGTCGACGATCGGCACCACGACCTGGTCGTGGACGCCGAGGCGGTGGCCGTCGGTTGCTCGTGGACCGTCACCGTCATCGCCTCCTCCCGGGTCGACGAACTGTTCGGGCGGGCGATGCCCGGGTCCGACGGCCAGATCGCTGTGCAGGCCACCTCGACGGCGTCTCCCCGCCAATCTGTTGGAAGTTGCTGAAATAACTTGAAATAGCTTCTGAACTCGCCATACGATATCGATGATGACGGAACGTACGTCAGTGACCACGGATGCGGCAGGGCGGCGGGTTGCAGCCAAGGTGGCGGGCAACGCCGAGGAGGCCGTCCGGCTGGAGCACGAGGCCGAGCTCCTCGAGGCCGCTCGGCACCCGGGCGTGGTCGAGTTGGTCGGTGTCGACGGCCACGGCGTGGGAGCCATCCTGCTCACCGCCCATCTCGAGGGACTGCCACTGGCCCAGGTGGGCCGCCTGCCGCTCGAGGAGAGCGCCGGGATCCTCGCCGCACTGGCCAGCACCCTGGCCGACCTCCACGACCTGGGCCTCGTTCACGGGGCCGTCTCGCCGGACCATGTGATCGTGAGTCCGGGCGGGCGGCCGGTGCTGTGTGGGTTCGCCTACGGCGGGAGGACGGGTCAGCCGGCGGGGCCCCGCCCGCCGACGCCACGTGCCTTCATCGACCCCGCCTGCGCCGATGCGGCCGTCCTCAGTCCTGCGTTCGACGTGTTCGCCCTCGGCGCCCTCGCCGCCTTCCTGGCGCCCGACCCGCCGGCCGGCCATGCCCTGGCCGAGGTTGCGGCCAACTCCACGTCCGACGACGTCTCGGCCCGACCCTCAGCTCGGGCGGTTGCGGAGGCACTACAGAACCAGGTGCCGGCGGCCCGGCTGCCCCGTGGGCTGGCCCCTCAGCCACGTGCGAAGCCGGGTGTGGTCGCCACCGATCCGCTTGCTGCGCTGCGCCGGGTCAACGCCGGGCCCGCCCGTCGGCCGGTTCGGCCTCGGGCACTGGTCGTCGCCGGATTGACGGCAGCTGGGGTGATCGTCGGTGCGGTGCTGCTCGGCGGGTCATCGGGACCACCCGTCACGGAGTCCGCAGCCGCAGTGCCCGAGGTCCTCCCGCCCGAGGAGAGCCAGCCCGGCCCGACCACGACCCGGGCCCGGCTGGCTCCCTCGTCGACCAGCTCGACACCCACGAGCTCGACACCCACCTCCAGCCCGCCCACCTCCACCGCGGTCCGCAACCGTTCCTGCCCACCGCTCACCGCCGTCCTCCAGGCCGACGTCGACGGCGACGGCTGCCCGGACGCGCTCCGGTACACCGACGGTGTGCTCGAGTCGGGTGACCTCCGGTGGGCACTGGGCCAGGCCGGCGACCTGGTGGCCACCGGCGACTGGGGTTGCCAGGGCAGCCGCACCCTCGCTCTGTTCCGACCGTCCACCGGCGAGGTCTTCCGGTTCGAGGGATGGGCCGGTCCCGGTCAGGATCTCACGACCACCGCCGTGGCCCGGGTACCGGGCGGCCAGGCGCTGCGGGCGGCCGACGTCGACCGTGACGGGTGCCACGAGGCGGTGGTCGAGCGGGTCACCGGCGTGGCTGAGGTCGTCCGCCTACCCCGGGCCCGGCCGTGAAGGCGGCTCGCCTGCCCGGCCCGGTGGCTTGGCTGATCGGCCTGGGGGCCACGGCGGTGGCGCTGCGGTGGGCGGGCCACGGGGCGCTGACCCCGCCGCCACTGCTCGCCCCGGGCCAATGGTCAGGCTGGCTCGAGACGCGGGATCCGGTCGTGGCCGCCTTCAGCCTGCTCCGCGTTGGCGCACTCGGGGGCCTCTGGTACGTGGCCGCGGTCACTGCGGTCGGGGTGCTGTTGCGCGTCGCCGGCGCCGCGTCGCTCGTTCGTGTCGCCGACCGCTTCACCATCGGCCCCGTCCGCCGCATGCTGGCCGGCAGCGTGAGCCTCGGCTTGGCCGCGTCGGGCGTGGTGGCCGTCGCCGCCCCGGCGTTCCGGGCCCCGGTGGTCGCGGCCCAGACGAGCACGACCTCCACCCAACCCCCGCCGGCCACCCAACCCCCGCCGGCCACCCAACCCCCGCCGGCCACCCAACCCCCGCCGGCCACCGTCACCATGCACAGGCTCGGCCCGGCCGAGGCGGCGAGACCGCTGGCGGTGGCGCCCACGCCCCAGGTCACCCAGGCGACGACGGCATTGGAGGCGACGACGACATCGGCCGACCGGTGGACCGTGAAGCCGGGAGAGTGCTTCTGGTCCATCGCCGAGAGCGTGCTCACCGAGCGCTGGGGTCGAGCGCCGACCGACGCCGAGATCGTTCCCTTCTGGCAGCGGCTGATCGCCGCCAACCGACTCGAATTGGCGCAGCGCGACAATCCGGACCTGATCTTCCCGGGGCAGCACTTCACCGTCCCCAGCCCGTAGGTGCCGCGATGGCACGCGTACACTCGGGCGAGATGGCGACTGATCTGTCGTGGGGTGCCTCCCTCACCGAGGACGACCTGGCCGAGATGCCGGAGGACGGCCATCGGTACGAGCTCATCGAGGGCGTCCTGATCGTGAGCCCGTCTCCGAGCCCTCGTCACCAGACATGTGTCGTCTCGCTCGTGGTGATCCTCCGTCAAGCCCGGCTGGAGGGCCACCACGTGCTGGTTGCCCCTTTCGATGTACGGCTGTCGCCGATCACCGTGCTTCAGCCCGACGTGCTCGTGGCTCGCAAGGGGGATGTGACCCCTGCCCGGTTGGAGGCCGCTCCGCTCCTCGCCGTTGAGATCCTCTCGCCCAGCACCCGCCTCATCGACCTCGGGACCAAGCGGCTGGCGTACGAGGCCGCCGGCGTGCCCGCCTACTGGCTGGTCGACCCCGACGCGCCAAGCCTCACCGTGCTTCACCTGGAGGACGGCCGCTACGTCGAGCACGCCCTCGTCACCGGCGAAGAGCAGTACGCCGCCACCGTCCCGTTCCCGGTGAGAGTCGTCCCCGCCCGGCTGCTGGACAGCTGAAGAACGCTACGCCGGCTGGAGGCGAAGCTGGAGGTCGTCGAGGCGGCGCAGGAGCGCGTCGGCGTCGGTGCCGAACAGGCCGGCGATGGCCCTGATGTCGTCGGCCCGGATGGTGAGCACCCGGCCGTTGAAGTCCTGCCGGCGAACCTGGATGCTGCTCAGGTACTTGTAGACCATCTCGAGCTCGGGGTCATTGTCGACGGCCTGGAAGCGGGCCAGGTCGAAGGTGACCTTCGACGGCCACGCCGGTGAGGCCAGGCGAACCTCGGTGGGCTCCACGCCCGGGATCGGTGCTTCGGCCGGCACCTCACTGTCGCGCGGCAACAGCTGGTCGACCGGCACCCGGTAGAAGTCGGCGAGGCGCTGGAGCCGGGGCACGGAGATGACCCGCTCGCCCCGCTCGTAGGCACCCAGCACGGACGCCTTGAACTCCTGGGTGGAGGCGGCTTCCACCTCCTGCAGTGACAGGCGCTTTTGCCTGCGGATCGCCCGCAGGCGCTGGCCCACCCGCCGGGCGTAGGTCAACGCCGGACCCAACAGCTCGGACTCCTCGGTCAAGGCCGAGCCCCCCCATTTCCTCGCGACGTTGCCGTCGGCACTGACGTAGCTGGTACGGACTGGAGTTTAACGGACTCTCGCGCTGCGTGCCGGAGTAGTTACGCTCCGGGGTCGCCCGGGCGCACCACACCGGCGCGGAGCGCGCACAGGAGGGCGCCGGCAACCACCGCCGCGGTCTCCGTACGCAGCACCGAGGGCCCGAGTCCGACCAGGCCCGGCCCTGCGGCGGCCAGCTCCTCGTCGGTCCAGCCCCCTTCCGGCCCGACCAGGATCAGCGGGCGGTCGAGCGACGGCGGGCCGCCTCCCGGGTGGGCGAGGCCCACCCCCGGCTCCGTGGCCATCGCCTCGAACCAGACCACGGCATCGACCGCCGGCAGCCACACCCTGCGGCTCTGGACGGCCGCCTCCCGGGCCACCCGTCGCAGCCGGGCGAGCTGGGACGCCGACTCGCCGGCCGGCCAGCGGACCACCGAGCGGGCGGTGACCAGCGGGACGATCCGGTCGACGCCCATCTCGGTTAGCTTCTGGACCGCCCACTCCGGCCGCTGCCCCTTCACGACCGCGAAGGCCACGGTGACCTCGGGCGCCGGCCTGGGCACCCGCTCGACCTCCCCCATCGGTTCCAGCGTGGCGCCGAACTGGCAGGCAAGCCGCCCGCCCGAGCCGTCCGACACGGTCACCTCGTCGCCGGCACGGAGACGCAGGACCCGTTCCAGGTGGTGGCGGTCGTCCTCCGACAGCTCAGGTGCGCCGAGGTCGTCGACGAAAGCGTGACCGGTGGTGGCCAGAGGTTCTACGGGTGGATCACTTGAAGGCCGAACGGACCTTGGCGAGGAACCCGGACTCGGCCGGGGCCACGTCCTCGCCCCGGGCGCCGGCGTAGAGCCGGAGCATGTCCTCCTGCTCCTTGGTCAGGTCGGTGGGGGTATCGACCACCACCTGAACGAGCAGGTCGCCCCGGCCGCGGCCGTTCACGTCGGGCACGCCCCGGCCCCGCAAGCGGAAGACCTTGCCCGGCTGGGTGCCCCGGGGGATCACCAGGTCCTCGGTGCCGTCGAGGGTCTCGTAGCGGATGTGGGCGCCCAAGGCCGCCTGGGCCATGGGCAGGTGCAGCACGTGGACCAGGTCGTTGCCCTGGCGCAGGAAGCGGTCGTCGGGCTTGACCCGCAGGTGGACGAAGAGGTCGCCGGGGCGCCCGCCGCGGGGGCCGGCCGCCCCCCGGCCGCCGAGCTGGAGGGTGTTGCCGTCGTCCACACCGGCAGGAATGTCGACGGTGTAGGCCTTCTCCTCGTTGCGCCGGCCCTCCCCCCGGCAGTCCGGGCACGGGTCACGGACCTCCTGACCCAGCCCGCCGCAGCGGGGGCAGGGGCGGGAGGTGACCATCTGGCCGAGGATCGACTGGCGGACCTGACGAATCTCGCCCGCGCCGCTGCACATCTCGCAGGTGACGGCCGAGGTGCCCGGCCTGGCTCCCGTCGCCTCGCAGGTCGTGCACGGCACCGGCACCCGGACCCGGATCTCCTTCGACGCCCCGAAGACCGCGGAACGAAAGTCGAGGTCGAGGGTGACCTCCATGTCGGGCCCCCGGGGCGGGCCCGCCTGCCCCCGGCCGCGGGCCTGGCCGAAGCCTCCGGCGCCGCCGCCGAAGAAGCTGTTGAACAGGTCGCCCAGACCGGCGCCGAACAGGTCTTCGAACCCGCCCGCCCCCCCTGCGGCGCCGCCGGCGCCGGTGCCCCGCAGCCCCTCGGGACCGAACATGTCGTAGCGCCGGCGGCGCTCGGGATCACGCAACGTCTCATAGGCAAGGGTGACCATCTTGAAGCGTTCCTCGGTGACCGGGTCACCGCCGTTCACATCGGGGTGCAGCTCACGGGCCAGCTTGCGGTAGGCGCGCTTGATCTCGTCGTCGCCGGCGCTGCGGCCGATGCTCAGCAGCTCGTAGAAGTCCGGTATCTCGGCGGCCATGACTTCCTAGCCTTCGCGAAGGTGGCGCCCCAGCCGGGCGCTGACGATAGCCACGGCCGCCATGGCCTGGGGGTAGTTCATGCGGGTCGGCCCCAGCACGCCGATGGTGCCGGCGTGGGAGCCGTCGACCTCGTAGGGGGCGACGACGATCGAGCACTCGGCCAGTGAGTCCACGCCGTGCTCGGCACCGATGGCCACGGTCAGGCCCTCCTCGCCCAGCGCCTCCCGCAGCAGGCTGACCAGCACGTACTGCTGCTCGAGGCCGGCGAGGACCTGGCGGACGGTGTCGACGGCCTGGAAGGTGGACGCCATCCGGGCCGCACCACCGATGAAGACCTGGTCGGCCTCGCTGTCGTGGTAGTCCCAGAGGGCCTGGCGGGCGGCGTTGACGAGGGTGTCGGTGGTGGCGTCGCCGGTGGGGGGGATGGGCCGGTCATCGGCCAGCGGCCTGCCGACCACATGGGCCGACATGTGGACGGCAGCGGCGGCGATGCGCTCCTCGCCCGTGTCCTCGGGGAGCTCGATGTGGGCCTTCTCCACCCCGCCGTTGGCCAGCACGGCCACCACCACGGCCACTCGGGTGCCCAGGGGCACGAGGTGCACGGCCCGCACGTTGGCGCCCTCGTGGGGCGGGGCGACGACGAGGGCGGCGTAGGTGGTGAGGTTGGACAGCAGCTTGGAGGTGTCCTGGAGCATGCGCTCGAGCTCGCCGTGGGCCCGGGTGAAGAAGTCCTGGACCTGGGCCCGCTCGTCGTCGGCCAGCATCCCGGGCTCGGACCGCAGATCGTCGACGAAGAAGCGGTAGCCCTTGTCGGTGGGAATGCGGCCGGCGCTGGTATGGGGATGGGCCAGGAAGCCGTCCCGTTCCAACTGGGCCATCTCGTTGCGGACGGTTGCGGGCGACACGTTGAGCGCCCCCATACGGGCGACATGGGCCGAACCGACCGGCTGGGCAGTGTCGATGTACTCCTTGACCACCGCCCGGAGGATGGCGGCCTTGCGATCGTCGAGCATCATCCTGGGAACCGATGATACTGGCGCACCGTGAGTGAAAGCCCCATCCCTGGGAGGCAGTGGGTCGAGCGCGACGCCGCCGTGGTGTGGCACGGGTTCACCGACATGTCGGGCTACGTCGACCACTGCCCGGTGGTCGTGGAGCGGGCCGAGGGCCACGAGCTGATCGACACCGAGGGCCGCCGCTACCTCGACGCCATTTCGTCGGTCTGGGTCAACACCATGGGCCACAGGGTGCCCGAGCTCGACCAGGCCCTGCGCGACCAGCTCGACCTCGTCGCCCACTCCACCATGCTCGGCCACGGCAACCGGGTGGTCGTCGAGCTGGCCGAGGCGCTGGCGGGGGTGGTCCCCGTCGTCGACCCGCACTTCCTGTTCGCGTCCGACGGCGCGAGTGCAGTCGAGCAGGCCCTCAAGCTGGCCTTCCAGTTCTGGGCCCTGCAGGGCGTGCGGGGCCGCACGACCTACCTCGCCTTCGGCGCCGCCTACCACGGCGACACGGTGGGCTCGATGTCGCTCGGCGCCGACGACGGCTTCGGCGCCTCCCTCTTCTCGCCGTTGCGCTTCCCGGTACTGCGGGCGCCCGGCTACGACGACCCGTCGTGCTTCGACGTGGCCTGCCGGCTGGTCGACGCCCACGCCGGTGTCCTCGCCGCAGTTGTCGTCGAGCCGCTCGTGCAGGGAGCGGCGGGCATGCGCATGGCCCCGCCCGAGGGTTTCGAGGCACTGGCCGACGCGTGCCGGGCGGCGGACGTGCTGCTCATCCACGACGAGGTGGCGACAGGGTTCGGCCGCACGGGCACCCTGTTCGCCACCGAGCAGTGCGGCCGCCGGGTGCGCCCCGACCTGCTGTGCCTGGGCAAGGGCATCACCGGCGGCTACCTGCCGCTGTCGGTGACGGTGGCCAACGGGCGCATCCACGACGCCTTCGCCGGCCACGCCTTCGCCCACGGTCACTCCTTCGGCGGCAACGCCCTGGCCGCCGCCGTGGCTCTGCGCCACCTGCGCCTCCTCGGCGAGCGCAACGTCCTGGCCAACGTGAAGGAGCGCTCGACCCAGCTCGAATCGCTCCTGGCGCCGCTGGCCGGCGTGGAAGGGGTCCGGGTGAAGGGCTTGATGTGCGGGGTCGACGTGGCCCCGGGCACGGGCCGGGCGGTGTGCGACTCGGCGGTCGCCGCCGGCGTGCTCCTGCGCCCCATCGGCGACACCGTCATCGTCGTCCCGCCCCTCACGATCACCGCAGGTGAGGTCGAGCGCATCGTCGACGTGCTGGCCGGGGCCATTCGTGCCCACCTGGGCTGACTGGGCCGCCGCCGAGGGCCAGGCCGTCGAGGCGGCCGGGCGGTGGCGGCGGATCGTCGACCTCGACGAGGGCCTTGTCTCCTTCGCCTCGAACGACTACCTGGGCCTGTCGCAGCACCCGGCGGTGGTGGCGGCCGCCCACGCCGCCCTCGACCGCTGGGGCGCGGGTGGCGGAGCGGCCCGGCTGGTCGCCGGGTCCCGCCCTGTCCACCGCGAGCTGGAGGCGGCGCTGGCGGCCTGGAAGGGCGAGCCGTCGGCGCTGCTGTTCCCGACCGGCTACGCCGCCAATCTCGGCGTCCTGGCCACGTTCGCCTCCGCCGGCGTGCGGGTGCTCTCCGACGAGCGCAACCACGCGTCGATCGTCGACGGCTGCCGGTTGTCCCGGGCCGAGGTGTGCGTCTACCGCCACCTCGACCTCGACCAGGTCGACGCCCTCCTCCGCTCCGCTCCCGGCCCGTCGGTGGTCGTCACCGACACCGTGTTCTCGATGGACGGCGACGTCGCCCCGGTCGAGGCGCTGGCCGCCCTGTGCGCGGACCGGGGCGCCCTGCTGGTGCTCGACGAGGCCCACGCTGTCCTCGGTCCCGACCCCGATCTGGAAGGCGTCGAGCATCTGCGGGTCGGCACGTTGTCGAAGTACCTCGGCTCGCTGGGCGGTTTCGTGGCCGGGCCGCAGGCGTTCGTGGACCTGCTGGTCAACCGGGCCCGCCCGTTCATCTTCACCACCGCCTCGTCCCCGGCCGGCGCCGCCGCCGCCCTGGCTGCTGTCGAGGTGCTGCGGTCGGAGGAGGGCGCACGGCTGGTGGGGCGGCTGCGCGCCAACGTCGACCTCCTGGCCCCGAGGCATCCCTCCCCTATCGTGCCGATCGTGATCGGCGACGAGGACGGCACAGTGGCCGCATCGGCTGCGCTGCGCGAGCGGGGCCTGCTCGTGCCCGCCATCCGGCCACCGACCGTCGCCCCGGGCACGTCCCGCCTCCGCATCTCCGTGTCGGCCACCCACACGGCTGCACAGATTGACGCGCTACGAGAAGGGTTGGAGGCGGTTTGCGGTGAGACCTGAGCGGCTGGTCGTGGTGCTCGGCGCGGGTACGGGCGTGGGCAAGACGTGGGTCGCGGCCCAGGCGCTGGCCCGGCTCAAGGCGGGCGGGACCACGGTCGCAGCCCGGAAACCGGTGCAGTCCTTCGCCCCCTGCGACCCCGAAACCGATGCCGACGTGCTCGGCGTGGCCACCGGGGAGGCGCCCGAGCAGGTGTGCCCCCGGCACCGCTGGTACGCGATGGAGATGGCCCCGCCCATCGCCGCCGCCTTCCTCGGAATCCCGCCGCCGTCCCTCGACGAGCTCCTCGCCGAGTTGGCGTGGCCGGCCGAGCCGGTCGACGTCGGGATCCTCGAGACCGTCGGGGGGCCCCGGTCGCCACTGGCCGCCGACGCCGACAGCGCGGCCCTCGCTTCGGCCGTGAACCCGGACCTGGCCGTGCTCGTCGCCCACGCCGGCCTCGGCGCCATCAACGCGGTCCGGCTTTCGGCTGCCGTCGTGCCCCGGCCGCTGGTGGTGTTCCTGAACCGGTTCGACCGCACCGACCTCCACGACCGCAATCTGCGCTGGCTGCAGGCCGAGGGCTTCGACGTGGTGACGTCGGTCGCCCAGCTCGCCGGGCGGCTCGTCAGCGGGTGACGCGGCCCCGAGCGCGAAAAAGCCGCCGGCAAGCCGGCGGCTCGTTTCGGGTCTAGGCCTTCAGATCACGCGGACGTTCTGTGCCTCTTCGCCCTTGCGACCGGGGGCCACGTCGAACTCGACGCGCTGACCCTCATCGAGCGACTTGTAACCCT
>Ga0136633_1003180_pt1 | contig 10910 bp, 7 predicted proteins | sample AntDrymeUQ832206_2_FD_105494 | JGI IMG/M metagenome (GOLD analysis project Ga0136633, IMG submission 105494) | Polar desert sand microbial communities from Dry Valleys, Antarctica - metaG UQ83 (22.06) | ecosystem: Environmental > Terrestrial > Soil > Desert | place: Antarctica: Dry Valley...
CCGCCGCCCTGCTGCCCGCCGCCGCTGTCGGGGCCGCGTCGGTCCACCTTGGTGATCGTCGCGGTAGCCCAGCGAAGGCTGGGGCCAACTTCGTCGGCCACGACCTCGATCTTGGAGCGCTTCTCGCCGCCCTGGGTTTCCCAGCTGCGCTGCTGCAGGCGGCCGCTGACCAGCACGCGGCTGCCCTTGGTGAGGGACTCGCCCACGTTCTCGGCCATGTCGCCCCAGCAGACGATGTCGAAGAAGGAGACCTGCTCCTCCCACTCGCCGCTCTGGCGGTTCTGCCAGCGGCGGTTCACCGCCAGGCCGAAGTTCGCGTTGGGCTGACCCGTGGGGGTGAAGCGCAACTCGGGGTCCCGGGTGACGTTGCCGACCAGGCTCACACTGTTTCCGTTTGACATCTACTTATCTCCATTTCCCGTATCGCCGGCGGGGGCTTCGCGCCCCTCGCCCGGGTCCGCACCTCGGCGCAGCTTCTCCGACGCCAGCGGCCGCTCGGTGGCGGCGACTGCGTCGGGGATACGTATGACCTTGTGGCGGACCACCTCATCAGCGAGTCGCAGCATGCGGTCGACCTCGGACATCATCGCCGGCTCGGCCTGCGCCTCGACTACGGCGTAGATGCCTTCCTGACGATGGTCGACCTCGTAAGCGAACCGACGCTTGCCCCACCTGTCGATGCGCCCCGGGGTTCCCCCCTGGGACGTGATCAGACCAGTGGTGCGATCGAGAACGCCCCGAATCTGCTCCTCTTCAAGGCCGGCGTCGAGAATGACCATGACCTCATAGGGCCTCATTGGTTATTCGACCTCAACTCTCCTGTGGACCCGGAACACGCCCGGGGCCCCGAATTTCGGGGCAGGGAAGGCGGGAGGCACTCGACCTCACCGCAGTTACAGCAGAGGCGATGGTAGTCCACACCGGCGAGCCACCCATCGGGGATCACCCTAGATAGCCCTGGTGACAGGACTTCAGTAAACCTCGGCGCGGGCTTGGTTGAAGGCTTGGGGGGTGACGGCGCTGGGGCCGCCGATCACGTCGATCGCGCCGATGGCAGCGTCGTTGCGGGCCAGCCAGTCGCGAGTCGACGGGGGCAGCGTGCCGGGGTTGGTCAGCAGCGTGATCGCCTGGATTGCGCCACCGGGCAGCGCGTCGACCAGGCCACCGGGGTCTCCGGAGGAAAGCACGACCCGATCCAGTCCGACTTCGGAGGAGAAGTGATCCGCCACCGCGGCGGAGGTGGAGTAGCGGTCAGCCCCTGAGACTCGCTGCGGATTGGGCAGCTGGGCCGACGTCGCCTCGGAGACCGCCGCGCTGCCTCCGATCACGATCGTCGAACTAGTACCCATCTCCGTCATTGCCTGCCGCGTGGCTATGGGCACTGCATCCCGGGTGACGAGCAGGATGGGCCGGCCGGTTGCAGCCGCTGGACCGCCGGCGGCCAGCGCGTCCGCCAAGCGCCCGCTCTCTCCCGACGCGATCACCGCGACGCTTCTCGGCGCGCCCATCGCCCTCGCCACCTGCAGGCCGGTATCAAATCGGTCCGTGCCGGAGATGCGCTCGACGGTCTGCACGCCTCGGGCTCGAAGGTCGGTCACGACCTGCTCGCTGAGCGCGGCCTGACCGCCGACCAGAACCGCTCGGGTCACGCCGAGGCGCGCCACCTCGCCGCCCACGGGATCCGGCAGGCCGGTTGCCGCGGACAGCAACAGCGGAGCGTCTTCCACGGCCGCCAGGGGCGCGGCCACCAAGCCGTCGACCAGGTGCGCGGTTTCGCCGGACGCGATGACGACCGTGCCCTTGGGGTCCGCGAGTGGCGCTCGCCGGCCCGCGGCCACGCTGGTGGAGTACCGCTCCGATCCCGACACGCGCACTACGGGTGTACCGATCCAGCGGCCCGGTAGTTGCAGCCGCGAGCGGAAGGCGGCTCCGCCGAGAGACAGGGTCTTGCCGTCAGAAGCGGTCGCGACCGCCGTGCGCAAGGAACCGCCGGCCGTCCGGTCGGCGAGGTTGAGCGAGACGATGTCGCGCAGTTGATCCGGGGCAGCCTTGTCCTGGTTGAAAGCGGCTTTCACCGAGTCCTGACTGCGGGTGAACGACCAGGACGCGAACGGGTTGTAAGACGCGAGGCTCCAGCGATCGTCGACAGGTTGCAGATAGGAGAACGGCGTCGACGATCCGAATCCGTCGGTGTTCGACTCCGTGCTGCCGCCGGAGGACGAGAAGTAAGTGGTCGTCGCCAGCGCGCCGTTCTTGGTCACCACCAGCCCGGTGCCGCCATCGGGCTGGGTGGCGTCCACAGCGGCGACCCACCGCTGACCGAAGCCCTCTTCGGACTCCTTGATCCATCCGGCGAATACCTGGTCGGCCACGGTGTCGCGGACATGACAAAGGCAGTCGGTGCGCTGGCCGGACTGGACTCGCCCCAGCGCGAACGTGCGCGCCGTGATCACCTGGGCCTCGAGCGCGGCCGAGGGCCACGACGACGGAACTTCGGCGATGCCGCGGAGGTACTCGGTGTGGAGCGACATGAGATTGACGACCTGCAACCCCGCGCCGGCGGGGGCGATGGCGACATCGAGCTCGCCGTAGCGGTACCGGTGCCCCCGGGTGTCGAACGTCTCTCCCGGGCCGATGACGTTGATCAGTGTCGGGCTGGCCGACCAGGTGACCTTGACCGACGGAGCCGAGATCGGCTGCTGCGCCGTCACCTGTGGGCCCTCGACGGTGACTGTCACCTGATCGCCGGCGCGACTCAGATGGGCGACCTGATCCGGCGTGAGGTCTATCGCCCGCTCGCCCACCGTGATCCGGAGCGCTCCGCCGCCCTGGCCGATCGGCTCGCCCCGGACCGATGCCTGCTCCGCGCTGGCCAGCAGGTTCACGCGGATGAGCTGCGCGTCATTGGCGCCGGTTACGGAGGTGCCGGAGTAGTAGTGCCGCAGGATGTCCGAGGCGCCGCGGCCCTCGAGGGCCTGCCCGTAGGCCCCGTACTGGCTCATCCCCACGCCGTGTCCGAAGCCGGAGCCTCGGAAGGTGAAGTCCGCCGGGACCGCCTGGGCTTCAGCGGACGGGGCCGCGGCCAGGATCAGGAAGAGACAGGCCATCCCCGTCAAGGCGCGTCTCACGACACCCCATCCTCCCATCATGGGTGTGGACAACCACGTCGGGGGCTCCCTTGTTACGTATACCTAACAGCTGCCACCTATGAGGATCAGGGAACCGGACTGGGTCCGGAGACGCTCGGAGCCTCCATCGGGCATCTCCAGGGCGGCCGACCAGGGGGCCGGCGCCGGATACAGAGGGCACATCCCGCCGGCCGGACACGGGGCCATGTCGGCGCCCCCGAGCCACTGGCCGGCCGGGTCGAACCAGGCGATGTCGAGCGGTATCGGAACCCCCTCCATGGTGAAAGCGTCCGAGGAGGGCGGCGCCACGGTGAAAGTCATGGCGTCGTATCCCGCGAAGTCAGTGCGACCCCGCATGCCCTGACTCCGCCGCTCCGGCGTATCTGCCCAAGCAGCACAACCCCGGGTGACTGCCTCCCCTCCTTCTGGCCCTGGCGGCGGTTGGACGGCGAATGCGACTTCCTCGAAGCCCTCGATCCGCGATCCGAACCGACCGCTCGGCCAGATGCGCGCCCGGCTGGCGATGAAGACGTCGTCGGAAACCGATGCCGGTCCGCCCACAATCGTCAGGTTGGCGGTCTGCGGATGCCGGTCCAAGAAGCTCGCAGTGGCGGCGGGCAGCGCGCCGGGGAGCACGAGAAGGGTCGGCGCACCGAGAGATCCCGCGGCCAACGCATCGACCAGACCGGGGGCGACCCCGCCGGCCACGGCCACCTGCCCAACCCCGATCGAAGCTGCGAAGTGGTCCGCGACGGCGGCCGCGGTGGCGAACCGGTCGGGGCCGGCGACCCGCGTTGCCACGGGAAGAGACGAGGCAACAGCTTCAGATACGGCGTCCGGCCCGCCGACAACCAGCGATTGAGACGCGCCGATGTCACGCAACGCGTCGCGAGTCGGGGCGGGGACGAGGTCACGCGTGGTCAGCAGGATCGGTCGGGCTGCGGTCCCGGCAGGGCCTCCGACCGCAAGGGCGTCGGCGAGGCGACCGTCCTCGCCGGACGCGACCACCACGTGGGTTCGCGGCGCCGCTCGCGCGTAGAGCTCCCGGGCGACCGCGGCCGCCGTGGCGAAGCGATCGGCACCCGCCAGCCGGCGGACCGTTGTCACCCCGGCGGCGCGCAGTGCGGAGTCCACCCCCGGTCCGAGCGCGGCCACGCCGCCGATGACGTACGCGGTCGTCGCGCCTCGGCGGCGAATGTCTTCGCTCACCACTGCCGGCAGGCCATCGTGTGCCGCCAACAAGATGGGCGCCCCCAACGCCCGGGCAAGCGGAGCCGACACCAGCCCGTCCACCAGCCGAGTCTCGGCTCCCGCGGCAACCACGACGGTTCGCGCCGAGGGCGCTGCGACTTTGCCGACCGCCACCGCGGTGGCGTAGCGATCCGGCCCCGACGCGCGCCGGGCCGGCGGTCCGATGGCCGCCGAGGGCAGGGCGAGTCGGGATCTCAGGTCGGTGCCCCGGATCGTGGCGACCGCTCCGCTCGATGATCGGGCTGTCGCCTGGCGCACCGCTCCGCCTGCCGTGCGGCGCGATAGGTCGATGGACACGACGTCGGGCAGGCCGAAGGCACCGGCGACAGCTGTCTGGGAACGGGCGTGGGACCACGCAGCGAAGGGGTTGTCGGTGGTGGCGCTCCACGCGTCGGGAACGGGGCGCAACTCTGGCAGGAGTGTGGGCGAGGAGAACCCATCGAGATTCGACTCGGTGACCCCGGATGATGACGACGAGTAATTGGTCGACGCCAAACGCTCACCCACCATTACGACCTGCCCAGTGGAGCTCGACGGTGAGGTCGCAGTGATGGCTGCGTTCCAAGAGGCCGAACCGGCCGCGGTTTCCTTGTCCCAACCCGCATAGACCTGGTCGGCCACCGTGTCGAAGACGTGGCAGGCGCAGTCCGGTCTCGGACCGGCCGCAAATTTGCGCAACGCGTAGGTGCGGGCCGTTATCGCCTGGACCTGTAGGGCGGCCGCCGGCCAGGAGGACGGAACTTCGGCGATTCCTCGCAGATACAGCTCGTGCAGCGCCAGCTGCAGAACCACGTTCAGTGCGCCCTCCAGCACTGTCACATCGGCCGCGCCGTGGCGGTACCGATGACCGCGACCGTCCAACGTTTCGCCCGGACCCGCCGCGTTGAACAGCGTGGTCGCGTTGTCCCACTCGACGATGACCGAAGCGGCGCGTGCCACCTCGGAGCCGCCGCGAAGGACGACGACCTCAGTTCCCTCGGCCCGCAACGTGGTGACCTGGGCCGCGGTCGTACCGACGACCGTGCCGCCCGCGGTGATTCGGAGCGAGCCCCCACCTGCGGCGGCCTCCCCCCGGACGTCGACTGCACCGACGCGGTTCAGCAGGTTGACGCGGAGGGGGGCGAGGTCGGTGACCGTCGCGACCCGGGATCCCGCGTAGTAGTGGTTGATGATCTGCGTGCCCGTGCGCCCCGCGTCGGCCTGGCGCTTCGCGCCGTACTGGCTCATCCCGACGCCATGTCCGAAGCCGGCGCCGCGGAAGGTGAAGTCGGCCGGCGGCGACTGAGCTTCGGCGATCGGAGGCCACGCGACGCTCAGCGCCATGGCAGCCAGAACCGCAGTAGTTATCCGGACGATGATTCCCCGCGTCAGCCCGCGGTGCATTGACCCGCAACCTCGAGCTTCGAGCCGGCTCCCACTCCCATCCGCGTCAGTCCTCCGACGGGCGTCTCGATAGCGGTGCGGTATGGGGCCTGCGGGCGATACAGCGGACAGCTGTCGATGTCGCCGCACGGCGCCATTCGCGTCGCGTCCACGTACTCGCCGGCCTCGTTGAACCAGGCGATCTCCAATTCGATTGGCACATTGCGATTGAAGAAAGCACCGTCGCGGTTCTCCGGGAACTGAAAGATCATGGCGTCGTATCCGGGGATGGCGCGCTTGTGCATGAAACCTTCGGACCACTGAGGCGGTGCGGCCGCCAGCACGGCACAGCCGGTCGTCTTGCCACGCGATGTCGTCATGGCGAAGGCGGACTCTCCGAACCCGGGTGGGGGCGTCCGCGGTCCGACGGCCTGGAGACTGGGATCCGAGGGCCGGTTGGCGCCCACCGCGAGGAACGCGAGGAACCCAAGCACCGCGAGCCCCACGATCAAGGCCCGGATCCGCCAAATGCCAGCGTCGGTGCCGAGCAGCCAAAGGCGGCGCCGCGCTGACGAGGGGAGTTGATCAGGTGGATCTAGCAAGGTGTCAGTGACGGCCGGAGCGCCACCTTGGTCAGGCGCCAAATCTTCAGGCGGTGGCGCGCTCGGACTCACCTCCCCGACCATATAGGGGGCCGCCGCCGTAGCTCTCCTCGGGTGAAGGGAATTGACCTCCGCGCACGTCGGCCGCGTATCGGGCGATGGCCTCCACCGCGTCGGCTTTGAGGGACGCGTAACGCCGGACGAACTTCGGCAGAACGCGCTCTTCGATCCCGAGCAGGTCGTGGAAGACCAGGACCTGCCCGTCGCAATGCGGTCCCGCGCCGATGCCGATGGTGGGTATCGGAATCGCTTCGGTCACGATGCGCGCCGTGTCGGTGGGTACTCCCTCGAGCACGATCGAGAAGCATCCGGCCTCCGCTAACGCGATGGCGTCGTCTACCAGCACCAGCGCGGCCTCCTCGGTCTTTCCCTGCACCTTGTAGCCACCCATCACGTTGACGGACTGGGGTGTGAGCCCGATGTGGCCCATGACCGGAATCTCCGCGTCGAGGATGGCGCGGATCATGGGCAACCGCTTCCGCCCGCCTTCCAACTTCACCGCGGCTGCCCCGGCGCGGACCAACGTCGCCGCGTTCCTGACGGAGTCTTCGGCCGACAGGTGATAACTCATCCAGGGGAGATCGCCGATGATCATCGCCTTGGGCTTGGCCCGCGCCACCGCGGCGGTGTGATGTGCGATGTCGTCGACTGTGACCTCGAGCGTTGTGTCGTAACCCAGAACGACCATCGCGACGGAGTCACCGACGAGGATGAGATCGACGCCGCCTTCGTCGGCCATTCGCGCCCCCGGTGCGTCGTAGGCGGTGAGCATCACCAGGGGCTCGCCCCCTTTGCGCGCCTGGATAACCGGGGCGGTCAGCCGTGCCTTAGTAGCCATTACGGCTCCTTTCTCCGTCCCGCGTCATTCGACTGCAGGCGGTGAGCCAAGGCTACCTAGCCGTCCGGCCACCTGGCGGCGCCGGTGCGTTAACGCGGGCCCCTCGTCGTGGTCGTCGTCTCCTGCTGGGTCGTGGTGGTGGTCGAGCTCGTTGTTGTCGCCGTCGTCGTCGTCGTGGTGGTGGCGCGGCGGGTGGTGGACGTCGTCGGTCGCGCCGTGGTCGACGTCGCCGTCGTGGTCGTAGTGGTCGACGAGGAGGGCACCGTCGAGCTCGTGGTGGTGGTCTCCTCCTCGGAGAACTCGACGCGATTGCCCTTCAGCACCTTCCCTTTGAAGCTCGCGGGCTTAGGAAAGCGCGTCGCCTCGTCGCCGCGTGTGGCGTCCCGCATGAAGTCGCGGAAGATTCGCGCCGGCAGGCCGCCGCCGGTCACCCGCTCGCCGCGGACGTTGGTCATCGGTCGGCTGGCGCCCTCGGGGTAGCCCATCCAAACCGCAGTGGACAGGTGCGGCGTGTACCCGACGAACCAGGCATCACCGGAGTCCTGCGTCGTGCCGGTCTTTCCCGCGGCGGGCTTACCGAAGCGCGCTGCCGCACCGGTACCGCGCTCCATGACCTGTCCCAGGGCGAAGTTGACAACATCCGCGTCCTCCGGGTCGAGCACCCGGGTCCGGCCCGTGCTGGCGCGCTCGAGCACCTTCCCGTCAGCGGTCGTCACCTCGAGGATGGCGTGGGGTTCGACGCGCTCGCCGCGGGTCGCGAAAGTGGCGAAAGCGCGCGCCATCTCGAGCACCGATACGTCGGACGTGCCGAGGACGAGTGAGTGCACCGGGTTCAACTCCGAGGTGATTCCGAGGTCTCTGGTCATGTCGGCCATTGCGTCGGGACCTATGGCGTCGACCAGCTGTGCGTAGACGGTGTTGACCGAGAGCCGAGTGGCGTCGATGAGATTCATCGTCCCGAACGCCGCGTCCTCGAAGTTCGACGGGCGCCACGCCTTTCCGTTATCGGCGCCGGGGATGGTGATCTGCGCCGGGCCGGCGAAGGCCGACTCGACGGTGTATCCCTGGCGCACGGTCTCCGCGAGGAGGAACGGCTTGAACGTCGAGCCGGCCTGGCGGCCCTGACCTCCACCCTCCCGCCCGACTGCCAGGTTGACCTTCGACGCCTGCCAGTCCCGTCCGCCGACCATGGCGCGGATTGCTCCGTTCTCGTCCACGGCGACCAAGGCTCCAGAGGGGTCGTCCATTTGGTCCAACGTGCCGTACACCGCGTCGTAGGCCTGCGACTGCATCTGTAGGTCGAGGGTTGTGCGCACCCTTAGTCCACCGCTGAACACCGCTGCCTCCCCGAAGCGGTCGGAGAGTTGCTTGCGGACGTACTCGACGAAGTACTGCGTCCCCTCGGACGCGCCCACCACCGACGGTTCGCGCGACCGCTGCGGGACTACGTACGCAGACAATGGCTCGGTCTCGACGCGCTGGCGTTCGGCGGCTTCGATGAAGCCCGCGTCCTGCATCGACGCCAGGGTCGTGTCCCGGCGCCGGGTCGCCTCCTCCGGTTGTTTGTCGAACCCGGCGCGTTCGGGGGAGCGGATCAGACCCGCCAGGTACGCCGACTCACGCAAGCCCAACTCGCCCAAGTCCTTGCCGAACCAGGCGCGGGCGCCGGCCTGCACGCCGTAGGCCCCGCGGCCGAAGTAGATCGCGTTGAGGTAGCGCTCCAGAATCTCGGCTTTCTCGAACTTGCGCTCCAACTTGACCGCGACGATCGCCTCACGCAGCTTGCGCCACAGCGACCGCTCGCGACCGACGTAGGCCGTCTTCGCGTACTGCTGGGTGATCGTCGAACCACCTTGGAGTGAGCCTCGGCCGCGGATGTCGGACCAGGTGGCGCGGAGGATTCCGCCGGGATCGAGACCCTGATGTTCGAAGAAGCTTCGGTCCTCCACGGCGAGGACCGCGTCCACGAGCACCTCCGGGACCTGGTCGAGCCGCACCGCGACGCGGTCCTCCCCATCGTCGAGAGAGGCAAGTCGGGCCCCGTTGATATCCGTGAGAAATGTCGTCTGGTCTTGGGCTCCGGCCGCGGGCAGTGGAACGCGGCCGATCACGAAGAGCAGGCCGGCGATGGCGAAGAGTCCCACGGCTCCTACGAGGAGCAGCAGACGGCGCCACCGCCAAAGCCACCCGAGGCGGCCCCGGGCTATGGGGGGAAGCCGCGACCGGACGCGTGATCCGCCGGGCCGCGGCTGGCTGGGCCGGCGCCGGCTTTGTGCGACCCGCTTCGCTGCGGTCCGGCGATTTGCGGGCAAGGCGCGACGAGCCTTCGGGGGCCGGCGCCGCGGTGTGGGAGTCGGCCGCCGTGGTTTGCTCACGCCGGCATTCTCAACCGGCGTAGCCCGAATCGATGGTCAGCCCCGGCGAGAGTCACCAGTACGAGGGCCGCGACCGCCACAGCTCGGCCGGCCCCGGTGTCGTAATGAGTTATCCCGGCGTCGCCTGCCCATGTCCAAGACCCCGGAGCCACCAGCAGCCAGGCAGCGAGCACCATCACCGGCAGACGGTGGCGTTCGGCACGGCGGGGGATGATTCCGGGGACCGAGGCAAGTTCAATCGGCACGGCGAGGCGGGACCCTTCCTCGCCGTGTTGGTCTCGGGCCGGCCTCAGGAAGACATCGCGCGCCACTTGGACGCCGAGCAGCGCGGCGGTTGCGCCGATGAGCACGCGCGGCGCTATTTCACCCGGAAACATCAGAACCTCGACCATGGCGATGGCACCGGGCAGAGCGGCGACGACGCCCCACTCCCGATCGAGCGCGACCGCGAGCACCGCGGCTGCCGCCAGTAGCGAGGCGGCCGGCTGGCCGCCGGGCAGCGACGCGACCGCGATCGCGAAGAGCGCGACGGCGACGGCCGGTCGGATGCCGGCGATCCCGACCGCCGCGGCCCCAACCAACAATGGGACGCCAATACCGGGCACGGCGGCCGCACCGATGATCCCGGCCAGCGCCCCGACGGCCAGCAAAGGCTTCAGTGCCGGCACACCCACGGACCCCCCGGCCCCTGCGATCACCAGAAGGACTGCGGCTATCACGATCGTCGCCCCGAAGGTCGTTGTGCGCGCCACGAGGGTGGGACTGGGGCCCGCAAGGATCGCAGCCCCGAGAAGTGCGGTGCCGATGCCCGCGATTCCAACGGCGCGGAGACGAGCGGCTCGCGTGCGGCCGCCCCCGACCACTCCGAGCGCCACGACAAGAGGCAGCACGACGATGAGCGGACGCGCTTCATCCCCCGAAGCCGCGAGCGCAAGACAGACGGGCAATACCAGGACGCCCGCGAGCACGGCGGCCAAACCCCATCCCTGTCGGAGCGAGGTGGCGCCGGCCAGTGCGGCGGCGCCCGTCGCGGCTGCGGCGCCCGCGGCCGAGATGGTCAGCGTGATCCCGGCCATCGACATGTCGGCACCCCCCGTAGCGGCCAGGCCAGCCCAGGCGGCCACCACCACGCCCCCGAGCGCCACCCATGCCCAGGGGATGGCGGGCGGTGCCGCTATCGGCCGCTGGCTCATCCGATGAACCGGCCCGCGGTCGCCAGGGCAACCGAGGTGAGAGCCAACCCAGCGGCGACCCAACGGGCGGCACGCCGCGGCGCGTAACGCGTCGCGGCTGC
>Ga0136633_1003181_pt1 | contig 10907 bp, 10 predicted proteins | sample AntDrymeUQ832206_2_FD_105494 | JGI IMG/M metagenome (GOLD analysis project Ga0136633, IMG submission 105494) | Polar desert sand microbial communities from Dry Valleys, Antarctica - metaG UQ83 (22.06) | ecosystem: Environmental > Terrestrial > Soil > Desert | place: Antarctica: Dry Valley...
CGAGCCGGTCCCGCAATTGCTCAAGAACGTGCGCTTCAACGGCGGCGCGCCACTCGAGGACAAGGGCGTCAAGGCGCGCATCGCGGCCGCCGAGGCCGAGCTTGCGGGCCACGGCCGGCTGGTCATCCGCCCGTCGGGCACCGAACCGCTGATCCGGGTGATGGCCGAGGGCGACGATCTCGCGCTGGTCGAACGCGTGGTCGACGACATTTGCGCGGCGGTGACGGCGGCGGCTTAGGATAGCGTTTACCTAAACTGCTCATGCTGAGTAGAGACTGAGCCGGCGAAGGCTCGTATCTAAACGCGGTCCTTCGATACGCCAGTTCGGCTTCGCTCACTGGCTACTCAGGATGAGCGGGTTGAGGAATGCGATGACCGACCGAAGTACAATCACCCGCATTCTCATCATCGCCGGCTCGGATTCTGGCGGGGGCGCGGGCATCCAGGCCGACATCAAGACGGTGACCATGCTTGGCGGCCACGCGATGACCGCGGTGACCGCGGTGACCGCGCAGAACACGCTGGGCGTCAGCGCGGTCCATGCGGTCCCGGCCGAAATCGTCCTGGCGCAGATCGACGCCGTGGTTTCCGACCTCGGCGTCGATGCGGTCAAGATCGGCATGATCGGCGGCGCGTTCACCGCCGATGTCGTTGCCGAGCGCCTGCAGCGGCTCAAGGCCGAGCAGCCCGACCTGCCGATCGTGTTCGACCCGGTGATGGTCGCGACCAGCGGGGCGGCACTGGCCGACGAGGCGACCGTCGCGGCGTTCGGACGGCTGATGGACATCGCCACCATCGCCACGCCCAATCTGCCCGAATTGAAGCGGCTGACGGCGGAGGAGGACCCGGTCGCCGCGGCGCTGGCGCTGGTTTCGGCGCATGGCTGCGCGGTGCTGATCAAGGGCGGGCATGAGGAAGGCGACGCGCTTGCCGACGCGCTGATCGAGGAAGACAATATGACGAGCTGGCAGGGCCAGCGGATCGACACCACGAGCACCCACGGCACCGGCTGCACGCTGGCCAGCGCGATCGCCTTGTTCCTCGGCCAGGGCGCGTCGCTGACCGACGCGGTCGGCCGCGCCCGCGACTTCGTGCGGGTCGCGCTGCGCGAAGCGCCGGGGCTGGGCCAGGGTGCGGGGCCATTGGGGCAGGGGCGGGTGCGGCTCGATGCCGGCGCCGGGCCGCGGCTCAACCAGGTCACCGTCACCGGCAAGGATTATGACAAATCGGTCGCTTTTTACGCCGCGCTGGGACTGAAGCAGATCGTCGCCAACCCGCCCGATTATGCGCGCTTCGAGACCGAGGGCGGGGCGACTTTGTCGGTGCAGATCGACGCCGAGGAAGTGATCGCGCCGACCACCGCCATCTATCTCGAGTGCGATGACCTCGACGCGCGAGTCGAGAAACTGGCGCGCAGCGGGATTCCGTTCGAGCACGGCCCGCGCAACCAGCCCTGGATGTGGCGCGAGGCGCGGCTGCGCGATCCCGACGGCAATATCGTGTTTCTCTACAAGGCCGGCGAGGCGCGGCGCTTCCCGCCGTGGCGGATCGAAAGCTGATCGTCAGCCCCGCGCAACGCGCAAGCGGGGACCCAGCAAGAAGCCAAAATTTCTGGGTTCCCGCTGGCGCGGGAATGACGAATAAGGGCGCGCATGCCGCGCCCCTGCTTCAAGCTCGAGATTCCGTATCCGCAGCCGCTCGCCGGAGTCGATGAGGCGGGGTGCGCGCCGCTCGCCGGGCCGGTGGTCGCCGCGGCGGTGATCCTCGACCGCAGGCACTTCCCGCGCGGGATCGACGATTCGAAGAATCTGCCCATCGTCAAGCGCGAGGCGCTCCATGCTCGGCTGGTCAAATGCGCCGCGATTGGCGTCGGCATCGCGTCGGTCGAGGAGATCGACACAATCAACATCTATTGGGCGCGAATGCTGGCGATGACCCGCGCGGTCGAGGCGCTGGGGCTGGAGCCGGCGTGGGTGCTGGTCGACGGCAATGCCACGCCGCGCTGGCAGCGGCCGTCGAAGGCGATCGTCGCCGGCGATGCCAAATGCCGCTCGATCGCCGCCGCCTCGATCGTCGCCAAGGTGACGCGAGACCGGCTGATGGCGGCGCATGCACGCGACTATCCGGGCTACGGATGGGAGACCAATCGCGGCTATCCGACCCCCGAGCATTACCGTGGGCTGGAGGCGCACGGGGTCACCCCGCTGCACCGCCGAAGCTTCGCCCCGGTGCGCGAAATGCTGGCGCGGGCGGCCCAAGCCGAGCTCGCAATGCACGAAATTCGCCCCACGAGTCCTTTGAGTCACACCACCATCGGTTGAGTTACACCCGCGCCGCGGGACTCAAGATGTAGTGTTTTGGCGGGTTCGGACTCGATCCGTTCCGCATACTCCAGCGGCCCCCGTTAACCCTTGTCCGCTTGACCGCGAGTCCGCCCTGACTCACCCTTTGGTTTCGAACAGGGGGCGTATCAGACATGAACGTGGTGATCCCGATCGGGGAGAGTCAGGGCCGCTTGCGGCCCGCCACTAAGCGGGTGGCCAAGGATTTGCCGCTCGACACGATCATCGAGGGCGACTGCATCGCCGCAATGGCGCGGCTGCCCGACAAGTCGGTCGACATGATCTTCGCCGACCCGCCGTACAATCTCCAGCTTGGCGGCGACCTGTTCCGGCCCGAGGGCGGGCGCGTCGACGCGGTCGATGAAGCGTGGGACAAATTCGACAGCCTGGCGGTCTATGACGACTTCACCCGCGACTGGCTGGCCGAGGCGCGGCGCATCTTGAAGGATGACGGCACGATCTGGGTGATCGGCAGCTATCACAATATCTTTCGCGTCGGCGCGCTGCTGCAGGACGCCGACTTCTGGATTTTGAACGATATCGTCTGGCGCAAGGCTAACCCGATGCCCAATTTCCGCGGCACGCGCTTCACCAACGCGCATGAGACGTTGATCTGGTGCGCCAAGGACGGGCGGGCGCGTTACACCTTTAATTACCGCGCAATGAAGGCGTTGAACGATGATCTTCAGATGCGTTCTGATTGGGTATTACCGATTTGCGGAGGCGCCGAGCGGGTCAAGGGCGACGATGGACTGAAAGCCCATCCGACGCAAAAACCCGAGGCCTTGTTGTACCGCATCCTGCTCGCCTGCACCAAGCCGGGCGACGTCGTGCTCGACCCATTTTTCGGCACTGGGACGACCGGCGCGGTGGCGCGGCGGCTAGGGCGGCGGTGGATCGGGATCGAGCGCGAGCGCAGCTATGTGAAAGTGGCGCGCGAGCGAATCGATTCGACATTGCCGCTCGACGAAAGCGCGATGCGCACCGTGCCCGACAAGCGCAGCGCACCGCGCGTCGCGTTCGGGCTATTGGTGGAAAGCGGGCTGGTGCCGCCGGGCTCGCTAATTACCGACGCCAAGCGCCGTTGGCAGGCGCAGGTACTGGCCGATGGGTCGCTCGAATGCGGCGCGCACGCCGGCTCGATCCACCAGGTCGGCGCCAAGTTGCAGGGCGCGCCGTCGTGCAACGGCTGGACGTTCTGGCATTTAGCCGATGGCGGTGCCTTGGTCGCTCTCGACGCGCTGCGGCAGAAGCATTTGTCGGGCGTTTGACCGCTCGTCGTTGCGTCGGAGCGAAGCAATCCAGCCAGCGGCAGGTTCCTTCTTGCGTCATTGCGAGCGCAGCGCGGCAATCCAGTTTCTTTGTTCGCGCTGGATTGCTTCGTCGCTGCGCTCCTCGCAATGACGAGGTGACATGACTCGACGCACCCTCATCCGCCCGACCGCTTTCGTCGATTCGCCGTTCGGCCACGACGGCAAGGTCGCGCGGTTGGCCGGGGGGCTCAACTGGTTTGCCGCGGTGGAATTGCTCAGCATCGATGGCCCCCGCCGCGTCGGATCGGAGCTGGTGCCGGTCGCGGGGATCGAGAACCGTTTCGATGACGTCATGGCGGCACAATATGCGGCGCTCACGAGCGCGCGTGTGCCGCTGCAGCTGGGGCCGCGCACCATTCGCCTCGACCAGCCGCAGGTGATGGCGATCCTTAACGTCACGCCCGACAGCTTCTCCGACGGCGGGCGCTTCGCCGACGTCGGCACCGCGGCTGACGCGGGCGCCGACATGGCCGCGGCTGGGGCCGCGATGATCGATGTCGGGGGCGAATCGACGCGGCCCGGCGCGCAGCCGGTGTGGGCGGGCGACGAAATTCAACGCGTGGTGCCGGTGATCGAGCGGCTCGCCGGCGGCGGCGCGGCGGTGTCGATCGACAGCCGCAAGGCCGAGGTGATGCAGGCCGCGCTGGGGGCCGGCGCGCGACTGATCAACGACGTGTCGGCGCTAATGTTCGATCCCCGCGCGGCCGATGTCGCCGCCGGGGCGGGGGTGCCGGTTGTGCTGATGCATCACCAGGGCGCGCCCGACGCGATGCAGGATGCGCCGCGCTACGACGACGTGCTGGTCGAGGTCTATCTGTGGCTGGAGACGCGCATTGCCGCGGCCGAGGCGGCAGGGATCGCGCGCACCAACATATTGGTCGATCCCGGCTTCGGCTTCGGCAAGACGTTGGCGCATAATCTCGAGCTGATGAACGGCCTCGCGCTATTGCACGGGCTCGGCTGCCCAATCGTGCTCGGGGCCAGCCGCAAGCGGACGATCGGCGCCCTGGCCAACGAAGCTCCAGCCGATCAGCGCTTGGCGGGCAGTCTTGCCTTTGCCTTGAAGGCGGCGGAGCAGGGCGCGCAGATCGTTCGCGTCCACGACGTCGCCGAAACGGTGCAGGCGCTCAAGGTTTGGCGCGGGCTCAAGGACCAGGCGCTGACGCCGCGGGTTTGAGCACGACGACCAGCGGGCCGAGCTCCGCGCCGGTGTCGCGACGGGCGTTGGCGGGGTCCCACAAGGAGCTGACCGAGCCGTCGAAATAGAGGGCTTCGTTCGCCTTGACCGAGTCGCGGAAGAAGCGCGCGAACTTGCCGAGCGAGACGAAATCCTCGCTGATGACGAACGTCGCCGTGCCGTCGGGCGCGATGCCGACGCCGTTGCGGATGTTGCGCGACTGGCCGTCGGGCTCGAACTTCGGATGCAGCTTGCCCGCGATCACCAGCATCGGCCCCGACTGGGTGGCGAATTCGATGTCCTTGGCCGGCGTGTAATTGCCGGCGGTGACGACCGCCGCCGAGCCGTCGCGGCGGATCAGGAACACGCCGTTGGGAAGCAGATGGAAATTGCCGCCGCCCTTGTGCGTATTGATCGCGTGGAGAGCCTTGCCGTCCTCGATCAGCAAGCCGATCGCATCGCCCGCTTCGTCGAACATTCCGGCGTTCATGGCGAAGGCGACCGGGCGCTGGCCGAGCGCGGCCTCAAGCGCGGCAAAGCTGCGATAGGGGAGGCCATCCGTGCCCGAAGTGCGGACTTCGATCACGCCGCTTTTGGCCGCGCAGACGGTGAAACGGCTGCCTTCGAACTGACGCTGCGCGCAGGCCGAGCGCGGCGGCTCGGGCGCCGCTGCGGTCTGGCCGCAGGCGGCGAGCAGCAGGAGGAAAAGGAGACATCGCATGGCGCGACGCTAGCGCCTCAGGCGGCGGTGTCGATGCCGAGGTCGCCGAGTTTGCGGTAGAGCGTCGAGCGACCGATGCCGAGCCGGCGCGCGACTTCGCTCATGCGGCCGCGGTAATGGCCGATGGCCAGGCGGATGATGTCGGCCTCAATCTCTTCGAGGGCGCGCAAATGGCCGTCGTCGCGGAACAGAGTCACCGACGGCGCGCCGGTCATGGTTTCCTCGCTGCGTGCGCCGACCGGCGTGACATGGTCGTCGGCGCGCGCCGTGAAGCGCGACTGGATCGCGATGTGCGGCAGTTGCTCGGCGGTCAGCGCATCGCCCTCGCACTGGACTCCGGCGCGCAGCAGGACGCTGGCCAGTTGGCGGACATTGCCCGGCCAGCCGTAGCGCATCAGGATGGCGAGCGCGTCATTGCCGATCGACAAGGGGCGCAGCATGCCCTGCTCGGAAAAACGCTGGAGGAGGTGGCGGGTCAGCGCCGGGATGTCGTCACTGCGCTCGCGCAGGGAAGGAAGCGTGACCACGGTGGCGCCGACGCGCTCGGCCAGCAATTGGTGGAAATCGTCGGGCATGGCTCGCGTCGAGGTCGCGACCAGGCGCACGTCGATCGAGTTCGAGCCGTTGCAGCCGACCGGGCGTACTTCGCCGGTGGCGAGGACACGGTCGAGCGTCTCCTGCGTCTCGGCCGGCAATTCGCCGATTTCCTCGAGCACCAGAGTGCCGTGGTCGGCTTCGACCAACCGGCCGGCCTTTTCGGCGAAGGCACCGGGAAAGGCCCCGGCTTCATGACCGAACAATTCGCTATCGATGATGTTGGCCGGGACCGCGTGGCAATCGAGCGAGACCAAAGGGCCGCGCGCGCGCAGGCTGGCCGAGTGAATCGCGCGAGCGAAGCTTTCCTTGCCGGTGCCGGGCTCGCCGACGATGAGAATCGGCAGGCGGTTGCGCGCGGCCTTGGCGGCGACCGCCAACGCGGTGCGGAACGCCGGGCCGGAGCCGATCAATTGTTCGAGCGACAACAGCGGCGCGAGTTTCTCGGAAACCGGCGCAAGCTCGCCGGCGGCGCGGCGGCGATCGGCGTTGGCGGCAAGCGCCTCCAGCAGGCGCTCCGGCGCGACCGGGCGGCCGAGGAAGTCGGACGCGCCGGCGCGCATCGCCTCGACCGCGATTCCGACCGACTGGCTGTCGGCGAAGACGATGATCGGCAATTTCGGCCGGCTTTCGCGCAGCGCCGCGATCAGCGCCGGGCCAGTATAGGAATCCCAATTGCCGAGTAGCGCCGCCTGGACTTCGCGGCCGTGGGGGCCTTGCAGCAGGCCGACCGCGGTTTGCCCGCACGCGGCGCCGAGCACGCTCCATCCGGCCCGCCCGGCAATCGCCGCAACGAGTCTGCGCTCGGCCGGGTCGGCATCGACCAGCAACAAAGACCGCGTGACTTGCTCGCGCATGCTTATGCTCCTGCGCGCGAGCGTAGGCGCCGATGTGTAAAGGCACCCTTAAGGCCTTTTGCGCTTGGGCGGCGCGTTGGGCCTTGGTATGCACCGCCGACAATCGCCATCCATCAAGGGGAGCAGCATGGCAGTCGAGCCGGCCACCACCGATCACAGCGCGGAAATCGCCAATCATGCCCGCGATTATTCGGGCTTCATCAAACTGTTCAAATATGGCGCAATCATCTCGTTCGTCACGGCGATGATCATCCTCGTCATCATCAGCAACTAGGCGCCCACGCGCCCCATGAAGATCGCGATCCTCAAGGAGACGGCGGCGGGCGAGACGCGCGTCGCGGCAATTCCCGAGACGGTGAAGAAATTCATCGCGCTCGGCGCCAACGTGGCGGTCGAGCGCGGGGCAGGAACGACTGCCTCGATCGCCGACACGGAGTATGAGCAGGCCGGGGCCACCCTCGGCACGCGGACCGATGTGCTGCAGGGGGCCGGCGCGATCCTCGTCATCAGCGGGCCCGACGCGGAGTCGCTGGCCGGCGCGGAGCAAGGCGCGCTGCTGGTCGGCGCGCTTGATCCGTCCCGGCGCGGCGATGCCGTCGCCGCTTACGCCGCGGCGGGGCTCGAGGCGCTGGCGATGGAGTGGATGCCGCGGATCACGCGCGCCCAGTCGATGGACATCCTGTCGTCGCAGTCCAATCTCGCGGGCTACAAAGCGGTGCTCGAAGCGACCTCGGCCTATGGCCGCGCGCTGCCGATGATGATGACTGCGGCGGGCACGATCAGCGCCGCGAAACTGTTCGTGATGGGTGTCGGGGTCGCCGGGCTGCAGGCGATCGCCACCGGCCGGCGGCTGGGCGCGCAGGTCAGTGCCACCGACGTGCGCTCGGCGACCAGAGAGCAGATCCAGTCGCTCGGCGCCAAGCCGGTGTTCGTAGACGATGTCGCGGGCATCGAAGGCGAAGGCGCGGGCGGTTATGCCACGGAAATGTCGGCGGAATATCAAAAGGCGCAAGCCGAGTTGGTGTCCGCGCACATCGCCAAGCAGGACATCGTCATCACCACCGCCTTGATCCCGGGCAAGCCGGCGCCGCGGCTGATCAGCGACGCGCAGATCGCCACGATGCGCGCCGGCAGCGTGATCGTCGATCTTGCCGCCGACGCCGGCGGCAATGTCGAAGGAACAGTCGCCGGCGAGCGCGTGCTCAAACACAATGTCACGATCATCGGCGCGGGCCAATTGGCGCGCAGCTTAGCGGCCGACAGCTCGGCGCTGTTCGCGCGGAATATATACAATTTCCTCAGCGCCTTCTGGGACAAGGAGGCGGGAAAGGTCGTGCTGCCCGACGACGACGAGATCGTCCAGGGCGTGCGCCTGACCCGCGGCGGCAAGGTGGTGCACGAGAGGCTCGCCGGGTCCTGACCGGGGCCGCGCCTTGCGACTTCCTGATTATCGGCGGCGGGGTCGCCGGACTGTCGGCGGCAGCGGCGCTTGGCGCGCATGGTCGCGTCACCGTGCTCGAGGCCGAGGACGCGATCGGCTTCCATTCGTCGGGGCGCAGCGCGACCATGCTCCACTTTGCGCTGGGCGATGCCTTGGTGCGGGCGCTGACACTGGCCGGACGCGACTTCTTCGAGGCGCCGCCGGACGGTTTTTCGGACGTGCCTTTGGCCCGGCGCATGCCGATGCTGGTCCATGCCCGCGCAGACGAAATGGCGGCGCTGGAAGAGCTGCGCCAGGAGATCCTGCCGTTCGCCACGCCCGAGAAGCTCGATGCGTCGGGAGTCGCGGCGCTGTGCCCCTTGCTGCGGACCGGCGCGGGAGGCGCGGTGGCCGGGATCGTCGATCGCGACGGCCTGCGGCTCGACCCGCATGGGCTGCTTCAGGGCTTCGCGGGGCAATTGCGCAAGCGAAGGGGCACGATCGTCACCGGCGCCCGGGTCGCAACCATCGAGCGCGGCAGCGGCGGGTGGGAGGTCGAGACCGAACGCAGCGAGCGCTTCTCCGCGCCGGTCCTCGTCAATGCGGCGGGGTCGTGGGCCGATACGGTGGCCGGGCTGGCCGGGGTCGCGCCGCTCGGGCTGACGCCGCTCAAGCGCACCATCATCACTTTCGATCCGCCGCCGGGCACCGACCTCGGCGGCTGGCCGTTCGCCAAGACGGTCGGCGACGAGCTCTATTTCGCGCCCGAGGGCGGGCGGCTGTTCGCGTCGCCGATGGACGAGGGACCGAGCGACCCCTGCGACGCGCAAGCCGACGAATATGAGGTCGCGCTCGCCGCGCACCGGGTGGAAGAACGGTTGGCGATGAAAGTCGAGCGCGTGGTGCATCGGTGGGCGGGTCTCAGGACCTTCGCGCCCGACCGGCGCCCGGTGGCGGGGTTCGCGGAGGATACCGACGGTTTCTTCTGGCTCGCGGGGCAGGGCGGGTTCGGGCTGCAGACCGCGCCGATGATGGCGCGGGTGGCGGAATCGCTGATTGCCGGCACGCCGTGGCCGATCGCGGAGGTCGCTCCCGCGGAACTAGGTCCCGGGCGATTCGGCCAGGCGGCAGAGATCGACCCAGCGGTCGCCGACTAGCGCGAACAGGCGCTCGACCTCGACTTCGACCGAGGTATTGAGCGAGCCCGCCGCAGGATAGACGATCCCGAGCGGTTTGAGCGAGACATCGATGTAGACGGGGAGGGCGGTGGCGAGACCGAATGGGCACACGCCCCCGACCGGGTGGCCGGTCAGCGCCAGCGTCTCGTCCGGTCCGAGCATCCGCGGCCGCGCCCCGAGTTCGGCCTTGCTTTTGGCATTGTCGAGCCGCGCGTCGCCGCGGGTCACTAGCAGAAAGGTGTCGGCACCGGCGCGAATAGCGAGGGTCTTGGCGATCCGCGCCGGATCGACCCCCAGCGCCGTAGCGGCTTCGGCAACCGTCGCGGTGCTGTGCTCGACCTCGATCAGCTTGAGATCGGGCGCGTTGGCGGCGAGCCAGGCGCGGACCGAGGCGAGGCTCATTCGACGATCAGGGGCAGCGAAGCGACGTCCGATCGCGCGGAACGCATGGCACCAGCTTCCCAGCGATTCGGGCGATTCGCAGCCGATTCGCGCAGTCCCGGGGAGATCGCCGTTCCGGCTCGACGCTCGGCGTTCATCAGGCCAAGGCGTTCGCCACACGCGAAACGCACGAAAGCGCCCGCATTTCTGCCGGCGCTTTCGATATCGTTGAAAAAGTTAGTGAAAGCCGGCGACCGAAGCCGCCGAATTGCACTCAGCCGCCGGTGCCGGTCTGGCTCCAGCCACTGCCCAGCAACCAGCTCCAGAAGCCCCGAGTAGGCTGCGTTTGCTTCTTCATCGAACGTCCCCTTGTTCCACAACTGCGCAATGACAGTTGGGGGGACGTTAACCCTAATCGATATGGTTAGCAAACTATTCACACTTTCAGGCGACTTGGCTCCTGCTTGACGCCGACAGTCTCTTGCTCAGGCTTTCGATGCTCATCGGGCGCCCGATGATATAGCCTTGCGCGATGTCGCATTTCATCTCGGTGAGTGCCTCGAGCGTCTCGGTCTGCTCGACGCCCTCGGCGACGACGCGGCGCCCGAGCGAATGGGCCAGCGCGATGGTCGACTGGACCATCACCAGGTCGCTGCGGTTGTCGAGCATCGCCTTGATGAAGCTCTGGTCGATCTTGATCTCGCTCGCCGGGACCTTCTTGAGATAGTCGAGGGTCGATAGGCCGGTGCCGTAATCGTCGATTGAAATGGTGATTCCAAGGTCGCGCAGGTCCGTCAGCATGGTGATCGCCCCGCCGCTCGCGGTAAGCTCCGCGGTCTCGGTCAGCTCGAGCGTCAGATTGGCCGCGGGCAGGCGGTGCCGCGCCAGCATCGCCGTCAGCCGCGCGCCGACGCCCGGCAGGCG
>Ga0136633_1003184_pt1 | contig 10900 bp, 8 predicted proteins | sample AntDrymeUQ832206_2_FD_105494 | JGI IMG/M metagenome (GOLD analysis project Ga0136633, IMG submission 105494) | Polar desert sand microbial communities from Dry Valleys, Antarctica - metaG UQ83 (22.06) | ecosystem: Environmental > Terrestrial > Soil > Desert | place: Antarctica: Dry Valley...
CGCGGCTGTCGTGCTCGGGCTGCTCGCCGTCGTCGGCGGCCTGCTGCTGTGGATCGAGCTGATCGTCAGGGCGTCACTGGTCTACGTCCTGGTCGCCATCTCGCCACTGGGCTTCGCCGCCACCCTGTGGCCGTCCGCCAAGGGCATCCTGCGCAAGTCGATCGAACTGCTGCTGGCAGTCATCCTCTCCAAGCTCGTCATCTGCATCACCCTTGCCATCGGTGTCGCCGCCCTCTCCGGTGCCGGCACGGCCGGCCCGGCCGGCGCCGGGTTTGCCTCCGGCGCGGGAGCCAGCCTCGGAGCGCTCCTCGTCGGCACCGTCCTCCTGGGCATCGCAGCCTTCTCGCCCTTCATCGTCCTGAAGCTCGTGCCCGTCGCCGAGGCCGCCGTCGTAGCGCAGGGCATCTCCCGCGGACCGCTACGAGCCGGCCAGACCGGGATGTCGACCGCCTACTCGGCGTCGACGCTGTCCCGTCTCGCCGGAGGTGGCTCCGGCAGCGGCGGACCGGGTGCTCCCGGCGGGCCAGGCCCCGCAGGAGGGTCAGGGGCCGCGGGTTCCGCCGGCCCTCCGTCCGCATCCAGTGGGGCCGGCGCCGGGGCGTCGGCCTCTGGAGGGGCAGCAGCCGGAGGAGGAGCCGCCGGAGGAGGAGCCGCCGCCACCGGGGCTGCAGCTGCGGCAGGTCCTCCCGGCGCTGTCGTTGCGGCAGGTGCCGCCGTTGTCTCCGGCGCCGCCAAAGCGGCACGGAATGTGGCCGACACCGCGTCGACCACCGCCGACAACGCGTCGAGTGCGGGTTCTACGGCCGACGCGCCCCGACCGGAAGGGGGGACACGATGACCGACTCCAGCCCTGCAGCGGACCGGCCCTACCGATTCGCCCCGCTGGACCGCACCGGCCTGCTCCTCGGCCTGTCCGGCGTGCAATGTGCTCTCGTCGGTGCCGGCATCTTCATCGCCGGAGGGCTCCTGCAGGCGGGCGTCCACCTCGGGTTGACGATCGCCCCACTGATCGCCGGGGCCGTCCTGGCTTTCGGATCGTGGGAAGGACGGCAACTTCACCAGCTCGTCCCACTCCTGGGCCGTCACCGGGCGTCGGTTCTTCTCGGGCGCAGCCGGTGGCGGGCAACCCTTCCGCTCCTCACGGGCACCTTGATCGACGGCGCCAAGCAGCCACCGCTGCCGCCCTTCCTGGAGGGTCTCGAGCTGTTCGACGCCGGCCCGACCACCTGGTCACCGTCCACCGCTGGGACCGGGGTGATCAATGACCGAAGGGAACGGACCATGTCGGCCTCCCTGGCCTTACAGGGCCGGGAGTTCTCACTCGTGGAACGGGCAGAACAGGAACGCATCCTGGCCGGCTGGGGCGACGTGATCGGCGGCTTCTGCTCCGAACGGGGAACCGTCAGCAAGGTCCGCGTCACCGAGTGGGCCGCCCCGTCAGGCATCGGCGAGCACCAGCGCTTCCTCGCCGCCCACGCCCGACCCACCAACCAGGCCGCCCGAGCCGCATACGAAGCGCTCCTAGCCCAGGCCGGACCGAAGATCGTCTCCCACGAAGTGCTCGCCACCGTCACCGTCGACCTCCGCAGGATCCGCGGCGGCCGGAGGGGCGAACGACCAGAGGATGCCGCCACCGACGTTCTGCTGGAAGAGCTCCGCCTCCTCACGAACGCCCTCGCAGCCGCCGGCATCACCGCCGGCCCTCCGCTGTCGGTGGCCGATTTAGCGGCAGCACTGCGCCATCGCCTCGACCCAACCTCTCGCCGCCGCATGAACACGCCCCGGCCGACAACGCTGGCCGAGGCGGCCGGTCTCGTCGGCTCGTGGAACGCAGGACCGCTGGCCACCGAGACCGACTGGGGCCACCTCACCGTCGACGGGTCGCTGCACCGCACCTACTGGATCGCCGAGTGGCCACGCCTCGACGTCCCGCCCAACTGGCTCGAACCGGTACTCCTGCACGCCGGCGGGGTCCGCACCTTCGCCCTGCTCTACGAGCCGGTGCCGCCATCCCGTTCACAACGGCGCATCGACAGGGACTCCACCCGCCTGGCCGCCGACGAGGAGCAGCGCACCCGCGGTGGCTTCCGGATCGGTGCCAGCCACCGTCGGGCCCAGGCGGCGGTCCTGGAGCGCGAGTCCGAGCTGGTCGCCGGGTTCCGCGAACTTGAGTACGCCGGCTTCGTCACCGTCTCCGCCCCGACCCTTGAGGTGCTCGAGCGGTCCTGTTCCGAGTACGAACAGGTCGCCGCCCAGGCCGGCCTCGAGATACGGCCCCTCCACGGCCGCCAGGACCTGGGCATCGTCTGCTCGCTCCCGGTCGGTCGCGGGCTCGCCGCCAAGCGGGGCATCGGCTGATGGGTCTGTGTCAAGCGATCTTCCCCCGTGGGCTTCGTGTGCCGCGGCATCGGGCGACCACCGCCCACCTCTGCTCGGCGTTCCCGTTGGTCGCCGAGGGCGGCCTTGGCGCCGACGGCGTGTACCTGGGCACCAACGTCCTCACCGGCGGCGCCGGTTTCGCCTACGACCCGTTCGAGGCGTACGCCGCTGGTCTGGTCACCAACCCCAACGTCCTGGTCGCAGGCGAACCCGGTACCGGGAAGTCGGCGACGGCCAAGTGCCTCATCTCGCGGGCGTGCGGGGTGTTCGGCCGCTGGGTCGCCATCGCCGATCCCAAGGGCGAGTACCTGCCTCTCGCCGAGCATCTCGGCCTTGACATCATCCGGCTCCACCCCGGCGGCACCGCCCGCCTGAACCCTCTCGACCCGGGCCCTGCCGGACCGGCCGTCGGCCCCGAGGAGACCGCCCGACGGCAGTCGCAGATGGCCGCCGCCCTGCTCGGATCGGTCCTCCGCCGCGACCTGTCACCGGTCGAGGATGCCGTCGTCGGCTGGGCGTGCCTCCACCTGGCACGCACCCACACCGGCCAGCCCACCCTCGACGACCTGGCCTCCGTCCTCGCCGACCCGACCAAGGAGATGGCAGAACGGGCGAGGACAACACCGATCGAACTGGCCCGCCAGATCGAAGCTGCCACCTACGGGCTCGGCAAGCTTCTCGACCGGTCCCTGCGAGGAATGTTCGACGGACCTACCACGGTCTCGCTGGACTGGTCCGGGCCGGGGATCGTCCTCGACCTGTCGGCCGTCCACCAGGATCCCGACGCCCTCCCGCTCGTCATGCTCTGCGTGACCGCGTGGCTGCAGGCGATCCTCGCCCGGCCCGACGGGCCGCCCCGCATCCAGGTGCTCGACGAGGCCTGGAGCCTCCTGGCCAACGAGCGCACCAGCCGGTACCTCCAGTCCTGCTGGAAGCTCGGCCGTTCCTACGGTGTCGCCAACGTCGCCATCGTCCACCGCCTTTCCGACCTGCGAGCCCAAGCCGACGACGGCACCGCCACCGCCAAGGTCGCCGCTGGCCTCCTCGCCGACACCCAGACCAGGGTCCTGTTCCGCCAAGCCTCCGACCAGATCCCCGACGCCAAGACACTGCTCGGGCTGACCGCCACCGAGGCCCAGGTGCTCGGCAAGCTGTGCCGGGGCAGGGCCATCTGGAAGGTCGGCGACCACACCGCAGTTGTCCAGCACGCCATCGGCCCCGGCGAGATCGCCTTCTGCGACAGCGACGCCCGGATGGCCGCATTCTGATGCCCGCCCCCTCCCGGCCCGCACCGGTACCGGCCACCCCCAGCGGCGTGTTCCCATGGATCGTCGGCCTCTTCGGCGCACTGGTCACCACGACCTGGGCCGGCGCCTCCCTGGCCGCAGCATTGGCAGGCAACCCCGGCGAGATCACCTTCACCGGAACCGGCCAGGCGCTGATCAGGCTGCCGTCCAACCTCGCTCACCCTCGCGACGCCTGGCCAACCCCGGCCTCCGAAGCGCTGCCGGGACCCGCCCTCTACTGGGCCTGCCAGCTCGCCGTTCTCGCGACCGCAACGGCCTGCGGGATCGTCGGCTGGCGGTTGTGGCAGCGCATGGGCACCGACCGGCCCCGACCGTTCGGCGTCGATGCCGAGGCCGGGTTCGCGGCCGGGCGGGACCTCCGGCGCCTCGCCGTGCACGGACCGAGCCTGGGCCGGGTCACGATCGGGCGAAGCCGGGGGCGCCTCCTGGCCACCGAAGCCGACACCTCCCTCGCCGTCGTCGGCCCCTCCGGTTGCGGGAAGACTGCGGGCTTCGCCATCCCCGCCCTCCTCGAGTGGAAGGGACCGGTCCTGGCCACGTCGGTCAAGGCCGACCTCCTCGACGCCACCATCAGCCACCGGTCCGATCGAGGTCAGGTGTGGGTGTACGACCCCACCGCCTGCTCCGGGCACCCCACCGCAACCTGGTCGCCACTCGCCGCCTGCCGGACATGGGCCGGGGCGATGCGGGTCGCGGCGTGGATGGCCGAAGCCGCCCAGCCCCGCAACGACACCGTCTCCGACGGCGACTACTGGTACTCCCAGGCCCGCAAGGGCCTGGCCCCCTACCTCCACGCCGCCGCCGTCACCGGCAAGCCCATGGCCACCGTGGTCCGGTGGATCGACGCCCAGGAAGAGCCCGAGGTCGAGGCGGCCCTTCGTACCGCGACGCGGGTCGACGCCGCCACCGGCGAGCTGCGCACGGCCGAAGCGGGCACCAAGCGGTGGGACGACCTGTTCGACGCCTCGGTCGACCTGACCCGCCAGATCCTCACCCGGCAGGGCGACGACGCCGCGGCCATGGCCGAGACGCCCCTCGACAGCTGGCCCCCATGGTTGGTCGAGCGGGTCACCAACGCCGTCCACGTCGAGTGGGCGCTCGAGAACGCCGGCACGGGGGATCCCCTTGCCCCGCTCACCGCCGTCAAAGCGCTGTGGAACAAGGAGGCCCGCCTCAAGGGGTCGGTGTTCGCCACCATCGAGAACGTCCTGGCCGGCTGGGCCGACCCGACGGTCTCGGCCGCCGCCACTAGCTGCGAGATCGACCTCGACCGGTGGCTTGCAGGAGACAACACCCTCTACGTCGTCGCCACCGCCCACGAACAGGCCCGTCTGCGGCCCATCCTCACCACCCTGGTCCAACAGGCGATCCGACGGGCCTACGACGCGGCCGCGGCCAACGGGGGCCGCCTTGACCGCCCGTGCCTGCTCCTCCTCGACGAGGCCGGCAACACCGCCCCCCTGCGTGATCTCCCTGGCTATGCGTCCACCGCCCGCTCCCACGCCATCACCCTCGTGACGGTCTGGCAGGACGTCGCCCAGATCAAAGCGGCCTACGCCGACCGGGCCCAGACCGTGCTCAACAACCACCGGGCCAAGCTCTTCGGCGCCGGGATCGCCGATGCCGACACCCTCGAGTACGTCTCCAAGCTCATCGGCGACCACGGGCGCACCGAGCGGAACCAGTCGGCCGACTTGGGCGGGACCGGTCGCCGCTCGATCAGCGAGCACCGCACCTACCGGCGCATGGCGCCCGTCGACGTCATCCGCCGTATCCCCTCCGGCGAAGCGGTCCTCATCTACGGCAGCGAGCTTCCCGCCCACATCCGCCTGCGGGCCTGGTTCAGCGACCCACGGCTGAGGGCCCTGAGCTCCGCCGAGGCAACCCGAGGAAGGACCCGCCGTGCGCTCCCGTCAAGGAGGTTCGTCCGTGCGCTCCTACCTCGGTGAAAGGGACACCTTCGGCCGTCCGATCGTCTGGGTCCTCGACAAGCCCGAAGGACCTGGTGCCGCCGAAGTCGCCGCCTTTGCCGCCGACCTCCGCGCCCACGTAGTCGACGGTCGACCGGTCGACGTCGTCGAGCTGATGGCCCGCAAGCATGACCTCCTCGACCGGATCGAAGCCGCCAAGCACCGGTCACAGAAGCTGCTGGAGCACTCCCAGATCCACTCCCCGGACGGGTTTGAGTGGGGGTATGCCGGGAACGGCCCAGCCGACCTCGCTCACGCCATCCTGACCAATTACCTCGGAACCCAGCCCCCCGATCTCATCCGCTTCGAGTTTCGCGACCAGATCGTCACCGGACTGCAGCGCGATCGGTTCCTGCTCCGGGCGGATCAGATCGACATGTGGATCCAGGCCAACCAACGTCTCTTTCGGGAGCTCTGGGCAGCCGACAAGAATGGCCAAGCCTGGTCCGTAGCCGAACCGGCAACGGCTGACGGTCTAGGAGAGACGGGCCTGACCGTCGACCCGGCCACCGCGTCGACTCTCGTAGCCGCCCTGGAGGGCGCGTGGCGGGACATACAGACCCACCACCCCGAGCTGCCTGACGCCGTCATGGTCCTCGGGACCGGCGTGGAACGCGGCCGGCTCGTGAAGCTCGGCCACTGGTGGGGCGGCCAGTGGGTAGCCGACGGCCAACCTCGCGGCGAGGTCCTGCTCGCCGGCGAAGCACTCCACCTCGAACCAAGCCAGGTGTTCGAAGTCCTCCTCCACGAGGCCGCCCACGGAATCAACGCCGCCCGCGGCGTCAAGGACACCAGCCGCGGAGGCCGCTACCACAACAAGGAGTTCGCCAAGACAGCCCAACAGGTGCTGCTGCGAGTCCGCAGCATGCCCCCCTACGGGCTCGCTGCCACCTCCCTCACCCCCGACGCCCTCGAACGGTACGGAGCAACGATCGACCGGCTCGGCGACACCATGCGCATCGCCCGGCAGCTTCGGCAGGGCCTCCAGGTCGGCACCGACAGCGGCGAGATCGAAGGCGAAGGCAAGACCGGCGGCAAGGGCTCTGAACAGGGCCAGCCCAAGAGCGGAGCGACCGCAGCGTCATGTGGCTGCGGCCGCAAGATGCGGATGGCCCCCTCCACCCTGGCCGCCGGACCCGTCGTCTGTGGCCTCTGCGGCAGCGAGTTCACCAACGGCGCCGAGAAGACGTCGAACCAATCCGAGCGCGGGGATCTCGGAGCACGCGTTACCGGCGGCGGCGCAGTGGCGGAGGCTGTCGTCGATCGCAGCTTCCTGGCCCGCCGCCAGGCTTCCCTTGCCGCTGACATCGATCAGCCACAGGCGGGCGCCTCGGACCGCACCCTTGAGCGCCGACTTGAACGGCTCGAGAACGCTCTGGTTGGTGCTCCCGGTCCGGATGGAGACCAGCGGCATCGCCAGGAACGTCGCAACCGGCTGGAGGGCCTCCTTCAGACCGAACTCGGCGACACCCTGGCCGGGCCCAGTGATCCAGCCCGCGCCGACCGGGTCGAGGCCGACCACGGTGCCCTCCGCCACTGGTACGAGCGGTACGGCACATGGGACGAGGAGCCCATCCCCGCCGACACCCCGGCCGAAGGCGCTCGGCGTGAGCGGCTTGCCCGGGTGCTACTGAAGGCTGACGGCACCCTTCGCGGCCCGACCCTCACGACGGCGGCCGGCGCCGAGCTTCAAGCCGGCGACCGCGTCCGACCCGCTGCCGATCACGAAGACCTCCCCGCCGGGACGCCCGGCACGATCGAACGGGTTGATCCTGCCTCAGGCAGCGTCGACATCGACTTCGCCACCTGGGGACGCCTCCGCACAACCCTGAACGACGCCCTCAGCACCGATCTCCGGCACGACTACGCCGACCCCCGAACCCCAGACCACGAGCTCGCCTCGCCAGGGATCGAGCTGTGACCCCGCCGGGCCGCCGTCCGATCGACGCTGCCCTCACCTACGCCGCACGGGGCTGGCCCGTCTTCCCCACCCACAACCCCACCACCAGTCGGGGCCGACCGGTCGCCTGCTCGTGCGGTCACGCCGACTGCACCTCGATCGGCAAGCACCCGCGCACCAAGGAGGGTCTGAAGAACGCCACCCTCGACGTGAAGCAGATCCAGGAGTGGTGGAACCGTTGGCCCCAAGCCGGCGTAGCCATCCGAACCGGCACGCCCAGCGGTCTCGTGGTCGTCGACATTGATCCCGACCATGGAGGCGACGAGAGCCTCACCGCCCTTCGCTCGGAGCACGGCCCTCTCCCCACCGGCCGTACGGTCCGTACAGGCTCCGGAGGCACCCACCTCTACTTCCGCCACCCCGGCACCGCCCTACCGAACACCGCCGGCAAACTCGGACCGGGACTCGACACCAGAGCCGACGGCGGCTACGTAATCGCCCCTCCCAGCCGCCACCGCAGCGGCGGCACCTACAAGGTGACCGGCCACGGCCAGGTCATCCCCGACCTCCCGACCTGGGTGCTGCGAGCCCTCCAGCCACCGCTGCCGAAGCCATCACCCGAACGTCCAGCACCCAAGAATGCCACCGCCTGGGCACGAGCCGCCGTCGACGGTGAACTCCAGCGACTGCGCCATGCCCCAGAGGGAACCCGGAACGACACCCTCAACCGGGTCGCCTACCGCCTCGGCCAGATCATCGGCGGCGGCGCACTGGCCGAACACGACATCGAGCCCCTCCTGATCGAGAACGGCATCGCCCTCGGCCTCCGCCAACGAGAGGTCGTGACGACTGTGCACAGTGGCCTCCGGGCAGGCGAAGGATCACCCCGAGGACCCACTATTCAAGCTGATCTGGCGCCCACGATCTCCTGAATCCGGTGTCAATCGTTCGTGATGGCGAGGCAACCGCGCCCGGGCGGGCTTGGTGCGCCAGAATGCGACGAGGGCGATGCGGCTAGGTCAGCCGGAGAGGGGACTGGCGATGCCGAACTGGCAGCGGATCAAGGTTCTGGTCACGGTGACTGCGTACCCGTCGTTGAGCCTGCGAAGCGGTGAGTCGGTGTGTGTTGCAGGCATCCGACTCGACACGTCGGAGCCCGCCTGGGTGCGGCTCTACCCGATGGACCTCCGTGGATCGTCGGCAGCCGTCCGCATCCGCAAGTGGGATGTGATCGAGGTCGACGTCACACCGGCTCTTGACGACCACCGCACCGAGAGCAGGAAGCCGCGAATGGATACGATCGAGGTCGTCGGTCACCTCGGCACGGACAAGGGCTGGGCCGTCCGGCGCAGCTTCGTCGAACCGCTCATCCTCCCGACCTACGCCAAGCACCTAGCCGCTGCGGCTGGGCCCGCCCGTCCAAGCCTGGCCGCGGTTCGCTTCGGCGAACTTCTCGCTCTCGAAGTCGAGAAGCGCGCACCTGCCGACCTCGAGAAGCTTCAGACGAAGGCCGAGGCCATTGCGAATCGGCTCTCGCTGTTCGACGACGCGCTCCCTGATCCCGCCGAGCCGATCCCGTGGTCGTGGTACGTCACCGTGAAGTGGCCCGACGAAGGCACAAGCCACCGGCTCAAGCTCATCGACTGGGAGATCTGCCAGCAGTGGCGCCGCGAGCGGCACAAGCGGGCGGACGCCCACGCTTACATCCTTGAGCATTGGCGCAGCAGGGTGTTCGGCGAGAAGAGCGATGTGACCCTCTTCCTCGGCAATCAGCACCGGTTCCAGGACCAGTGGCTGCTCCTCGGCGTCTTCTGGCCGCCGAAGCGGTCAGAGGTGGACGACGGCCAAGCCGAACTCGGCTTCGAGCTGTGAGGCGATCAGCGATCGGTGACACTCGGCGTGGTTCGCCTCGAAGCAGAGCAGCGCGCACCGAGTCGTCTTGGACATCTCAGCCAGCAGGTCGAAGCCGGGTCGTGACCCATTGTTGAGGTGGGCGCGGTAGCGGGCGTGTGCGGCAGGCCGAGTAGCGGGTGCGCTGAAGCCGCGTCGGTTGTCCTTCGGGTTCCCAAGCCGCCGGTCGTGGATGTACTCGACGCCAACTTCGGCTAGGGCGACGCCCAGCGCCTTCTTGGAGAACCCTGGCTTGCGACTCAGGGGCGTAGTCCGCACGTCGACGATGGTCTCCACCCGGGCCGCGACGACTCGAGCGACGAAGTCGGCGACCGACCGTCCTTCGTAGCCTATCGTGAAGACTGGCGGAGGAGGCATGGTGGATCCTCGCATGCGAGAGGGTTTCGCACGCGCATCCTAGGCGAAGCAGGTCATCGAGGTTCTCGGCCTTGAGTTAGCCGGATTCGAGCCCCGACCCCCCGGCGAGAGGAGCTCGATCGGGTGACCCATCACCTCACCAACGTCTCTGTGGTGGCCGCCACTGGCAGGCAGGCAGACACCACGTCACCATGGCGAAGCGTCATGTAGGATGTCTTCAAGACATCGCAGCTCCAGCTGCCCCTCACTGATCAAGTGCTGAGAGGCGTGACATGGATGTTGCAGAGTTGGATCGTGTGGTGACGGCCAGGCTGGTGGCCGATGCTTCTGAGGGGATCACCTCGGTGGCGATGGAGTTGGCGTCGCTGTACGACGCTTGGGTCAGGCGGGGTGACTGCCCGGAGGCGGTCGCCTGGCTTCGGCAGATGCTTGAGCAGCTCGGCTGGTGGGCGGGGCGGCTTGAATGCGCCGCCGATCCTGCGCTGCTCGAGCGGTTCCCGCGGCTCGACTGAGGTGGGTCGTCTGGAATACCCTGACTCGATGAGCCGTCGAACCAGACCTACCGAAGTCGACGAGGTCGTCGCACGGGCCGTGGACGGTCTGGCCGCCGCCGCTGCTGGTCATCTGGACCGTGCCGTGTTGGCTATGCGGGTGGCGGCTGCTGCAGAGCTGCTGGCTCGGGTCGAGGTTTCGGCGGCTCGGGACAACGGAGCGACGTGGCAGGACGTTGGGGACGCGTTCGGCACGAATCGGCAGGCGGCACACGAGCGGTTCCGGGAGGGACCCGAGGGTGGGCGCTCCCGGTTGTCGAGGCGGCCGAGAGCGGCTCAATCGAACAGCGAGACCGCCTCGGGCTGAGGTTGCGCCACGAGCTCCGGTCGTGGCTCAGGTCGAGCATTGGTGAGGGCGTCTGCGGCGCCTACTGCTTCGGCGGCACGATCCCAGGAGAAGGCGGCGGCGAAGGGCTGAGGGCGATGCCCGAGGACGCGCTCGGCTACGCCGCCTTCGACGGTGGCCTCGGCGGTGCCGTACCGCTCGATGTGGACGGCAGCGAGCTCGGCGGCGTCGGTCCAGGC
>Ga0136633_1003185_pt1 | contig 10896 bp, 2 predicted proteins | sample AntDrymeUQ832206_2_FD_105494 | JGI IMG/M metagenome (GOLD analysis project Ga0136633, IMG submission 105494) | Polar desert sand microbial communities from Dry Valleys, Antarctica - metaG UQ83 (22.06) | ecosystem: Environmental > Terrestrial > Soil > Desert | place: Antarctica: Dry Valley...
CGCACATCAGGCTCGCGCCGCCGCCGCGAAGACCGGCGTAGTGATCGTCGTGGAGGGCTACGTCGATGCGTTGGCGATGCACGAGGCAGGGATCGTCAACACCGTGGCCCTGATGGGCACCGCCGTGAGCGAGGAGCAGATCGCGGTGCTCAAGCGCCTCGCTCGGACGGTCGTTCTGATGCTCGACGGTGACGATGCCGGTTCCCAGGCGATCCTGCGCGCCGGCGCGCTCGCGCGGCAGAGCGGCTTCGAGGTTCTCGTGGCGGCGCTCCCAGCCGACAGCGACCCCGCCGCCCTCGTGCGGCGCGATGGTGCCGACGCGGCCCGCGAGCTTGTCGCCGGCGCCAGCTCGTTCGCTCGCTTTCGCGTGCAGCACCACCTTGCCCGCGGCGACGCGAGCACTGCCGAAGGCAAGGACCGGCTCGTCAGCGAGCTGCGCGACGTGTTCGCGGAGATCCCGTCGAGCGCGGTTCGCGAGGACCTGATCGTGCTGGTCGCGGAGCGCCTGGCGCTGGCGCCGTCCTTGGTGAGCTCGTGGATGCCGAGGCCCGAGACCGCGGCCGACGACCGGCCGACGAATATGACGGCCCAGGTAGGGGCCTCGCCGACGAACGCCAGCCCGGCGCACCGCCTGCTGGTGCGGTGTGTCGCTGATCCCCGCGCGGCGGCGGCGCTGCCCTCAGGGCAGGCGCTCGCGCATCTGTTCCCCGACGCACTCACGCGCCGAGCCGCCGAGCACATCCGCATCCACGCGGCAGACCCCGCCGCAGCCCTTCCGGACGACGATCACGAGCTCGTTTCGTTCATCACGAGCCTCCTGACCGCACCGATCGCCGCGGGGGACGAAGGGTGACCGAGTCGGCTGCCGCTGCGAATCACTTGGGCCTGTACTCAGTCGCCGACGTACTTGCTCACCTGCGGTAGCCGGTTCGGCAGGCACTGGGCAGGAAGTCCTCCGGCCAGTCGGTCCATGGCGGCTCCCTCCTGCTCCGACAGCCCCTTCGATAGCCCTTGCTGGGCGCACGAAGCGCCGGCCAAGAACCGGATCCGATCGGAGTGCCTCCGGCGAGATCGGCCGCGGCGGCATGACCTCCGGCAGCGCCACGGAGGTCAGTTCGGCGTAGAGGTCGCAGGCGAGTGGCCAGCGGCGCCGCACTCGGCGCGGGACGCTGCAGCCACGCCGGTGTCGGCAGCTCCGTGCGCCGTACACGTCTTGTACCAGCGCGATGACAGCTCGTTCGAGCTCCCGCGCCATCCCCGGACAGTACCTGCACCGATTCAGGGGATCGATCACTCCGATAGGCGGCCGCTGGAGCGCCGCGACACGGTCGGCATCCGTGAACACGAACGCGAATTTCTTGCTGTCGCCAGCGACGAGCGCCTCGCCCGGTCCCGCCAGACAGGTTCGGGCGGCACCGGCTCACTGATCAAACGCCCACGCGGCCTGCTGCAACTCAACCGCCGGCTCACCGGGGACCACGACCTCAAGCCAATCGCGGGCACGCGTCATGGCGACGAACGCCGCACGTAGCCACCGCGCACGGATCGCGGCCTGGGCATCGTCCGACAGCCCGGGCAGTCGCGGCGGCCACGACTCGGCATCGAGCCCGAAGACGAAGACGCGCTTGAACTCAAGACCCTTGGCGCGATGGAAGGTGCCCAGCCAGACCGCGTCGGCGTGTTCGCCTTCGTAACGCTCGAGCCGCTGAAATGGTACGGCTGCCGACGTGAGCGCACGCTCGAGCGCGCGCAGCGGGCCACGACTGGGAGCGAGCACCGCGCAGTCGCCGGGATCGATCCCTGCTGCCAGATCGTTCTTGACGACCGCGGCAAGCCACTCTGCGGCCTCCTGCGTGCTTCCGTCGTAGACGTGCAGCAGCGGCGTCGGGCCGTCACGAACGGGCAGCGGTTCGTCCTCCCGCGAGCGTGACGCGGGTTCGTCATCGAGGTCCTCAAACGCCTCGCCCTCAAGCAACGCCTTAGCGGCGACCCACACCGGATAGGCGTTGCGCCAGTTACGGCGCAGGACCACCGATCGCCCCCGGACGTCGAGCCCCAGCGAGCCCATCGTGAACCCACCGGGATAGATGCTCTGCTGGCCATCACCGACGAACGTGACGTCGGGCCGGTCGCCTCCTCCTGCGAGTTGCGTGACGAGTCGCGCACCGACCTCGGTGAGGTCCTGCGCCTCGTCGACGACCACAGCGGCGTAGCGGCGGCGCACGGCTCCGTCCTGCAGGGCGTCCAAAGCGGACCGCCTTATCGTTGAGAAGCTGTAGCGCTGCTCGGCGTCCTGGCGGTCGACGTAGGCCTCGTAGGCCAGCCACACCTGCTCGCGTGCCGCGCGTCGCAATGGTGTGCCCCTACCGGTCCGCGGTAGGGCGTAGTAGCTGTCGGCATCATCCAGCCGGCGGCCCGCGACGACGTGCTCGAGCTCTTCGTACAACGCGAACGTCGACAGGCCGCCGTAGCGTGCGTTGTCGTGGCCGTGCAGGTCCTGGACGACGTTGAGCAGCCAGTCCTCGTCGGCGGGCTGGCCGGCGCCGCCGGCGGCGTGATGCAGTTCGAGAGCGATCTGGTCAAGGGTGCGGATCTGCAGGGCGTCGGCGATCTGTGGTGCCCAGAACGCAAAGAGGCCACGCCAGACCTTCGGCAGCGTCGACACGAAAGTCGTGAGCAGCACGGTTCCCTGCTGGCGCTCGGCGAGCGCTCTCGCCCGGTGCAGCGCGACGACGGTCTTGCCGGTGCCCGCCGCGCCGCGGATCCGGGCCGGCCCCTTCGCGCTCCATTCGACGGGTCGACGCTGGCTCGGGTGCAGGTAGAGCATCCAGCGCTCGATCGGCTGATCAAGGATCACCTCGAAGGACGCTGCGGACGTGATCTCGACGAAGCCGGTCAGGCTGTCCTCTGCAGACAGCCGCCGGCGCGCCTCCTCCTCGCTGAGGTTCAGCAGGGCGGGCATCTCGTCTGGCTGCTGGTGCTGCACTGCGTCGAGCAGCAGCTTCGGGCGTTCCCAGAGCTCGACGACGCGCTGGCGGATGGCGGGCACCTGTGCGGCAAGCGCGTCGGAGTCGTCGGGCGCGACGCCGGCTGGGATGCGGCGGACGGCGTCGATGGTGGCGGTGGTCAGACCGGCCTGGCGCAGTTCGGCGTCGGTAAAGATCGTCAGCGGGTTGGTGAGCGTCGCGGGTCGCGCAAGGGGGAGATGCCGGTCCTTGATGGGTGCGGCGGTTCTCGCGGTTGCGGGTCCGGTTTGTCGCGCGGGCTCGAGCGCGCGCAGTCCGTCACCGGCGCGCACGAGGCGGATCGCGTCGAGGTCGTGGTCCTCATAGGCATCGCCGCGGCGGTCGACGCGATGGATGATGATCGACTCTCCCAGTCGCTGGAAGATCGCGCGCAGGCGCCCGGACCGCAGGCGATACAGGCCGTCGTGTCCGCGCAGGGACTTGATGTCGAGGTTGGCAGCCGACGAGTCACCGCGCGCCCATCCCGGCAGGCGCAGGATCCGATCGAGGACGAGGCGCCTCTCGCCCTCGGCGAACGTCGCGTCCCACCGGAAGGTGGTGGGGACGAGAACGCCCATGTGTTCTGTGCCCATTGGTGTCAGAGTCGACCTCGCGATGCGGAAATGGTTAGGGTCAAACGATCCCCGAGATGTCAGGTTCAGACCGTAGCTGCCGACAAGCCCTACATGATCACTGATAGGGACACCACTGATATCGGCGCGGTTGAGGCGCGTCTGCGCGAACGGCTGCGAGGCGTTCGACTGGTTTCGGAGATCGGGATCACCCCACGTGAGCGCAACGAGCTGCGCACCCTGATGGTCCTGTACACGCGCGGTAAGAGCTACCCGGCGCCATGGGTCTCGTCGCATTGGCCGAGCATCTACGTCACCTACCTCGTATCGGTCGCGATCGAGCATGGCCGCGGCGGCGAGCTGTGGCCGCACACGATCAAGGCGATCCAGCAGGACACCTCAACGGCAGGGGAGAGCTTCGTCAGCGCGTTGCAGCGACTTGGCCTTCTGACGTTCGATGACCTCGTTGAGGAGGAGCGCGCCTTCAAGTACATCGGGCGGGTCGTGGCGCATGCCGGATTGCCGGCCCCAAGTGCCGAGGCATTCCTTGCGTTTTTGGCGCATGTCATGCGCCGCGACGGCGTCCGCAGCGCAGACGACCTCCTCGCCACGTGGCGTACTGAGCGCACAGCGCTCGCCGCGCTACCGGCGCCGGCCCGTCGATTCCTGCTGTACGGCGGCAGGCCCGCCGGGGACCTACTGGCCCGCTGCATCGAGGCGATCGCCGACGTGTCACGGCTTGGCCGCGCCCCGACAGCGGCGGAGTCGGGACTTCCCGCCCACGTCGCCGAGGCGCTCGCGGCGGTGCCGCAAGCCGAGCTGGGCAAACCGCTGCGCGCGCCGACAGGAATCGCCCGCCCGACGGTCGAGCTTGACCCCTTCGACAATCTCGGCGTCGTCGCCGTGCTGCCTGCCGTGTCGGCACAGAAGCTCGGTTCGCGCTGGCGCATCTGGGATGGCGAGCAAGACCGCGAGGTGGCGGCCTCGGGCATCAGCACATCGCGGATCCGGCTGCGGCCGGCGCCGGCGTGGTCGATCGAGTTCATGGACGTCGCGGGACTCTCGCGAACATGGACCTTCGAGGGGCTCGAGCGTACGGGCGCGCTCGTAATCGATCCGCAGTCGGGCGTGCTTAGCCGCACGCCGACGGTCATCGAGGACGACCAGGCATGGATCGTGTACCCATCGACGTGGAGCCTGCAGGCCGACGGGGGCGGCCTCACCGAGCTCGTCGAGATGCCATCGCTGCCGGGCTCGTGGTCGTCCTACTCGGTCGTGCACGCCGACCTGACCGACATCACTGAGCTTCGCCTGTCCTCGCTGATCGATCCCACGTGCAATGCCAGGATCCGCGTCTTTCCGGGCGGGCAACGACCGAGTCTCATCGGCGAGGCCGTCGACGGTGTGCGCACCGAACAGGGCGATCCCGTGTTCTCGTGCGCACCGGTCGTGCGGGTCCCGCAGCTCGAGGGTGTGCCGGATGATCGTTGGCGTTTTAGGCTGCGTCGCAACGGTGGCGCGCCGACGACGTTCATCGACCCAGATGGTGTACACGAGGGCACCGTCGACCTCGCACATCGTCTGGGCGCCGAGGGCGGGCTGTTTCGCCTGAGCGTACGGGGGCCGCTCGGCACCGACATCGCGACGACGTTCGCGGTCGTGCCCGAGCTTGCCGTCGAGCGCCCCACGATGACGATCTTCCCCGACGATGAGCGGCCGACGGTGATCGTCACCGCCGGCTCGCACGTCGCGCTTCAGGACGCCGGTGCCGGCGAGCCGGTACGGCTCCGTGTGCCCGTCGGGGTTCGCTCGCTCGCGTTTCGCGCAGGCCGCGCCACCCAGCGGTTGGATCTGCGCATCGACCTGCCAAGCCTCGTGTGGACGCTCGTGCATGAGACAAAGCCCGCCGCCGCGGCCGGCGTCGAGCGGCTCCGGGTCGGTGCCGAGGAGTTCGACGACGAGCTGGCGGACGCGCTCGTGGTACGCGTCGGGCGACCGGACGTCGCGCTCGGGCTCAGCGTTCGTGACGGCCGCGAGATCCTGGCGGACGAGCTCATCGCCCAGAGCGCCGGGTCTGACGGTCGCTGGGCGTTTGACCTCGCGCCGCTGGCGCCGAAGATCCGCGACAACGCCGACCTCGCGCCGAGCATCTGGCTGCGCGTCGGCTCGAGGGAGTTGTGCGTCGCCGATGTCATCCCGCAACTCGTGCTCACGAAGCTGCAGGCCCAGTCGCGTGTTGTCGATGACTTCAGCCACGTCTATGTGACCTTTGAGCAGGACCGCAGGCCGCGCCACCGCGTCGTACGGTTGTGGTCGCTAGACCGGCCCTGGATTCCGCCGATCAGCGCACCTGTCGCCGACGATGCGACGAGCGCGGAACTGAGCGGCTGGGATGTGATCCCGGCGGGTCGCTACATCCTGCAGGTGGCCCTCGACGACGGGTGGGGAGTGGCACGCCGCCCGGCCGGCGGCGCGCGGCACATCGCCCCGATCTGGGTCGGCGACAAGGATCAGGTCAAAGAGCGCCTCGCGCGGCTTGACCCGACCGCGCCACTGCAGGCGCTCGAGCTGATCGCCCACGGGCGGCCTGTCGCCTGCGAGCTCGACGACCCTGAGGCACACGCCGCTGCAACGGCCGCGGCACGGTGTCTGCTGCACGACATCGAGAACCTCGATCCCGACGATGGGCCGAACCATCGCTTCCGGCGTTGGGCACAGTACGTCTTTGCCGAGCCGGCGACGGCGGTCCGCGCGCTCGTGGACGTGGTGGCCGAGGACGCGTTCGCGGATGACGTGGTGCTGCGCGCGCAGCTTGCGCTTGTCGCGCAGCTTGACGATGTCTGCGTCAGCGACGACGACGTCCTGCGTCGTGCTTGGCGTGCGCTGCCGATCCTCGCCGCGACGGTCGACCGCAAGGACGACGCGGATGCGCGCAGCCGACGCGAGCGTTACCTGTTCGACGGGCCACATGCGCCGATCTTGCCGGGGGGCGGCCGGGTCGACCAGCGCATGGCCGGACGCGCCGTCACCGAACTTCGTCAGCTGCGCCGGATGCTCGCCCTCGTTCCAGACGCTGCCCTCGACAGCGCCTCCGTACAGCTTGCGTGCTTTGAATGGCTAGTCGTCGAGGTCGATGATGAGCGCGCGCCGCAGGCGCCGACACCGAGCGCGTGGCTTGACCGCTTCGGGCACCTCGTCGAGCAGCTGCCCGCCGACCTGCCCGACGCCGTCGGGGCACACATCGACGGGCGAGCGCGGGCGGAGGGCACGATCTGGTGGGCGGACTTCACGCAGGCGGTGCTCGCGGCGGGCCTGCATCTCGTCATGACCGACGGCAATCGCGGCGGTGCCGCGATGGCCCTCAGCAACGCGGTGAGCTTCGCGCCGCGCCTGGTGACGCACGACGTCCTGCTCGCGACCACATTGCTGCACGCGTCGCTCCCGGAGGCGGCTTCGTGCTGAACCCGTTGGTCGCCAGCGACCGCATCCGCGAGGAGTATCGGCGCTATCTCCTGTCGACCTTCCCGCTGCGCCGCGACGACCTGCGCCACGAGCTTGATGCTCAGCTCGGCGGGCAGTTCGCGCTCTCCAAGGGGCCCTACCTTCAGGTCTCACCGCCGTTCGTGACCGGCGCGACGGTGCGCGAGCTCGTCGAGGAGGACGTGCTCACTCGCCTGTGGCTTGACCTCCCCGCGTCGGCCTTCCCGATCGACCGGCCGCTGTACGTCCATCAGGAGCAGGCGATCCGCAAGGCCAAGACCGACCGGCGAAATCTCGTCGTGACGACCGGCACCGGGTCGGGCAAAACCGAATGCTTTCTCATTCCAATCATCGATGACCTGCTACGCGAGGTCGAGAGCGCGACGATCGGCCGGCCGGGTGTCCGCGCACTGCTGCTGTACCCGATGAACGCGCTGGCCAACGATCAGCTCAAGCGGCTGCGCACGTTGCTCGCTCATCTGCCGAAGATCACGTTCGGGCGCTACGTCGGCGACACGCAAGCCGACGCGGACCGGGCCGAGGCGGACTTCCAGCAGCGCTATCCGTACGAGCCGCGCCTGGACAACGAGCTGATCTCCCGCGAGGCGATGCAGGCCGCGCCCCCGCGGATCCTGCTGACGAACTACGCGATGCTCGAATACCTGTTGCTGCGCCCGGACGACAGCGCATTGTTTGACGGTCGGACCGCCGGGCGCTGGCGCCATCTCGTACTCGACGAGGTGCACGTCTACGACGGCACGCAGGGCGTCGAGGTCGCGATGCTGCTGCGAAGGCTGCGTGACCGCGTCAACGGCTCGCAGCGCGGTGAGCTTCAGTGCTTCGGGACGAGCGCCACGCTCGGTGGCGGCCGGCAGGACTACCCCAAGCTCGTCCGGTACGCAGAAGACCTCTTCGACGAGCCGTTCGCCTGGAACGACGACGACCGCTCCCAGCAGGACGTCGTCGGCGCTCAGCACAAGCCACTCGTTCGCGGCGCGGGCAGTTGGCGACTTGATTCGCAGGCCTGGCGACTGATCCGTGCCGCCTACCGCGACGGCGCGAGCGCCGACGATCTGCACCTCGCATCCGGAGACGGGGTCACCGAACCGACAGTGGGCCAGTCGCCCGAGGCCTGGCTGGCCGATCTGCTCTGCGAGGATGAGCAGGTCATCGCGCTGCAGCGCCGGCTTGAGCTCGGCGCGACGACGCTGCGCGAGGCCGCCCAAGACATCATCGGCTCCGGCGCTGATGCCGAGCAGACGCTCGTCGACCTCGTCGACCTCGGCGTGGCCGCGCGTCACGGCGCCGACGACGCCGCGGTCATCCCGGCGCGCTATCACTTCTTCCTGCGCGCGCTGGAGGGCGCCTTCGTCTGTCTGCACCCATTACATGACGGCGGTCCGCGACTGCTGCTCTCGCGCCACGAGCAATGCCCCTCGTGCGCCGCGCATGGGCGCCGCGCCCGGATGATCGAGCTCGGCAGCTGCCGGCGCTGCGGCGCCGAGTACGCGATCGGCGTGCTGAGCGGGCTAGGCAACGGCGCGTTTCAGCTTGAGCCGAGCCGGCCGAGCGAGATCACCGGCGCGCGGCTGTTGCTCGGAGAGCCCCTCGCCGATGATGCCGACGACGAGGACGAGGCGACGTTCGGCGAGGACGCGGGCGACCGCGCCGTCCCCGGGCTGCTGTGCCCGGGCTGCGGCCTGGTGACCGAAGGCGCGCAGGCGAAGGAATGTGGCTGCTCAGACCCGCCGCGACCCGTGCGGGTGGCGATCGCCCGCAGTAAGCACGGGCAGTCGGGGATCCGGCGCTGCCTGGCTTGCGCGCGCCGCTCAAGCGGCGACATCGTCGGGCGCTTCATGACGGGCTCCGACGCGCCCGTAGCGGTGATCGCCACCGACCTCTACCAGGAGATCCCCGCCTCGACCGACGAGTCCTCGGCCCACGCCGTCGGCCGCGGCCGCAAGCTGCTGACGTTCTCCGACAGTCGCCAGGACGCGGCGTTCTTCGCGCCCTACCTGGAACGGACCTACAACCGTGCGGTGCAGCGGCGCCTGATTCAGATCAACGTCGAACGGCACGGCGAAGACGAGCCGTGCCTCGAGGACCTCCTCAGGCCGATCCGCCGGCAAGCCGAGGACGAGTTCGTGCTCGATCCCGACGCGACCAAGTCTTCGCGCGATCGCCGAGTGTCGGAGTGGCTGTTGCGTGAGCTGCTCGCCGTCGATCGCCGCCAGACGCTCGAGGGGACCGCAATGGCCGAGGTGCGCCTGCGGCTCCCGGCGCACTGGCAGGTGCCCGCGGCGCTCACGGCCTACGGCCTCGATGCGCAGCAGGCGGAGGACCTCGTACGGCTGATGATCGATACGGTGCGGCTGCAGGGAGCTGTCAACGCCCCGGAGGGCGTTGACCTGCGCGACGAGGTGTTCGCGCCACGCAACCTTGAGATCAGCATTCGAGAACGAGGCTCGGACAGCGGCATGCTCGCCTGGATGCCCGGCAAGGGCATCAACGGCCGCCTGGACCTGATCCGGCGGATCTTCGCCCGCAAGGGCATCGAAGCTTCGCCTGCCGAGCTACTGCACAAGCTCTGGCAGATGCTCACCCATCGCGACGGCGGCTGGGACAAGGTGCTCGTGCCCGTCAACGATCCCCGCCACGGACCGGCGTTTCGTCTTGACCCCAACCGCTTCTCGTTCATACCCGCGGGCGCTGAGCGCCTGCCCGGGCGCTGCGGCACATGCCGGCAGCTGTGGTGGCGGTCGGTCGCCGGCGTCTGCCCGACGTTTCAGTGCGCGGGCACCGTGCGCGAGATTGAGAACGCCACGGAGCTCAAGCAGAACCACTACTCGCGGCTGTACAGCTCGCTTGAGCCGATCGGTCTCAGCGTCCAGGAGCACACGGCGCAGTGGGTCTCAAGCGAGGCCAGCGCGATCCAGGACAAGTTCGTCCGCGGGCGCATCAACGTGCTGTCGTGCTCGACGACGTTCGAGCTCGGCGTCGACGTGGGGGAGGTGCAGGCCGTTTTGCTACGAAACGTGCCGCCAAGCCCGGCCAACTATGTTCAACGCGCTGGGCGGGCGGGGCGCCGCACGGACTCCGCGGCGCTCGTCGTTTGCTTCGCACAACGACGCAGTCATGACCTGCACTACTTCGATGCGCCGACGCGGATGGTCGACGGCATCATTCCGCCGCCGCAGGTGCCGCTGACGAACGTCCCGATTGTCCGCCGGCACGTGCATTCAGTCGCCTTCGCCGCCTATCAGCGCGAGACCTCGGCCTTGAAGGACGTCGAGGCGTTTTTCGTCGATGCGGCGGGAGGGGACACCTACGATCGCCTCTTCGTCAGCTGGCTGCAGGCACGGCCGGCCCAGCTGCTCGACGCGCTACGCAGGATCGTTCCCCCGGATTTACATGAGCCGCTGGACCTCGACGGCTGGAGCTGGGTCGACGCGCTCATCGAGCCAACCGAGGAGCAGCCGACCTTCGGCTGGCTCAAGCGCGCCGGACAGGAGATCCGCATCGACGCCGAGTCCCTAAGCGAGCTCGAGCAGGCGGCCGCCGCCGAGGGCAACTACCGCTCAGCCGGGCATCTGAAGCTCGTTCGCGCCACGATGCTCAAGCGCTACCTCCTCAACTTTCTGGCGAGCCGCAACATCCTCCCCAAGTACGGCTTTCCGGTCGATGTCGTCGAGCTGTCGTTGGCCAAGAGCGGCGATCCAGTCGCCGGCAAGCTCGAGCTCAGCCGCGATCTCACGATGGCGATCCGCGACTACGCGCCCGGCGCGCAGGTTGTCGCCGGCAAGGCGCTGTGGACAAGCGACGGACTGGCCTTGCGGCGC
>Ga0136633_1003186_pt1 | contig 10892 bp, 13 predicted proteins | sample AntDrymeUQ832206_2_FD_105494 | JGI IMG/M metagenome (GOLD analysis project Ga0136633, IMG submission 105494) | Polar desert sand microbial communities from Dry Valleys, Antarctica - metaG UQ83 (22.06) | ecosystem: Environmental > Terrestrial > Soil > Desert | place: Antarctica: Dry Valley...
CTCGGCGCGCTGCAGGCCTTCGCCGGCGCCGAAGCCGAGGTGCGCACGGTGGAGATGGACGAGCAGGGGCTCGTGGTCGACGCGCTGCAGGACCTCCTCGAAGCCGGGCTGCGGCCCAAGTTCGTCTACGTCATCCCGGAGTACCAGAACCCGTCGGGGAGGACACTGGCGCTCGAACGACGCCACGCGCTGATCGAGCTCTGCCGCCGCCACGACGTGTTGATCCTCGAGGACGTCGCCTACCGCGAGATCTCCTACGACGGCACCTCGTTACCGTCGCTGTGGTCACTCGCTCCCGACCTCGTCGTCCAGGCCGGCACGTTCTCGAAGATCTTCTGCCCCGGCGTGCGGCTCGGCTGGGCCACGGGTCCGGCGGACGTGATCGCGCAGATGGCGGCGGCCAAGCAGACGACCGACCAGTGCGCGGGCGGACTGGGCCAGCGCATCGTCGAGGAGTACGGGCGGGCCGGCCACTTCGAGCCCCAGATCGCGGCGTCGAGTGCGCTCTACGCCTCACACTGGGCTGCGACCCGAGCCGCCCTCGAGCGCCAGATGCCCTCCGATTGCAGCTGGAGCGAGCCGGCCGGCGGCTTCTTCACCTGGGTCACGCTGCCCGAGCACGTCGACACGGTCGCGCTGCGCTCCGAGGCGATCGCCGCAGGGGTCGCCTACGTCCCGGGCGCGCCGTTCCACGCGGCGGGATCGGGCCGCGGCCGCAATGATCTGCGGTTCTCGTTCAGCTTCCTCTCCGAGGAAGACCTCGCCGTCGCAGTAGAGCGGCTCGCGGGCCTGGTGACCCGGTAGGCGTTCCCGCGGGAACGTTTCCGACTGGGCCGACTCAACGGTCACTACGTCCGTTGAGTCGGCCCGGTGCGGCTCGCGCGCTCGGGTTGAAGTTCGAGCGCCGGCGCGGTTAGGGTCGCGACATGGTCTGGCGACTGGTCACGGGCATCCTCGCCGGGGTGTTCCTCCCGCTCGGCGTGGTCTTCTTGACGATCGGCCTCACCGCCGACGAGATCGACCGCGGGACGCCCGAGGGCATGGCCTACGCGGGCGCGGGGATCGCCGCGGCCGGCGTCATCCTCGCCGCGGCGTTCCTCGTGCTCTGGCGCAAGGAGGCCGCCCGCCGGCGGCGCCGCCGCGAGGGGCTGCGCGCGACGGCCGAGATCGTCGAAGCCAAGTGGATGACCAACGTGCGCTCGGGGTCGACCATCGGGCTGCGGCTGACCGTCCGGATTCCCGCTGCCGGGACGGTCACGAGCACTGTGCTCGCGCCGATCACGCCCCAATGGGTCGCGGGCGCCCCGATCGAAGTCGCCTACGACCCGTCCGATCCGTCGAACTTCGAGCCGGTCGGATGAGGTCCCTTGCGGTCGTCGTGATCGTGGTGGCCGGGGTCCTGGCGTCGCCGGGTCTCGCCGCCGCGCGGCCGTGTGCGGATCAGCGGCCGTTCGTCGTCGGCGGCGTCTCGCTGATCGTCTACACCAACGACGATGACTCGCCGTTCCGGACCACCTGTCGCACCGCCCGCCGTGTCGTTCGCGCCTTCCTCTCGACGGGCCGGTCTCCGACGGGCTGGCGCTGCCGGGATTCCTCACAGTTTCGGCGCTGCGTGGGCGGCGGGACGTTCGTCGACGAGGACGGCCACCGGCAGTGGCGCCGGCTCGCGGGCTGGCACGGCGTCGACTGATCTCAGGCTCAGCCCACCTCGGCCGCCGATCACACGCTGCCCGCCTCACAGCAGGACCGAGGCGCCAAAGTCCTCCGGCACCGCGTCCATGAGCACGACGTCCGTCGGCTGCCCCCGGCTGATCACCGACCTGCGCCGGATGCCGATGCGGCGGAAACCCGCGCGCTCGTAGGCCGTCAGTCCCGCCGCGTTCCAGTCCAGCGCCTCGAGCAGCACGCTGCGCAGTTGCAGCACGTTGAACGCGAAGTCGAGCACGAGGCGCGTGGCTTCGGTGCCGAGCCCCTGGCCGCGGCGCTCCCCGAGAGCGATGCCGAACGTGCACCTGCCGTGGGCATGGACGATCTCGAACAGGCCGGCGGTGCCGATGGGAGCGGAGTCCGTGCGCTCGTAGATCGTGAACTCCACGGCTTGGGGCTCGCGCTGAGCGCCCTTCTCGAGGTGCTCCTCGACCCACTTCTCCTGACTCTGCGGGGAGGCGATGCCCATGCGGTCCAGCCCCCGCCGGACCTCGAGCTGGTTCATCCAGCGCGCGTAGACGGGGGCGAGATCGGGCCGGAGAGGACCTAGCGCGACCTTCTCGCCGACGACGAGGAAGTCGGGCTCGTGACTATCCATCCACGGCCGACCCGGCGATGTTGACCATCCATCCGACGCCGAACCGATCGGTGCACATACCAAACACGTCACCCCACATCTGCTTCTCGAGCTCGAGCGTGACGGTGCCGTCGGCCGACAGCTTCTCCCAGTAGTCGCGCAGCTCTTCGGCGTCGTCGCCGCTCAGGCTGACCGCGATGTTCTCGCCCGGGTTGTGGGTGCCTCCGGGCGGGGTGTCGGCGCCCATGAGCGCGAACCCGCTCGGGGTCTCCAGCATCGCGTGCATGATCTTGTCGGCGCCCGGCGCATCGGGCTTCCCGAACTCCGCGAACGTGTTCATGTGCAGAGAGCCTCCGAAGACGCTCTCATAGAACTCCATCGCCTCGCGGGCGTCGCCGTCGAAGCTGATGTATGGGTTCAGGCGCGAGGCCATGGCAGAGGCTCCTTCGGTCGAGTCGCCGCCGATCCTCGCAGGAGTGCTCAGGCGGCGGCGCGCGCCCCTGCGATCGACGCGACGGCTTCGACGAGCCGCGAGGCGTCGGACGCGTCGTTGTAGTGCACGAACCCGGCCCGCACGGCTCCGTGGGGGGCGAGGCCGAGGTGGCACTCGAGCTCCCACGCGTAGTAGTTGCCGTGCCATACGGCGACCTCGTGCGCTGCGAGCTCCACGGCGAGCTCGCGCGACGCCATGCCCTCGAGCGTGAACATGATCGTCGGCGTGCGATTCGAGGCGCCGCCGACCAGCGTCACGCCGTCCACGCCCGCCAGTCCCTGGAGCGCGGAAGCGAGCAGCCCGTCCTCGTGGGAGCGGACCGCGTCCCAGCCGGCATCGCGCACGTACTCAGCGGCGGCTGTGACGCCGGCGAGCGATTCGAACGGCAGCGTCCCGAGTTCCCAGCGATCGGGCACCTCGTCGCTGGACGGGCGCAGCTTGTCCGGGTCGTAGGAGGCGAGCAGCTCCGGCGCCGCACAGAGGATCCCGACGTGCGGCCCGAACCACTTGTAGGCCGAGCAGGCGATCACGTCGACGCCGACCTCGCGCAGGGAGAGAGGACGGTGCGGCGCCGCATGGACGGCGTCGAGGTAGACGCGCGCGCCGGCCTCACGGGCCGCGTCGACGATCCCGCCGAGGTCCGGAATCGTCCCGCACGCGTTCGAGGCGGCGGTCACGCAGACCCAGCGCGTGCGCTCGCTCAGCACCGCCTCCACCGCCGCAGCCGGCAGCTCCAGCGACCCCGGCAGTGGATCCGCGAAGCGCACGACCGCACCCGCCCGTTCACAGGCGATCACCCACGGCCGCACGTTCGCGTCGTGGTCGAGCCGGGTGCAGACGACCTCGTCCCCGGGACCCAGCTCGCGCCCGACGGCCGCGGAGAAGCGGAACGTCAGCGCGGTCATGCTCGGCCCGAACACCACCCCCTCCGGGTCGGCGTCCAGGAGCGAGCCGACGGCGGACCTCGCCGCCGCGATCACGGCGTCCGTCTCCCGCGCGGCCGCGAACATCCCGCCGTGGTTGGCGTTGGCGCCCGAGCGCATGAAGCCGGTCATCGCGTCGATGGCCACGTCGACCATCTGCGTGCCGGCGGGCCCGTCGAGCCGGGCCCATCCGCCGGCCAGCCCGGGGAAGCGGGAGCGGTTCATGCGCCCAGCGCCTCGGCCGCGGACCGCACGACGTCGCGGTCGCGCGCGTAGGACATCAGCGCGGACGCCGGAGCGACTCCCAGCCAGCGCAGCTCGTCGGTCTCGTCGTTGGGCTCGAAGTCCGGTACGTCCCCGGAGGCCTGCATCAACCAGTAGCGCACGAGCTTGGACCGTCCCTTGTTGTCGTGATAGCTGACCGACGGCAGCTCCGCCCCGAGCGAGCAGGGCACACCTGTCTCCTCCTCGACCTCGCGCAGCGCCGCCTCGTCCCAGTCCTCGCCGGGATCGAGCTTGCCCTTGGGCAGCGACCAGTCGTCATAGCGGGGACGGTGCACGACGGCGATCTCGGGACCGTCCGGACCGGACCTCCAGAGCACGCCGCCGGCCGCGCGGACATCGACGTCAGCCATCGCGCCCATCCTCGCACGCCGCGCCGAGAGTCGAGTCGTGGCGGACCTGGGAGGCCGGCTCACGCGCTCGCGGGGACCCCGGTTCGGCGCGATCGACCTTTCCTGGTTTCGAGCGCAGGCGTACGCTGACGGGGTGACCGAGAGTGAGCGCACCGAACGGCTCGCGCAGTTGGCGGCTGACGCGCGTGCCGCCGAGGTTCGAGGTGAGGGTTGGGTCGCCTGCGAGGCGTGGGGGCGTTACGAGCTCGTGCGCGACGGCGGGCGCGACCCGGACGAGCTGCTCGCCGAGGGGATCGCGCTGAGCCGGATGGCGATTACCCTCGCCGGCGAGGCAGAGCGCGGCGAGGCGTGACCGGCTTCGGGCAGGCGCTGGCCGATCTCAACCGGGGCGGCGTGCGTTACGTGGTGGTCGGTGGCATCGCCGTGATTCGCCACGGAGTCGTGCGCGCGACGAACGACTTGGATGTGATCGTCGGCTCGGACCAAGCGACCGCTGACGCGGTCTCCAAGCTGATGCTCGACTGGCGGGCCACCCGACCGGACGGGTCGCTCGAGGACCGGCGGCTGCCCACCCGTGGTTGGCCGTTGCATCTTCGAACCATCCACGGTCTGGTGGACCTGCTCGCAGAGCAACCGCCGCTGCTGGACCTCGACGGGCTGCTGTCGAGGTCAGACGAACGCCATGTCGATGGCGTACCGGCTCGGATTTGCTCCCTCGCTGACCTCGTCACCCTCAAACGCCTTGCCGGGCGCCCCGGGGATCTCGAGGACCTGCGACGGCTGGAGACAGCGCATGGGACGCTCCCGGACTCCGTCGCCTGACGCGCATCGCGGTCCCGCGGGACCGCGATTGCAACATTTCTGCGACAGCACTTGACTCCGCGCGATTCGGAGGAGCGAGTGACAGGATCCGGGGAATGACGGCGTTACGGACGAAGTTGACGCCCCCGTCACCTTCGGGATACCCTTCGGCGATGAGCGGGATCCTCCCAACCGTCGCAGTCATCGGCGCTGGCTCGTCGGGCATCGCGGCGATCAAGGCGCTGCACGAGCGCGGGTTCGACGTCACGGGCTTCGAGGCGTCCGACCGCGTTGGCGGAAACTGGGTCTTCGGCAACCGCAACGGGATGTCTTCGAACTATCAGTCGCTGCACATCAATACCTCGCGCGAGCGGATGGAGTACCCGGACTTCCCGATGCCGAAGTCACTGCCGGACTTCCCTCACCACACGGACATCGCCCGCTACTTCGACGGCTACGCGGACTTCTTCGGCATCCGCGACCGCATCCGCTTCGAGACCCGGATCGAGCGCGCCGAGCGCCGCGCCGACGGGGTCTGGGAGCTTCGCGACCAGCATGGGGCGACGCACCCCTTCGACTTCTTGATCGTCGCCAACGGCCACCACTGGGATGCGCGCTGGCCCGAGCCGGCCTTCCCCGGATCGGAGTCCTTCGAGGGCGAGCAGATGCACGCCCACGACTACCACGACGAGGAGCAGTTGCGGGACAAGGACGTGGTCGTGCTCGGGATGGGCAACTCCGCGATGGACATCGCCGTCGACGCCTCGTACCACTCCAAATCCACGATCCTGGCCGCCCGCCGTGGCGCCTGGGTCATCCCGAAGTACCTGTTCGGACGGCCGCTGGACCAGATGGGCGCGGCCAGTCCGCTCATTCCGTTCAAGGTCCGTCAGCGGCTCACGATGGCGCTTCTGCGCTCCTACGTCGGCGATTACGCCCGCTACGGGCTCCCGAAGCCCGACCACAAGTTCGGCGAGGCCCACCCGACGGTCTCCGGGCGCATCCTGGACCGTCTGGCCCACGGCGCGATCACGACCAAGCCGAACATCGAGCGCCTCGACGGCGATCGGGTCCACTTCACCGACGGGACGAGCGTCCATGCCGATCTCGTCGTCTACTGCACGGGCTACAAGGTGACGTTCCCGTTCTTTGATCCGGATTTCATCTCGGCGCCCGACAACGACCTGCCGCTGTTCCGGCGCGTGTTCCACCCTGACGTCGACAACGTCGCGTTCATCGGGCTTCTGCAGCCACTCGGCGCGGTCATGCCGCTGGCCCATCACCAGTCCGAATGGGTCGCCGACCACCTTGGTGGCCGCTACGCGCTGCCGCCGGCGGGGGCGCTGCGGGCCGACATCGAGCGCGAGCGCGAGAAGATGTTCAAGCGCTACCTGCGCTCGAAGCGGCACACCATGCAGGTCGACTTCGAGGACTATCTGCACGATCTCGGCAAGGAGCGCGCGGCCGGAGCCGAGCGCGCGCGGGCGAAGAACTTTGCGCTGCCCGTGGCACGTCAGGCCGTCGGCGACGAAGCGGTGTCCGCCCCGGTATGACGACCGTCGAGCTCTCCGGCCGGCGCGAGCAGACCAAGGCCGCCAACCGCGCCGCCATCCTGGCCGCGGCCCGCGAGGTTTTCGGGCAGCTCGGCTACGGAGCGGCCAGCGTGCGCGACATCATCCGCGGCACCGGCCTCGCCGCCGGCACGTTCTACAACTACTTTCCCGACAAGGAGTCGATCTTCCGCGCCGTCCTCGAGGACGCCGGGATGGAGGCCCGCGGCCGCGTCCGCGCCGCGCGCCAGGCCGCCCGCGACCCGCGCACCTTCGTCGAGGGCTCCTACCGGGCCTACTTCGAGTGGATCGTGGAGGACCCGTCGACCGTCGCGCTGCTGGCGCGCAACGCCGGGGCCATCCGCACGGAGTTCGACGACCTGGTCACCCCGCTCGGCGTGGCCGAGCTCGAGGAGGACCTGCGGGCGGGCGTGGCGGCCGGTCTGCTGCCCGCGGACTTCGACGTGGAGTACGGCGCCCATTCGATGGTCGCCGTGGGGCTGACGCTGGGCGAGCGGCTGATCGAGCGCGATCCGCCCGACGTCGACGGGGCGACGGCGTTCGCCACCGAGCTGTTCCTCGCTGGCCTGCGGGCGCTCTGACGCTGCTCTAGCCTGACGCGCAACTTCGCCCCTCAGGAAGGTTTCCCACGTCCATGCGTTTTTTCAAGCTCCTGCTGCTCCTCGTCGCGCTCGTCGCAGTCCTCCCCGCCGGCGCCTCGGCCGCTTTCAAGGTCGGGATCTCCGAGAACAACCCGCCGATGTTCGACGACCCGAACTTCAAGGCGCTCGACGTCAAGCAGACCCGGCTGGTGATGGCCTACAACGCCGTCACCAAGGCCAACAAGGGCGACGACGAGCTGACCTCGCGCATCATCCCGTACCTGGCCAAGGCCCAGGCCGCCGGCATCGACGTGCTGATCGCGATCGAGCACGCCCGCGGCGCCGCCGAGGTCTGCAAGTCCAACCGGACGCTGTCGCAGTGCAAGCTGCCGACCGACGCCGATTACGAGACCAACCTGCGCGCCTTCCTGCAGCTGTTCCCGCAGGTCAAGACGATCACGCCGTGGAACGAGGGCAACCACTTCACGCAGCCGACCTCGCGCAACCCGAAGGCCGCCGCGCGCTTCACCGACATCGCGGTCCGCGTCTGCAAGGAGCTCAACCGCAAGTGCAAGATCCTCTTCGCCGACGTGCTCGACCAGGCCGACTCGGCGAAGGCCAAGAAGCCGAAGTTCAAGTCCACGCTGCGCTGGATCAAGACCTACAAGCGCGCGCTCAAGGCGAAGATCAAGAGCGGCACCTGCGGCATCCACAACTACTCCGACGTCAACCGCTTCCGCGACACCGGCACGAAGACCATCATCAAGGCGCTCGGCTGCAAGGACTACTGGTTCACCGAGACCGGCGGCATCGCCAAGTTCGGCTCGTTCAAGTTCGACCTCAAGCGCCAGCTGAAGGCCACGAAGTACATGTTCAAGCTGGCCAAGAAGAACAAGAAGGTCAAGAACGTGTTCGTCTACACCTGGTACGGCGGCGTCACCCCGCGCTTCGACGCCGGCATCACCGAGCGCTCCGCGGATCTGACGAACTCCGAGCCGCGCCCGGCCTACAACGAAGTCAAGAAGTACTTCTAGGGATTCCCGCCGCCGCGTCCTCGAGCGCGGTGAGCATGGCGGCGACCGCCGGGGGCCTGCGGCTCCCGGCGGTGACCACCGCCTCGATCGTGCGCGTGGGCGCGCCGACGACCGGCCGGACGGCCGTTCCGGGACGGGTCGCGCTCAGCAGCGCCAGTCGCGGGAGCAGCGCGACGCCGAGTCCGGCGGCGACGAGCCCCTGCACGGCGACGTAGTCGTCGGTCGCGAACGCGATCTCGGGGGCGAAGCCGGCGGCCTCACAGGCGTGCAGCAGGTGGCCGCGGCAATGCGGGCAGCCGGCGATCCACGTGTCGCCTGCCAGTTGCGCGAGCGCGACGCGCTTGCGCGAGGCCAGCCGGTGGCCTTCGGGGAGGACGGCGAGCAGCGGGTCGCTCAGGAGGGGGACACGCTCGAAGTCGCCCGCCTCCGGATCCTCCGCGTAGGAGAAGCCGAGCACGACGTCGAGGTCGCCGGCACGCAGTTGGGGCAGCGATTGGGGTGGTTCGGCTTCGGTGAACGAGACCGTGAGCTTGGGATGGCGGTGTTTGAGCAGCGCCAGCGCCGCGGGGACGAGCGTCGCGCTGCCGCTGGGGAACGCAGCGAGGCGGACGCGCCCGGCGCGCAAACCGGCGATCGTGGCGATTTCCTCTTCGGCCGCGGCCATGCGACCCAGCAGGTCATCGGCGTGTTCGGCCAGCGCGACGCCGGCGTCGGTCAGGCGCACGCCGCGGCCGGCGCGGGTGACGAGGGCCGTACCGAGTTGGGCCTCGAGCGCATCGATGTGGTGGGAGATCGCGGGCTGCGTGTACCCGAGCGTGCGGGCGGCGGCGCTCAGCGATCCCTCGCGGGCGACGGCCTGGATGGCTTGGAGCTGCTTCGGGGACATGGGACCATCTCACAGTATTACCTTGGGGATCACAAGCGAACTCGCATTTGTCCTTTGAGGTTCAGTGCGCGAGTCTTGGCCCATGGCCATCGCCGACCGCTCCTCGCTGCAGGTCCGTCACCTGTTTTCACCAGAAGGCACGTTCCTCAACACCGCGACCTACGGGTTGCCCCCGCGCGCGGCGTTCGAGTCGCTGATGACCGCCGCCGACGAGTGGCGTCACGGGCGCTGCGGGTTCGACGGGTGGGACCGCGCTGTCGGCGAGTCGCGTGCGAGCTTCGCGCGCCTGCACGGCGTCGAAGCCGAGCGGATCGCCGTGGGCTCGCAGACCTCGGCCTTCGTCGGGCTGATCGCCGCCTCGCTCCCCGATGGCGCGCGCGTCGTCTGCCCGCGCGAGGACTTCACTTCGGTCCTGTTCCCGTTCCTGGCCCAGGAACATCGAGGCGTGCGCGTGGACCTCGTCGCGCTCGATGATCTCGCGGAAGCCATCTCCGGCTCGACGACGATGGTGGCGTTCTCCGCCGTCCAGTCCGCCGACGGCCGCGTCGCCGACCTCGACGCGATTCACGCCGCCGCCCGTCACCATGGCGCGCGCACCGTGATGGACGCGACCCAGGCCTCGGGCTGGCTTCCCATCGACGCCGCGCGCTGGGACGCGGTGATCACCAGCGGCTACAAGTGGCTGCTGAACCCCCGTGGTACGGCGTTCATGGCGATCGGCGACGAGTTGCTGGCCGACACGCACCCCCATCTGGCCGGTTGGTACGCCACGCAGGAGCCCTGCGCCTCGCTCTACGGGGGGCCGTTGCGGCTCGCCGCCGGCGCCAAGCGCCTCGACGTCTCACCGGCCTGGCTGAGCTGGGTCGGCGCGGCGCCAGCGCTGGCGCTGTTCGAGGAGATCGGCATTGCGGCGATCGGAGCCCACGACCTGGCGCTCGCGAACGCCCTGCGCGAGGGACTCGGGATGGAGCCGTCGAACAGCGCGATCGTCTCGCTGGACCTCGACGCCGACGCGTCCGGACGGCTCGCCGCCGATGGCGTCAAGTCCGCCGGTCGCGACGGCCGCATCCGCCTGGCCTTCCATCTCTACAACGACGAGACCGACGTGGAGCGCGCGCTGACCGCGCTGACGTAGCGGTCCAACGGACGCGACCGGGCCGACAAACGGCTCATAGTGAGACGCTTCTCGGCCCACTTCGGACGTGGCGTCCCAACGGACGCTGACGCGTCAGCCCGATCGCACCAGCCAGCGGTAGCGCTGGGCACGCTCGAAGGCCGCTTCGGCGGCCAGCTGGGCGATCGACGTCGAGAGCGTCGGGTAGACGTGGATCAGCGAGGCGAGCTCGTCGAAGCGCAGCTCCTGCTGGATCGCGAGGGCGAGCTCCTGGATGAGCTCGCCCGCCGCATGCCCGAGCACATGGGCGCCGACGATCTTCTTCTTCGCGGTCACGACGATGATCAGGCCGTCGTCGGTGCCGTCGGTGCGGGCACGGTCGGAGTGGTCGAAGTCCATGCGCCAGACCTGCACGTCGTCGGCACCGTGACGCTCGGTCGCCTCGGCGATGGTCAGGCCCGCGTGGGCGAGCTCGGGTTCGGTGAACGTGCACCACGGCACGAGCGCGTCGACCTTGCCCTTGCCCGGGAAGAACATGTCGCGCACCGCCTTGACGCCGTCCGACGCGGC
>Ga0136633_1003187_pt1 | contig 10887 bp, 7 predicted proteins | sample AntDrymeUQ832206_2_FD_105494 | JGI IMG/M metagenome (GOLD analysis project Ga0136633, IMG submission 105494) | Polar desert sand microbial communities from Dry Valleys, Antarctica - metaG UQ83 (22.06) | ecosystem: Environmental > Terrestrial > Soil > Desert | place: Antarctica: Dry Valley...
ATCGTTGCCTGGCGTCTGGCCCGCGAGCATCGGCACCGCCGGTACGACCTCGTGCAGGTGGCGACCGTGCCCGACTTCCTGAGCTTCGCGGCGATCCCCGAGAAGCTCGGGCGCGTTCCGCTCCTGCTCGACCTGCACGAGGACATGCCGGAGTTCTTTCGCGACCGCTTCGCCACCCCGCTGCTCCGTCCGTTGCGCCCACTGGTCACGGCGGCGACGAAGGCGTCCGCCGCCGCCGCCGATCAGATCATCACTGTCCATGAGCCCCTCCGGCAGCTCTCGATCGCCCGCGGCGTCGCGCCGGGCAAGATCGATGTCGTCATGAACAGCGCTGACGGCCGCCTCTTCGATCCCGCCCGTCAGGATCGCCGCGCGTTCATGGCGGATGGTGAGCTGCGGCTCATCCACCATTCGAACTTCCAGCGCATCTACGGGCTCGACGTGGCGGTCGACGGCCTCTCGCGGCTGCGGCCCGGACTGCCCTGGCGGCTCGACGTGTACGGTGACGGCCCGTGGCGTCCGCAGATCGAGGAAGCCGTCGCGCGCACCGGAACCGGCGACCGCGTCCATCTCCACGGCCGCGTATCGATCGATGACCTGCCGCGGCTGCTGGCTGGCTCTGACATCGGCATCGTGCCATCGCTGCCCGAGCCGTACCTCGAGTACTCGCTCAGCACGAAGCTCCTCGAGTACGCCGCCATGGGCGTTCCCACCATCGCGAGTGACCTTGCCACGTTCCGGCACCATTTCACCGACGGAGCCCTCTGCTTCGTGCCTGGCGGTGATCCCGACGCCATGGCACGCGCCATCGAGCGCATGGTCGACGACCCGCCTCGCGCCGTGGCGATGGGTCGCGAGGCCAGGCGCCAGGCGGCGGCCTACGACTGGGAGGTTCAGAAGGCGCGGTACCTGGGCATCATCACGCGCATGATCGAGCGTTAGGGGACCTCCGGCACGGCCTCGGTGGGGATCGGTGTCTCCAAGGCGGTCGGCGCAGGGCTGGCCGTGGCCGGCGGCGTGGATGTGGGGCTTGGCGCGGGTGTCGGACTCGGCGTCGGCGCGGGCTCGCTGGTCCGTGATGCTCCGCATTCTCCCCCAAGCCTGCTCGGATGGCTGTCGCGCGGCATACTATCAGTTCCGTCAGGGCCGATTGGTACGATTCGTTCAGGTCGTCGGGGCGTGGCGCAGCCTGGCAGCGCGCCTGCTTTGGGAGCAGGAGGCCGCCGGTTCGAATCCGGCCGCCCCGACCATTCCACTCGGGCTACCATCGCCGTCATCCGATGCTGATCGCCCTGACCTTCGCCACGGCCCTGATCGTAGGGCTGCTTGTCACCCCGATCGTGCGCCATTTTGCCTATGGTCTGGACCTCCTCGACCAGCCGGGCGGCCGCAAGATCCACCAGGCTCCCATTCCGCGCCTGGGCGGGGTGGCAATGGTGCTGGCCTTCGGAATTGCCATCGCCCTTTCGACGTTTGCGTCGCCCGACCTCGGAGGCACCGCAGGCCTCCGACCGAACCGGATGCTCGCGATTCTGCTCGCCGCCGGCCTGCTCTTCGTCGTTGGCGTCCTCGACGACATCCGCGGCATGCGTGCCAGCATCAAGCTTGCATTCCAGGTGGCCGCGGCCTTCCTGGCCTGGGCACTCGGACTGAGCATCGAGCGCCTCCATCTTCCCTGGGGCATTGTCGAGCTCGGCGCCCTCGCGCTGCCCATCACCATGATCTGGATCGTCGGCGTGATCAACGCCGTCAATTTGATCGACGGCCTGGACGGCCTGGCATCGGGCGTTGTCCTGACGGTCCTGGGCGCGTTCGGGCTACTCGCCGCGGCGGACGGCGTGGACCCGACGCTCCTGGTGGTGGCGGCCATGGTGGGTGCCGCGATCGGGTTTCTCGCGTACAACCTTCACCCTGCCTCGATCATCATGGGCGACGCGGGCTCCATGTTCCTGGGATTCACCGTCGCTGCCGTCGCCATCTCGCTGACGCAGGATGGGGTCAGTCCGGTCGCCCCGTGGGTCCCGATCGTGGCGCTGGGGCTCCCGATCGTGGACACGGCATGGGCCGTCATTCGGCGGACCGCTCGCGGGGACGCGGTCTTTGCGCCTGATAGCGGTCACATTCACCACCAGCTGCTCAGGCGGGGCCTCTCCCAGCGTGATGCCATGCTCAGCCTGACGGCCGTCTCGGCCGCTCTCGCGATCCTGGCCGTCCTGATCGCGCGGCTCGACTGACGGGCCCTTCAAGGGGTTCCCGTGCCGGCCTCCGATTCCGATTGCAGGTCCGGGCCTGGTGCCGTGGTTCCCAGGTACCAGCCGAGCAGCTCATCGGGGTCGAAGAGATCCTCCATCTCTTGGCGGATTGCCTGGCGCTTCGGGACAAGCAGGTAGTTCACGTCCGGCTGCGCCGGAAGGCCGACGAATTCAGGGTAGCCGAGCACCACGCGATGGATGTCAGGCCCGGTGATGAGTGGCAGAAGGCTGGCGAGGTCACCGGCCTGGTCGCGCGGAAAGTCCGTGCTCACGGTGCGGCCGATGGCGGCGAGCAGATTGGGAAGCTCGAGGATCGTATCCGCCTCAGCGAACTCGTCGCGCAGGGCGAGCAGGACCTCCTGCTGCCGGTCGGTCCGCGTGAAGTCGTTCTGCGGTTCCCGCGTGCCATCGGGCATCTCGATCCATCCCTTTCGGCTGCGCGCATAGGCCAGCCCGTCGAGGCCGTTGTACCGGTGACAGCCGGCAGGCAGGATCAGGCCGCCTCCGGGGTGCAGGTTGTCCAAGGTGCCGTCGAACTCGGGGTCGACGAGTTGCCCAGGGAGGCAAAGCTCCAGGCCCCCGAGCGCATCGATCATCTCGGCGAAGCCGGCCATGTCGACGAGCGCGTAGTGGTCCAATTCAATTCCAAGGTAGAGCCCCATCGAGCGCTCGATCACGCGGATCCCGCACGAGGCAGGCTCGTCGGTGAGGTCGGGGCACCACGCCGCGGGGTCCAGCGTTGCCTGCGCCGCCAGCTCATTCACCTTCTGCGGGAAGAGGCCATCGGCGTAGATCGACGTGTCCGGCAGGGGGACGAAGCCCGTGTCGCGTGGCACCGAGATCATCACGGCCGTCTTCTCGACCGGATCGACGCTGATCACCATGATCACGTCGGTGAGCACCGCCTCGCGGGCCGGTGCCGCGTCCGTGCCCAGCAGCAGGACGTTGAACGGCTCCTGGCCGTCCCAGCCTTCGTCAGGCGAACTGGCGGGCTCCTCCTGGCCGTCACTGCCTGTCGGCGCTGGTACCGGATTTGGACGAATCCCGCCGAACACCTGGTTCAGCGTGCCTTCGAGCTGCACGACCGCCATCCCGATCCACGCGTGCATGGCCACCGTGGCGAGCACGAGCACAATCACCATGGCGAGGGTGCTGCGGCGCTCATTCGACCCCTGCAGGCGCGATCGGGTGGCCAACCAGCCGTGGAGGATCGCGGCGCAGCGCCAGAGGAGCAGCGCCGCGTTGACGACGAGGACTCCGAGGAGGAAGCGGCTCGAGAGCAGGCTGTTCCCGAAATTCCCGGCCACGCCGGTGAGCACCAAGATGATCACCGCCACGATGACCAGCACGGGGGCGGCGAACAGGACCGCCAGCCACGACGCGCCGGCATACGCCTGCCCGAGGCCGGGGAAGACGAATGAGAGGAACGCGGCGAGCCACGGTCGGCGAACACGGGGCTCGAGAGCGGGGTGTCTCGGAGCGTCGATCATGGAAGCGGCGCCAGTGTAGCATCGGCGGTCCCGACAGCCTGCGGTGCGTCCTGGCGACACCTGGGTAGTACGGGTGGGTTAGTACGTTTGCGCCATGTCCGTCGCGGCCCCCATACTGGCCGGGCCGGTCCGAGCCGGTGGAATCATCGCCCGCGAACAGAGGGGAACGAGTGGCTCGTGCCACCTGAGCAGACCATCATTGCCGTGACCGCGCTTCTCGCGGGCCTGCTCCTCGTCGGAGTCATGCTGGCCGGTCGCCGGGTGCCCGGCGACGGATCGGAGGTCGAGGTCTCCGACCGGCCCCGCCAGCTCCACGTCTCGGCGACGACGCTCCACCTGGACACCCCTGCCGAAAGTCGCGGCGCCGCGTCAACCCTGCGCGTCGTGTGGTGGCTGACCATCACGATCGTGCTGCTCGGGGTGGGCATCAGCGGCTCGTTCGCGACAGACCAGTCACCGATCTTCCTGCTCGGCGGCGCCGCGGTCGTCAGCGTGGTGATCTTCCACGAGCTGCTCGGTTCGCCCGAGCGCAGTCGTCTCGTGCGCCTGGCCGAGATCGTCGCCGCCGTGGCGCTCATCGGCGCCCTGCTCGCCCTCACCGGATTCGCGTCGTCGCCGTTCGCGATGCTCTTCGCGCTCGTGTCGGTGGCGGCTGCACTGGCGTACGGTCCTCGCGCCGGCCTCACCGCCGCGGGTTTCGCGACCGCCGCCTTCGCTGCCATCCTGCTCATCGACCCGCGCCTGGGCGGGTACGGGCCCGAGGACGCGCTGCGCCTCTCGATCGGCCTCGGCGCGACCTGGCTGCTCGCCTTCGTCGCCATCGCCTACGCCGGGCATCAGCGCCGAGCCATGGCCCGCGCGATCAAACAGGCACGCACCGATCCGTTGACCAGTCTCTTCAATCGCGCCCAGCTCTTCGTCACGCTCGAGCAGGAGGTGAACCGCACCCGTCGCAGCGACCGTGGCTTCTGCGTGCTCATGATTGACCTGGATGGCCTGAAGGCAATCAACGACAGTGGTGGCCACCTGCGCGGCGACGAGGTGCTGCGCGCGTTGGGTGCGGTGATCCGGACGTCGATCCGGACCGTCGACAGCGCGTACCGCTTTGGTGGTGACGAATTCGTGGTGCTCCTGCCGGAGACCGATATCGTCGGCGCGTTCGTCGTCGCCGAGAAGATCCGCGGCGGCGCCGAAGAGGTCGGCATGGTCATGTCCGGCCCGGAGCCGGTGACGAGCGTGAGCATCGGTCTGGTGTCACACCCCGAGGACGGCCTCTCCGCCGAGGAGCTGATCACGGCCGCCGACCGGGCGATGTACCAGGCCAAGCGCCTGGGCAAGAACCAGATCAGTGGCAACCCACGCCCGAGGCCGGCCCTGCTCCCGCGACGCGCGACGGTCGCATCGCCCGAGCCGCCGGCCACCTCCGCGCCGGCGCCCGTGCCGATAAGCCCGCCCGCCGAGGAGCGAGTTCCGGCGCCGGCGATGACCGTGACGGCGCCGGACGAGGACCGCGCCGTGGCGGTGGAGCTCGGCCCGATGGTCGTCGGGGAGGCGGCAGCCGACTCACGGCACGAGGAAGTGGACGACGCCGACCCACAGGAAGTGCGCCGCAGGATCGCCAGCGCCAGCCGCTCATTCGACCCCGATCACCAGATTCGAAGGGCGATGGACGCCTTCCTGTCGCCGGTCCCCAGCGAGCGCGTCGAGCGCCCCACTCCAGATCACTGAGCTCGGGTTGGCTCAGCCCTCCGTAACGCTGCTCCCGACCGGCACGATCTCCCACCAGATGCGGCCGGGCGGCAGCACCACCGGATCCCCGCTCTCCGCGTAGGTCCAGGTCGTCACGTCGCCGGCAGCCGCGCGCGACCAGCGCACGTCGTGGCCTCGGCCATCCACGTAGAGAACGCCGTCCCCTTCATCGACGAGATGCTGATAGCGACGCGGGAACCCGCCCGGGTCGTTCTCGCCGACCAGTATGTCCTGCTCCACCACCTGGACCACGACCGTGCGCGCGTCGATCCGATCACCGTTGAGCATGTCGAAGTTCGGCGCGCCACCATCCGTGCGCAGCCAGCGGCCGGCGTCGGCGTTCCATTCCCAGCCGAAGCGCCAGAAGCTCGCCGTCTGCAGGCCGATGGCGCCCACGGCGCGACCCTCGGGCAGGTCCGGATCGTCGGCAAACGCGAACGGTGCCCGCACCTCGCCGGCCGCCTCGGCCAGCCCCGAAAGGGAACCGCCCTCGAGCTCCGCGCGACCGGCGTCGACGTCGAGGTACACGTTGTGGGGCGCCGCCCATGGTCCGGCGCGGAAGAAGAAGCCCCAGCCGCCGGTCAGCCCGTTGGCGTACGGCATCCCCTCGCTGTTGAAGCGCCCGAGCACCATGCCGGCGCCGCCGAAGTGGAAGGCGACGACCCGCATCTGCTGCCAGAAGTCGATGTTGAAATAGCGCGCCGACCGGACGGGCCCCACGGCGGCGTCGAGGGATTCGCGACACATGAAGACGGCGGCGAAGCGGGTCGTGTCGCCTTCGACGGGGGCCTCGATGACGAGGTCGGCAAGGTTCAGACCGGACGGCGGCCGCGCTCCGGGGTGGTTCTCGATCTGAACGAGTATCGGGACGCGCTCGGCCAGCGCCGGATCCGAGAGCGCGGTTCCGTTCATGGGGCAGACCGCGACCGGCGTGGGCGTCGGCGAGGGAGTCGGGCTCGGCGTCGGGGAGGGCGTCGGGGAGGGCGTCGGCGAAGGAGTCGGCGAGGGAGTCGGGCTCGGGGCTGGCTCGGGGGCGCCGGTGAGGATCATGGCGCTCGCGCCGATGAGGACGGCAACGAGGATCAGGCCGCCCACGGCGAGCACGCGGGGACGAGATCGGAAGCGATGCATGGGGCGTCCATCCTACCGGGCTCGGGTCGGGGTGGCGCCAACCCGCTGCTAGACTCAGCAGCCATGCCGGGCTTCTCGACGCGTGCCATTCGGGCCGCCAGCCGTGCGCCCGAGGCGCCGCAGCCGCCGGTCAACGTGCCCATCTACCAGACGAGCACGTTCGAGGTTGCCGACGCGCTCGAGCTGGCGGAGCTGCTGGAGTTCGCGCGTCCCGGTCACTCCTACTCGCGCTACTCGAACCCGACGCATGCGGCGCTCGAGGAGGCGCTCGCTGAGCTGGAGGGCACCGATGCGGCCCTTGTCACCGCCTCGGGGATGGCGGCCATGCACGGTGTCGTGCTCTCGCTGCTGCGGTCTGGCGACGAGCTGATCGTGCCGCGCGCCGTGTACGGCGGCATGCCCGGGCTCATCGCATCGATCCTCGACCGATCGGGGATGGGCCATCAGACGGTTGACACCACCGACCCGGCGCAGGTCGAGGCCGCGATCAACGAGCGGACCCGATTGATCTGGCTCGAGACGATCAGCAATCCGACCACCGCCGTCGCCGATATCGCGACGCTGGCGGAACTCGCGCACGCGCGTGGCGTCCTGCTCGTCGTGGACAACACCTTCGCCTCGCCGGCCATCATCAACCCGCTGGCTCTCGGCGCCGATCTGGTGGTCCATTCGACCACGAAGTACATCGGCGGCCATTCGGACCTCATGGGCGGAGCGGTGGTCGGACCGGCCAAGCGTGTCGCGGCCGCTCGGCACATCGTCATCAACGCCGGAGGCAACGCGGCACCGTTCGAGGCGTTCCTTGTGCTGCGTGGGCTGAAGACGCTCGCTCTGCGCATGGAGCGCCACTCGGCCAACGCGCTGGCGGTGGCGAACGCCCTCGAGGGCGCGCCGGGCGTCGCGCGAGTCCTCTATCCGGGATTGGCCTCGCATCCCCAGCACGACCTCGCGGCACGGACCTTCCGCGATGGGATGGCCGGCGGGATGCTCGCCCTCGAGCTCGAGGGTGGCCGCGCGCACGGCGAACGCTTCCTGGGACGCGTCCGCATCGCGGTGCACGCCACGAGCCTCGGGAGCGTCGAGACGCTCGTCAGCCATCCGGCAAGCTCGTCGCATCGCCAGCTCAACGACGCGGAGCTCGCGGCCGCCGGCATGTCGCCCGGAACCGTGCGGGTCTCGATCGGGATCGAGGACGCGGACGACCTGATCGAGGACCTCGTCGGCGCCGCGCGCCCCGCACCGTGACGCCGTCGCGCGCCGCCGTTGCGGCGACGCCTGCCGCCGACCGACTGGTCAATGGCGCCGAGCGGCTGCTGCGGGCGATCGGCGACGCGCGCACCGGCCTCGTGCTGCTCCTCCTGGCCGGTGCGGCGAACGCGCTCGCGGCATTGCTGCCGGATGGTCCGGCATTGCTCGACGCCTGGCCGTACGCGATCGTGCTGGGTGCCGTGGCGCTGAGCGGCGCCGCCGCAGTCGCCGTTCGCTCGCCGACCGTCTGGCGTGAGTGGCGCCGTCCAACGGCGGTGCAGGCCGGGGCCGGCACGCTCCGGCTGGCGCTGTCGCGTGCCGCGCCCGCCGACGTGGAGCGCTCGCTGCGGAAGGCCGGCTACCGGGTCCGTCGCGAGCAACGCCGCGGTGCGTGGGCGGTGCATGGCGTGCGACGCGGCTGGTCTCGCTATGCCGGACTCGTCAGCCACCTGGCGCTCGTGGTCATCGTCCTGGGCGCCGCCGTGGGCGCGGCGTTCGGATCGGAGGTCGTCTTCTCTCTCCTCCGTAACGACCAGGCGCTCCTCGATGCGCCGCGCAGCGGGTTCGCCTCGGCCGTGCGCCTGGAGCGCTTCGACGCGGAGTTCGGCCTCGATGGGCGGCCCCGTCGGCTCGACACGACCGTCACCTTCCTTCGCGACGGCCAGCCGGTCCGTCAGGCGGTCCTGCGCGTCAACGAGCCCGGCGAATTCGACGGGTACCTGGTCCACCCGTGGACCTACGGACCGGCGGCCCGGCTCCGCGTCACCACGCTGGGCGGCAGTCCGCTGCTCGACGCGGCGGTGTCGCTGGGCGGGTTGCGGGACGGCGTTCCCGTTGGCTCAGCCGAGCTGCCGACGGCCGGCGTCACGCTCGGCCTGGCGATCACCGATGCCGGTCGAAACGAGCTCGGCGTCAGCGTCGTGGGCAGCGACGGACTCGTCGACAGCGCGCGCCTGGTGCCCGGGGAGGCGGCTCGGATCGGCGACGTGCGGGTGGAGCTGGGCGGGTTCGATGCCTGGGTCACCTTCCTGTCGCGTCGCGACCCTGGCCTCCTCGTCCTCTTCCTCGGCGCCGGCGCCCTGTGCGTCGCGCTGGCGGTCGCGTTCTGGCTCCCGCGCCGACGGCTGACCGTGCGGCCGCGTGGCGACGGTCTCGAGCTCCTCCTGCGCGGCGAGCGGTTCGATCGGCCGACGGACGAGCTCGACCGGCTCGGCCGACTGCTCGGGGCGCAGTCGTGACGAGCGTGCTCGACCTGTGGCGCGCCGTCGATCCCGAGGCGCGCCTGGTGTCGGGGTCGACGGAGCATCTGGCGCGACCGGTGCGGGGCATCGCCCGAACCCGCGCCATGCCGCCGCACCTGCCGGCGGTGGCCGATGGTGAGCTGCTCGTCACCGATGCGGCGATCCTGGTCGATGGGGCTCTCGACCCTCTCGTTGCCGCACTCCGCGAGGGATCCCGCGGCCCCGTCGCGGTGTGGTTGATCTCCGGCGAGCCGGGTGCGGTCGACAGCGCCGCCGCTGACCTGCCGATCCTGTTCGGGGCGGGATCCGTTTCGGCCCTCGCCGCCTCCGCCGAGCGCCATCTCGAGGACGAGAGTGAGCAGCTGGGTGCCTTCGCCGCGGCGCTGCGCCTCGCGGGGGCGGAGGCGGCCCTCGCCGATCCACAGCCATCGGCGCCGGCCGGCGTCGTCGCCGCGCGCCTGCGTCGCGGCGTCGCCGTCACCGTCGACGGCGCGTTGCAGGCGCTCATGCCGCGTCCCGCCGGGCGTGCGCTGGCAACGCGCTTCGCGGCGGCCCATGCCCGCCTCCTCTCGGATCGCTCCGAGGCCAGCTCGGCGGTTCGTCGGACGCGCGATGGGCTCTGGGTGCTCGAGCGGTCGATCGGCACGGGCGCGTCGGCGTGGCTCTTCGACGACCTGCCGCCGGCTCGGATCGACCGGGTCGGGCTCGACGCGCTGGCGGTCACGCTGCGCGCTCTGCTCCGCCGACGCGCCCCGGAGCCCACCGGCTCGCGCCGGATGCCGAAGGCGCCGCCCTCGACCGGAGACCCTATGCACGACACGCTGCTGGCGGTCGCCCGCGCCAATGGGCGGATCGCACCGGCCGCCCGATCGCTGGGGGTGCACCGCAACACGGTCCTCTACCGGCTGCGGCGAGCACAGGCCGAGCTCGGGATCGACCCGCGGCGATCCGACGATGCCCTGCGGCTCCTGCGCGACGTCGAGCGGGGCCAGACCGGCGGCTAGGGAGACTCCGCAATCGCCTGCGACCGACGTTCCGCCCAGTCGGCGATCTCGCCCAGCGGAGCCGTCCAGACGTCTGTCCGCGCCGCGAGGCGCTCCAGCACGCCAAGGTAGACCGCCCCCCACGCACGATATCGATCGTTTGCCGGCACCGAGCAGCGGACGTGCCAATCGAGCACGGCCACGCCGCCGACATCGATCACGCCCTCCAGCGCACTCCATACCCTCTCGATTCCCTCCTCAACCGAGCGCATGCTGGCGCACGCGGCGCTGTCGAGCGCGATGACGGGCAGCTGCCATGTCGTCAGCGGGCGCCCCTGTGCCATGTCCCACGGTCGATAGGGAAGCGCGATTCCACGGCGGAGGCCCACCGCGTCGTTGAAGGCAATCGAGGAGTCATACAGGAACCCGGCGGCCTCGTGCGCGCGCAGGGTGGCTGGGAGATCCGGCCCAACCTGCCAGAAGTGGTGCCGCAGGCCGCGCACGGGACCCTCGCTCAGCTCCTCGAGCAGAGCTCTCTCGAACGTGAAGCGCGCCGGGTCGCGATAGGCGTTGTAGCTGGCGTGCAGGCTCAGCTCGATGTCGGAGTCGCGCAGCGTGCGCATCGCGCGGCGCAGGTGCGACCAGGCGGCGTCGTAGAGGACGTCGTTGGTGGATCCGTACGCCCCGTACGCCGGCATGACCGAGAAGAGAAAGGTCGAGCGGAGCTCGTGCTCGGCCTCGGCGGCAACCACCTCGTCGAACAGCCAGAAGTCGTTCGGCCGCCGATCGCGCA
>Ga0136633_1003188_pt1 | contig 10886 bp, 11 predicted proteins | sample AntDrymeUQ832206_2_FD_105494 | JGI IMG/M metagenome (GOLD analysis project Ga0136633, IMG submission 105494) | Polar desert sand microbial communities from Dry Valleys, Antarctica - metaG UQ83 (22.06) | ecosystem: Environmental > Terrestrial > Soil > Desert | place: Antarctica: Dry Valley...
TACGAGCGCGCGATGACCTTCGTCGAGTACGTCGGCTTCTACAGCCTCGCGCGGTCAGAAGGGCTGGTGCTGCGCTACCTCGCCGATGCCTACAAGGCCCTCGACCGGACCGTCCCCGATGCGCTGCGGACCGAAGAGCTGCTGGAGCTGACCGAGTGGCTCGGCGAGCTGGTGCGCCAGGTCGACTCGAGTCTGCTCGACGAGTGGGAGCAGCTGCGCAACCCGGCCGCCGTCACCACTGTCGTCGATGACACTCCCCCGCCGGTGACCCGCAACCTGCGGGCCTTCCGGGTGCTGGTGCGCAACCAGCTGTTCCGCCGGGTCGAGCTGGCCGCGATCCGGCGCTACGACCTGCTCCGCGAGCTGGACGAGGACTTCGACTGGAAGACGCCGATCGAGGAGTTCTTCACGGAGTACGACGCGATGGGCACCGGGCCGGACGCGCGTGGGCCTGCCCTGCTGAGCATCGAGCAGAAGCCGGACGTCTGGCTGGTTCGTCAGACCTTCGAGGACCCGGCGGGCGATCACGACTGGGGCATCAGCGCCGAGGTCGACCTCGCTGCCTCGGACGAAGCCGGTACTGCCGTCGTACGGATCACCTCGGTGGACCAGCACTGAGTGAGGCTGGATCGTTGAAGCCGAGCATCAGTCCGACGAGCCTGGTCGGACCAGCCCGGACTCGTAGGCCAGCACAGCTGCCTGCACCCTGCTGCGTAGGTCGAGCTTGCCCAGGATGCGGTTGACATGCGTCTTGACCGTCGCCTCGCTGACCACCAGGACCCGGGCGATAGTCGACCTGCCGACGTCCGGCCGGGAGATCCTGGTGATCGTCGGGCTGGCAACCCTGGCCTTCGGCGTGACCGAGCTGCGCCTGGTGCGACGGATCAGGTAGCGCAGGTGATGCAGCGCCGGGCCGAGGGGCGGGCGGCCAACCGCTCTGCCCCTATCGGTCCGGCGCACTGCTCGCACACGCCGTACGCGCCCTGACTCACCTGCTCCCGGGCCCGGTCGAGGTCCTCGACCCGGGCGCGGGCCTGCGCGATCAGGGCGGACAGCTGCGCCCGCTCGAACCCGATGGTCGCCCCCTCGGGGTCGTGCTCGTCGTCCGCGTTGGACGCCTCGGAAGCGTCCACCAGGGCGTCGAAGTCGCGCCGGAGCGCGGCCAGTTGCGCGGCTGCCGCCGCACGGTCGCTCGCCAGCCGGTCGCTCAGGTCCACGCGGCTCCCCTCCTCGCCCCGCCGGGACGCACGACTTCCACCTCCGTAACTGCTGGGGAACACCATGCCCCGCGAGGCGGGTGTGACCCCCACTGGAAGTCGCGCGTCCCAGACCGCGGCGTTCACCGCGTGCAGGGCGGTCAGGCGGCGAGAGGTGCCTGGGCGAGTGCGGCAACCAGGGCGTCGAGCTCCACCTGCAGGTCAGCGTCGGCTCGCCCGTCACTCACTCGGGCGTGCACCTCGGCCACCGTCAGCGTGCTGTCGGACAGGTCAGCGCCGGCATTGCCGAGGACGGTCCGCAGCGCGACCAGGGCCCGGACGCCACCCACGCCGCCGGGGGACGCGGCAACCGCGACGACGGGCTTGCCCTGCAGCACCGCCGGCTGACCGTCGAAGCCGCGAGACAGCCAGTCGATGGCGTTGCCCAGGAGCCCCGGGATAGTGCCGTTGTACTCAGGCGTCACGATCACCACGGTCTGCGCCGCAGCCACCTGTGCGCGCAGGGCTTGCACTGCCGGGGGCGGCGTCGCCTCGAGGTCCTGGTCGAAGAAGGGCAGCTCGGTCAGTCGCGGGGCGAGCTGGCCGGCGGCGGAGTCGGCGATGGCCGCGCCGAGGTGGCGGGTGTACGACTCGCTGCGGGCCGAACCGGTGAGGACGAGGATGGACATGACGCTCCTTGTAGACGTGAGAGATGCAGTACGTCGTACAAGAAGTTGCGCACTCAACTAATTCCCTGAGCGAGGCGGACGCTCTTCGGTCGGGTCCTCGCCCCGGTCCAGGGCATCCCAGACGGCCGCTTGCCCGGTTGGCTGCGCCACGCTGGGTTGCGCCGGCGGCTCGAACCTGGCGCCCAGGGCGCTCCACTGCCGCCCCCGCAGCAGGACGATGGCTCCGGCCGCGACCAGCAGACCGGCACCCAGCAGTGCCCCGTACGGCCAACCACCGAGATCGAGGGACCCAGCGGCGGCACGACCCGGCGGCGTGGCCCGCGCGACCGCCTCCATCGGGTCGGCGAGCGCACGGATCACCAGCACCGCGACACCTGCCCCTGCAGCGGCCAGCAAGGAGCCGACCACCAGGCGGCCCCAGGTCCGGGTGGCGGGCAGCGCAAGCACGCCGGCCAGCCCGAGCAAGCCAAGCGCCCGAGCCCCAGGGACCACCAGCGCCCCGGTCAGCTCCAACGTCCTACCCGGCAGCGGTGGTGCTGCGCCGATCTCATACGCGACCCACGTGCGTGCCAGGGCCAGCAGGACGAGGGCGGCGCCGCCCAAGCAGAGCGCTACCGCCACGACGAGACCGCGCCTCACCCGACCCCGCGCAGGGTCCCCGCGGCAGCCACCGCTCGCAGAACCGCCGCCGCCTTGTTCTCGCACTCGGCCTGCTCACTGGCCGCATCGCTGTCGGCGACCAGCCCGCCGCCGGCCTGCACGTAGGCGGTCCCGTTGTGCAGCACCGCGGTCCGGATCGCGATGGCCATGTCCATGTCGCCGGCCGCGTCGAGGTAACCCACACAGCCGCCGTACAACGCCCGACGTGACGGCTCGAGCGACTCGATGATCTCCATCGCCCGCGGCTTGGGCGCACCGCTCAACGTGCCGGCGGGGAACGTCGCCGTCAGCACGTCGAACGCCGAACGGCCCGGCGTCACCTCACCGACCACGGTCGACACGATGTGCATCACGTGGCTGTACCGCTCGATCTGCATGAAGTCGACGACGTCGACCGTGCCCGGGACGCAGACCCGACCGAGATCGTTGCGGCCCAGATCGACGAGCATCACGTGCTCGCTGCGTTCCTTGGGGTCGGCGAGCAGCTCGGCCGCCAACGCCGCGTCCTGCTCTGGCGTGGCGCCGCGCGGCTTGGTGCCGGCGATGGGATGCAGCACGGCGCGGCCGCCGGACACGGTCACCAGGGCTTCCGGCGAGGAGCCGACGACGTCGTACGGCGACTCACTACCGGCGAAGCGCAGCAGGTACATGTACGGCGAGGGGTTGCTGGCGCGAAGCACCCGGTAGACGTCGAGCGCGTCCACCTCGGTGCGCACCTCGAAGCGCTGGCTGAGCACAACCTGGAACGCGTCACCGGCCCGGATGTGCTCCTTGACGGTCTCGACGCCGGCCGCGTAGTCCGCGGGCTGGGTACGGCGGATCACGTCCGGCCGAGCATCCAGGTCGACCGTTGCAACGCTCGGGGCCGAGGGCGCGGCGAGAGCCACCGCCATGGCGTCCAGCCGCGCGACCGCGTCGTCGTAGGTCCCGCCGCGGACGACGTTGGCGATGAGCAGGATCGTGCCGTCCTGGTGGTCGAGCACCGCCAGGTCGGTGGCCAGCATCATGCCGATCTCCGGCATGCCGAGCTCATCCGGCGCCGTGCTGGGCAGCCGCTCGAGCCGGCGTACGACGTCGTAGGCGAGGTAGCCGACCAGACCGCCGGTGAACGGCGGGAGGTCGTCATGGCCGGGTGACCGGAGCAGCGCATCGGCCTCTCGCAGGGCCTCCAGCGGGTCGTTCGACGTGGTCGGCAGCCCCTCGCCCAACCAGAGCGCCGCGCCGTCCCGCTCGGTCAGCACAGCCGCGCAGTGCACACCGACGAAGGAGTAGCGCGACCACGACCGGCCTTGCTCGGCTGACTCCAGCAGGAACGTGCCGGGCCTGTTGCCGGCCAACTTGCGGTAGACGCCTACGGGTGTCTCACCGTCAGCCAGGAGGCGCCGCGTCACCGGTACCAGCGGCGCGTCCAGCCCCGCGAAGTGCTCCGATGTCGGGCGGGTCGTCCCGAGCCTCACGGCGCCCCGATGGACGCAGGCAGGACGTCGGCGTCGAAGCAGGTGCGATCGCCGGTGTGACATGCGCCGCTGCCGACCTGGTCGACGCGGACGAGCAGGGTGTCGCCGTCGCAGTCCAGGGCAACGGACTTGACCCACTGCTGCGAGCCGGACGTGTCGCCCTTGACCCAGTACTCCTGCCGGCTGCGCGACCAGTAGGTGCACCGTCCGGTGGTCAGGGTCCGGTGCAGCGCCTCGTCATCCATCCAGCCGACCATGAGCACTTCGCCGGTGTCGTGCTGCTGGGCGACCGCGACGACGAGCCCGTCCCGGTCACGCTTGAGCCTGGCGGCGATGGCAGGTGCGAGATCTGACGGGCGGACGGGATCCATCCCCCCATGATCCCAGAGCGTCAGGCGGGCGGTTGCCCGCCCTTGCGCCGCAGCTTCGACGCGGCCTGCTCGATCTTCGCGCGGTTCTTGGGGTCGTCCGCTGCATCCTTGGCCTTGTCGATGAGCTTGCGCCCCTGCGGGGAGCTGGCGAACCTGGCCACCTTGCCGAACAGCCCTGCCATGTCGTCGTACTCCCCATTGTCGGTGCTGCCTGAGACGCTCCAACGCATGTCTACCTGGGAGCAGTTCCACGCCGAGGCGCCCGACCTGGCCGCGGCCGTTCACCTGCTCTGCGACATCCAGGACGCGTGCAACAGGCTGTAGACACCACCGGCATCAACCAGCTGGGCGTGCGGTCCGCGTTCGACGACCACGCCCTTGTCAACGACCAGCACCTCGTCCGCGGCCTCGGCGGTGGACAGCCGGTGCGCGATCGCCAGCGTCGTACGGCCGCGCGTCAGCGAGTCCAGCGCACGGTTGAGTCGCACCTCGGTGGCCGGGTCGACCGCGGACGTCGCCTCGTCGAGGACGAGCAGGTCCGGGTCGGCGATGTAGGCACGCGCCACGGCGACCAGCTGCCGCTCGCCCACGGACAGGTGCTCGCCGCGCTCTCCGACGGCGGACGACAGCCCAGCGGGCAGCTGTTCGACCCAGTCCGCGAGTCCGAGCTCGGTGAACGCCAAGTCGATCTCGGCGTCGGTGGCGTCGGGGCGGCCGTAGCGGACGTTGTCGGCCACCGAGCTGTCGAACAGGAACCCGTCCTGGGGCACCATCACCACCCGCGTGCGCAGCGAGGAGAAGCGCACGTCGTCAAGGGGTACGCCGGACAGCAGCACCTGGCCGCGGCTCGGATCCATCAGTCGGGTGAGCAGCTTGGCAAAGGTCGTCTTGCCGCTGCCCGTCTCCCCGACCACCGCGACCCGCGTGCGCGGTGCGATCTCCAGGTCGACGTCGTGCAGGACGTCCGGCCCGCCGGGGTAAGCGAAGCCCACGTGGGCGAAGCGGACGCCGACCGGACCGGGCGGCAGGACCTGGCCGTCGTCGCCCGGGTCGGCCACGTCGGTGGGGGTGTCCAAGACACCCAGCACCCGGCGCATTCCGGCGATCGCGTTCTGCGCTTCGTTCAGCACCTCGGTAGCGATCTGCACCGGTTGCACGAACAGCGTGACCAGGAACAAGAATCCGACGAGCCGGCCGGTGGTGAGCTGTCCGTCGACACCGAGCAGAACGCCCACGACGATGACCGCGCCGTTGGCCACGGCGGCGGTGAGCTCACCGGCGGAGAAGGTGATCGCGGCGATCTTCTGGGCCCGCTTCTGCGCGTCCATCGTCTGCTCGACTGCTTCGTCGATCCGCTCAGCGGTGCGCCCCTGCACGCCGTACGCCCGGATCACCGATGCGCCGACGACGGACTCCGCGACGGCACCGAGCATCCGACCGATCCGTTCACGCACCGCGCCGTACGCCGTCTCCAGCTTCCGTTGGAAAAGGCGGACCGCGAAGATCAGCGGAAGGAAGCAGACGTAGACGAGCAGGGTCAGCTGCCAGGACCACGCGAGCATGATGGTCGTCGTCAGCAGCACCTGCGCGATGGACACGACGACGAGCAGCCCACCGAACTGCATGAAGGTGCTGATCGTGTCGACATCGCTGGTGACCCGGCTGACCAGTGACCCGCGACGCTCCGCTGCCTGGTGCAGCACCGACAGGTCGTGCACCCGCCGGAACGCGCGCACTCGCAGCGCGGCCAAGCCGTTCTCGGTGGTGCGGTAGAGCCGGACGTTCATGAAGTAGTTGGCGACTGCCGTGACCAGGACAGCCAAGGCAGCGAGTCCGCAGGCCATGCGGACCAGCCCCAAGTCGGGCCCACCTGGCGCATTGAGACCCTTGTCGATGGTCTGCTGCACGGCGACGGGTACGACGACGCGACCGCCCGTCGACAGCAGTGCGAGCAGCAAGGTGACGACGAGGCCTTCACGAAACTCCGGCGTGAGGCGGAGGCCGTGGGCCAACGTCGCAAAGGCGCCGCGCTCGACAGTGCGGCCATCCATCGATTCGATCGTCGCGGCGCTCATGCCGTGACCTCGATCTCGTCGCCGGCGTGCTCAGCCTGCCGTTCGACCTCGGCCCGCTCGTATGCCGTGACCAGGTCGCGGTAGCCCGTCGACGTGTCCAGCAGCTCGGTGTGTGTGCCGCGTGCGGTGACGCGTCCCTCGTCCAGGAACACGACCTCATCGGCCAACGCGATGGTTGCGCGCCGGTAAGCGACCACGACAACGGTGCTGGCGGCACCGCTGTCCCGCAGGCCGGCCAGAATGCGCTGCTCGACACTCGGGTCGACGCTGCTGGTGGCGTCGTCGAGCACGAGAAGGCGCGGTCGGCGTACGACGGCACGGGCGAGAGCGAGCCGCTGCCGCTGACCGCCGGACAGCGTCGTGCCGCGTTCTCCGACCACCGTGTCGAGGCCGCTGCCCAGCGCGGCGACGAAGCCGTCGGCCTGGGCGATCCGCAGGGCGGCCCAGACGTCCTCATCGGGCATCGGGGTGCCCAGGGTGATGTTGCCGCGGACCGTGTCGTCGAACAGGAACGTCTGCTGCGGCACGAGCGCGGCCACCTGTGCCAGCGCGCCCGGCGCCAGCTCGCGGACGTCGAGGTCGTCGTACTGCACCGTGCCCGTCTGCGGGTCGACCAGCCGGACCAGCAGGCTCGCCAACGTCGACTTGCCCGCACCGGTCGGACCGACGAGCGCGATCGTGCGACCGGGCTGGACGTCGAACGCGACCTCGGACAGGGCCTCGCTGTCGCCGTAAAGGAAGGACACTGCCTCGACGTCGAGTCGCGTCGGTCCGGTGTCGATGGGCAGGCTCTGGTCGCCGTACGTCTGCGCGCCGGTTGCGGTGAGCACCCGCTGCACGCGGTCCCAGCCGACAACGCTGCGTGGCAGCTCGTTGAGCACCCAGCCGAGTGCCCGGACCGGGAAGGCGAGCAGGGTGAACAGGTACGCCACGCGGACCAGCTGGCCGCTGTCGATGTTGCCGCTGCCCACGCGGCTGGTGCCGACGATGAGGACGACAAGCACACCGAGGACAGGCAGCGCCTCCATCAGCGGGTCGAAGAGCCCGCGCACCCGACCGATGGCGGTCATGGTGTCGCGCAGCTCGTGCGACTTCGCACGGAAGCGGTCGGTCTCGTCGCCCTCGCGACCGAGCGTCTTGACGACCAGCGCGCCGTCGAACGACTCGTGCGCGATCGCGCTGACCTCGCCGCGCAGCTGCTGCGCATGGGTCATGAGCGGCGACATGCGGCGGGAGTACAGAACCGTGAGCACCGCGATGGCGGGGAAGACCACCGAACCGACGGCGGCCAGGACGGGATCGGTGACGAAGAGCAGCCCGAGGGTGACCACCAGCATGAACAGGACGCCAACGGCGAAGGGAAACGGCGCAATCGGGTACCAGGTCGCCTCGACGTCGCTGTTGGCGTTGGACAACAGCTCGCCGGTGGGGTGCTCCTGGTGCCATTCCAACGGCAGCTCGAGGTAGCGGCGAGTGACACGACGGCGGTAGGACGCTTGCAGGCGGTACTGCATGATCCCGGCGCCGAGGCGACGGGCGATGATGCCGACCACCTTGAGCATGGCGATGGCGACGACGGCCAGGAACGCGATGGACAGCGCGGCTGCCTTCGCCTCCCCGTCGCGGATGCTCGGGACGATCACCTGCTCGGTGATGGCGCCGAAGACGTACGCCTGCCCGATCGTCGTCAGCCCGAACAGCGCGGAGCCGACGGCCGAGACGGCGAAGATCCGCGGCTGCTCGCGGACGGCGACGCCGAGGATGCCGATGCCACGGCGGATCACTCCGGCGGCCACGGGGGCAGGCGTGGTCACGGTCCTCCTCGGTCTGGTCTCTTAGGGACGACACGCAGCCGACGCGGGCCATTCCCGCGCTACCGGACCAGGTGCCCGGACTCGCGCAGCGCCTGCTTGACCTGGCCGATCGTGAGCTGACCGAAGTGGAAGACGCTCGCGGCGAGCACCGCGTCCGCGCCCGCCTCGACGGCCGGCGCGAAGTCCTCCAGCCTACCCGCGCCACCGCTCGCGATGACCGGCACGCGGACCGCCTGACGGACCGCCTGGAGCAGCTCCACGTCGTACCCCCGCCGGGTGCCGTCCGCGTCCATCGAGTTGAGCAAGATCTCCCCGACGCCGAGCTCCTCGCCCCTCTGTGCCCACGCGACCGCGTCGATCCCGGTGCCCTTCCGGCCGCCGTGTGTCGTGACCTCGAAGCCGCTCTCCGTCGCCTGCGCTCGCCGGGCGTCGACGCTCAGCACGATGCACTGGCTGCCGAACCGCTTCGCGCATTCGCTGAGCAGCTCGGGCCTGGCCACCGCCGCGGTGTTGATGCCCACCTTGTCGGCGCCTGCCCGGAGCAACAGGTCGACGTCGTCGGGTTGGCGCACTCCCCCGCCGACGGTCAGCGGGATGAACACCTGCTCCGCGGTACGACGCACGACGTCGTACGTCGTCTCCCGGCTGCCGCTGCTGGCGGTGATGTCGAGGAAGACCAGCTCGTCGGCACCCTCGGCGTCGTACAAGCGCGCCATCTCCACCGGGTCGCCGGCATCGACGAGGTCGACGAAGTTGATGCCCTTGACGACCCGGCCGGCATCGACGTCGAGACAGGGGATCACGCGTACGGCGACGGTCACCGCCTCGACGCTAGCGCGATCACCGACTCATGATCGCCTCCGCAGTTGTGAACCGTCGTTGTCCCAAAACCGGCTTCGCGCTCTGCTCCGGCGGACATTTAGGGCTTGTCCTGCGCTTTGATCGGGAGCATGCTGCCCTGCGGTGCGACCGGTGGGCGGCGCGCCAGGACGGGGGGATTTCATGTCCATATCCACGACCGATGCCAACACCGTGGTCATACCCACTCAGTCGGAGGGACCGGACGTCGAGGCTGTGCAGGCCTTCGCCGAGCAGCTCTTGGGGATCCTCAACTCCGGCATGCTCACCCTGATGATCAGCATCGGTCATCGCACTGGGCTGTTCGACACGATGGCTGGTCTACCAGCGACCGACAGCGCCGGCGTCGCCGCCGTCGCCGGGCTGGACGAAAGGTACGTCCGGGAGTGGCTGGGGGCCATGACGACCGGGCGGATCGTCGAGCACGACGCGACGGCCGGCACCTTCCGACTGCCACCGGCGCACGCGGCGATGCTGACCCGCGCAGCCGGACCGGACAACCTGGCGACGATCGCGCAGTACGTCCCGCTGCTCGCCAAGGTCGAGCCGCAGATTGTGGAGTGCTTCCGGCACGGTGGCGGCGTCCCGTACAGCGAGTTCCCGGAGTTCCAGCGGCTCATGGCCGAGGAGAGCGCGCAGGTCTTCGACGCGACGCTGATCGACGTGACCGTGCCCCTCGTGCCCGGGCTGGCCGAGCGGCTTACCGCCGGCATCGACGTCGCTGACGTGGGCTGCGGCTCTGGCCATGCGATCAACCTGCTGGCCGACGCCTTCCCCGCGAGCAGGTTCGTCGGGTTCGACTTCTCGGCAGAGGGCGTCGCGGCTGGTACCGCCGAAGCGGCTGCGAAGGGGCTGCGCAACGCCCGCTTCGAGGTGCGGGACGCGGCCTCGCTGTCCGGACCGCCGTCGTTCGACCTGGTGACGACGTTCGACTCCGTCCACGACCAGGCGGACCCGGCCCGGGTCCTGCAGGGGATCCACGACATCCTGCGGTCGGGGGGCAGCTATTTGTGCGTGGACATCCAGGCAGCCAGCGAACTCGCGGACAACCTCGACCACCCGCTGGCACCGCTGCTCTACACGGTGTCGTGCATGCACTGCATGACGGTGTCGCTCGCGAACGACGGGGCCGGTCTCGGCACAGTGTGGGGTGAGCAGCTGGCGCTCGAAATGCTGCGCGTCGCGGGCTTCTCGGACGTCGAGGTACACACCGTTGAGGGCGACATCATCAACAACTACTACGTCGCCAGGCGCCCCTGAGGGAGCGAGCCTCAGCAGCCCCGACGACGCACTGGTGGTGACGCCCGATAGTTCTTCGGGGGTTCAGAGGCGCTGGGTGCTGTCTGCTGGCCCTGCAGCCGGCTGTTGAGAAGGGGGTGGGGTTTCAGTCGCGGGGAGTCCTTCGCTGCCGGGGAGCCATTGCCACTGGGTGCGGTCGATTTCGCTGGCGGGTAGCCAGGGTGGGATCTGGTCGCTGTTGGTGAGCTGTAGTTGGTCGAGAAGGTGCAGGTCGTCGGGGTCGGGCAGCGTGGCGGGGATGCCGTCCGGGTCGGTGTCGATGCCCGGTGGTGGGCTGGTGTGTCGGGGCATCAGGACGGTCTGTCCGGCGGGGCTGATCCACAGCGTCCCGGCCGGGGTGGGTAGCGGCGTCCAGCCGTTGTGCTTGTGGGCGTGGGTGCGCTGTCCGCGCAGGCTGAGGTTCCAGGCGGCGGTCGGTCCGGCCGGCCAGGGGTCGTTGTGGTCGAGCTCGGCCCGGCGCGGGCTGA
>Ga0136633_1003189_pt1 | contig 10885 bp, 5 predicted proteins | sample AntDrymeUQ832206_2_FD_105494 | JGI IMG/M metagenome (GOLD analysis project Ga0136633, IMG submission 105494) | Polar desert sand microbial communities from Dry Valleys, Antarctica - metaG UQ83 (22.06) | ecosystem: Environmental > Terrestrial > Soil > Desert | place: Antarctica: Dry Valley...
ACAGGAAATTCTTGCCGTGGATGGCCATGCGCACCGGGAAGGACCGTCGCTTCGGGTAGCCTGGGGCGTGCGTGTCGAACACGATCACCTTGGCGACGTGATGGCCGTTGGCCTCCATAAGCCGTGCCAATTCGAACGCCACCAGTCCGCCGACGGAATAGCCGGACAGCACATACGGCCCGTCAGGGCGGTGCTGCAAGATTTCCGGCAGGTAGCGGGCGGCGATGTCCTCGACGCGGTCGAGCGGCGGCTCCGTGCCGTCCACGCCGATGGCCTTCATGCCGTAGGCCGGGAACTCGGAGCCGAGCAGCCGGGAGAAGCGCTGGAAGGCGAACACGTGCCCGCCGGCCCCGGCGATCATGAACAGCGGCGGGTAGATGCCGACCTCGTTCAGCGGGACGACGCAGCCTTGGCCGAGTTCCAGCTTCTGCTGGATCATGACGGCCATCTCGCGGACGGTCGGCGCCGCGAGGAGGGCGGCCAGTTTCAACTCGAAGCCGAGGTACTGCTGAATGCGGGCGACCAGTTCGGCCGCCTTCAGCGAGTGGCCGCCGAGGTCGAAGAAGTTGTCGTCCCGGCCGACGGCGCCGACGCCCAGCACTTCGGAGAACGCTTCGGCGATCGTCGCCTCCAAGTCGTTCTTCGGCGGCTCCTTCGCCTTCGTGACGGCCCGCGCGGCCGGCGACTGGTCCGGCGGCTTGAGGGCGTTCCTGTCCACTTTGCCGTTCTGCGTCACCGGCAGGGCGTCGAGGAAGACGAACGCACTCGGCACCATGTAGTCCGGCATCCGGCTCCGCAGGTGCGCCGCCAAGTCGTGAATCTCGACGCGGCTACGGGCGACGACGAAGGCCGTCAGGGCGACCACGCCGCCGGCGTCGCGGAACGGCTTCACCACGGCGTCCCGGACGGCCGGGTGCTGGCTCAAACCCGCTTCGATCTCGCCGAGTTCGACGCGGTAGCCGCGGACCTTTACCTGGTGGTCGATGCGGCCGAGGAATTCGATGGTGCCGTCGGGCCAATACTTCGCCAAGTCGCCGGTCTTGTACAGACGCTCGTTCGGCCGGAACGGGTCGGCGATGAAGCGCTGGGCCGTCAGTTCCGGGCGGTTCAGGTAGCCGTCCGCGAGGCAGACGCCGCCGATGTGCAGTTCGCCGGGCGTGCCCACGTCCGCGGGCTGGAGGCGCTCGTCCAGAATGTGGTACACGGCGTTGCGGATCGGCTTGCCGTAGGGGATGCTGGCCCACGACGGGTCCACGGCTTCCACCGGGAACCAGTTGGACCAGATCGCCGCTTCCGTCGCCCCGCCGAGGCTGACGACTTTGGCGTTGGTGAACACAGTCCGCACCTGGTCCGGCAGCGTGACGGGAATCCAGTCGCCGCTCAGCATCACCAACCGCAGCGACGCCGCAGATTCGGCCGCGTGGAAGAACGGCACGAGTTGTTGCAGGGCGGCCGGGGCCGAGTCCCACATGGTGACGGTGCCGCCGTGCAACAGGTCGGCGAGGCGTCGCGGGTCGCGCAGTTCCTGTTCGGTGGTCACGTACAGCGAGCCGCCGGCGCCGAGGACGCCGAAGATGTCGTACACCGAGAGGTCGAAGCTCAGCGACGTGACGAACAACAGGCGGTCGGCCGGGCCGACGGTGAGGGTCTGGTTCACCCAGTCGATGGTGTTGACCGCCGCCCGGTGCCGGACGACGACCCCCTTCGGCCGGCCGGTGGACCCGGACGTGTAGATCACGTAGGCGACGTGGTCCGGCGTGGCGAGGCCGTCCGGCCCGCCGTCGGCCGCCGGCATCGGCTTGTCCACGACCAGGAATTGCCGGTCTTTGGCGGGGACTTTGTCGGCGAGGGCCGACTGCGTGACGATGACTTTGGCGCCGCAGTCGTCCGCCATGAAGTGCAGGCGGTCGGCCGGGTACGCCGGGTCGAGGGGGACGTAGGCCGCCCCGACGCGCGTGACGGCCAAGACGGCGGCGACCATGTCCGGCGAGCGGGTCAGACACACGCCGACGAGGTCGCCCGGCTTCACGTTGAGTGTCAGCAGGCGGGCGGCGATCTGGTTCGACCGCTGATTGAGTTGGCGGTAGGTGACCGATTCGCGGCTGGTGACGAGGGCGACGGCGTCGGGCCGCCCGGCCGCCTGCCGCCGGAAGGCGTCGGGCAGCGTGTCCTCGGCCGGGTACGGGCCGGCCGTGTCGTTCCAGTCCCGCAGGATGCGGCGGCGCTCGTCGGGCGACATCAACGGAATTTCCCCGATCCGTAGGGAGGGATTTACGGTGGCCTGCTCCAGCACCGTCATGAACCGTGAGACCAGTCTATGAATGTCGGCCGCGGCGAAGAGCGCCGAGTCGTATTCCACCCAGCCCCACACGCTCTCGAACGGGCCGTCTTCCAGCACCAGGCGAATGTCGAACATGCTGGTGCCGTTGTGGACCGGCACGTTCGTGAGTTTCGCGCGGGAGAACCGCTCCGGCAGGATGCGGACGTTCTGGTAGTAGAAGGCCGTCTGGAAGAACGGCTGCCGCGACGCGTCGCGGACCGGGTGCAGTTCTTCGGCGAGCAAATCGATCGGGGCGTCCTGATGCACGAAGGCGTCGAACCGCGTTTGCCGGACGCGCTCGAGCGCGTCGCGGAACGTCGGGTTCCCCGCGAGTGAGGTCCGCAGCACCAGCATGTTGACGAACATGCCGACCAGCGGCTCCGTCTCCGGGCGGGTGCGGCCGGCGACGGGCGACCCCACGGCGATGTCCGTCTGGCCCGTGAGCCGGGCCAAGACGACTTGCCATGCGGCGAGGCCGATCATGAACCGCGTGACCGACTCCTGCCGGCCGAGCTTGTCGATGGCGTTGAGCAGCTTCCGCGGCACGATGAACTGGTGGTAGCCGCCGTCGCAAGCCCGCGTCGCCGGCCGCGGCTTGGCGAACGGCAGGTCCAGCGTCGGGATCGGCGCCGCGAGTTGCGTCTTCCAATACTCCACATGGTCGCGGGCGGCCGGCGTGGCGAGGTGGCCGGCTTCCCAGCGGGCGAAATCGCCGTACTGGATCGGCAGCGCCGTCAAATCCGCGGGCTTGTTGGCGCGGGCGGCCTCGTACAAAGCTTCCAACTCTTTGAAAATCACCCCGAACGACCAGCCGTCCGTGATGGTGTGGTGGAACGTCATCCCCCACAGGTATTCCTCGGGGCCGGTTCGGTACAGCCGCACGCGGTAGAGCCGGCGGCCGGCCAGGTCGAACGGCGTGCGGGCGTCGGCCTCGGCCTCGGCCAGCGCGGCGGCCTGACGCTCCGCGCCCGGCTTCGAGCGCAGGTCCGTGATCGGGAGTTCAAACCGCTCCGGCGCGCCGACGATCTGCCACAACTTGCCGTCGGCCTGTTCCAGCCGCGTGCGCAGAACGTCGTGCCGGGCTTCCAGTTGTTCGTAAGCGGCGCGCAAGGCTTCGGGGTCGAGCGGCCCTTGGCAGCGGAGCAAAAAGGGGACGTTGTAAACGGCCGGCCGGTCCATGGTCTGGTCCATGAACCACAGGCGCCGTTGGCCGCGGCTGGCCGGGTGGCGGGCGAGAGTGACGTCGGCCGGGATGGCGGCGGTCTCGCCGTCCGGCCCGCCGCCGATGGCGGCCCGCAACAGGTCGCTGAAGCCGTGGGCGGTGCGGGCGGTGAACAGTTCGGCTTCCGTGACCTTCACGCCGAACTGTTGGCTGACCCGCGTGAGGATCATGACCGCCGACAGAGAGTCCCCGCCGAGTTCAAAAAAGTCTTCGTCCTGGCCGACGGCGTCGAGTTGCAGAACCTCGGCCCAAATGCCCGCGACGGTGGCGGCCAAGGCGGGGCGGGCGGCGGCGGCCGGGGAGGCGTCCACGGGGGAACCAGGGTCGGTAAGTAAGGCGGTCCCGCCGCGGTCGTCGCAGGGGTCGCCGTCCATGAGGGCCATCGCAGTGTCTCGGCATGTGCGGGCGTCAGCGGCGGACGCCCCGGCGGCCGGCGGTCAGCCCGCGCGGCCTGTTCGAGTTTCCCACTTATCCCAGGTCGCGGAATCCTTGCAACCCGATTTTATGGTCAGACCCAAATCATACTCATTTCCGTAGTGCGCTTTCGGCAAGATGGGTAACAATCCAACCGCGATTTGACAGAATAAGCCTGCGCCGCCGGCGCATCCCGCGAAAACCGCCCAAGCCGCCCGGACAGGGTCAGTCAATCACGGAAGATCGCATGGCCCGCCTTGCCATCCTTGTCCCGGCCTCGTTCCGGTTTGTCCCGACTGTCCTCAGCCACGGGTGGTACCAACTGCCGCCGTTCCGGTACGACGCCGGAACGAGCGTCCTCAGTCGGCCGCACCAGTTCCGCGACGGCGGCCTGGCCCGGCTTCACATTCAAGACGGGGAAGCGCCGGCCACCGTGGACGTCACCATCGACGGCGGCAAACTGACCAAGGCCCGCCGCGATGAAGTCACGGCCGTCGTCACCGCCTGCCTGGGCCTCACGCACGACTTGGCGCCGTTCTACCGCCTCGTCCGCCGCAAGCCGGCGTATCGCTGGGTGGAAAAGGCCGGGGGCGGCCGGCTGCTCGCGTCGCCGACGGTGTGGGAAGACCTGGCCAAGACGCTGCTGACTACAAACACCACGTGGACCTCAACCAAGCACACTGTCAAGCGACTCGTCACCCTCGGCGTGCCGTTCGACGGCGACCACGCCTTCCCGACGCCGGAGCGCATCGCCGCCATGACCGTCCTCGACTTCCACACGCACGTCCGGGCCGGCTACCGCAGCGACTACTTGCACCGCTTGGCGACCAAGATCGTGTCAGGAGAACACGCCGTCGAGTCGTGGCGATCAGCCGTCCTGCCGGGGGACGAGTTGTTCCGCCAACTTAAGGCAATCCGCGGGTTTGGCGACTACGCCGCCGGCAGCATGTGCCGTCTGCTCGGCCGCTTCGACCGCCTCGGGCTGGACTCCGTCTGCCGGGCCGCCTTCCGCCGATTGAACGACGACACGCCGGCGACCGACCGCGAGATCGCCGCGTACTACGAACCTTTTGGCGAATGGGCCGGTCTGGCCCTGTGGATGGACGTCATCAAGGACCACACGGTGAAGACGGACTTGGCGCCGAAGAAAGAGAGTTGAATCGGTGTCCCGCAGCCGCGTCTGTGGATAAAACAGTCGTTGCCCGCCCCGCACATTCTTTCAAGGTGTCACCATGATGCGTTATCTCCCCGCGGCCGTCGCCGCCCTGGTTGTGTTCGCCGGCGCCCGCGCCGCCGACGTGGACGTGAAGGTGGGCGACAAGGCCCCCGTGTTCGAGAGCGTGGACGACGCCGGCAAGGCGTGGAAGTCCGCGGACCACGTCGGCAAGAAGGTCCTCGTCGTCTACTTCTACCCGGCCGACCTGACCGGCGGCTGCACCAAGCAGGCGTGCGCCTTCCGCGACGACATGGGCAAGCTGACCGACAAGAACGTCGAAGTCGTCGGCGTCAGCGGCGACAGCGTCGCCAACCACCAGGTCTTCAAGAAGCTGCACAAGCTGAACTTCCCCCTCCTGGCCGACGAGAAGGGGGACGTGGCCAAGGCCTTCGGCGTCCCGCTGCGGAAAGGTGGCGTCGCCAAGGGCAAGGACGTGGACGGCAAAGACGTGGAACTGACGCGCAACGTGACGACCGCCCGCTGGACGTTCGTGATCGGCAAGGACGGGACCATCGTCCACAAGAACATCGCCGTGAAGGCCGCCGACGACAGCAAAGAAGTGTTGGCGATCATCGAGAAGCTGCCGAAGTGACGGCGGGATGCCGGCGGCCACCTCGGGTGTAAACCGGGATTTGTCGGGGAAACCGGCCAAATTCCGGTTTCGTCGGGGTCTTCGCCAAGTCTTCTGCAAGGACGACATTCGGTTGACAGGCCCGCTCCGTCAATTCCATTTGTCCGGCCTGGTCAGCGGGAACGTCCCCTTCATCACTTCGTCCGGAAGTTGACAGTCTCTGTAGTTCGGCATCTTGGCGTTCAGTCGGTTGGCGCCGGCGGCGGTCCACAGCTCCGCCGAGTGGCGGTTCAGTGGCGAAATCACCACGACCGTCTTGTGCGGCAAGTGTTCCCGGATGGCGAGGATCGGCGGGACCAAGTCCGAGTCCCCCGAGACGACGAAAGCCGTGTCCCATTTGTCCAAGAAAGCGTCAGCCACCAGCGCCACGGCGATGTTCACGTCTGTCTGCTTCTCTTTCGGGGTGACGATGTGCGAGTGACACCGCCAGCACCGGGTGGTTTCATTCTGGCATTCTGGAATCTCCCCTCAATAACTTCCACGCCGCCGTGCGCCTGGAGGGCCTCTATGTAAGTGGTGTGACGCTTGTGTTTCTCGCGGTCGCCGGATGCTCTCGCAGTAAAGTATTTTGTAATAACGAGTGTTTGATTATTGCTCAAAAATGACTGAGCGAAGTCTTTCAGGCTTAGCCAGTAGAACTTACGCAACGAATTCTGCCTTAATCCTTGGTGGAGATTGCACCCGTCCACGTAAAAAATGACGCGGATTTTGTCTGTTTCAGGCATTTCCCTGAACCTTTTGTACTTGAAAAGCCGTCTACATGGGTGTACTTTGTGTACATACACCACCGGAGATAGCATCTCCGGCCCGGCGACCCGACCCCCTCAAAAGGGCCGGGTCGCTCCTTTTACCAATCTTAATTGTCAGACTCTTCTTACTTAAAATTTTCCAATCAATCACGAACTGGCTGACGATATAAGGGTCAGACCGCCAACGTCTGGCAATCGGCCGCTTCCTTCCAGAAAACCGCCTGAATCCCCACCTCGTGCTGTTCCTGAATCAGGACGCCGAAGTTGTGGCAGAGCAACTTGCACAGTACTTCGTTTTCCATCGCCGTGTCGTTCTTGGACCCGATGTACCCCAATGTGCGTCGCCCAGTTCCGGAACCCCCCGCCGACCACTTGCCCTCCAACCTCGGATCGGCCGATCAGTGGCCGGACGGAGGATGGCCGATGTCGAAGCGCGTTCCCAAAGCTCTTGAAATCCCGCGCGAGGCGTTCGCGTTCGGCTGTTCGACGGCCGTGTTCCCGCCCGAGGAAATCGCGGCGCTGGCCGAACACGGCCGCACCCTTGAAGCCTTGGCGGCGGGGACGGTTAAGCCGGCCGCCGCCGGGCACACGCACTTCCTGAAAGTGGACCGCGGAGAGGCGGGGCCGACGAGCCTCGCGGAGCGGGCGTGGCTTCGGCTCAAGGCCCGGCGCGAGTACGAGCGGGAAGAATCGGCGGCCGCCCCGCCGCCGGAGCCGAAAGACTACGGCATCGTCGAATTCGACGCGGATCGTTGTTGGTGGTAACGACTTCCGCACGGCCGGCTCCAATCATTGGCCGGCCGTGCGAGTTTGGCCTTCACATTTCTTGCCCATTTGGTATCCTTCTAAAGATCAATCGCACGGTGTGGTTCCGCCAATCGAATTGGCGACGAACCAATAGGGCTCTCTCTCGCTCCCTACACCGTCGATTGGCCGGCGACTCAGGCTGACTCGCGTCCATAGCCTCAATGTTTTCGCCACCCACCCCACCGCGCGGCGGCCGCCGCCTCACCGCGTCCCTGTTTGAGCAGGATTGAGTTCGGAGACGGATTGCGATCATGGATACGACGGCCATCAACATCGGGCTGAGCCGGGACGATTTCGTCCGGACGCTCACCGCCAGCCGCCTCCTGCCCGACGGGGAGTTGGACCGCCTCCTGGCCGCCCACCCGGCCGCGGACGCCGTCGGGCTGGGGCACGCCCTCGTCTCGGCCGGCACGCTGACGGACTACCAGTTGGACGCCCTGTGCCGCGGCCGCCACGCCGCCCTCCGCGTCGGCAACTACGACATCCTCGACAAGCTCGGGGCCGGCGGCATGGGGACCGTCTTCAAAGCCCGGCACCGCCGCATGAAGCGGGTCGTCGCCCTCAAGACGCTGTCCGCCGCCGCCGGCAAAGACGCGGCGTTCGTGCACCGGTTCCAGCGCGAAATCGAGACCGTCGCCCGGCTGGTCCACCCCAACGTGGTGACGGCCTACGACGCCGACGAGGCCGAGATCGGCCACTACCTGGTGACGGAGTTCGTGAGCGGCCGGGACCTGACCGAGCACGTGCGGAAACACCACCCCCTCCCCGTGCGGGAGGCGGTCGACTGCGTGGTGCAGGCGGCGCGCGGGCTGGCCTGCGCCCACGCCTTCGGGATCGTCCACCGGGACATCAAGCCGGCGAACCTGTTGCGGGACGAGGCCGGGGTCGTCAAGGTGACGGACCTCGGGCTGGCCCGGCTCAGTGCTCTCGACGACGCCGACGACGCGGCCGGCTCGACCACGGCGCTGACGACGGTCGGCGGCGTCCTCGGCACCGCGGACTACATGGCGCCGGAACAGGCCGTCGATTCGGCCGCCACCGACCGACGGGCCGACGTCTACAGCCTCGGGGCGACGCTGCACTTCCTGCTGACCGGCTCCCCGCCGTTCGTCGGCAAGAACGTCATGTCCGTCCTGTTCAAGCACCGCGAAGGGCCGGTCCCGTCCCTGCGGGCGGCCCGCCCCGACGTGCCGGCCGCCTTGGACGCCGTCTTCCGGCGGATGATGGCGAAGGCGGCGGCCGACCGCTTCCCGACCATGGAGGCCGTGATCGCCGCTTTGGACGCCGTGGCCGCGAGCGAGGGGGGCCTGCCGGGGACGGCGGCCGCGGCCGCGGCCGCCGCCGTCGTCTCGTCCGGGTCGTCCGTCGGCCACGGCCGCCCTCACGAGGGGACGATTTTCGACGGCCCCGGCCAAGGCACGGCTCTGAGTGTCCTGCTCGTCGAGCCGTCCCGCATAAAGGCGGGCAACATCCGCCGGTACTTGGAAGGGCAGGACGTCGCCGTCGCCGCCACGGTCGCGACCGGGGAAGAAGCCGTCGCGGCCGTCCGGGCGACCCGGCCCGGCGCCGTCCTCGCGACCTTCCACTTGCCGGACATGTCGGCCGTCGAACTGGCCCGGCGGGTCCGGGAGGAGTTCCCGCGGAACGCCCCCGGCTTCGTCATTCTGTCCAGCGAGGCCGTCCGGGACGGGGCCGGGGCCTTGGGCCAACTGAAACGGGTCGCCCTGCTCGGAAAGCCGTTCACCCCGGAGCAACTGGCCGCGGCGCTGACCGCCGTCACCGGCAAGTCGATCGCCGTCAAGGCGCCCGGCTCGTCTGCCGTCGGGCCGGATCCAGGCCGGCCGAAAAGTTCCCAAGTGTTCCCGAAGCCCGCGGCGGACCGCGCGGCCTTGAACGTCCTGATCGTGGACGACAGCCCCACGGCGCGGGCGAACGAGCGGGCCGTGTTGCGCGGCTTCGGGTTCGCGCGGTTCACGGAGGCGGCCGACGGGGCGCAGGCCATCGCCGCCGTCGCCCAGGACCACTTCGACCTGATCCTGACCGACTGCCACATGCCGCTGATGGACGGCGAGGCGTTGGTGAGTTACTTGAAGCAGACGTCGGCGACCGCGGGCATCCCCGTCGTGATGGTGACGACGGAAACGGACGCGACGACGCTGGACCGCGTCCGCCAAGCCGGCGTGACGGCCGTTTTGGGCAAAGCGTTCGCTGTTGCCGAGGTGAAGGCGATGATCGACAAGTTGTTCGGGGCGTGAGTTGTTGCGCCGCTTTGGGAGCCGAGCGCATCATCGCGCTCGCCGCAAAGGCAACCTCATCCCCCGGCCCCCTCTCCGAAGCGGAGAGGGGAGCAAGTGGGCTATGGCCGCCTTTTTGTGGAACAGGTTTTTAACCTGTTCAAAACTCGAACAGGTTAAAAACCTGTTCCACAGTCAATTCCGGTTCCCCCTCTCCGCTTCGGAGAGTGGGTGAGGTTGCCTTTCGCGGCGAGCGCGGTCCGATTATGGGTTTTCACGCCCCAACCATCAATTCAGCCCTCGCCACAATTCTCGCCCCGCAATAACGCCCTTCCTCCCCAAAATTCCGCTCCTTCCTAAGTTTTGCATATTATCCTCTGAAGACGGAACCGGAACCTGTTGCTGCCCAACGACTTGAAAAGGGTCGCCGCGGTTTCGGCTACGGCCTTACTCTCCCTTGGGCCGCGTGTCATTGTGATGAATGAAGTCCTGCGCGAGTTTTTGCTCGAGACGCACGAGAACCTCGCGCAGCTCGACAACGACTTGCTGACGCTGGAACGCGACCCGACCGAGCGGGAGACGCTGGCGCGCGTCTTCCGGGCCATCCACAGCGTGAAGGGCACGGCCGGGTTCATTGGCCTCGTCAAGTTGCAAGCGGTCGCCCACGCCGGCGAAAGTCTGCTCGGCCGACTCCGGTCGGGCAAGTTCCAGTTCAACCGGCCCATCGCCTCCGCGCTTCTCGGGACCATCGACGCCCACCGCCAGGTGCTGGCCAGTCTGGAAGCCACCGGCGAAGAAGGCGACGGCGACTTCTCGGCGCTGATTGCCCGCTTGGAACGCCTGCAAGAGACCGGCGGGGCCGACGAACTGGCCGACGCCCCGGCGCCCGTGTTCTCGCCGACCCCGGTTCCGATCAGCGCCCCGGTCCCGGCCCCCGGCTCTGCCGCGGCCCCGGCTCCGCCGGGCCGCCTGATCGAATCCGCGGCGACGATGCGCATGGTCGCCCCGAAACCTGAGTCGCCGGCGGTCACAGTGACCGCCCCGCCGGCCCCGCCCGCCGACCCCGACGCCCGTGCCTCGGCCGTGTCGGACAGTTCCATCCGCGTGGACGTCGGCCTGCTCGACACGCTGATGACGCTCGTCGGCGAACTCGTCCTCGCCCGCAACCAGATCATGCAGTTCAGCGCGTCGCAGGAAGACGGCGCCTTCCTCGGCACCGTGCAGCGGCTCAACCTGCTGACGACTGAGTTGCAGGCGAACGTGATGAAGACGCGCATGCAGCCCATCGGCAA
>Ga0136633_1003190_pt1 | contig 10883 bp, 11 predicted proteins | sample AntDrymeUQ832206_2_FD_105494 | JGI IMG/M metagenome (GOLD analysis project Ga0136633, IMG submission 105494) | Polar desert sand microbial communities from Dry Valleys, Antarctica - metaG UQ83 (22.06) | ecosystem: Environmental > Terrestrial > Soil > Desert | place: Antarctica: Dry Valley...
AGCACTTCGGCACGTTCTCCGAGCGGATGCAGGACTACCCGGTCACCCTCGGGCAGATCTCGCGCTTCCGCTCGGCCAAGGAGCAGAAGGCGACGATCGCGGCGTTCAACTCGGGAGCGATCGACATCCTCATCGGCACGCACCGCGTGCTCGGCCGCGACATGCGCCCGAAGGACCTCGGGCTGATGATCGTCGACGAGGAGCAGCGCTTCGGCGTCAAGCAGAAGGAGCTGCTGCGACAGCTCAAGCTGCGGGTGGACGTCATCGCGATGAGCGCCACGCCGATCCCGCGGACGCTTTCGATGTCGCTGGCCGGCCTGCGCGACATCTCGGTCATCGAGACGCCGCCCGAGGGCCGCCGGCCCGTCAAGACATACATCGGCGAGTACGACGAGGAGCTCGTCAAGCAGGCGCTCAAGCGCGAGAAGGGCCGGGGCGGCCAGGCGTTCTTCCTGCACAACCGCGTCGAGACGATCGAGGAGACCGCCGAGCGCCTGCGCGGCCTGTGCCCGGACATGACCTTCAGCGTCGCGCACGGCCAGCTCGAGGAGTCAGAGCTCGAGCAGCGGATGCTCGTGTTCCTGCGCGGCGAGGTGGACGTCCTGGTGGCCACGAGCATCATCGAGTCGGGCATCGACATCCCGCAGGCCAACACGCTGATCGTCGAGCGCGCCGACATGTTCGGCCTCTCCCAGCTCTACCAGATCCGCGGGCGCGTGGGCCGCAGCCGCGAGCGCGCGTACGCCTACCTGCTCTACCCGAGCGCCGCGGCGCTCACCGAGGACGCCCAGAAGCGCCTGAGCGCCCTGAGCGACTACACCGAGCTCGGCGCGGGCTTCAAGATCGCCATGCGCGACCTCGAGCTGCGCGGCGCGGGCAACCTGCTCGGCGACGAGCAGTCGGGCCACGTGGCGGCGCTCGGCTTCGAGCTCTACATGCAGATGCTCGACGAGGCCGTGACCGCGGCCGGTCCGTCCGACGGCAGCGACGAGGCCGAGCCTGTCCGCCTCGACGTATCCGTCGACGCCTACATCCCGGCCGACTACGTCCCCTACGAGCAGGCGAAGATCGACGTCCACCGCCGCATCGCCTCCGCGCGCGAGGTCGCCGACGTGGCCTCCCTGCGCGACGAGCTCGAGGATCGCTTCGGGGCGGTGCCCGAGCCGTTGAGCAACCTTCTCACGCTGCAGCAGACGCGCATCAAGCTCGGCCAGGCCGGGGCCCGGGCGGTCACCTTCCGCCAGGGTCGCCTCACGGTGACGCCGGTCGACCTGGAGCCCGGCGACGCCGCCCGGCTGAAGGCGCAGATCCCCGAGTCGACCTACGAGCCGGGGCGCTCCCAGTGGAGCGTCAAGGTGCCTGACGCGCCGCAGGCCCGCTTCCCTGCGGTCGTGCGGGCTGCCGACGTGCTCCTAGAGCTTACGCGCCCTTGAAGCTGAGTTGTCTACCCTGCGCCATGTGCTGCTGAACATTCGTCGATCATCCACCGTGCTGGGCGCCGCCGCCGCCGCCATCGCCTTGTCCGCCTGCGGGGAGGCGATCCCGGGCAACGCCGTGGTGCGCGTGGGGGACACCGCCATCAAGAAGGACGCCTACGACCACTGGCTCTCCGTCGCGGCCATCTCGCAGGCTTCCCAGACCAATCCGCAGGCCGCCCAGACCGGGGCCACGCCGAAGGTCTCCATCCCGCAGCCGCCTGACTTCAAGGCCTGCGTCGCGGCCAAGGCCAAGGCCGCGCCCAAGCCGGCCAAGGGCCAGCCCAAGCCGACCGAGTCGGAGTTCACGACCCAGTGCAAGCAGGAGTACGAGGGGTTGCGCGATCAGGTGCTGCAGTTCCTGATCTCCTCGCAGTGGATCCAGGGCGAGGCCTCTGAGCGCAAGGTCAAGGTCACCGACGCCGAGGTCAAGAAGCAGTTCGACATGACAAAGAAGCAGTCCTTCCCCAAGGACAGCGACTACCAGAACTTCCTGAAGTCCTCGGGGATGACCGAAGCCGACCTCCTCTTCCGCGTCAAGCTCGACACGCTCTCCAACAAGCTGCGCGAGGCGATCGTCAAGGGCAAGGACAAGGTCTCAGACGCTCAGATCAAGGCCTACTACGAGAAGAACAAGGCGCGATTCTCCCAGCCCGAGCGCCGCGACCTGCGCATCGTGCTGACCAAGACCGAGGCCAAGGCCGACCAGGCCAAGAAGCAGCTGGCCGACGGTGCGTCGTTCAAGACCGTCGCCCAGAAGTTCTCGATCGACCAGGCCTCCAAGGGCCAGGGCGGGGTGCTGCTCGCGGTGGCCAAGGGCCAGCAGGAGAAGGACCTCGACGAGGCGGTCTTCTCGGCGAAGAAGGGTGAGCTCTCCGGACCGGTCAAGACGCAGTTCGGCTTCTACGTCTTCCGCGTCCAGAAGATCACGGAGCCCTCCGAGCAGACGCTCAAGGAGTCGACCGCGACCATCAAGCAGCTGCTGGCCTCCCAGAACCAGCAGAAGGCGCTCGACACGTTCGTCAAGGACTTCCGTGACAAGTGGATGGCGCTGACGAGCTGCAAGGAGGGCTACGTCACCCAGGACTGCGAGAACGCGCCGAAGCCCGAGACGACGAGCACGGGCGCGCCCGGTGCTCCGCCCGCGGGTGGCGCTCCGCCTGCGGACGGCGGCGCTCCGCCGCAGGGTGGCGCTCCCCCGGCGGGTGGCACCCCGCCGGCCGATGGCGGCGCTCCCCCGGCGGGTGGCGCTCCGCCGGCCGATGGTGGCGCTCCCCCGGCGGGCGGCGCCCCGCCTGCGGACGGCGCCGCTCCGCCTCAGGGCGGCGGCGAGGTCCCCGTCGCGCCGTAGGAGCTCAAAAGAAGAAGGCCCCGCGTCGGCCGGCCCCTGACTCCCTCACGGCAGCGATGACCGTGGGGTGCGCCCGTCGGCCCCCGCCGTTAGCCTCGCGGGCATGACCGACGACGCTGGCGCCGCGATCACGCGCCTGGACGCGCTCACGCGGCGGCTGCGGGCCGAGTGCCCGTGGGACCGCGAGCAGGACGAGCGCACGATCGTCTGCCACACCGTCGAGGAGGCCTATGAGCTCGCCGACGCGGCGCACTCCGGCGACGACGCCAAGCTGCTCGACGAGCTCGGCGACGTGCTCTTCCAGGTGCACTTCCTCGCCCTGCTGCTCGAGGAGCGCGGCGCCGGCTCGCTCACGCAGGTCGCCGAGCACGTCCACCGCAAGCTCGTCAGCCGCCATCCGCACGTCTTCTCGACGGTCGAGGTGGCCGACGCGGGCGAGGTGCTGGCCAACTGGGACGAGATCAAGCAGGGCGAGGCCGGTCGTGAGCCCGGGATCTTCGGCGAGGTGCCCGAGAACCTGCCCGCCCCCCTGTACGCGCGCAAGGTGCAGCGGCGTGCGACGACGAGCGGCCTGGTCACCGAGCCCGCATCGCCCGTGACGGCGGCGCGGGCGCTTCAGGAGATCGAGGGGGCCGACCGCGACGCGGCCTTCGCCGCCGTCGGCGACGCGCTCTTTGCCACCGTCGACGCCGCCCGGCGGCTGAAGGTCGACCCGGAGCTCGCGCTGCGCGCGGCAGCGGATAGGTTTCGCGGCTCAGTCGACGCCGCCGAGCGCCTGGGGACGGCCTCCGGAGCGCCATGGGCCGACCTGACCCCGCACCAACGACTTCAGTTCTACGCGCAAGCGAGGCAAGCATGAGCCAGATCGAGCACGTCCACGCCCGGCAGATCCTCGACTCGCGGGGCAACCCGACGGTGGAGGTGGAGCTCAAGCTGGCTTCGGGCGCGTTCGGCCGCGCGGCGGTCCCCTCGGGCGCGTCGACGGGGGAGTTCGAGGCCACCGAGCTGCGCGACGGCGGGGCAGCGTGGGCCGGCAAGGGCGTCTCCCGGGCGGTGGCCAACGTCAACGGCGAGATCCGCGCGGCGCTCGGCGGGCTCGACGCAGCCGACCAGGGCGCCCTGGACCGCGCGCTGATCGCGCTCGACGGCACCCCGAGCAAGTCGCGCCTGGGGGCCAACGCGATCCTCGGTGTCTCGCTGGCCAACGCGCAAGCCGCGGCGGCCGAAGCCGGGCAGCCGCTCTACCGCCACCTCGGCGGGGAGGGCGCGGTCATCCTTCCCGTCCCGATGATGAACGTCTTGAACGGCGGCTCGCACGCCGACAACTCCGTCGACTTCCAGGAGTTCATGGTCGTGCCGGCGGGCGCCCCGAGCTTCTCCGAGGCGCTGCGCATGGGCACCGAGGTCTTCCACGCGCTGAAGCAGACGCTGCACGACGAGGGCCTGGGCGGTGGCGTCGGCGACGAGGGCGGCTTCGCGCCGAACCTCGCCTCCAACGAGCAGGCGCTTGAGTACCTCGTCGCGGCGATCGAGGCCGCGGGCTACACCCCGGGGGAGGACGTCGCGATCGCGCTCGACCCCGCCACGAGCGAGTTCTTCGCCGACGGCGCGTACGACCTCGAGCACGAGGGGCGCAGGCTCAGCAGCGACGAGATGGTCGCCTACTGGGTGCAGCTGGCGGGCAAGTACCCGATCGTCTCGATCGAGGACGGCATGGACGAGGAGGACTGGGCGGGCTGGAAGACGCTCACCGACCAGCTCGGCGACACCGTGCAGCTCGTCGGCGACGACCTCTTCGTCACGAACACCGAGCGCCTCAAGCGCGGCATCGACTCGGGCACGGGCAACTCGATTCTGGTGAAGGTCAACCAGATCGGCACCTTGACCGAGACGCTCGAGGCGGTCGCCATGGCCCACGACGCCGGCTACACCGCGGTCATGTCGCACCGCTCCGGCGAGACGGAGGACGTCACGATCGCCGATCTCGCCGTGGCCACGGGCTGCGGCCAGATCAAGACGGGGGCACCCTCGCGCTCCGACCGTGTCGCGAAGTACAACCAGCTCCTGCGCATCGAGGAGGCCCTCGGCGACGCCGCGAGCTACCCCGGGCGCTCCGTCTTTGGCTCGTAGGTCCGCGTGCACGAGCAGGAGCGACGCTCGCCACGGCGAAATGGCGCAGCATGGCCCCCGCTCCGTCGCGCAGGATCGACCCGCACGCGGTCATGGCCGCCCCGCGGCCGCCGCGGCCCCGGGTCATCGCGGGCGGTGGGCCGCGCATCCGCTGGGACCGCCTGGCGCGCGTGGCGATCCTGATCGTGCTGATCGCCGTCGCCGCGCTGTACATCGGGCCGCTGTCGAGCTTCTGGTCGGCGCGCGGGGAGGCCGCGACGCGCCGCGCGCAGGTTGAGCAGCTGCGCCGGGAGAACGCGCAGCTGCGCGCCAGGCGCGAGGCGCTCAGACACCGCGGGGCGCTGGAGGCCGAGGCCCGGCGCCTCGGGATGGTGCGTCCCGGTGAGCGCCCCTTCGTCGTCGAGAACCTTCCAAAGGGACCCTGAGCGGCGCGCGCTAGCCTCGATCGGAGTGGCTTCGTTCGAGCTCGTCGCGCAGGAGTGGAAGCAGGGGGAGCGCCGCGCCGCGGAGACCCCGCCCGAGCGGCGCGCGGCCGTCGACCGCGTCGTCGACGAGCTCGTGGCGGAGCTGCGCCGGCGCCTGGGCTCCACCTTCACCGTCGACGAGCTCGTCGCGCTCTACGACCGCGGCACGAGCTGGTGCCTGGACGCCGCCTACGCCGCCGCGCCCGGCGCGCCGTGGGCCTGGGATCCGCGGACGACCGCCGACGCCGCCTTCGCCCGCTACGTGCGCGAGGCGCAGGACTACGCGGGTGGCCGCAGGATCCACGCCGACGAGTGAGCGGTTGCAGCTCCCGCGCCTCAGAGGCGCAGGCGGATCTCCGAGCCTGGCCTGGCGCCGGCGCCGGCGCTCACTCCTCGGGCTCGGCGGCGTCCTCGCCGGCACGCCGGATGACGATCCGGTCCTCCTCGACGGTGACCACGACGGGACGGTGACCCGCCCAGTGCTCGGCGTAGATCGGGTCGTCGGCCACGGCGGGATCCAGCCAGAGGCCGTAGCCCTCCTCGCCGTGGTCGAACGTGGCCTCCAGGGGCGCGGCGCCGCGCCGCGTGCGGCCACGACCGCCGCGCCGGCCGCGACGGCGCGGCTTGGCCTCCTCGTCGTCCTCGGGCTCCTCGTCGTCCTCGGCGCGGCGAGCCGCTTCGGCCTCGGCCTCCTCGGCCTCGCGGGCCAGGCGCTCGTTCTCCGCCGTCTCCAGCTCGGCGGCGATCAGCTCGTCGTCCTGGGCGCGGAGGTCGATCTCCTCTTCGAACGCGGTCGGGTCCGAGGCGCCGTCGGCCTCGGCGTCGGCCGGCGCGAGCTCGTTCTCCCGCTTGAAGGAGTCGATCTGCTGAACGGTGACCTCGAGCTGGTGGGCGATCCAGGCGTCGGTCCGGCCCTGCTGGACCCAGGTGCGGATCTGGTTGAGTTGCGGGCGCAGCGAGCGTCGAGCCATGTTGGGCGGACCCTAACGCAAAGGGGCTGCTCATCCGCACCATCCTCCTGCCGGGTCGGAGGGCGATCGTCCGGATGGAGAGCGAGTCTGCGTTTGCATGTCGCGCTTCGCGCTGCCAGAGTGGGCGCCGACCGTTCTGCGCCGAAGGCGTACCGAAGGAACCAGGAGGCAGTTCCAACATGCTCGTTCTGACACGCAAGTCCAACCAGAGCATCATGATCGGCGACGACATCGAGGTGTCCGTGCTCTCGATCATGGGCGAGAAGGTGCGCATCGGCATCCAGGCTCCGCGCGACATCCCGGTCTTCCGCAAGGAGATCTACCTCGAGATCGCCTCCGAGAAGGCGCAGGAGCACGCCGGCGGCGGGGACTCGTTCCGCTCAGAAGTCGACGCCGCGCTCGATCGGATGGGCAGCAAGCCGTAGCCGGCTGCCGGGCGGCGCGCGGCGCCGCCCGGCAGCCGGCTCAGCCCATCACGATGTAGAGCGTCTCGAACATCACGACGGTCACCAGGACCGCGGTGGCGACGAGCACGAGCACGAGCACGGCAAAGCGCAGCGACCCGTGGCGATGGGCCTTCGCCCGGCGCCGCTCGTCGGCGCGCGCGGCGACCTTCCGCTCGACGGCGCTGCGCCGCTCGCGATCGGCGTAGGTCTCCTCGACGAGGGCCTCCTCGAACTGGGCGAGACTGTTCCGCATCCCCATTGCCCTCAAGGCTACCTAACACTGCCCCCACAGGCCGGTCCCCGAGGCCCGCGCGCGGGCCTCGGCCAGGCGGAAGCGCGCCTCGTGGCGATCGTTCGGCGCGATCGTCAGCGTCCTGGCAAAGCCCCCTCGCAGCAGGCGCTCGTTGACGAACACACCATCCTGCGCGTCGAAGACGTAGGCCAGCAGGCGCCCGTAGCGATCACGCGGCTCGGCGTCGGTCACGAGACGCACGCGCGCGCCCTCGACGAGCCGCTCGTTCTCCGCCGAGGCGCGCTGGCCGAAGCACTGCACGGGGGCTCCCGGCTTCTTGGTCTCGGGCGTGTCGACGCCGATGTAGCGCACGGTCTCCTCCCGGCCGCCGATCCGCACCCGGATCGTGTCGCCGTCGACGACGCGCTCGACGCGCGCCACGCTCTGCTGCGCGGGCGAGCCGCCGAGGCGATCGAGGAGATCGAGCCGGTCGGCGAAGCCGGCCGCCACCGTGGCCAGGGCGATCAGCAGCGCTGCGGTGCGGAGCTTCATCAGCGGCCAAGCTATGGCGTGTCCCGGTCGTCGTGCAGGCGACGTTGCAGGCCGTGCGCGAAGCCGCGCGTGCCCCGCGCGACTTCGCGCGCCGCGCTACGCGATCGTGACGTCGGGGACAGGTAGACGTCCTCCCATCGCGTGGAGCAGCGCGATGCCCTCCCCCGTCGGGCGCTGAAAGGCCTTGCGGCCCGAGAGAGGCTGGTGGCGCCGGCGCGCTGGTTGACCACTGGAGCCCACCCAGGCACGTCTGGGTAGGGTCGTGGGCGATGGAGCACTCCTTCTCTCCAGCCGGGCTGGGGTCGTACTCGATCGGCATCGAGGAGGAGCTCATGATCGTCGACGCCGACAGCTTCGACCTCGTCAACGCGATCGAGACGCTGCTGGTCGCCGCCGGGCACGACGAGATCAGGCCCGAGCTCATGGAGAGCGTGCTGGAGATCGCCACCAAGCCCTGCCGCGACATCGCCGAGGCCGGCGTCGAGCTGCGAGCGCTGCGCCGCAAGGTGCGCGAGATCGCCGGTCGGGAGGGGCTGCGGATCGGCTCGGCCGGCACCCACCCGTTCGCGATGTGGGAGCACCAGCGCATCGTCCAGCGCCCGCGCTACCGCGACCTGATCAACGCGCTGCGCTTCGTCGCGCGCCAGGAGCTGATCTTCGGCCTCCACGTGCACGTGGGCATCGACGACCCGGAGAAGGCGATCCACGTCGCCAACGGGATGCGCGTCCACGTCCCGATCCTCCAGGCGCTGAGCGCGAACTCCCCGTTCTGGCGCGGTGACCCCACCGGGCTGATGAGCACCCGCACACCGATCTTCCGCGCCTTTCCGCGCGTCGGCATCCCGCCCGAGTACCGCGACTGGGCCCACTACCAGGCCGAGATCGAGTTCATGGTCGACTCCGGCGTGATGGAGGACTACACCTACCTCTGGTACGACGTGCGCCCTCACCCGAGCCTGGGCACCGTGGAGATACGGGCCTGCGACGCGCAGACCCGGGTGGAGCACACGCTCGGGCTCGCGGCGCTGATCCAGGCGATGGTCAAGGAGCTCGCCGAGCACCACGACGCGGGGACGCCGCTGACGCAGTACCCGTGGCAGATGCTCGACGAGAACAAGTGGCTCGCCGCGCGCCACGGGATGGACGGCGAGCTCGTCGACCTGCCCACGAACAGGCGCATCACCGCCAAGGCGCTCGCAACCCGGCTCCTGGAGCGCCTGCGCCCGTACGCGCAGGACCTCGGGGCCGCCGACGAGCTCGACGGCGTCCAGGACCTCGTCGACCGCGGCACCGGCGCCCACCGCCAGATCGTCGTCTACGAGGCCAACCGCGACCTCCGCGAGGTCATGCGGGAGATCGTGGAGGCCACCGCGCCGTAGCGGCCGGCGGGGCCGGGGGAGCAGACCCCCCGGCCGATCACCGCTCGGCTCAGGCCAACCCGGAGCGGCTCAGGCCGACCCGGAGCGGTTCAGGCCGACCCGGGGCGGCTCAGACCGACCCGGAGCGGCGCTTGGGCGCGCCCGTGCGGCGCGCCTTGCCGCCGCCCGCGCCGGACGGGCGTCCCGACGACGCCCCGCGGTACCCGGACTGCGAGCTCGGGCGCGGCGGCTTGGCGGCCTGATGGCCCGGCTGGCCGCGGTGCGCCTTGGAGCGCACGCCGAAGGGATGCTCCAGGCCCAGGCCCTCGGCAATCGCCGCGACGTCGCGGATCTCGTCGGGGCGGGCGAAGGTCGTCCCCATGCCCGTGCGGCCCGCGCGACCCGTGCGGCCGATGCGGTGCACGTAGGCGTCGCGGTCCTCGGGCGGGTCGAAGTTGATGACGTGGCCGATGCCGTCGACGTCGATGCCACGTGCGGCGACGTCCGTGGCGACCAGGACGCGGACGTCGCCGGCCTCGAAGCGGGCCAGTGCCTTCTCGCGCTGGCGCTGGCTCTTGTCGCCGTGCATCGCGGCGGCATCCACGTGCTCCTTGGCCAGGCGCTGCACGAGCCGGTCGGCGCCGCGCTTGGTGCGCACGAAGACCAGGCAGAGGTCGTCGGCGGCCATGAGCTCGGCCACGAGCGTCTTGACCTTGTGCTCGTGGGCGACGGTGAGGAAGCGGTGCTCGACCTTGGCGACGTGGGAGACGGTCGCGATCTGCTCGTGGCGGCGCGGCGCGGAGGTGTAGGCCTCGGCCACCCGACCGGCCTCCCCGTCGAGCGTGGCGGAGAAGAACAGCGTCTGGCGGCCACGCGGGCAGAGCTGCACGATGCGGTCGACGGCGGGCTTGAAGCCCATGTCGAGCATGCGGTCGGCCTCGTCGAGCACGAGCGTCCTCACGTCTGAGAGGGTGAAGGCGCGGCGCTGGAGGAGGTCTTCGAGGCGGCCGGGCGTGGCGACGATGATGTGCGACTTGGCGGCAGCGCGCGCCTGCTTCTCCAGCCCGACGCCGCCGTACACGGCGGTGATCCCGAGCGCCCGGGCGTGGGCGAGGGGGCGCAGGTCGTCGACGATCTGCGAGGCGAGCTCGCGGGTCGGCGCCAGGACGAGCGCGCAGGGCCGCTTGGCGATGGCCACGTTGGCCTCGACGCGGTCGACCATCGGCACGCCGAAGGCGAGCGTCTTGCCCGAGCCGGTCGGGCTCTTGACGAGCGTGTCGTGGCCGGCGAGCACGTCGCCGATGACGAGGCGCTGGATGGCGAACGGTGCGTGGATGCCGTCGGCGGCGAGCGCCTTGGCGACGACCTCGGACACGCCGAGGTCGGAGAACGACTGGGTCATGCATGTTCCCTTCATGGATTCGGGAGGGCTTCGACTGACCCGAACCAAGCGCTGGGGAAAGAACAAGACCTCGCGGGCGACGAAAATCGCCCATGCGATGGACGGTAGCAGCCGTTTGCGCCCCGCCGGCGCCGGCGGCGCCTATCATCGTTGACCGATGGCCGGCGCCCCCGATCTGTTCGTGGTCTGCAAGAACTGCGGTTCGGAGGTGAGCCCGTACATCACGGAGTGCCCCTACTGCGGCAGCCGGGTGCGCAAGCGGGCACCGAAGATCGAGCGCCCCGGGGACGTGCGACCGCCCGAGCGCGCCCCGTCGCGTCCCTCGCGGCCGTCGCGTCCCTCGCGCCCGTCGCGCCCGTCGCGCCCGTCGCGCGGCCGGGTCACGCCGGGCGAGATCCCGGGCATCCGCGCCGACCAAGACCAGCGCCCTTACCTGACGATCGCACTGGTCGCGCTCGGCGCGCTCGGCTTCCTCGTGCTGGCGTTCGTCGGCCGCGGGGAC
>Ga0136633_1003191_pt1 | contig 10883 bp, 8 predicted proteins | sample AntDrymeUQ832206_2_FD_105494 | JGI IMG/M metagenome (GOLD analysis project Ga0136633, IMG submission 105494) | Polar desert sand microbial communities from Dry Valleys, Antarctica - metaG UQ83 (22.06) | ecosystem: Environmental > Terrestrial > Soil > Desert | place: Antarctica: Dry Valley...
CGAGCAGCGGATAGGCCAGCTCGGGCCGGCCATCGGCCAGCGGCTGCAGGAAGGCGAGGACGGCGCCGGGACCGTCGGCGGGCTCGGACGTCAGCGTGGGGACGACCTCAGGGGGTCGCGGCGGGGCCTCGGGCATGGACGTGGAAAAGGAGAACGCGGACACGGAGGGAGGGTGCGGCTTGTAGGCGGGCTGGTCGTCGCCGCCGCCGAAGACGGCGATGCCGCCGATGCCCAGGGCCAGTCCGGCCGCCACTACGCCCCCCTGCCGAAACAGTCGCCCCGCGCTTCGCTCACCCATCTGAGCCCCTAGTTCGGAGCCGACCGCGCTTCCGGATGAGACCTACCATGAGCCGGTGCCTCTGATCTCCCGCGACGACGTGGCCCATGTCGCCCGCCTGGCCCGCCTCGACGTGACCGAGGAGGAGCTCGATCGGTTCGCCGAGCAGCTGGCCGCCGTGCTCGAGCACGCCGCCGACCTCGCCACCCTCGACACCGCCGGTGTGCCGCCCACTGCTCACCCATTCTCGCTCGTAAACGTGTTGCGCGACGATGTCGTTGGCCGAAGCCTAGACCGGGACGAGGTGCTGGCCATGGCTCCTGTCGCTGAGGACGGCCGGTTCCGCGTCCCCCGCATCCTCGGCGAGGCGCCCTAGATGGCGGCGGTCGACATCGCCCGCGATGTCCGGGCTGGCCGCCGATCGGCGCGTGACGTCGTCGAGGAGCACCTGGCCACCATCGCCGGGCGGGAGGCGGAGCTGCACGCCTTCAACCTGGTGCTGGCCGACTCGGCCCTGGCCGAGGCCGACGAGGTCGACCGGCGGGTCGCAGCCGGCGAGGATCCCGGACCGCTGGCCGGGGTGCCGGTGGCGCTGAAGGACAACCTGTGCACCAGGGGAATCCCCACCACCTGCTCGTCGCGGATGCTGGAGGGCTGGCGCCCGCCGTACGACGCCACCGTGGTCACTCGCCTGCGGGAGGCCGGGGCGGTCGTCGTGGGCAAGACGAACATGGACGAGTTCGCCATGGGGTCGTCGACGGAGAACTCGGCATTCGGTCCCACCCGCAACCCGCACGACCCCAGCCGGGTCCCCGGCGGGTCGAGCGGGGGGAGCGCAGCGGCTGTGGCTGCCGGGTTCGTCGCCCTCGCCCTGGGCTCCGACACCGGCGGCTCGATCCGCCAGCCGGCGTCCCTGTGCGGGGTGGTGGGCGTGAAGCCCACGTACGGACTGGTTTCGCGGTACGGCCTGGTGGCGTTCGCCTCGTCGCTCGACCAGATCGGCCCGTTGGCGGGCACGGTGGCCGACGCCGCGCTGGCGCTGGAGGTGATCGCCGGCCACGACGGGGCGGACTCCACGTCGATCCCGCAGCGCGCCCCCTCCTTGTCGGACGTGCTGGAGCGGGGCGTCGACGGGCTGCGCATCGGCGTCGTCCGCGAGCTGGTGGAGGGGATCGACCCCGACGTGGGCGCCCGCCTGTCGGAGGCGGCCGCCGCCCTGGAGGCGGCAGGGGCCAAGGTCGACGAGGCCAGCGTGCCCGCTGTCACCGTCGGCCTGTCCGCCTATTACGTCCTGGCCACGGCCGAGGCGTCGAGCAACCTGGCCCGTTACGACGGGGTGCGCTATGGCCTGCGGGTCGACGGCGACGACGTCACCGCCATGTACGGCGCCACCCGGGCCGCCGGCTTCGGCGCCGAGGTCAAGCGCCGCATCATGCTTGGCACCTACGCCCTGTCGGCGGGGTACTACGACGCCTACTACGGCCAGGCCCAGCGGGTCCGCACGCTCATCCTGCGTGACTTCGAGGCCGCCTACGAGTCCTACGACCTGCTCCTGGCGCCCACCGCGCCGACCACGGCTTTCGCTCTGGGCGCCAAGACCGCCGACCCGCTGGCCATGTACCTGTCCGACGTGTGCACGATCCCGTCGAACATGGCCGGCCACCCCGCCATCTCGGTGCCGTACGGCCGGGGAGCCGACGGGCTGCCCGTGGGCGTGCAGCTGCTGGCGCCGGCGCTGGGCGAGGCCACCATGTTCCAGGCCGCCGCCGCCCTGGAGCGGAGCGCCTCATGAGTGCGGTCACCAGGACGGACTGGGAGATGGACGTCGGCCTCGAGGTCCACTGCGAGCTGGCGACGGCCACCAAACTGTTCTGCGCGTGCCGCAACGCGTTCGGCGACGAGCCCAACACCAACGTCTGCCCGGTCTGCCTCGGCCTACCTGGGTCGCTGCCGGTGGTCAACCGTCACGCCGTCGAGCTGGCCATGCGGGTGGGGCTGGCCCTGCACTGCCGGGTGGAGCCGTCGATCTTCCACCGGAAGAACTACTTCTATCCGGACATGCCCAAGGACTACCAGGTGAGCCAGTACGACGAGCCGCTGAACGTCGGCGGGTGGCTCGACCTACCGGACGGCTCGCGGGTGGGCGTCACCCGGGCCCACATGGAGGAGGACACGGGCAAGACCACCCACGTCGGCGGGGGCGGAGGGCGCATCCACGGGGCCGACCACTCCCTCGTCGACTACAACCGCGCCGGCGTCCCCCTGGTGGAGATCGTCAGCGAGCCCGACATCCGCTCGGCCGACCAGGCCAAGGCGTACGTCAACGAGCTGCGGGCCATCCTCGTCGCCATCGGGGCGTCGGACGCCCGGATGGAGGAGGGGTCGCTGCGGATCGACGCCAACGTCTCCCTGCGCCGCGCCGGCGCCGATGCCCTCGGGACCCGGGCCGAGATCAAGAACCTGAACTCGGTCCGCTCGCTCGGCCGGGCCCTGGAGTACGAGGTGCGCCGCCAGGCCCAACGGCTCGAGGCCGGCGAGGTCGTCGTGCAGGAGACCCGCCACTGGAACGAGGACGAGGGCCGCACGTCGTCGATGCGGTCCAAGGAAGAGGCCTACGACTACCGCTACTTCCCCGAGCCCGACCTGGTGCCGCTGGCGCCCTCGGAGGAGTGGCTGGCCGGCGTGCGGGCCGCCCTGCCGGTCCTGCCGGCCGACCGCCGGGTGGCGTTGGGTGAGGCGGCCGGCGTGCCGGCCACCGACGCGGCGGTGGCCACCGTCGTCCAGCAGGGCCTCGACAGCCTGGTGGCGGCGGCCATCGAGGCGGGGGCCGACGGCCGGCTGGCCCTGAACCGGGCGGCGAACGAGCTGGCCCACAAGAGCGTCCCCGACACGGATTCCTTCGTGAAGGTTCTGAAGATGGAGAGAGAAGGCCAACTGACCGCCACCCAGGCCAAGGCCGTCCTGGCCGAGGTGGTGGCGTCGGGCGGCGACCCAGCCGAGATCGCGGCCGTCAAGGGCTTCGAAGCGCTCGGGGGCGACGTGGTGGCGGCCGCGGTGGACGCCGCCATCGCCGGGAATCCCGACGAGTGGGAGCGCTATGCCGGGGGCGAGGCCAAGCTGGCCGGGTTCTTCGTCGGCAAGGTCATGGCTGCGACGAACGGCAGGGCGGACGGCAAGGCGGTGACCGCCCTGCTGCGGGAGCGCATAGCTTCCGGGATATGAGCATCGTGAAGATCAATGCAATTACCGTGCCGGCGGAGCGGGCGGACATGATGGCCGAGCGGTTTGCGGCCCGGGCCGGCGAGGTGGGCAAGTCGGAGGGGTTCGAGGAGTTCCAGCTGCTCCGGCCGGCCGATGACCGCACGACCTGGCTGGTGTACACCAAGTGGCGCGACGAGGAGGCGTTCGAGGCGTGGCGCAGCTCCCAGGCTTTCGGGCAGGGCGGGGCGCACGGCGGGCAGCAGGCGCAGAGTGGGCCGGTGGCCACTGGCAGTGAGCTGTGGTCGTTCTCCGTCGAACAGCGGGAAGCTGCACCGTGAGTGGCGCGAGCGGGGGGTTGTCGCTTTCCGGCCCCATGGTCGGTTAGTCTTCGCCGTCCGCCCCGGCAGGGGCTGCTCGTCCCGTGAGGCGGTTGACGAGGTGGGAAACGAAGTGCGGGAAATGCGGTACATGAGCCAAGGAGACGCCCAATGAGGACTCGCATGCAGAAGCTTCGAGTCGCCCTGCTGGCGGCATCGACGCTGGGAGCGGCGGTGCTCTTCTACAGCAGCAGCCCGGCCACGGCCGACGTGACGGCCACCTCCGGTCGCGCCTTCGGCGTCCAGGTGAGGCTGCTGGGGATCGACCTGATAGCGCCGACCCCGAACGTCGTGGGCGGCCCGGCCATCGGCTACCCGGTGGTCACCGACACCAGCGTCGGCGTCGGGCTCCCGTCTGCGTTCTGCCCCCTCCTCCCGGCGGCGCAGCCCACCAACGTCCCGCTCCTCAACATCCTCGACGTCTGCGGGATCACCGTCTCGACGTTCGGGTTGGCCAATGCCAATCCCCATCTGAACTCGGCCAACAGCACGGCCAGCATCGCCGGCGTGGCGCTCGGCACCGGGCCCACCGGCACGCTCACGCTGAACGGGGTCAACGCCTCGTGCATCGCCAACGGCGACGACGCCATCGGCACGGTCACCGTCGTCAACTCGACCCTGGCCACTAACCCGCTGCTGAGCGGCCCGATCGCACCCAACACGGCCATCGTGGTGCCGGGAACGGCGCAGGTCATCCTCAACGCCCAGGTGAAGACCGAGGGCCCGGGCATCAACGGGATCGTGGTCGAGGCCGTCCGCATCACACTCCTCGACGGCACCGTGATCGCCCTCGGCCACGTCGAGTGCCTGGCCACCGGGCCTGACGTGAACCAGGTGACCACCACCTCCACCACCACCGGCCCGACCACTTCCTCCACGACCGGCCCGACGACCTCCACCACCACTGGGCCGACCACCTCCACCACCACCGGCCCGACCACGACGAGCACGGCGCCGCCGACCGGTGGCACGACCTCCACCACCCGACCCGGTGGCGGGACGGGCAACATCAGCATCTGCAACGCCGGGAACGGCGGGACCGGCGGGGACGGCCTGGGCATCGGCGGCAACGCCACCGGCGGTACCGCCTCCGGGGCCGGAGCCACCGGTGGCAACGCCATCGGCGGCGCAGGAACGGGTACGGGCGGAGCGGCCGGGAACGGCGGCAACGCCTGCAACGGCGGCACCGGCGGCATCGGCCTGATTCCCATCGCCGGCATCCCGACCATCCCGACCGGCGGCCTGGTCAACGTCAACATCTGCAACGCCGGGAACGGCGGCAGCGGCGGCGAGGGCCTCGGCCTGGGCGGCAACGCCAACGCCGGCGGCGGCACGACCGGCACGACCGGCACGACCGGCACGACCGGCACGGCCACCGGCGGCGCCGCCACCGGCGGGGCGGGCGCCGGCACCGGTGCGGCCGGCGGGAACGGCGGCGACGCCTGCAACATCACCATCAACGCGGCCACGACCAGCACCACGCCCGGCGGCGGCGGTGGTGGCGGTGGCGGTGGTGGCGGTGGCGGCGGCGGCGCAGGTGGGGCCGGCGGCGCAAGCGGGGCCGGCGGCGCAAGCGGGGCAGGCGGCGCAAGCGGGGCGGCTGGAGCAGCCGGGGCAGCCGGCACGGCCGGAGTCGCCGGAGTCGGCGTCCTGGCCCGTACGGGTGCTCAGATGGGCCCGGCCGTGATGATGGCCCTCGTCCTCACCGTGCTCGGCATGCTCATGTTCTTCGGCGCCCAGGGTCTTCCCGACCAGGCGGCCCGGATGTTCGCCAGCCACCCGATGTTCCGCCCGGCAGCAGCCGGCGGCGCCCGGGTCCGGCCGGCCGGGGCCCCCAGCCTCCTCGACGGCGCTGCGCTCGACGCCTTCGTCCACATGGGCGGCGCCCACACCGACGACACGACGGCCGGCCCGTCGGCGCCCGCAGGGCGCCGCAGCAGCTGGACGGGCCGGTTGTTCTCACAGCGTCCTTGGTAACGCCGGACCTCACAGCCGACTGAAAACCAAGGGCGCCTTCGGGCGCCCTTGGTCGTTCCTCACTCCTTGAAGGCGAGGGACACGCCGAAGTCGCCGGCGGCGTCGGTCCACCATCGGGCCAGGGCGAGGTCGGCGTCGCCCAACTCGGCCTCGACGCCCCGGCGGCGGAACTTGGCGCTGATCTCGGTGCGCATGGCCTCGCCCGCGCCGTAGTCGACGGTCAGGCCGAGATCGGCCACCGTGACTCGCTGGGCGCCATCGGCCCGCAGCCACATCTCGATCCACTCCTCGTCAGGATCGAAGCGGGCGACATGGGCGAACCGCAGCGGGTCGAAGTCGGCGGCGAGCTCCCGGTTGACGACGTGCAGGACGTTGCGGTTGAACTCAGCGGTGACGCCGGCGTCGTCGTCGTAGGCCGCCTCGAGGCGGGAGGGGTCCTTCACAAGGTCGGTGCCGAGCAGCAGGCCGTCGCCCGGCGCCATGGACGCCGCCAGCTCCGAGAGGAACAGGGCCCGCTGTTTTGGCGCCAGGTTGCCGATGGTGCCGCCCAGGAAGGCGATCAACCGCCGGCCGCCGGCGGGGATGGTGCCCAGGTGGTGCTCGAAGTCGCCGACCACCGCCCGCACGTCGGCCTCGGGGTACTCACGGGCCAGCGTGGCCGCGGCGGTGCGCAGCGTGGGCTCGCTCACGTCGAAGGCGACGATGCGGCGGAGCAATCCGGCGTCGGCCAGCGCGTCGAGCAGCAGGTGGGTCTTCTCCGACGTGCCCGAGCCGAGCTCCACCAGGGTGTCGGCGCCGGAGAGCCGAGCGATCTCCCCGGCCCGCTCCTCGAGGATGCTCCGCTCGCAGCGCGTGGGGTAGTACTCCGGCAATCGGGTGATCTGGTCGAAGAGGTCCGATCCCCGGGCGTCGTAGAAGTACTTGGGCGGCAGCTCCTTGGGCGCCGACGTCAGACCGAAGGCCACGTCGCGGCGCAGGGCCTCCCTGAGGTCCCCGGGGGAGAGGTGAACCTCCACATCGACACTCGGGACCGCAGGGGTCGTCATACGTCCCTGGCGCAGCGGAAGCCGGCGAAGATCTGGCGGCGGATGGCGTGATCCCAGTTCCGGAACGTGGTGCGGAGGGCCAGAGCCGACGTGGCCCACGAGCCACCCCGCAGCACCTTGTACCCGGAGCCGAAGAACACCTCCGAGTACTCCCGGTACGGAAAAGTGGCGAAGCCGGGGTACGGCTCGAAGTCGGACGACGTCCACTCCCAGACGTCGCCGATCATCTGGTGGCACCTGTAGGCGCTCACGCCCGCAGGGTAGGCGCCGACTGGCGCGGGCCGGAAGTGGCGTCCGTCGAGGTTGGCCAGCGCCGGCGTCGGCTCGGCCGAGCCCCAGGGCCATTGGCGCTTCGACCTTTCCGACAAGGCCGCATCCGGGCCCCACGAGGCCGCCTTCTCCCACTCGGCCTCGGTGGGCAGGCGCTTGCCGGCCCAGCGGGCGTAGGCGTCGGCCTCGAACCAGCAGACGTGCTGGACGGGCTCGTCCGACGGAAGATCCTCCGTCCAGCCGAAGCGCACACGGGACCCGTCACCCCAGAACTCCGGGGCTCGCAGGTCGGCCTTCTGGCGCCAGGCCCAACCCTCGTCGGTCCACCATCGGGGCTCGTCGTAGCCGCCGTCGGCCACGAATCCGGCGTAGGCCCCGTTGGTGACCGGGGCGGCGTCGATCCGGAAGGCGGGCAGGTCGACGACGTGCGCCGGCCGCTCGTTGTCGTAGGCCCACGCCTCGTCGTCGGTGCCCATCACGAACGGGCCGGCGGGAACCTCGACCTCGTCGGGCACGGGTGCCCCGGAGGGCGGCGCCGGCGCCAGAGGGCGGTAGCCGGGGGCGGCCATGAGCTGCAGGGTGGCGAGCATGGTCTCGTCGTGCTGGTGCTCGTGCTGGACGACCATGCCGTAGACGAACGCCCCGGCCAGCAGCGGCCGGTCGCCCTCGATGTCGATGGTCTCGAGGGTGTCCAGGACCCGCCCCCGTACGTCTGCGATGTACCGGCGGGCCTCGGCCGGGCCGAGGAGGGGGAGGGCGGGCCGATTGGGGCGGGGATGGCGGAAGGCGTCGTACATGTCGTCGAGGGAGGGGTCGAGCGCCGCCGCCCCGGCCACCTCCCGCAGCAGCCACAACTCCTCGTAGTTGCCGACGTGGGCCAGGTCCCACACCAGAGGCGACATGAGGGGCGAATGCTGACGGCGCAGACCGTCGTCGTCGAGGGGCTCGAGGAGTCCGAGGGAGCGCCGGCGGGCCGCCTCGAGGTCCTCCGCCACTTTTTGGCGAACGTCCACGCAGGCCAGTGTGTCACCATCGAAGTCATGACTGATCCCATGAACCGCCTGCGGAGCCGTGAGGTGACAGAGGGGTTCGAGCGGGCGCCGGCGAGGGCCATGCTCCGGGCCGTCGGGATGACCGACGACGACTGGACCAAGCCCCAGGTGGGCGTGGCCAGCTCGTGGAACGAGGTCACGCCCTGCAACATGCCCCTCGACCGGCTGGCCAAGCGGGCCAAGGACGGGGTGCGGGCGGCCGGCGGCTTCCCGCTGGAGTTCGTGACGATCGCAGTGTCCGACGGCATCTCCATGGGCCACGAGGGTATGCGGGCGTCGCTGGTGAGCCGGGAGGTGATCGCCGACTCCGTGGAGACGGTGATGCATGCCGAGCGGTTCGACGCCCTGGTGACCTTCGCCGGCTGCGACAAGTCGCTGCCCGGCATGCTCATGGCCGCAGCCCGGCTCAACCTGCCCAGTGTCTTCCTCTACGGGGGGTCGATCTTGCCGGGTCGGGGGGCCAAGGGGGAGGCGCTCGACATCGTGAGCGTGTTCGAGGCGGTCGGCGCCCACGCCGCCGGCAGCCTCACGGCCGAGGAGCTGTCGCTCATCGAGCACAACGCCTGCCCCACCATCGGCTCCTGCGCCGGCATGTTCACCGCCAACACCATGGCCTGCGTGGCCGAGGCCCTGGGCATGTCGCTGCCCGGCTCCGCGTCGCCCCCCGCCGTGGACCGCCGGCGTGACGACCTCGCCTACGCCAGCGGCCAGGCGGTCGTCGCCCTGATCGAGGCCGGCATCCGGCCCCGGCAGATCCTCACCAAGGCCGCCTTCCACAACGCGATCGCCGTCGTCAACGCCGTCGGCGGCTCCACCAATGCGATCCTGCACCTCCTGGCCATCGCCAACGAAGCCCGGGTGGAGCTCGACCTCGACGACTTCAACACCGTCGGCCGGCGTGTGGCCCACGTGGCCGACATGAAGCCCCACGGCCGCTTCCACATGTCCGACCTCGACGCGGTGGGCGGCGTGGCGGTCGTGATGCGCCAGCTGCTGGAGGCCGGCCTGCTCGACGGCGACTGCCTCACCGTCACCGGCCGCACGATCGGCGAGAACCTCGCCGCCCTCGACCCGCCGGCGCCCGACGGCCGGGTCGTGCACACGTTGTCCGATCCCATCCACGCCGAGGGTGGCCTGGCCGTCCTCCGCGGTTCGCTGGCTCCGAAGGGCGCGGTGGTCAAGGTGGCCGGCATCGACGTCCTGCGCTTCGAGGGCACCGCCCGGGTGTTCGACGGGGAGGCGGCGGCCATGGAGACAATCCTCGCCGGCCGGATCAACCCGGGCGACGTGATCGTCATCCGCTACGAGGGGCCCAAGGGCGGCCCGGGCATGCGGGAGATGCTGGCTGTGACCGGGGCGCTCAAGGGCGTGGGCCGGGGGGGCGACGTGGCCCTCGTCACCGACGGCCGCTTCTCCGGCGGCACCCATGGCTACTGCGTGGGCCATGTGGCGCCCGAGGCGGTCGACGGAGGGCCCATCGGCCTCGTCGCCGACGGCGATCCGATCGTGATCGACGCCGGTCTGCGCACCATCGACCTGCTGGTCGACGAGGCCACGCTGGCGGCCAGGCGGCTCGAGTGGAAGCTGCCGGAGCCCCGGTACACCACCGGCGTGCTGGCGAAGTACGCCCGTCTGGTGACCGGCGCCGACCGTGGTGCCATCACCGAGCCGTAGGAAGCGGGAACGAACGCCCCGCCCGGCCCCTGCGTGCCGACCGCAATGGAGGTCGGACGCGGGAGATCCTCACCCGACCCGAAGGAGCGGGTGAGCGAGCACCCGATGGGGTAATGTCCGCCTGAATGCTTGCCAGATGTGGCGGTCACGCAAGAGACTTCGGGCAGCCTGAGCGGGGAGTGCGGAATGACACGGATTAAGGGCCTCAACCATTCGGTTGCGCGACGCGCCGCCATGGCTTCGATGACCGTGCTGGCGGCCAGCGGCATCGGCCTCGTCGCCGCGCCCATGGCCTTCGGGCAGATCATCATCCCGATCGGCGGCAGCAGCCAGGGCGCCACCGTGTCCAACTCCGGGTCGGCCAGCGCCAATAGCGGCGGCAATGTCGCCATCGGCAACGGGTCCACCAACACGGCGACCGCCAGCACCTCGGGCGGCGGCGGCGGCCTGGTCGACGTGCCGGTCAGCCTGGGCGCCCCCACCAACACCTCCACCGGCACCGCCGCCGTCACCTCCGGGGCGGCCACCGCAGTCGGAAACTCCTCCGAGACCGCCGTCGGCCAGTCCAACACATCGGGCGGCCAGGTCAACAGCTTCCTCGCCGGCCAGAGCCAGTCGGCCGGCGTGACGAACGCCGGATCGGCCAGCGGCAGCAGCGGCGGCAACGTCGCCATCGGCAACGGGTCCAGAAACACCGCCACCGCCACCGTCACCCAGGAGGTCGGCGGAGGCCTCGTGGGCGTGGGCGTCGGCCTGGGTGGGCCCACCAACAACTCCACCGGGAACGCCACCGTCACTTCCGGGGCGGCGAACGCAGCCGGCAACACCTCGGCCACGAACGTCGGACAGTCCTCCGGCCAGGGCGGCGCAGGCCAGGGTGGCGCTGCCGTTCGGCCGGGAGTCGGCGCTGTCGCCGGCATCGGGGGCGCCGGCGTGGGCGCCGCACCCTGCGGGAGCGGCCGGTTCGCTTCCTTCCAGGACGTCGATGTCCGCAACCAGGGTCAGGCTC
>Ga0136633_1003192_pt1 | contig 10882 bp, 11 predicted proteins | sample AntDrymeUQ832206_2_FD_105494 | JGI IMG/M metagenome (GOLD analysis project Ga0136633, IMG submission 105494) | Polar desert sand microbial communities from Dry Valleys, Antarctica - metaG UQ83 (22.06) | ecosystem: Environmental > Terrestrial > Soil > Desert | place: Antarctica: Dry Valley...
CGAAATCGGCGGCACCGTGGGCGACATCGAGGGGCTGCCGTTCATCGAGGCGCTGCGCCAACTGCGGAACGAGCTGGGGCGCGACAACACCTGCTCGATCCACGTTACCCTGGTGCCCTACATCGCCGCCGCCGGCGAGTTGAAGACCAAGCCCACTCAGCATTCGGTACGCGAGATGACCGGGCTCGGCATCCAGCCCGACGTGCTGCTGTGCCGCTGCGAGAAACCGCTGCCCGACGTCGAGCGCGCCAAGATCGCGCTGTTCTGCAACGTGCGCAAGGAAGCCGTGATCCCCGCGCTCGACGCCAGCAGCATCTATGCAGTGCCCCTGCAATACCACCGAGAAGGGCTCGACGACGAGGTGCTGCGCCACTTCGGCATCACCGCGCCGGCCCCCGACCTGGCGCGGTGGGACGACATTCTCGATCGGTACGAGAACCCCGAAGGCGAAGTCACCATCGGGGTGGTGGGCAAGTACGTGGGCCTGCCCGACGCCTACAAATCGCTCAACGAGGCGCTGGTTCACGGCGGCATGGCCAACCGCGTCAAGGTCAACATCCGCTGGATCGATGCCGAGCTGTTTGAGCAGGGCGACGACGAGATCGCCGCCCGGCTCGAGCCGCTGCATGGCATCCTCGTGCCCGGCGGGTTCGGCGAGCGCGGCAGCGAGGGCAAGATCGCCAGCGTGCGCTTCGCCAAGGAGCGCAAGGTGCCGTTCTTCGGCATTTGCCTGGGCATGCAGATGGCCTGCATCGAGGGCGCGCGCGCCGCCGGGATAGATCAGGCGAGCTCGACCGAGTTCGGACCGACCGACGAGCCGGTGGTGGGCATCATCACTGAATGGATGAGCGCCGAAGGCCTCCAGCAACGCAGCGCCGAGGGCGATCTCGGCGGCACGATGCGGCTCGGCGCCTATGGGGCCAGGCTGTCGGGCAACAGCCACATCAGCACGATCTACGGCGGGGCCGTGACGATCAGCGAACGCCACCGCCATCGCTACGAGGTGAATTCGGCCTACAAGGATGCGCTGGAGAAGGACGGCATGGTGTTTTCGGGCATGTCGCCCGACGGCCTGCTTCCCGAAACGATCGAACGGCCAGAACATCCGTGGTTTATCGGCGTCCAATTCCATCCTGAACTCAAGAGCAAGCCGTTCGCCCCGCATCCGCTATTCGCCGGATTCATCGGCGCGGCGTTGCAACAGGCGCGGCTGGTTTGACCGAGTTGTCCCTTAACGGGATTTTGGGTCATTTTTTACAAGCTTTCCGGGCTGATTCGGAATATATCTTGCCAATAAGGGAGGAGCGTCGTTAGGGGGCGGCGCTTGCAGGATATTGCCTTTTGCTAAGTTTGGGGCGCGGAACGGTCGATTGCCGTCGCTAAACCAGCCATCTTGCAGAAGGTCGAACTTGGCGCGGATTTGATCGTCTTCTGCGACCCGGACGGTCAGATTCGAGCGAGGCGGCGTTAACGTCGCGGGGGCGGGCCGCAAGGGCCGCCCCCAACTCGTTTCAGGCCCCAATTCGCTGAGCCCCAGGGCAAAGGCGCTCAGGCGGCGTCGGACTGGCTTTCATCCTTGACCACTTCGAGCGTCGGCTGCCCGCCGACCATGATTTTCTTGGGCTTCATCGCCTCGGGCACTTCGCGCACCAGGTCGATCGTCAGCAGCCCGTCGGCCAAATCGGCGTTGTCGACGCGGACGTAATCGGCCAGTTCGAAGCGGCGCTCGAATCCGCGGTTGGCGATGCCGAGGTGCAGCACTTCGCCCTGCGCGGTCTCGGGCCGCTTCTTGCCCACGACCACCAGCAGGTTCTGCTGCGCGGTGATGTCGAGATCGCCCGCGCGAAAGCCGGCCACCGCCAGGGTAATGCGGTATTCGTCCTCGCCGTGGCGCTCGATGTTGAACGGCGGGTAGTTGTCGCCGGCGTTGCCGCGCACCTGGCTCTCGAGCAGATCAAACAGCTTGTCGAAGCCGACGGTGGTCCGGCGATAAGGAGTGAAATCGAGACGTGACATGAAACAAATCCTCCGATGAGCAATTTGAACCGGTAGCGGGCGCTCCAACGGGGCCTCGCCAGCAGAATTGCCTTTCCGCCCGCCATGCGGCACGGATCGGCGGTATTGAGATAGTCGCCGGGACCGCGGCTTCAAGAGGTTTGCGGAGCGACAACGCGAAGGACGAACGATGGCTGCCCCCGAAGTCGTGATCTACACCAAGTTCGGCTGCGGATATTGCTTCCGCGCCAAGCGCCTGCTCGATGGAAAGGGCGTGGCCTACACCGAGCACGATGTGACCATGGGCGGGCCGCAGCGCGACGAGATGCTCGCCCGCGCACCGATGGCGCGGACGGTGCCGCAGATCTTCGTCGGCCGCACGCATGTCGGGGGCTCGGACGATCTTTCCGAGCTCGAGCACTCCGGCAAGCTCGACGCCCTGCTCGCCGGAACATGACTCGCATAGCGCTGCTGCAGATGACCGCCGGGATCGATCCGGCGGCGAATGGACGCACAATCGCCGATGCTGCGGGGGAGGCGGCGCGGGGCGGGGCGGACATGTTGTTCACCCCCGAGATGAGCGGCCTGCTCGATCGTGACCGCAAGCGCGCCGCTGCCCATATCGTGCCCGAGGACGCGAATTCCGTGCTTGCGGCGGCACGCGAAGCGGCGACCGGGCATAGGTTATGGGTGGCGCTCGGATCGCTCGCGGTCGCGGGCGAGGGCGGCAAGTGGGCCAACCGGTCGTTTCTGATCGACCCGGCCGGCACCATCGCCGCCCGCTACGACAAGATTCACATGTTCGATGTCGACCTGCAAAGCGGCGAGAGCTGGCGCGAATCGAACGCCTTTACCCCTGGGGAGCGGGTGGTGACGGCCGACTACACCCCGCTGGGACGGCTTGGATTGACGGTGTGCTACGACTTGCGCTTTCCAGCGCTGTTCGAAGAGCTTGGTCGCCGTCGCTGCGATGCGATTGCGATCCCCGCGGCATTCACGGTGCCTACCGGCACGGCGCACTGGCACCCGCTCCAGCGCGCCCGAGCGATCGAGGCGAGCGCGTGGGTGATCGCCGCGGCGCAAGTGGGCGAGCACGCTGACGGACGGCGCACTTATGGCCACAGCCTGGTGGTCGACCCGTGGGGCGAGGTTGTGCTCGACATGGGCGGCGAGACGGCGGGCGTGGGCTTCGCCGAGATCGACCCGGCGCGGACCGCCGAAGTCCGCCGCCAGCTGCCTAGCCTTGCCAACAAGCGCGCAATCGCCACTTAGCCAGCCATGATCGTGTTCGACCTCGCCTGCGCCGATGGCCACCGCTTCGAAGGCTGGTTCGCTTCGTCGGCGGCGTTCGCCGACCAGCAGGCGCGCGGCTTGATCGCTTGCCCGCACTGCGGATCGACCGCGATCGACAAGGCGCCGATGGCGCCGGCGGTGGCTGCGAAGGGAAATTCTCGCCAGAGCGCGGGTGGCGACAAGCAGACGGTTGCGGGCAAGCTGCCCCCGGAGGTCGCCGCGGCGATGCAGGCGCTCGCCCAAGCGCAGGCACGCGCGCTCAGCGACAGCACCTGGGTGGGCGACCGCTTCGCCAATGAAAGCCGGGCGATGCATTACGGCGAGCGCGATCATGCGACGATCCACGGCCAGGCTACCCGCGAGGAGGCCGCCGCGCTGGTGGACGAAGGCATCACTGTCACCCCGCTGCCGTTTCCGGTCGCGCCACCCGACGAACTCAACTGATTGCCAGCCTGCCGGACCGGGCTTAAACGCCGCAGCGGCGCGCCCGTAGCTCAGCAGGATAGAGCATCAGATTCCTAATCTGGGGGCCATGGGTTCGAATCCCGTCGGGCGCACCAATTTTCCAGCCGTATTCAATTCCCTGCAGCGCGTTGTTACGTCCGGATACGCACAGCGATCTGACAGTCCATCACACCGCCGTCGGGTATTATGCAGGGGAAATCCGGGCGGAGAGCCCCACCGGGCCCAGCTGCTCGCCAGTCAAGCGAGTTGGGCTGCGAACACGTGCTCGGGCTGCCACGTTCGTGTTGAAACTGTCGTGGGTTGGTAGAACATTCCACAAAGGTCTTGAATCAGCGGGTAAACTGTGATTCTAACGGCGATGTGACACGGGAAGGGCACACCATCACCTCGCCGAAGGAACGCGCGACACAGTTTGTCGCGCTGGGGGTGTTGCTCGTTCTTGGCGGGCTGGGGATCGCCGGACCCAGCGGATTGCTCGCGTGGGGCGAAAACCTGCGCCTGCTCGACCAACGCCAGGCGCAGATCGCGCGGCTCTCGCATGAGCATAGCGAACTCAAGATGCAGGTCGATGCGCTCAATCCGAATAGCGCCGATCCTGACCTGGTCGGCGAACTGATCCGCAAGAACCTCAACGTCGTCCACCCCGACGAGGTCGTGATCACGCTCACGCCGGCGGGCTAGACACCCGCCAACCACCGGTTCCCCTACGGCAATTTCATATCCACGTGGATTGCGCGTGCGGGAGGCTTGCGCCATAGGCTAGCCCGCCTCCCCGGCGTGACCAGAACAGCAAGGACCAGCAATTTGGCCAAACCTGCCAGCAAGGGCGCCACCGCCGCGAAAAAGCGGCCGGCAGCCGGCTCCGGCGATGCCGACTTCGCGCTCCATTCGCTCCAGGAAAAGCACGCGAGTGCACCGCGTTACGCGGCGAACGACGAACAGCTTCTCAAACTTTACGAACAGATGCTGCTGATCCGCCGGTTCGAGGAACGCGCCGGGCAGCTCTACGGCCTCGGCCTTATCGGCGGGTTCTGCCACCTCTACATCGGTCAGGAAGCGGTCGCGATCGGGCTGCAGAGCGCGCTCGATGCCGACAAGGACAGCGTGATCACCGGCTATCGTGACCACGGCCACATGCTCGCCTATGGCATCGATCCCAAGGTCATCATGGCCGAACTGACCGGGCGCGAGGCCGGCATCAGCAAGGGCAAGGGCGGCTCGATGCACATGTTCAGCACCGAGCACAAATTCTACGGCGGGCACGGCATCGTCGGGGCGCAAGTCTCGCTCGGCGGCGGCCTGGCGCTGGCGCACCAGTATCGCGGCGACGGCGGCTTGTGCCTGGCATACTTCGGGGACGGCGCGGCCAACCAGGGCCAGGTCTACGAAACCTTCAACATGGCGGCGCTGTGGAAGCTGCCGATCGTGTTCGCGATCGAGAACAATGGCTATGCGATGGGCACGAGCACGGCGCGCTCCAGCGCCGAGACCGAGTTCTACCGCCGCGGCACAGCGTTCCGCATCCCCGGCATGGACGTCAACGGGATGGACGTGCTCGAAGTGCGCGCCGCGGCCGAAGTGGCGTTCGAGTACGTCCGGGCGGGCAACGGCCCGGTGCTGATAGAACTCAATACCTATCGCTATCGCGGCCACTCGATGTCCGATCCGGCGAAATACCGCACCCGCGAGGAAGTGCAGGATCAGCGCGAGCACAACGATCCGATCGAGCGGGCCAGGAAGGAACTGCTCGAGCGCGGGCGCAGCGAGGACGAACTGAAGGACATAGACAAGCGCATCCGCGCCGCGGTTTCCGAGAGCGCCGATTTCGCCGAAAGCTCACCCGAGCCGGGGCCTTCCGAACTGTACACCGACGTGTTGGTGGGGGCGTACTGATGGCGCTCGAGCTCAAGATGCCGGCGCTTTCTCCCACCATGGAGGAGGGCACGCTCGCCAAGTGGCTGGTCAAGGAGGGCGACGAAGTCCGTTCAGGCGACGTGCTCGCCGAGATCGAAACCGACAAGGCGACGATGGAGTTCGAGGCGGTCGACGAAGGCACAATCGGCAAGATCCTCGTGCCCGAAGGCACCGAGAACGTGAAAGTCGGCGAAGTCATCGCGACTCTGACCAATGATGATGGGGCGGGCGAGGGCGGAGAGCGCGCGCCTGCGCCCGCGCCCGCTGAGAGCCCTGCGCGGGACCAGAAGGCCATCGAAATCGAGCCTCCCGCTCCGACGCAAGCAAATGGCGGTGCGAGCCAACTCTCGTCCGACGCCAAGCCCGCGCGCGACACCGATCTTCCCGCCGGCACTGGCATGACGGCCGTCACCATGCGCGAAGCGCTGCGCGATGCGATGGCCGAGGAGATGCGCCGCGACGAGCGCGTGTTCGTGATGGGCGAGGAAGTCGCCCAGTATCAGGGCGCCTACAAAGTCACCCAAGGGCTGCTCGACGAGTTCGGTCCCAAACGTGTCATCGACACCCCGATCACCGAATACGGTTTCGCCGGGATCGGCACCGGCGCGGCGATGGGCGGCTTGCGGCCGATCGTTGAATTCATGACCTTCAACTTTGCAATGCAGGCGATCGACCACATCATCAATTCCGCCGCGAAGACGAACTACATGTCGGGCGGCCAGATGCGCTGCCCAATCGTGTTCCGCGGGCCCAACGGTGCGGCGAGCCGCGTCGGCGCGCAGCACAGCCAGAACTACGGCCCGTGGTACGCCAGCGTGCCCGGCCTGATCGTCATCGCGCCGTATGACGCGGCGGACGCCAAGGGCCTGCTCAAGGCCGCGATCCGCAGCGAGGATCCGGTGGTCTTCCTCGAAAACGAACTTGTCTATGGCCGCAGCTTCGAGATCCCCGACCTCGACGACCATGTGCTGCCGATCGGCAAAGCGCGGATCGTACGCGAGGGGAGCGACGTCACCATCGTCAGCTATTCGATCGGCGTTGGCCTCGCGCTCGAAGCCGCCAAAGTGCTGGCCGCCGAGGGTATCGAGGCCGAGATTGTAGATTTGCGCACCCTGCGCCCGCTCGACAAGCAAACGGTGCTCGCCAGCCTCGCCAAGACCAATCGTATGATCGTGGCCGAGGAAGGCTGGCCGACCTGCTCGATCGCGTCGGAAATCATCGCGATCGCCATGGAGGAAGGCTTCGACCACCTCGACGCGCCGGTGCTGCGGGTGTGCGACGAGGACGTGCCGCTGCCCTATGCGGCGAACCTGGAAAAGCTGGCGCTGATCGACAGCAGCCGCATCGTCGCGGCGGCCAAGAAGGTCTGCTACCGCGGCTGACGTTTCGGGTTCGTGGCCTAGCCGTAGTAGTCCGCGATCCCTTCGTACGTGTCGCAACCCGCAACGGGGTCCGGCGAGCTCGGATCACGCTGATAGACCTCGGTCAGATCGCGGTTCTCGCGAACGTTGAACGCAGCAATCGCGGTCAGGGTGCCGGCGTTGGTGAAGGCGTCCGAGATCAACGGCTGATAGACGTAGGCGACCTCGACGAACATCACCGCTTCGTCCTCGAAGGCGACGATTTCCGCTCCCGCCGGACCGAGTCCGACAAGCTCGCCATCCATGCCGTCGCCCGCGTGGCCGTGCGAGGACAGGTGGTGAAGCTCGCCCATGCAGCGCTGCCAGTGGATGTACTGCTGGCTTTCGGTTTCGGGTACCACTTCCAGGCTCGACAGGATCACCCGGCCATTGGCGTAGTAGTTGAACGCCTCGCCGCCCTGGATATGCCCGCCATAGAGCACGTCGTTGATATCGCTTTCGAAGATTTGCGCATCGCCGAGCAACGAATTCTCGCCGACGCGCGCCGCGTTGTCCGCGATCAGCACCGCGATCTGGTTGATACGCATCTGAACGATCGCCTGGTTGGCGGTTTCGACGCCCCACAGGCCAGCGGTCATCAGCAGCGGCGCGGCCAAGGCAAACTCGGTCATCGCCGCGCCCGAGGTGGCGCGCAGCAACCTGTGCCAAAGCCGTCCCAGCGCGGTCATGTGCAATACTCCACCTGGCTGTGCACTTCCTGCGCGTCCCACGGCTGGTTGCGCAGCACGGTGACGGCTTCGGTGGTAAAGGTTTCCGACAGGCCGATCAGCTTGGCCGCGCCAAACGCGCGGGGGTAGCTAACTGTCACGACGTAGAGCACGGCGTCGCGCGCACCGCCGCCGCCGGCCGATCCGCGATCCTCGTCCCACAGGCTGTTGGCATTGGCGTCCTCGTAGGGTTCGCCGTCGTTGCAGACACCGTCGGCGTTGATGTCTGTGAAGTCCTCGGCGCGGTGGACGTCGCTAAAGCTAGAATAGGCGCGGCGTGAGAAAGCCATCGTGGCGTTCGGCACGATCGTGCGGACCGCCTTGCTGACTTTGGCATCGGTGGCGCTGGTGTTGCCGCTGACCGACTCGATGGTCGAAGCGCGCGCCGCCTTCTGCACCGCGCCCTGCAATTGCGACTGCATGTAGTAATTGTAGCCCATCTCGAACATGCCCATCAGCAGCATGAGCAGGACCGGCGCGAGCAGCGCGAATTCCAGCAAGGCCGCACCGCTCCGGTCGCGCCCGAGGATTCGCAGCGAAATCACCGCTCGATCCTCAGGCGGCTCATGTTCTTCGCGATTGCCGCGAACGTCGCGTTGAGTTCAGCAGCGTCCGCCGCTTCAAAGAAGTGGCCGGCTCCCGCGCAGTCCTTCATCACCGGGTTGAGCGAGACGCCGAACCCGATCACCCAGACGGTGACGTTGCGCTTCTTGATCTCGGCACAGGCGAACTCGAACCGCTTCTCCACGTGTTGCGTGAGCGACATCGTCGACCCCGGGTTCCACCGGCGCTGGTCGAGCGGCTCGAGCCCATAGCTTGAATAGCTCAGGTCGTACGGGGCGGTCTCGCCGTCGGTCAGGAATATGAGGTTGCGGTTGGTCGGCGAATTGGCGCTGACATCGGCATTGTCGGCGGCGAACAGCCCGGTCGGCGAAACCAGCCGCGCCCCCCAGATCATGCCGATGTCATGGTACGTGCTCCCGACCGGCTTGAGGGTGGCCATATAGTCGTCGAATTCTTCGGAATCGAGTTCGGTGAGCCTGAGCGCCGCCGAAGGGCACGCCGCCGTGCCCAACCCGTCGGGCGAGACGAATTCTTTGAATGTATTGACCTGATTCGTCGTGAAATCTCCGCTGCCGTTCCATTCGAGCGCCCTGGCGAACACCAGACCGGGATAGCTCGGGCGCCATTGGGTTTCCGGATCGTCGGCCTCGGGCACCCGGTCGATATCGAGGTCGAGCGCTCTGGTGAGATCGACACTGTCGTAGTCGGCGATCTCGTAGGTTTCACGCTCCTCGATGCAGCCGTTGCCCTCGGTCCGCCAATTGGAAACATCGTAGGAATACTGATCGTATTGCCATTGGGAATCGCTCCCTAGGGCAGGCTCCGTGATCTTGTCGTAAGTATCCTTGTAATCCGTGTACGTCGTCTTCGTGACCTGGCAGGTGGTGTCCATCAGATAGACACCATAGGCGAATCCATTTCGCGTCCGCACATATGTCACGGTTCTCCGGACCCCTGGCAGAGGGGTTGTGACAGTCTCGGTCTTGGTCGTGGAGGTGCTCGAGCTGACGACATTGCTCGCCGGTCTGGTCGGACAGTAAAAGCCATTGGTTTCGGAGAAGCTGGCGGAATATGTCGAATCGTCCGCCGTGCTGGAGGTGCCCGAGATGTACGACGACGAGGTGTAATAGGTAAACGTGGTCAGCGAGTTGATCGTCGTGTTCAACTTGCGCGATTGATAATTCCACTGGCCGACCACCCAATCGTCTTCGAGCACCGAGCCGACGTTGACGTTGGTCGAATAAGGCACAAACCCATAGCGGATCCGGGTGCCGGCAAGCGCTGCCGCCTGGAGTTGGAGGTAGAAACCCTTCACCGTGTCCTTGAGGACTTCGATCCGGCTCGCGCTGTCGCCCGGATTGGTCCACGCCATCGACCCGGTGACATCGAGCACCATCATGACATCGGTGTTATTGAAGTTGATCTGCGCCTCGCAAGACACGCTGATCGGCACTTCTTTGAATCCGAACACCTGCATGATCGTGGTCGGAATTCGAACACTGGCCTGGCCGGAGATCGCGAAATCGTCCTCGAGACTCATCGTAAAGCTGCGGTCGGTTGAGCCGTAGGCGCCGTCGCGGAAATTGACGTTGAAAAACCGCTGGCCGATCTCGCCCGTCTGCTCCGGAATGGTCCCGCTGACGGCGGCCTCGGATCCCATCCGCTTGCGCGCGGCGAGCACGCCGGCGTCGCACGCCTGCTGCAGCCGGGCCTGCGCCAGATATGACCGGCCCATGTCGACGCCTCCGCCGACCATCGCCATGATCGGCGCGATCGCCGCGGCGATCATCGCCAGCGTATTGCCCGCGCGGTCGCGCGCCAGGCGCGCGATCCAGCCACCGGCCGCACGATCGGGAAGGGGAGGCAGGCAGTCCGTCACCCGGCGACCGTAGCGCCTGCGCGGTGTTGGTTTCCCTTAGCGGGATGGTTAACCTGCTAACAATCCGCCCAGGGCCAACCCGGTCAATCGTCGATGACGAAAACCGTCCGAGAGTAGGCGATTTGGGGCCCTTCGATGCCGGCGAAATCGAGAAACGTCGGCATCTGATAGTTGAGCGTCAACTCCAGTTCGCGGGCGCCGACGAAAGTCTGGAGAATGGGATTGGAGACCCCCACTTCGATGCTGTCGGATTCGAGCAGATACGGACTGGTGGTCGCCACGGCCAGGCCGGTCGCTTCGATCTGGGTGTCGCTGAGCTTGTTTCCGGTCTGATATTCTACCGCCACGCTGCGGGCGGTCTCGGTCACCGCGTTGCGCATCGCGTTGTACGATTGCATCCAGATGCCCATCTGGAAGATGCCGAGCAGCAACGTGAGGAACGCGGGGGCGACGAGCCCGAACTCGATCGCCGCCGAGCCTTGCTCGTCACGGGCCAGTCGGGCAGCAGGTCGGTTCACGATACCTGCACCGTGCGCTCGACTTCGTACTCGAAGCTCTCGCCGAAGCCCCATTCGGTCCACACCGGCTGATACTCTTCGGTCATGCGAACCCAGATGTAGGTGCTGAGCGAATCCTCGGTGCAG
>Ga0136633_1003193_pt1 | contig 10882 bp, 12 predicted proteins | sample AntDrymeUQ832206_2_FD_105494 | JGI IMG/M metagenome (GOLD analysis project Ga0136633, IMG submission 105494) | Polar desert sand microbial communities from Dry Valleys, Antarctica - metaG UQ83 (22.06) | ecosystem: Environmental > Terrestrial > Soil > Desert | place: Antarctica: Dry Valley...
TCCATCGCGGCGGCTGAATGAGCGGCGCACAGCTGATCGCCAGGCGGAGCGGAGCCGCGCCGCGCACGATGCGCGCTGGACGCTCGGGCCCGGCGGGCTGATCGCCACCGCTCTGCTCGGCGCGGTGCTCGGCAGCGCCGGCGCAGCGCTGATCGGCGGCTTCCATGGCGCGATGATCGCCTCGGCCATCGCCGCCGGCCTCGCCAGCGTGATCGCGCTGACCATGCTCGGGACGGTCAAAATGCGAAAGGCCTAGCGTGGCCGACTAACTGCTTGACTGTATTGCTACACTAATACAATTTGACGCCATGAAACTGAGGCATCTGATCGCCGCCGTCCTCGCCACCGTCCTCGCCGGCGCGGGCCTGGCTGCGCCGGCGCAAGGCAATCCGCAGCTGGCGCAGGAAGCAGTCCGCATGAGACTGAGCGGCTAGACGACGCTCGTCGCACGCGTCGCGCGCGTTTTCCACAGCGACCAGCCGATGCCTGCGGCGAGGATCGCGAAGGTGATCCCGAGCGACAGCGACGGCGGGATCTTGGCCAGCCCGAACATGTCGGCGACGAAGATCTTGGAGCCGATGAAGACCAGCAGCACCGCCAGCGCATATTTGAGATAATGGAAGCGGTGGGCCATCGCGGCGAGCGCGAAGTAGAGCGCGCGAAGCCCGAGGATGGCGAAGATGTTCGAGGTGTAGACGATGAACGGGTCGGTGGTGATCGCGAAGATCGCCGGGACGCTGTCGATCGCGAACACCACATCGACCACCTCGATCATGACCAGCGCGAGGAACAGCGGCGTCGCGAACCAGCGAAGCTTGCCCGTCGCCGGGTCTGGCTGGCGCACCCAGAATTGCTTACCGTGAAGCTTGTCGGCGACCGGGAAATGGCGGCGGACAAAGGCCAGCGCGCGGCTCGATCCGACGTCATATTCGTGTTCGGCCATGAGCCACATCTTGATCCCGGTGAAGATCAGGAACGCCGCGAACACATAAAGCACCCACTCGAACTGCTCGACGAGGCTGGTACCGAAGCCGATCATGATCGCGCGCAGCACGATCACCCCGAGGATGCCCCAGAACAGGACGCGATGCTGGTACAGACGGGGCACTGCGAAGTAGGAAAAGATCATCGCGATGACGAACACATTGTCCATCGCCAGGCTCTTTTCGATGACGAAGCCGGTGATGAATTGAAGACCCGCAGTCTCGCCCAGATACCACCACACCCAGCCGCCGAAGGCGAGCCCAAGCGAGATGTAGCCGGCCGACAGGGCCAGACTTTCGCGTACGCCGATCTCGCGCTCCTTGCGGTGAAGCACGCCGAGATCGAGCACGAGCAGGGTGATGACGATGGCGAGGAACACCAACCACATCCACAGCGGCTTGCCGAGCCAATCTAGAAACAGGAATTCCATCGGTCGAATCCAATCACTTGCTCCCGCAGGGAGCGGTGGATAATCGATCCGACATCACGACCTGTCAGTCGCCAGAGGGGCCCGGATCCTCTCGAAAATCGGGGCGGCGAGCGCAAGCGCCGCCGCCCCTTGGAGGTCAGTCGAACAATTCCGTCAGGAACGACTTCTTGCGCTTGGGATAGCGGTGGCGGTCGTCGTCGCGGTCGGGACGCCAAGTGTCGCCATGGCCGCGCGGCGGCGGCGCGGCGGCGCGCACCGGTTCGACGACGCTACGCTCGACGATCTTGTCGATTTCGCCGCGGTCGAGCCACACCCCGCGGCAGGTTGGGCAATAGTCGATCTCGACCCCCTGCCGTTCGGCGAGCGCCAGCGGCGACCGGCAGACCGGACAGGCCATCGCCGCTACCTCGTTTTCATTACGCATCAGGCGAACTCCTTCCGGTGGGAATAGTGCCGGTACATCCGGTCCTTCGCGACGAGTTTGAGCTTCTTCAATCGAAGCAATTTGAGGTTGTTTGGAAAGCGCTGCGCGAGTTCGCGCCGGATTTCCTCGTCGAGCTTGCGGTGCAGCGCGCTCAACCGGTGTAACAAGGCGTTCATATGCTCCTCCGTTCACGTGAGTGACGAGGGCGCTGTCGGTTTTAGGGATTAAGTGGACCACGGACCCCAAAGCATCGAGCGCACTCGATGCGGTCCGACATCACGATCATCAGGATCGTCAGAGGGGCCCGGCCCGCACACGAATCAGATACGTTTCCTGTCCGGCAATTTCAAGTGATTCGATATCAGCCGTTAGCGGCGATCCATTTTTCGACCGCCGGGGCGATTTTCTCGCGCCACTTGCGGCCGTTGAAGATGCCGTAATGGCCGACGTCCTTGGCCATGAAATACTGCTTTTTCGCCGCCGGCAATTTGCTCGCGATGTCGAGCGCGGCGCGGGTCTGGCCGAGGCCGGAAATGTCGTCGCGCTCGCCTTCGATCGCCAGCAGCGCCGTGTCGCGGATCGCCGCCGGATCGACAGTTCGGCCGCGGTGCAGCATCTCCCCCTTGGGCAGCAGATGGCGCTGGAACACCACGTCGACGGTCTGCAGATAGAATTCGGCGGTCATGTCGGCGACCGAGCGATATTCGTCGTAGAAATCGCGGGTCGAATCGGCGCTTTCGTCGTCGCCGACGACGAGATGCTTGAACATCTCCCAATGGCTGACGAGGTGGTTGCCGAGGTTCATCGTCATAAACCCGGCGAGTTGGAGGAAGCCGGGGTACACCTGGCGGCCCGAGCCGGCGTAGATCATCGGCACAGTGGCGATGGCGTTGTTCTGGAACCAGCTGTGCGGGCGCTGGGTAGCCAGCGTGTTGACCGCGGTCGGCGCCTGGCGGGTATCGACCGGGCCGCCCATCATGGTCAGGGTGCGCGGCCGCCACTTATGCTTGTCGGCGTTCATCAGCGCGGTCGCGGCGAACGCCGGGACCGACGGCTGGCACACCGCCAGCATGTGGGGCCGCTCGCCGCCGGCCTCGCCGATCGCGGTCAGGAACTCGATCAGATAATCGACATAATCGTCGAGATCGAACTTGCCCGCCGACAGCGGCACCTGTTTCGCGTCGCGCCAGTCGGTGATGTAGACGTCGTGGCCGGGCAGCATGCGCTCGACCGTGCCGCGCAGCAAAGTCGCATAATGGCCCGACATGGGCGCGACGATCAGCAATTTGGGGTGATCGGCGGGGGCGCCGTCGCGGACGAAATGCTTCAGCTGGCCGAACGGCTTGCGAACCACGATCTCCTCGTGCACCGCGACCTGCTTGCGCCCGATGATGGTCGTGCCGAGCCCGAAGTCGGGCTTGCCGCGCGGCGCCGAGGCGTGGGCGAAGACATCGAGCCCGGCCGCGACCAGCGGGCTCATTCCGTTGTAGGACAAGGGGTTGGACGGGTTGTTGAGCCATCCGGCGCCGAGCCCAGCCCATTTGCTCGCCCCGGCCAGAAGCGAGCGCTGCACCTCATAGGCGTCGTAAAGCATTCAATTCCTCTCAAATGTCGCGGGGCCTCAACCGATGTGGCCCGCAAACGCTCCGCCCGCAAGCGTGATGGTGCGGCGCAGCACGACGAGCCGGCGATTGAGGCCGGCGCGCCACACTGCTAGGCGGCACGGCGATGGCCACCCGTCCCGATCCCCCCAAAGCGAAAAGTCTGTCCGGCCTGTCGATGGTGTGGCGCCGGGCCGGCCATTACCCGTGGCGCCTGGCCGCGGCGGCGGCGGCATTGCTGGTCGCGGCGGGCGCGACCTCGGGCGTGCCTTTTGCCTTCAAATTGATCATCGACCGCGGCTTTTCCGGCCAGGGAGATATCGCCCGCTGGTTCGAATATCTGCTGCTGCTGGTGATCCTCATGGCGATCGCCACCGCGGTGCGTTTCTATTTCGTGTCGTGGATCGGCGAGCGGGTGGTCGCCGACATCCGCCTTGCCGTGCACCGCAACTTGCTGCGCCTCGCCCCCGGCTTCTTCGAGGAAAACCGCCCGGCCGAAATCACCAGCCGGATCACGGTCGACACCACGATCATCGAGCAAACCGTCGGCACCACCATCTCGGTCGCGCTGCGCAACCTCGTCATGGGCACCGCCTGCGCGGTCATCCTGTTCTTCCTCGCGCCCAAGCTCGCCGGACTGCTGCTGCTCGGGATTCCGCTCATCGTCCTGCCGCTGGTCATCTTCGGCCGCCGCATCCGCGCCATCTCGACCAAAAGCCAGGACCGCATCGCCGACGTCAGCACCGTCACCAGCGAGGTGCTGGGCGCGATGAAAATCGTCCAGGCGTTCAACCAGCAGGGCCGCGAGGCACGCCGCTTTGCCACCGCGACGGAAGACGTATTCCACGTCGCCAAGCGCCGCATCCTCCTGCGCGCGGTGATGTCGGCGATCGTCATCGCCCTGATGTTCTCGTCGATCACCTTGATCATCTGGCAGGGCGCGATCGATGTTGCAGCGGGCCGAATGACGGGAGGGACGATCGCCGCGTTCGTGCTCTACGGCGGGCTGCTTGCCGGCGCCTTCGGCGCTTTGTCCGAAGTTTATGGCGATTTGCTGCGCGCCGCCGGAGCGTCGGAGCGACTCGACGAATTGCTGCGCGCCGAGCCGACGATCAAGGCGCCGCCCAAACCGGTCGCTCTGCCCGTGCCGGCGCGCGGGGATTTGCGCTTCGAGGGGGTCGAATTTCGCTACCCGACCCGCCCCGAAGTGTCGGCGCTGCACGACTTCACCCTCGCCGTTCGGCCCAAGGAGAAGCTTGCCCTGGTCGGGCCGTCGGGGGCGGGCAAGACGACCCTGTTCCAGCTCGCCCAGCGCTTCTACGACCCGCAGGCCGGGCGCATTCTGCTCGACGGGGTCGAGCTCAAGGACGCCGACCCCGCCGACATCCGCCAGCGCATCGCCATGGTCCCGCAGGAAGTGGTGATCTTCGCCGCCTCCGCCCGCGACAATCTGCGCTACGGCAATTGGGACGCGTCGGAGGACGCCATCTGGGAAGCGGCGCGCGACGCCCATGCCGAGACCTTCCTGCGCGACCTGCCGCAGGGCCTCGACACCTTCATGGGCGAAAACGGCGCGCGGCTGTCGGGGGGGCAACGCCAGCGCATCGCCATCGCCCGCGCGCTGCTGCGCCGCGATGCGCCGCTCTTGCTGCTCGATGAAGCGACCTCGGCGCTCGACGCGCAGAGCGAGCGGCTGGTCCAGGACGCGCTCGACCGGTTGATGGAGCAGCGCACGACGATCGTCATCGCCCACCGCCTGGCGACGGTGCGCGCCGCCGACCGCATCATCGTCATGGACCATGGGCGGATCGTCGAGGAAGGCACTCATGCCGCGCTGTCGAGCGCCGGCGGGCTCTACGCCAGCCTCGCGCGGCTTCAGTTCGAAGGCCAGGCCGCCTGAGTTTCACGGTTGGGCCAAGCTCTACATGGCCCCGGCCGAGCGCGTACGGATCTGGTAACCGGCGCTTTCATTCGCGGCACAAAAAGGGCCCGGCGCGCGAACGCCGGGCCCTGTTTTTTGCGGGGCGCGGGCGTTAGCCCTGCGTGCCGCCCGGAGTCGTTCCGCTCGGGGTCGAGCCGCCGCGAGTGCCGCCGCGGGTGGCGCTGGTGCGCCGCGGTTTGGCGGTCCGGCGCGGCGTGGTGCTGCGCTTGGTCTTGGCGGTGGTCGACTTGCTCGCGGTGGCCGGTTCGCGCGCGGTGGCCGTTTTGCGCGCGGTGGCCGTTTTGCGCTTCGGCGCGGCCTTGCGCGTGGTCTTGGTGCGCGCCGCGGCGGGCTTTTTAGTACGCGACGAGCCGCTGCTTCTGCCGCTGTCGGCGTCGTCAGCCCATTTGCCCGACATCACGCGCTGCGCGGCGTCGGCGACCGCTTCGGCGATCAGCGAGCCAAGCCGTGTCGCGCTCGACATCGCGGTGGTTGCCGCCGACGACGCGGCATCGGCGGCGTCGAGCCCGGCGTCGCGAATCTTGCGCCGGGCGGACGGGCTGGCGCTGATCGCCGCCGCCGCCGCGGCGAGACCGGCGGCGAGCATTTCGCGGCTCATCGCCGCCTTTGTAATTTTGTCCATCGTTGAATCTTTCGAACCCGACGATTTCGACTTCGAAGACGATTTCCTGGAGCTGGACTTGGCCATGCAAACCTCCCTGTGGTTGCAGGAAAGACACTTCAAACCGCTTGCGGTTCCGTTGCGGCTACGAAGCAACCGCGCAAATGCGCCAATCAGTCGCGAAAATCGAGTAGCGGATGAGATACGTTAAAGGGGCGGTTCCCTTCGTGTCTGCGGGGCAGACACGTTAAAGGGGCGGTTCCCTTCGTGTCTGCGGGGCAGACACGTTAAAGGGGCGGTTCCCTTCGTGTCTGCGGGGCAGACACGTTAAAGGGGACCGCCGGGTTACGACGATCCCCTTCGACATGGTCAGCGGCCGGAGGTTCCAGCCGTCAGGAAGCGCCTAGGGCACCATCTCCTGAACGACGAACACCGACCCCTCTGCTGAACCATGAGACATCGGATCACCTCCTTTCGCTGGGTTAAAGCCAAGCCCAACATGAGTCTTTGTGGGCCCGAACGCAAGACTTGTAATGCATGTCAGATTCGGCAATCTTCGAAAACTCGTGCCGCTTCGGGTGATGCCGGAACCACCAGCGGCGCGAGCCCCACCGCATAGACCGCGAAACGGCCCCGGCTGAACGCGATGGCGTCGAGCAGGCCATCGCGCGCGACCAGCTCCGCGGACAAAGTCATCGTCGCCGGATTGAAGCTCGCCGCAACGCCGCGCTGGGCCGACGTCGTCCACACATACAGCGCGGCGGCGGCGCCCGCGACTGCCGTGCGGGTGATGGTCACGCGCCGCGTCAAGCGCGTGCAGCTCAGCGACAGGCGCGCCGCGCCGGTGAGGTCGGTGAACACCGCGTTGGTGGCGCCCACGCCGGGGCGGTAGGACCAAGCGCCGGGCGACGGCGTGGCGACGGTGAAATCGACCGCCGGCTGCGGCGCCGGCGTCATGGCCTGCGCGGCGAGCGCGGCGAGCAGCATTGGAACGGGCATCAGCGAGCCAGCCGGTCGACTTTGGCCTGGAGCGACGCGAGCTCGGCGCGCAATTGTTCGAGCTCGCGGTCGCGGTCGTCACTGGCGCTGGCTTTCTTGCCGGCGAAGGCGCGCCCGGCTTCCTCGAACATCGCCATGTTGCGCTTGGCGATGTCGGCCAGCACATTGCCGCCGAAGGCATCGCGGATCGCGCCGTGATTGCGCTGAAAGGCGTCCATCGCCGATTCGAGATATTGCGGCACCGCGCCCTGGATCGAATTGCCGTAGAGGCCGATCAACTGCTTGAGGAAATTCAACGGCAGCATGGTCTCGCCGCGTGCTTCCTCGTCGACGATGATCTGGGTCAACACGGTGCGGGTGATATCTTCACCGCTTTTGGCGTCGATCACTTCGAATTCGCGCCCCTCGCGGACCATCGCGGCAAGGCGGTCGAGCGTGATGTAGGTCGAGCTTTCGGTGTCGTAGAGGCGCCGGTTGGCGTATTTCTTGATCGTCACCTTGCCGGTGGACTTGGCCATCAACCGCTCCCAGACTGCGTTGCGATGAGCCTAGTACCGGAAGATAGTGCACTGCAACATGAACGCGCGCCGCGCCCGCTGCCGCTGTTCCTCGAGCTGGTGCGCAACGTCGCCGCGCGCGATCCGGCGCTGGCCCGCGCGTCGCTCAAGGGGCTGGCGGCCTATTCCGAGGCGACGCGCCCGCCGCCAGCCGCGCCGCGCGCGGAAGTGGCGCGGATCGGTCCGGCAACCTTGCGCGACCATCAAGGGAGCGGCCCGCCGGCGGTGCTGATCCCGTCGCTGATCAACCCGCCCAGCATCCTCGACCTCGATCCCGATGTGTCACTGGCCGCCGCGGTGGCGCGCATGGGGCGGCGGGTGCTGCTGCTCGACTGGGGCGCCGCCCGCGATCGGGCCGACCTCGACGTCACCGGCCATGTCGAAACTCTCCTGCTGCCCTTGCTCGACGCGCTCGGCGAGCCGCCGGCGCTGATCGGCTATTGCCTCGGCGGGACGATGGCCATCGCCGCCGCCAATGTCGCCCCGGTCGAGCGCGTCGCCACGCTTGCCGCGCCGTGGCATTTCGCCCGATACCCGGACGATGCGCGCGCGGCGTTGGCGGCGATGTGGCGCGAATCGCGGGCCCCCGCGCAATTGCTCGGCGCGCTGCCGATGGAAGTGCTGCAGGCCGCCTTCTGGTCGCTCGATCCCCAGCGCACGGTGGCCAAATTCGCCGAGTTCGCCGCGCTCGAGCCGGGCAGCGGCAAGGCGTGCCGCTTCGTCGCGCTCGAGGATTGGGCCAATGAAGGCGAGCCTTTGCCTTTCCCCGCGGCGCGCGAACTGATCGAGGATTTGTTCGCCGCCGACCGGCCGGGCCAGGGCCGCTGGACGATCGGCGGGGGCGCCGTCGCGGACGACCTTCCGGTGCGGACGCTGCATTTTACCGCCGCCAACGACCGCATCGCGCCCGCCGCGACCGCGCCCGCCGGCCCGGCGATCGAGATTGCGTCGGGTCATGTCGGCATGGTCGTCGGCGGCAAGGCGCGCGACACTCTGCACGCGCCGCTCGCTAATTTTCTGCGGCTTTGAAGCGCAGTCTCGCGCATCGCGCCGAACGCGATTAAACAGGCTGGTCACTCAACCAATCGCACGGGGGTTCGCATGGCCAAGATCGTCTGTGTTTTGTACGACGACCCGATCGACGGGATGCCCACATCCTATCCCCGCGACGGCCTGCCCAAGGTCGAGTGCTACCCCGGCGGAACGCGCCTGCCGACGCCGCGCGAGATCGATTTCAAGCCCGGCGAACTGCTCGGCTGCGTGTCGGGCGAGCTCGGCCTGCGCCGCTTTCTCGAAAGCCAGGGCCATGTGTTGGTCGTGACATCGGACAAGGACGGGCCGGACAGCGTGTTCGAACGCGAGCTGGTCGATGCCGACGTGGTCATCTCGCAGCCGTTCTGGCCCGCCTATCTGACCGCCGAGCGGATCGCCAAGGCGCAAAACCTCAAGCTCGCGCTGACCGCCGGGATCGGCTCCGACCATGTCGATCTCCAGGCCGCGATCGACCAGGGCATCACCGTCGCCGAAGTCACTTATTGCAACTCGATCAGCGTCGCCGAGCATGTCGTGATGATGATCCTCGGCCTGGTGCGCAATTACCTCCCCTCGCACGACTGGGTGCGCAAGGGCGGGTGGAACATCGCCGACTGCGCCGCGCGCTCCTACGATGTCGAGGGCATGCACGTCGGCACCGTCGCCGCCGGGCGCATCGGCAGCGCGGTGCTGCGGCGATTGAAGCCGTTCGACATGCACCTCCATTATTTCGACCGTCACCGCCTGCCGGGCGCGGTCGAGGCGGAACTCGGCCTGATCTGGCACGACAGCGTCGAGGACATGATTGCGGTGTGCGACGTCGTCACCATCAACTGCCCGCTGCACCCGGAGACCGAAAATCTGTTCGACGCGGCGATGCTCTCGAAGATGAAGCGCGGTGCCTATCTGGTGAACACCGCGCGGGGCAAGATCGTCGACCGCGACGCCGTCGTCGCCGCGCTCGAAAGCGGCCAGCTGGCGGGCTATGCCGGCGACGTGTGGTTCCCGCAGCCGGCGCCGCGCGACCATCCGTGGCGGACCATGCCGCCCGAGGGCATGACCCCCCACATCTCGGGCACCAGCCTGTCGGCCCAGGCGCGCTATGCCGCCGGGGTGCGCGAAGTGCTCGAATGCTTCTTCGATGGGCGCCCGATCCGCGACGAATATCTGATCGTCCACGGCGGCGGCCTCGCCGGCGCCGGGGCGCACAGTTACAGTCCCGGCAACGCCACCGGCGGCAGCGACGAGGCGGCGCGGTTCACGGCCAAGTGACCGAGCGGCTGCTTGCCCGCTTGGCCCGGCGCCGCTAAGCGGACGGCCACGCACCCATAGCTCAGCTGGATAGAGCGCTGCCCTCCGAAGGCAGAGGTCAGAGGTTCGAATCCTCTTGGGTGCGCCAGAATTTCAGTGACTTAGCTGATGCTCGGCGGCGGTCGTACGGAAAAGGTACGGAGTTGATGTAATGGCTGAGCAGCCGCCACCTCGGTTATCATTGAAAGAGATCGCTGCGGTCCTTCGAAATGGTGCCGCCACTGAGTGGCGGGAGCATTGGCGCGCCTTGCTCATTTTGCTCTTGGCCCTCCCCATATCCGCATGGTCTGCGCGTGCGGCTGACGTGATTACCACTTCGCAGGCTGTAGCCGCTACGGCAGTCGTACTGATCGTGACCGCGGTAGCCAGGGGTGTCGCTCCCATATGTAGTCGACAGAGGCAAATTCGGGCCTGGAACAGTCCTGAGGCGCAGGATCTTCGGCGTCGCGACGAAGCCGAAGAGCGGCGAGTACTTGCAACAGGAAAGGCCAGAGCAAGGGCAGAGGCCGAACAGCAACAAAAACGGATCCGCGATTCCGCGACACTCGCGCTCGAAAAAGTCACGGCGGGGCAGGCCGCCTTGGAGGGGCTACATGCAGCGCTATCAGGCGATCTGATGAATCCGCACAAGCACTGGGATAATCTAAAGGCGGCCGACAGGATACTGCGAACTGTTGATGACGCTTTCACGTACTTTCAAGGCGCCGATATTCCTCACAACTTCGGCGTTGAAATTATCGGAATGCAGTTCCCCGGCGGGATCGCTGGCGAGCCAATTCCCAGTGAGCCGGACCCGACGATTTTCCCGGCTCGAATTGAAGCTCACATGGAAAATCCCTCGGCAGAAGACAAGCGTCCTGAGCAGGAAAGACGTCTCGGTCTCTATCGCCAGTGGATGACCTGGGGCGCGGGCGTTGGCAGGCAGCTCAAGAAGCTTGGGGAAGAAGCGGAGCGGCAACGTAAGATCGCTGAGCGCCGGCTAGTCGAGCTTAGATAATGCA
>Ga0136633_1003194_pt1 | contig 10872 bp, 9 predicted proteins | sample AntDrymeUQ832206_2_FD_105494 | JGI IMG/M metagenome (GOLD analysis project Ga0136633, IMG submission 105494) | Polar desert sand microbial communities from Dry Valleys, Antarctica - metaG UQ83 (22.06) | ecosystem: Environmental > Terrestrial > Soil > Desert | place: Antarctica: Dry Valley...
GATCTGGAGCTGGACCCTCTCGATGCCGACGTGCCGGCGATCGAGGACGAGCCCTCCCCCATTGCCGACCTGGAGCCCGATCTCGACACGGCGATTGGGGAGCTGGAGCTCGAGCCTCTCGAGGGACTGGAATCGGCTGCGCAGCCGGAGTCGTTCGAGCTGACAGTGGACGACCCGTCGTCAGACGCCGAGATCGATGGCCTCATCGACTCGATGACGGGGGACGTTTTCCCCGATCCCCTCGTCGGAATGGATTCACGGAGCATGGAGACACCATTCGACTCCAGTGATTCGCTCACCGGTCTTTCCGTTATCGAGGATGAGAGGTGGTATGACGACAATCCTCTCGCGGGGCTGGAGAGCAAGCGGGGGCGCCCCGATCTCGATCCGAAGCCAACTCCTCCCGCTCCGGCGCCAGCGGTCGATCCGCCTTCCCCCGCCGCGGCCGAGGCTCCGGCCGCCCCCGAACGACCATCAGAGGCGGGGCCCGGGCGAGTCGAAGGGCTGGAAGCCATATCCGCTGCCGGTGGTCCAAGACTGGTCGAGGTACCAGAAACTCCGGCCCAGGATGGCGGCGAGCGAAAGTTTCCTTTCAATCCCTTCAAGCGCAGCGCACAGGCGAAGAAGGGAGCTCAGCGCTCGACCCCCGCGCGTTCCGAAAAACCGAAAGAGCCGACAGAGCCGAAGGCCGCAAAAGCCGCCAGGCCGCACGTGCCGCGTGAGAATGTCTCGCCGCGGCCGTCCGGCGGAGGCGATTCCGAGTTCGTGGACCTGGCGGACTGGCTTCGGGAAGACTCCGCGCCGCGTTCAACCCGCATGGTTGCGGTCGACGACAAGCGCGTCGGGGACGAGCAGGCTGATTTCACCGACATGCTGGAGAAGTTCAAGGCCGGGGTCGCGGCCAACGTCGACGAAGAGGATTTCGACAGCCACTACGACCTGGGCGTTGCGTACCGCGAGATGGGCCTGATCGACGAAGCCGTCGCCGAATTCCAGAAAGCTCTGCGCGGCGCGACACAGCGCATCCGCGCCTACGAAGCTCTTGGACAGTGCTTCATCGATCGGGCAGAGTACGATGTGGCGATCACCGTCCTGGCCCGGGCATTGCGCGAGCCCGGCCTCGAGGACGATGACCTCATCGCGGTTCTTTACCTTCTTGGCTACGCCGCTGAAGAAAGCGGCCAGGCGCGGGATGCGGCGGCGTACTACCAGCGCGTATTCGCGATCGACATTGACTTCCGCGATGTCGGCGAGCGCCTGAAAAACATGTCAAAGGCTGCCTCGAGGTGAGAGCCGTCGAGGACGGAGGCTTTCCGGTCGTTCAGGTCAGCCGCTCCCGCGAAGCGACCCTTCAGGCGATCCAGTCACCGATCCGTCACCGTCTCGATCAGGTATCACAGGCGATGGCGCGGATCGTATCGAGCGAGCTTCCTCTGGTCGGTCAGGTCAGCGGGCATCTCCTCGCCATGCGCGGGAAAATGTTTCGTCCCACCCTTCTTCTGCTTTCCAGCGAGGTCGCGGGCGAGGGGCAGGAGCAGGCAGTGAGAATCGCCGCCTCCCTCGAGCTCATTCATCTGGCCACGCTGGTGCACGACGACGCCGTCGATCACTCCGCGCTGCGGCGCGGTATGCCCACGGTGAACGCCAAGTTCAGCCACCAGATATCCGTCATCATGGGGGATTTTCTCTACTCGACCGCGCTTGCCGATCTGGTGTCTCTGGGAGACATCGAGGCGCTTCAGGCGCTCACCCGCGCTTCGACCGAGATGACGCTTGGCGAGATGCGCCAGCTCGCCGTGATCCAGCCGCTCGATTTCGGAGAGGCCGAATACTACGCCCTCATCCGCTCGAAGACCGCGTCGCTGATGAGAACCGCGTGTGAGCTGGGCGCGCTTTGCGGCGCGCGCAGGTATCAGGCATCACTCGGCGAGTACGGAGAAAACCTCGGAATGGCGTTTCAGATCACCGACGACCTTCTCGATTACCGTGAGGCGAAGGAGACGACCGGCAAGCCATCGGGGCTCGACCTGCGGGAGCACAAGGTCACACTGCCGCTGATATTCGCCCTGCGGGAGATGTCCGCGACGTCGAGACGCGAAGTCGAGCGTCTTTTCCGGAGCGCGGAGGTGAGCGATGCGGATATCGCGGCCGTCGTGGGGATCGTAGGCGAGTGCGGAGGATTCGATTACGCGCGCGCCCGTGGTGAAACATTTGCCGCGCGTGCCGAGGACGCATTGTCGGAACTTCCTGACTCGGCGGCGCGCACGGCGCTCAGCAATGCGATATCATACGTCATGGAGAGACACTCATAATGCCACCACCACCGCGCGGCCATTCCAGACGCGGCTCGATGTTTCACGGAACCGTGCTCGCGTCCGGCTTCATCGTTGGCGGCCTGCTCACCCAGGTCGGACGGCGCTTTCTTCCGCCCGGCGCGGCCAAGGAATTCTTCACGACGGGGGTCTCGCCCTCATTCGGACCTCTGCCCATCGATCTCGTTATACTCAAGTTCGCGCTCGGCCCCGTCGCACTCGATGTCTCGCTGCTGAGTCTGCTTGGCGTCCTGGTCGCGTACCTCATCGCACGCTCGATTTTCTAGGAGTTACCTATGTTCGGCAATCTGGGGTTCCCCGAGATCCTGATCATCATGGTGATCATCCTGCTTCTCTTCGGGGCCAAGCGGATCCCCGAGATCGCGGGATCAATGGGGAAAGGCATCAAGGAGTTCAAGAAGAACATCAACGAGGCGACCCGGGAGATCACCTCGGAGACGCAACCGCCCCCGAGCGCTGAGCCGCGGCTCACCAGCGCGGAGCTGGAGCGACGGAGAATGGAGGACGAAGAAACAGCGCGCTCGGCTCCCAAGCGTCTGCTATAGCTCCGGAGCTCGCGCTTCGGGGCGGTTCTACAGCTACTGGCTGGCGCGGCGCGAGGAAGCCTCTACCTCGCGCCTGTTGTCCTCGATGTCCGCGGTGGCTCGAAGGTTGGCGAGAAACTCGCGCACGCGCTGTTGCCTTGCCTGTTGCAGCTCCTGTCTCCTCAGCGCGTCTTTCTGCGCCTCGAACGCCGCGCGGTCGGCGGCCTGACGCTCGTCGACGCGCATCACGACCACCCCGCCCGCCGACTTGACCGGCTCGCTGACCACGTCGAGCGGCAATGTGAATGCGGCTCCCACCGCCTCGGGCAGGTTCGTCAGCTCGGGCGCCCCTGACACGCGGGTGAACGCCTTTGGCTTGAGGATCTTCTTTCCCATCAGCTGCGCCGCCGATTCCAGGCTGCTTGCCGCCGCTACCTTCGCGAAGTTTCTCGCCTGTGGAAGCAGCGCGTCGATTTTCTTCTGCCGCAGCAGGTACGTGCGGATGTCAGCCTTGGCCTGATCGAGTGACTGGACGCCTCCGGGCGTGATCGAGTCGAGGCGCGCCAGATAGTATCCATCCTCGGCGTCGAACAGCTCGCTGGTCTCACCCGGCCTGGCTCCCTGAAACGCCCACGGACCGACGCTCGGAATGAACCGGCCATTGACCGTGACGGAATTCCCTTCGATCACTTCGGTTCTCACGATCGGTATGCGGAGCACTCGCGCTGCCTCGTCGAGCTTGGCGGCCTCCTCGCTCGACGCGGCGATCCGGGCGAGCGAATCGGCACGGCGATCGGTCAGGGCCGCGGCGGAATCAGTCTGCTGAATGCGGTACAGGATGTGACGGAGCGCGGTCGTGTCACCCTTTCTTTCGTCCAGCCTGATGATGTGATAGCCGAACTGGGTCAGCACCGGAGGCGATATCTCACCCGGCCGCAGGCTCGCGGCGGCAGCCTCGAATGCCGGGACGAACCTTCCCTTCACACCACGGCCAAGGGAGCCGCCCTGAACGGCGGATACCGAATCGGCCGACTCGGCCCGCGCGACATCGTCGAACTTCTCTCCGGCGAGTATCCTCGCCCTCGCCTGTGCCGCGCGCGCTCTGACTGCAGCCGAATCGGCGGCGCTGACCACCCGCGGCACGATGAGAATCGACACCCTGGCGCGGCCGGGCCGGTCGAACAGTTTCTTGTGCCCGTCGTAGTAGGCTCGCACCTCGTCGTCGGTCACGCGAGCCGCGGAGTCGGCGATCAGCTCGGGTGCAAAGAGAACGAGGGAGACTTCTGCGCTGTCGCGAGTGTCCTGCCACCGGCGCCACAGCTGCGCCTCGGTAACGTAGACGTCGGAGGCGATCTGGTCGAAGAGCTTCTCCTTCGGGATCTCGTTCCGGTAGTACTGCTCGAGCTGAAAGAGGAGTCCTTCCTGCTTCGCCATCGGACTGCGCAAAAATCGCTCGTATTTCGCGGGATCGAAACGCCCTTCCGTCTGAAGGTCGGGCGCCTGCATCAGCTGAGGCGGAGGGCTGAAGCGCGCCGCCTGCAGAATCTCATCATCGGTCACCTTGATTCCGCGGCGCTTGTATTCCTGCCGCAGGAGCGCGTCCGTAACGAGCTGCTCGAACGCCTGGTCCTGGATGCGCGTCCGCTCGTCGAGCGTCATGCTCTGCCCGCTCTGCTGCGTGGCGGACTGCTCGAGGTTCTGCGCGGTCTGATACCACGTCGATGCCAGGATGTCTTCGCCGTTCACGGAGGCGACGGCGGTGTTGGTGGTAATCGGTGCGCTGTCAAGCAGCCCCGACGTCTCCATGAGAAGAAATCCACCCACGAAGGCGACGAGGATGAAGATCCAGATGTATTTTGCGGAGGACCGCATTGTTGACAGCAAAAGCTCGTGCTCCGGACGGAAAATGAGGCGAAACCAAACGGGCGGGAAACGGTCTATAGCCTTGTAAGGTATGAGTTTGAGTCATCGAGACGCAAGTCGCGCCACGAGCCGGATTGATGCATCTTTCAGCAGGCGTGCCGGCGCGGCGGCTACAAATGAGGAGAGGTAACTGATGGACTACGATCGGCTTCGGGAGCTCCAGGCAAAATTCGACGAGAATCCTCGCCGATACTTCGCGCCGCTGGCGAACGAGTATCGGAAAGGCGGAAATCCGAAGCGCGCGATCGAGATCTGCCGTGCACACCTCGCCCAGATGCCGGGCCACATGAGCGGGCAGGTTGTTTTCGGCCAGTCACTCTTCGAGGGCGGGGAGTACGAGGAAGCTCGAAAGGTTTTCGAAGGCGCTCTGGTGCTCGACCCCGAGAATCTCATTGCCCTGCGATCCCTCGGTGATCTTTCACTTCAGGCGGGAGAGACAGCGCAGGCCCGCGCGTGGTATTCGCGCCTCCTCGAAGCCGATCCCAAAGATGCTGCCGTGCTCGCGCTGATTTCCGAGATAGACTCCGCTGCACCCGCCAGCAGCGGGGAATCTCCGACGTCCTCGGAGTTCACCGTCGACTTTTCCTTTGTCGACCCACCCCCGGCTGCGTCGCCGGCGGCCACCGAGACGTCCGCTGAAGTCCCCGCGTCCACCATCGCGGAGTCAGAGTCGCAATCCGAAACCGAGGCGGTTGACTCCCGGGACGGGAAGGCCGGAATTCAGGGCGCGACGGGGCTGGGACCCGAACACCATTATCCGACCGGTGACGGCGCTTCGACTGATAGCGCTGCTGAAACCACGGGGACTGATTTCAGCGCTGCCGAGCCTCCGCCCGACGCCCGGGAGAAGTTCGGCGAACCGCCGGAGCCGATGAGGCGTGATCGTGATGCGCTCGACTGGTCACCGTCGACGGAAGTCCTCGCGGATGCCGGGGACTCGGCACTCTCGGTGTCCGCGGACACGAATTCCGCCACGGAGGACGCCGCTTCCCGCTCCCAAGAAGCGCCTGCCGCGTCCTCCTCCGGCGTGGAGGAAACGAGCGCAAGCTCCGACGAGGCCCAGCCTTCCTCGTTCGTGGATACAAACCCCGAGCCGTTCGTCAACGAGACAATGGCGCAGTTGTATCTGCAGCAGGGCTACAAGCAGCTTGCGCTCAGAGTCTATCGCCAACTGTCGGAGAGGAAGCCGCAGGATCGGACATTGAAGGATCGTATCGCCGAGATAGAGGAGAGCCAGGCTGCCGAGGCATCCGGCGCTCAGCCCGAAGCGCGCCGGGACGAGCAGCCTTCGGTCGAAGCGCCGACACCCGAGCCTGCCGCCCCGCGCTCGCCGTCCACTGAAGCGCCGCTTCCGCACGGACCGGCGAGCCAGCCGGCATCGGTCGAGAGCCCCGGACCGGCGTACTTTCCTGTCGATTCGCCCCCCGACAGCCCCTCAGGCGAGCCGGATTCGATCGAGTCACCGGTCAGGGAAGAGCCCCGCGCGGAACCCGAGGGTATCGCGGCGCGGCAGCTTTCGATGAAGGAATTCTTCGCGACGCTGGGACGTCGGCGTCCGGCGCCTCCCGCCAGGACCAGCGCGGCGGATTCCTGGCGCCCGGAAGCTTCGGCGCCGGCTCAGGTGGCTGCCGACACGGTCAAAGCAGCGTCACTCGACGCCGTCTTCGCGGGAGCGAAGGTGAGCTCGACCGATGCGCGCGCCGCGAGCACCCTTGCCGGCGCCTTCAGCGCCTCGGCGCGCGCGACGAATTCGTCTTCGCCGACGGCGATTCCGACGCCGCGCGCGAACCCGCGCATGCAAACGCAAGAGTCCGAGGAAGACGTCGCCAAATTCCGCGCCTGGCTCGATGGGCTCACCGGCGAGTGAGGATCGCCGTCATCAATGGCCCCAACCTCAATCTTCTCGGCAGGCGGGAACCTGCGTTGTACGGGAAGGAGACGCTGGCGGATATCGAGTCGCATCTGTTGAGCGTCGCCGGCGAGCTCGGGGTGACGCTCACGTTCTCCCAGCACAACGGCGAGGGTGAGATAGTCGAGGCGGTGCACAGACTCAGGGGCCGGGCGGATGCGGCGCTGATCAACGCCGGGGCGTATAGTCACACAAGTCTCGCGATTCGCGACGCGCTGGTCGGGGTCGAGATGCCTTTCATCGAGGTGCATCTCACCAACATCTACGCCCGCGAGCCGGAGCGGCGCCGGTCAGCCCTGGCTGACGCGGCGTTGGCCGTCATTTGCGGATTCGGCGCCTACACCTACGAGCTGGCGCTGCGCGGCCTCGTACGGATTCATTCCACTGCTGCCGTCAATGACTGACCGCCGCCCGCAGCGGCTTGCAGCCCTTCGGGATGCGCTGACCGCGGCCCACATCGACGGCCTCGTGCTGACCAGTCTTCCCAACGTTCGCTATCTCACCGGATTCTCCGGCTCGAGCGCGCTCGTTCTCGTCACCGCCCGCGATGTGCACTTCATCACGGATTTTCGCTATGACACTCAGGTCCGGGACGAAGTCGGTGATCTGGCAACGGTGAGAATCGAGCCGGCGAGCCTCTGGAATGGCTTGTGGGGAGCGGCTGGCACCATCAGCGGTCTCGCGGTGGTCGGATTCGAATCCGCGCATCTGCTGCACCGCGATTTTCAGCGCCTTCTGACGGAGGGTGGTCGGTGGCAGTGGCGCCCGCAGCTCAACACGGTGGAGACACTGCGCCAGTCGAAGGATGCGGGAGAGGTCGCGCTCATTCGTGAGGCCGGCGCTATCGCGATCCGCGCTCTTCGGACCACGCTCGAGCAGCTGAAGCCCGGACTTTCGGAGCTCAACGTCGCCGGTATTCTCGAGAAAGCGCTCCGCGACGAGGGAAGCGAGGAGTTTCCGTTTTCAGTGATCGTCGCATCGGGGCCGCGTGCCGCGCTTCCACACGCGCGCCCATCGGAGCGCGTGATCGGGAACGGCGATCTGTTACTCCTTGATTTCGGCGCCCAGTACCGCGGTTATTGCTCCGATGTTACGCGCACCGTGGTGATGGGCAGTGCATCGGACGAGCAGCGCGACATCTATGAAATCGTGAAAACAGCCAACGCAGTAGCGGCCACTTCCGTCCGGGCGGGCATGCGCGGCCAGGATGCCGATGGTCTCGCGCGGCGCTACATTGAGGAGCGCGGCTATGGAGAGGCATTCGGACACAGCCTGGGTCACGGCCTCGGACTCGAAGTGCACGAAGCGCCGCGGCTGGCGAAGACCGTCGAATCGCTGCTCGGACAGGGCGCAGTTGTGACGATAGAGCCAGGCATCTACCGGCCGGGCTGGGGTGGAATCCGAATCGAGGATGACGTCCACCTCGCCGCCGCCGGCCCCGAGATACTCACCGACTTCACGCGCGATCTACTCGAGGTAGCATGACCAGAATGCGGGATCACCGCGCGCCTCCTTCCTCGACCCGACCAGAAGCGAAATGACAATGTTCGATCTTCGCTACGTGAAAAAGCTGGTGGAGATGCTCGACGAATCGAGCGTAGATTCCATCGAGATCTCGTCCGACAAAGGGATGAAGATCAGAATCTCGAAGACTCCGCAGCAGCGCGGAGCCGTACAGATGGCGGCGCCGGTCTCGCTGCCGCCGATGGTTCATCCGCAGGTCCACCCGGCGCCGGTGGGCGGCGACGCCAGCCACCCCGTCGCAGCCCCGAAGGCGGAGCCGGCCAAATCGAAGTTCCTGGAGGTGAAGTCGCCAATGGTCGGAACGTACTACGGCGCGCCCGAGCCTGGGGCGAAGCCCTATCTCACCGTCGGCGACCGCATCAGCAAAGGGCAGATCGTCTGCATCATCGAAGCGATGAAAATCATGAACGAGATCGAGTCCGAGTTCGACGGCGTCGTCAAGGAAATTCTGGCGCAGAACGCGCACCCTGTCGAATACGGTCAGGTCCTCCTACGCATAGATCCCAATGGCTGAAAAAATCAAGGAGAGCGGGCAGCAGCCCGCCGTCGCGACCGGCAGGGGTTTCGACTACAAGGGAGTCCTGCAGCATATGATCCAGACCAATGCGTCGGATCTTCACCTCAAGGTCGGCCGCGCGCCGACATTGCGCATAGACGGCCAGATGGTCACGACCGAAGGCCAGGCGCTCAAGCAGGAAGATTTGCGGAGCATCGCCGAGCAGGTGATGGGACCGAAGAACATCAAGGAATTCTCCGAGATGAAGGAATCCGACTTCGCCCTGGCGGTCCCCGGCGTCGGCCGCTTCCGGGTGAACGCCTATCAGCAGCGCGGAACCGTGGCGTTCGCGTTTCGAACGGTCCCGTTTCAGGCGAAGACGATCTCCGAGCTCAACCTGCCGACGGTGTGCGAGCGAATCGCGATGATGCCGCGCGGCCTGGTGCTCGTCACCGGCATCACCGGGTCCGGCAAGTCGACCGCGCTCGGCTCGATGCTGCACTACATCAATCAGAACCGGCAGGCGAACGTCATCACGATCGAGGACCCGATCGAGTTTCTGCACCGAGACATCAAGTGCAGCATCAACCAGCGCGAGGTGGGAACCGACACCGGAAGCTTCGGTCAGGCTCTGCGACGCGTGCTGCGGCAGGACCCCGACATCATTCTCGTCGGCGAGATCCGGGACCTGGAGACCCTGGACACCGCGCTCAAGGCGGCCGAGACGGGTCACCTCGTCTTCTCGACGCTGCACACCACCGATGCGTCCCAGACGATCAACCGCGTCCTTTCGTTCTACCCCCCGCACCAGCAGACCGAGGTGCGCTACATGCTGTCCACCGCGCTCCGCGCCATCATCTCGCTGCGTCTGGTGAAGCGCGCCGACAAGAAGGGACGGGTGCCCGCCGCCGAAGTGCTGGTGAACACGGAAGCCGTACGCGACCAGGTTCGCGACCTGTCGAAGGCGCTCAACATCCCGCAGCTGATTCGTGAAGGCGCGGTCCCCTACGGGATGCAGAGCTTTGACCAATCACTGATGAACTGGTACGAGAAGGGCGTGATCTCCTATGACGATGCGCTTCTGGCATCGACCAGCCCGTCGGAGTTCGCGCTTCGCGTCCAGGGTGTGGCAGCGTCGAGCGACACGTCCTGGGATACGTTCCAGCAGGACGTTACCTAGAGTGTGGTGTGTGGCTCAGGCCTGGTACATAAGGCGACTGATGAGCCGTGGGCTGCCAGGCTGAAAGCCGCCTGCCACCTGGCTTACGACCGCGCGACTTCACCAGTGACAGGAAAGGAACTGCGGTTGCTCGTCCCGTGAACGCCATCGAACAGTCGCCCGGTTGTTCACCCGGCGGCAGGGAGCTTTCAGCGTGGCAGCTCACGGCTCGTCGGTCGCCGTTCAAAACGATCCTGTGAGATACAGTGAAACTTTCAGCACGAAGTGTTTAAGAAAATCCTGATTGCAAACCGGGGCGAGATCGCTCTGAGAGTGATCCGCGCCTGCCGCGAGCTCGGCGTCCAGACCGTCGCCGTCTACTCCGAGGCCGATCGCGAGTCGCTGCACGTCCGCTTCGCCGACGACGACGTCTGCATCGGCCCCGCGCCCGCGCGCGAATCGTACCTCAACATCCCGCGCATCATCGCCGCCGCGGAGATAGCGGGCGCCGACGCCATCCACCCCGGCTACGGATTCCTGGCCGAGAACGCGGAATTCGCCGAGACGTGCGTGGCGTCGAACATCGCCTTCATCGGGCCTTCCGCGCAGCAGATCCGCGTCATGGGAGACAAGTCGGCCGCCCGCAAGGCGATGCACGATGTCGGAGTGCCGATCATACCCGGCACCCCGGGTCCCATCGAGGATCCCGACGAAGCGCTCAAGTTCGCGCGCGAGATCGGCTTCCCCGTCATCATCAAGGCCGCGGCCGGGGGCGGTGGGAAGGGAATGCGCGTCGCCACGGATCCCGAGGACTTCGGGCGCTCGCTGCAGCTGGCGCGATCGGAGGCTCTTTCCGCGTTCGGCAACGGGGACGTCTACGTCGAGAAGTACCTCGCCCGCCCGCGGCATATCGAGTTTCAGATCATGGGCGACCGCCACGGCAACGTCATTCACCTCGGCGAGCGCGACTGCTCCGTGCAGCGCCGCCACCAGAAGCTGATCGA
>Ga0136633_1003195_pt1 | contig 10871 bp, 10 predicted proteins | sample AntDrymeUQ832206_2_FD_105494 | JGI IMG/M metagenome (GOLD analysis project Ga0136633, IMG submission 105494) | Polar desert sand microbial communities from Dry Valleys, Antarctica - metaG UQ83 (22.06) | ecosystem: Environmental > Terrestrial > Soil > Desert | place: Antarctica: Dry Valley...
GCGTCGCTAGATGTAGTTTCCCAAGAGGTTGTTCACCCGAGGTGAAGGAAGATGGAGGTGTCTAACGCCTTCCAACTGACTCAGGAGTCCTCGGATGAACACTCACAAGAATGCCTCAATGACGCCCAAAGGTCGAGCGCACTTGGTTAGAGAGATAGATCGGATCGGGCTCAGGCCGGCGGCCGAGGCCGCTGGCCTGAGCCCGCGCACGGCGCGCAAGTGGCACGGACGGCACGCGGCCGAAGGCGCCGGTGGCCTGAACGACCGCAGCTCGCGGCCGCTGTGCAGTCCTGGTCGCAGCGACAGCGGCAAGCTCGAGCGGGCAGTTGCGCTGCGCCGAAATCAGCGCCTGACTTACGAGCACATCGCCGAGCGGCTGGGCTTGTCCAAGAGCGTCGTGGCCCGAGCCTGCATGAGTGCCGGCGTTACCCGTCTACCCAGCTTGCAGCAGGCGGTGCCGGTGCGGCGCTACGAAAAGGCGAGTGCGGGCGAGTTGCTGCACCTGGACACCAAGAAGCTGGGTCGCTTCGACAAACCGGGGCACCGCGTCACGGGCGACCGCACCCAGAACTCACGACGTGCCGGCTGGCAGGCGCTGCACGTTGCCATCGACGATCACTCTCGCGTGGGCTTCAGCCTGATGCTGGCCGACGAGAAGGCCACGAGCGCCTGCTCGTTCCTGCTGGCTGCTCTGCGCTACTACAAGGCCCTGGGTGTGCGGATCGAGCGCGTCATGACCGACAACGGTTCGGCTTACAGGTCACGCCGCTTCGCCAGGCTGCTGCGGCGCCTGAGGATCAGGCACATCCGCACTCGCCCCTACACACCGCGCACGAACGGCAAGGCCGAGCGCTTCATCCAGACCTTGCTGCGCGAATGGGCCTATGCGTTCGTCTATCCAAGCTCGGACCATCGCACCCGAGAGCTCGAACCCTGGATGTATCACTACAACTTCCAGCGCCCTCACTCCGCCGTCTCACACCGACCTCCCATCACTCGCCTGGGCTTCGAAGGGAACAACGTGCTGAGAAACTACAGCTAGATCGCTTCGGCGTCCGGTTCGGGCAGCGCCGGCGCCGTCTGGAAGCAATCGGCGAAGGTGAAGTAGAGGCTCGCCCCGACGGCGGTCCAGAAAGCGAGCGACAGCGGGACGACGATGGCGACGGTGCGGGTCGGGCCGATCAGCGTCGCGCACAGGCTGACGATCATCGCCATGACCAGCCACACGGCGAGCCAGCACACGGCATAGACCGCGAACGCCGCCTTGTTGCGCCAGCAGGCGACGGCGCTGAAGACGAGCGCCTTGGGCCACGACGTGCCGGCCCAGTGGACGAGGGCCGGCGCGTGCCAGGCCGGGATGGCGATCAGCAGCAGCAGGACGAGGCGGGTGAAGACACCGGTCCGCAGGGCGGGGTCGGCCAGGCGCGCGTTCATCTGCTCGGCCGACGCGGTGGACTGCTGCAGCGCCTCGAGGGCGCCGCCGTCGACGATGTTGCCGATCCACAGCACGCCGAGGATGGCGAGGCCGCAGACCAGCGACAGCTTGGCGAGCACGATGAGGCGCGGCCGGCCGCTGCGGGCGACCTCGACGAAGGCGCCGGGCACCGGCGACAGGTCGTCGAGGGTGCGCCGGGTTCCGACCATGAAGAGGAGGGCGCACAACGGCAGGACGGCGAAGGCCATGCTGCCGAGGAGCGGCACCAGGCCGACCAGCATCAGGCCGAAGAGGCAGGCGGCGAAGAGGCCGGCGAACCCGAAAGGCTGACGCACCAGCACGCCGAAGCCGCGGCGCACCCAGACGGCGCCCTGACGCGGGGCGACGACATGCAGCTTCAAGGCGCGCGCCGCCGCGCCGGGTGCCACGGCATCTCGCGCCGGGCCAGAAGCACCCGCTCGAAGTGCGCCGGGTCGTGGGCCTGGAGAACGACGGCGTCGCGCGGCAGGTGGGTGTCCCAGGCGCGCGACAGCCAGAAGCGCAGCGCAGCGGCCCGCATCAGTGCCGGCATCAGTCGGCGCTCGGCGCCATCGAGCGCACGGACGCCGTCGTAGGCCTCGACCAGGGCATAGGCGCGGTCCTCGGCGAGGCGGCCCGACTCGAGGTCGATGCACCAGTCGTTCAGGGCCACGGCGATGTCGTAGAGCAGCGTGTCGACGCCGGCGAAGTAGAAATCGAAGACGCCGGTGAGGACGCCGCCGGCGAACATCACGTTGTCCCGGAACAGGTCGCCGTGGATGACGCCGCGCGGCAGCGACGCATAGGCCGGGGAGGCGGCGAGCTGCTCCTGGTAGGCGAGTTCATCCTGCATGAGGGCGGCCTGCTCGGCGGCGAGGTGGGGGACGACGACGGGCACCGTTTCGCGCCACCAGGGCAGACCACGCAGGTTGGGCTGGGTCATCGCGAAGTCGGCCGCCGCCACGTGCAGGCCGGCAAGCATCGTGCCGACGCTGGCGCAATCGGCGGCGTCGGGGGCCAGGTGGTGCGCGCCGGCCAGGCGGTCGACGACGGCAGCCGGCTTGCCCTTGAGGGCCAGCAGGATGGCGCCGCTGCGGTCGGGATGCGGCCCCGGCACGGGCAGGCCGCGCGCGCAGAGATGGCGCGTCAGCTGCAGGTAGAACGGCAGCTCCTCGGCGCTCAGGCGCTCGAAGATGGTGAGCACGAAGCGGCCGGCGCTGGTGTCGGCGAAGTAGTTGGTGTTCTCGATGCCGCCGTTGCACGGACTGAGCGACTGGAGCCGACCGACATCGAGCTGGTCGATCAGCTGCGCGGCTTCGTCGAACGAGACCTCGGTGTAGACCGCCATCGACGCTGCTAGAACCGGAGCAGGTTCCAGACGCGCTTGCCGGCCGCGCCGCGCGTGGCGCTGACACCGTCTGAGAGGTCGCGCGAGCCGTCGGGAACGACGATCTCGTAGTCGGGCGCCCGGCCCTTGGGCGAGACGATGACCCGCTGCAATTGGCCGCGCACCCGCAATTCGTCGATGCGCACCTTGTCGTCCTCGATCACCGTTCGCTGGACACCGGGCTCGCCGGCCTCGGTGGCCGCCTCGCCGCCGGCCAGCGGCGCCGTCGGGCCGGCAGCGAGCGCGGGCAGGAAGGCGCCGAGCAGAAGCGGGAGCAGCAGGGCGAGGCGCATGACTGCATTCTAGGAGCCTGCTTCGGCGTCGTCGCGGCGACCGCGGCGCGGCCCGCCCATCCGCGAGAATCCGGCCATGCCCCCTCGATCCGCCTCATGAGCGACAAGACCCTCCTTCTCGTCGACGGTTCGAGCTATCTGTATCGCGCCTACCACGCGCTGCCGGACCTGCGCAGCCCGAGCGGATTTCCGACCGGCGCCATCCGCGGCGTCGTCTCGATGATGAAGCTGCTGCGTGAGCAATACCCGGCGTTGCACGGGGCCTGCGTCTTCGACGACAAGGGCAAGACCTTCCGCGACGACTGGTACCCGCAGTACAAGGCGACCCGCACGCCGATGCCAGGCGACCTGGCGCTGCAGATCGCCCCCATCGTCGAGGCGGTCAAGCTGCTCGGCTGGCCGGTCCTGGTCGTGCCGGGCATCGAGGCCGACGACGCCATCGGCACGATCTCCTGCATGGCCGCCCAGGGCGGCTTCCAGGTCGTCATCTCGACCGGCGACAAGGATCTCGCCCAGCTGGTCGGCGACAACGTCACGCTCATCAACACGATGAGCAGCGAGCGCCTCGATCCGGCCGGCGTGCGCGCCAAGTTCGGGGTGGCGCCGGAGCGCATCGTCGACTACCTCGCCCTGATCGGCGACACCGTCGACAACATCCCCGGCGTCGAGAAGGTCGGCCCGAAGACGGCCGCCAAGTGGATCGCCGAACACGGCTCGCTCGATGCCGTCATTGCCGCGGCACCGGGCATCAAGGGCGTCGTCGGCGACAACCTGCGCAAGGCCCTCGACTGGCTGCCGCAGGGCCGTCGCCTGGTGACCGTGTCAACCGACTGCGACCTCAGCGGCCACGTGCTCGGCTGGCCCGAGTTCGACGCCCTGGCCCTGCGCCCCATCGACGCGCCGGCCCTGCGCGACTTCTACGACCGCTACGGCTTCGGGGCGATGAAGCGCGAGCTCGATGCCGGGGTCGCCGGGCCGGCGACCCAGGAGGCGCCGGACGCTGCGGCGGGGCCGGCGCCGTCCGGCGCTGCGGCCGCGGCCGACGATCTGTCGGCGGCGGTCCCGGCCGAGCCGATCGAGCGCCACTACGAGGTCGTGACGACGGACGAGGCGCTCACCGCGTGGCTGGAACGGATCGAGGCCGCGCCGCTGACCGCGATCGACACCGAGACCGACTCGCTCGATGCCATCCGGGCCCGGCTGATCGGCATCTCGCTGGCGACCGCGCCGGGCCGGGCCGCCTACATCCCGCTGCGCCACGACTACGCCGGCGCGCCCGATCAGCTGCCGGTGGCCGACGTCATCGCCCGCCTCAAGCCCTGGCTCGAGCGCGCCGACGCCGCCAAGGTCGGCCAGAACGTCAAATTCGACAGCCACGTGCTCGCCGGCGAGGGGGTGACGGTGCGCGGCTACGCGCACGACACGCTGCTCGAAAGCTACGTGCTGGAGGCGCACCGCCCGCACAGCCTCGAAAGCCTGGCCTACCGGCACCTTGGCCGCACCGGCCTGACCTACGAGGCGGTCTGCGGCAAGGGGGTTCACCAGATTCCGTTCGCCCAGGTCGAGGTCGGCCGCGCCGCCGACTACTCGTGCGAGGACAGCGACATGGCGCTGCACGTGCACCAGGCGCTGTGGCCGCGCATCGAGGCCGAGCCCGGTCTGCGGCACGTCTACCGCGACATCGAGATCCCGACCTCGGAGATCCTGATGCGGATCGAGCGGACCGGCGTGCTGATCGATTCAGCGCTGCTCGCCGCGCAAAGCCGCGAGCTGGCCGAGCGCATGGCGGCGCTCGAGCAGGAGGCCTACGAGCTGGCTGGCCAGCCTTTCAACCTCGGCAGCCCGAAGCAGATCGGCGAAGTCCTGTTCGGCAAGCTGGGCCTGCCGATCGGCCGCAAGACCGCCAGCGGCGCGCCGTCGACCGACGAGGACGTGCTCGCCGAGCTGGCTGCCGACTATCCGTTGCCGGCGCGGCTGCTCGAGCATCGCGGCCTCGCCAAGCTGAAGGGCACCTACACCGACAAGCTGCCGCTCATGGTCAATCCGGCGACCGGCCGGGTCCACACCAATTACGCCCAGGCGGTCGCAGTCACCGGCCGGCTGTCGAGCAACGACCCCAACCTGCAGAACATCCCGATCCGCACCGCCGAGGGGCGGCGCGTGCGCGAAGCGTTCGTCGCCCCCGACGGGGCGGTCATCCTGTCGGCCGACTACTCGCAGATCGAGCTGCGCATCATGGCCCACATCTCCGGCGACGAGGGCCTGCTCGCGGCGTTCGGCGGCGGCGTCGACGTGCACCGCGCGACCGCCGCCGAGGTCTTCGGCGTCGCCCTCGACGAGGTCTCGAGCGAGCAGCGACGCTACGCCAAGGTCATCAACTTCGGCCTCATCTACGGCATGAGCGCCTTCGGACTGGCCGCCAACCTCGGCATCGAGCGCAGCGCCGCGTCGACCTACATCGAGCGCTACTTCGCCCGCTATCCCGGCGTCAAGCGCTACATGGACGACACCCGCGCGCTGGCGCGCGACTGCGGCTACGTGGAAACGCTGTTCGGGCGCCGCGTCCACCTGCCCGACATCAAGGCCGGCGGCGGACCCCGGCGCAGCGCCGCCGAGCGGCAGGCGATCAACGCGCCGATGCAGGGCACCGCCGCCGACCTCATCAAGCTGGCGATGATCGCCGTGCAGGCGGCGCTCGACGCCGAGGGCCGGGCGACCCGCATGATCATGCAGGTGCACGACGAACTGGTCTTCGAGGTCCCGCAGGACGAGCTCGACTGGGCCCGCGCGAGCGTGCCGGCGATCATGGCCGGGGTCGCGTCGCTGCGGGTGCCGCTGGTCGCCGACGTCGGCGTCGGGCCGAACTGGGACAAGGCTCATTGACGGCGCGAGCACGGCACAGCGCCGGCGCAGGTACGGCGGGCATGCGCCAGGGCGAGACCTGTTTCGTTCGCCATTGCCGACCTATCGTGCGCCCACTCACCCGTCGCGGCCGTCCCGGGAGCACGCCATCGCGCCAACGCTTCTTCAGGCCACTTCGGCCGTCGCGCCGAATCGACCTCTGGAGACACCCGCCATGAATTCATGCTCACCGTCATCCTTGCGGTGGATCGTTGCCGTGGCCGCGCTCGCCGCGACACTCGCCGGCCACAACGCGCAGGCCCAGGCCGCCAAGTACGGCCCCGGTGCTTCGGCGACCGAGATCAAGCTCGGGCAGACCATGCCGTACAGCGGCCCCGCGTCGGCCTACGGGACGATCGGCAAGCTCGAGCAGGCCTACTTCAAGATGATCAACGAGAACGGCGGCATCAACGGCCGCAAGGTCACCCTGATCAGTCTCGACGATGGCTACAGCCCGCCCAAGACGGTCGAGCAGATCCGCCGCCTGGTCGAGCAGGACGCCGTGCTGGCGCTGTTCCAGACACTCGGCACGGCGCCGAACTCGGCCATCCACAAGTACGTCAACGCCAAGAAGGTGCCGCACCTGCTGCTCGCCACCGGCGCCACCAAGTGGGGCCAACCGAAGGGCTTCCCGTGGACCATGGGCTTCAATCTGAGCTACCAGAGCGAAGGCGGGATCTACGCCAAGTGGCTGCTCAAGAACAAGCCGGCGGCGAAGATCGCGATCCTTTACCAGAATGACGACTACGGCAAGGACGTCCTCAAGGGCGTCAAGGACGGTCTCGGTGCCGCCGCCGCGAAGATGATCGTCGCCGAGGCGACCTACGAGGTCACCGACCGGACGGTCGACTCGCAGATCATCACGCTGCAGGGCTCCGGGGCCGACACCTTCATCAACATCACGACGCCGAAGTTCGGCGCCCAGGCGATTCGCAAGGCCCACGAATCGGGCTGGAAGCCGCTGCACATCATCAACAACGTCGCCGCCTCGATCGGCTCGGTGCTGACCCCGGCCGGCCTCGACAAGTCGGTGGGCCTGATGACGGTGCACTACCACAAGGACCCCAACGATCCGCAATGGAAGGACGACCCCGCGATGCTCGCCTGGCGCGCCTTCATGGGCCGCCACTACCGCGATGGCGATCCCAAGGACGCGAGCAACCTCTACGCCTACATCGCCGCCGAGACGATGGTGCAGATCCTCAGGCAGTGCGGCAACGATCTGACCCGCGCCAACGTCATGAAGCAGGCCGCCAATCTGAAGGCCGTGAAGAACCCGCTGCTCCTTCCCGGCATCACGCTGAACACCAGCCCGACCGACTTCTTCCCGGTCCAGCAGGCCCAGCTTGCCAAGTTCACCGGCACGTTGTGGCAGGGCTTCGGCGACATCATCAGCAGCGACGAGCGCTGATCGACCGCGCTCGCCGTCTTGTCAGCGCGCAGCGACGGAAAACGGGAACCGGCAGGGCGGCTCCTAGAATCCGGTTCCCGTTCCGACCCGAGACCCTGGATGCGCCTGATCGACGACGAGTGTCCGCCCGCCGCGGTGCGGCTGCGCCTTCCGGGCGAGGGCTTCGCGGCCGCGGCGACGGTGCACGGCGCGCAGGCGATCGCGACGGACACCGAGGGCATCGTGGCCGGCCCGGTGACGATCCCGGTCGGCGACTTCGACCTGCCCGCCTACCGCGCCGTCCCGCAAGGCGAGGGCCGACGCCCGGTCATCCTCGTCGTGTGCGAGATCTTCGGCGTGCACGAGCACATCGCCGACGTTGCCCGGCGGTTCGCCAAGCTCGGCTACCTGGCGATCGCACCCGAGTTGTTCGTCCGCCAGGGCGACGCCAGGTCCATCAGCGCGATCGACGCCCTGATCGCGCAGATCATCTCGAAGGTGCCCGACGCGCAGGTGATGGGCGATCTCGACGCGACCGCGCGATGGGCTGCCGCCAACGGCGGCGATCCGGCCCGGCTGGCCATCACCGGCTTCTGCTGGGGCGGCCGGATCACCTGGCTCTACGCTGCCCACAATCCTGACGTCCGGGCCGGCGTGGCCTGGTACGGCAAGCTGACCGGCCCGACGACGGCCCTGCAGCCGGCCCACCCGGTCGACCTCACCGGCAGGCTGGCCGCGCCGGTGCTCGGTCTCTACGGCGGCGCCGACAAGGGCATCCCGCTCGACGCCGTCGATCGGATGAAGGCCGCCCTCGGCGTCGGCAGCGCCGCCGCGCAGGCGTCGCGCTTCGTCGTCTATCCGGAGGCGCAGCACGCCTTTCACGCCGACTACCGGCCCAGCTACGACGCCGCCGCGGCGACCGATGGCTGGCGACGCTGCGTCGAATGGTTGCGTGACCACGGCGCGGCATGACGCCTTGTCGACGATGAGCGCGCCCGCCGTCGTCCGCTCGTGACGCTGGCCTGGATCGTCGCCGCCACCTTCCTGGGCGGCCTGCTGTCCGTGACGGTCGCCGCCGGCCTGACGCTGGCCGTGCTCTCTCGCATCGTCCAGCATCTCGTCAGCCTGTCGACGGGCGTGCTGCTGGCGACGGCGCTGCTCGATCTGCTGCCCGAGGCGTTCGAGAGCAAGGCCAGCCCGCTGTCGCTGTTCTCGACGCTGCTCGGCGGCCTGCTCTTCTTCTTCCTGCTCGAGAAGGCCGAGCTCTATCGGCACAGTCATCACCATGAAGGTGACCATCACCATCACCATCACGGCTTCGACCGGCAGCAGGCAGGACGCGGCGGCTGGAGCGTCATCCTCGGCGACAGCATCCACAACTTCTGCGACGGCATCATCATCGCCGCCGCGTTCCTGGCCGACACCCGCCTGGGCGTGGTCACCTCGCTGGCCATCATCGCCCACGAGATCCCCCAGGAGGTCGGCGACTACATCGTCCTCCTCAACGCTGGCTTTTCGCGGGCGCGGGCGCTGTTCTTCAACGCCGTGTCCGGCTTTGCGGCGGTCATCGGCGGCGTCGTCGGCTACTTCCTGGTCGGCCCGTGGGAAACGATGTTCCCTTACCTGCTGGTGGTCGCCGCGAGCAGCTTCATCTACGTCGCCGTCGCCGACCTGATCCCGCAGCTGCAGCACCGGCTGACGCTTCGCCAGACCGCGCTTCAGCTGCTGTGGCTGCTCGCCGGCCTCGGCATCGTCGTTCTCGCCATCACACAGCTGCACTGAGCCGCCGGCCCGGCGGACGGCCGCTCCTAGCGGACGACGAGCACGGGGATCTTGGTGTGGCTGAGGACGTCCTGCGTCTCGCTGCCGAGAAAGACCGTCGCCAGGCCGCTGCGGCCGTGCGAACCCATCACGAGCAGGTCGCACTGCATCTTCTCGGCGTGCTCGACGATCGCCTCCCACGGCTGCAGCCCGTCGACGGTGCTGCCCTGGCAGGCGACGCCGACGGCGAGGCACTGGTCCATCACCGCCCGGACGTGCTTGGCCGCCATCTGCTCCTGGGCGTCGAAGAACTCCTGGGGTGGCGTGGGCTGGATCTCGGCGACGGCGCCGTAGGGAAACGGCTCCTTCACGCAGAGCGTGTGGATCTCGGCGCCGAGCGTGCGGGCGAGCGCGAGTGCGGTGTCGATGGCTCGCTGCGTCAGCTCGGAGCCGTCGGTGGGGACGAGAATTCGCTTGAACATCGGAGCACCTCCTTTCGGCCGATCTTCGCACTGCCTTGCGGAGACCGCATCGGGGTCGTCACCCCCGAGCGACCGGCCGGCCGGGATCGGCCGACCATTCGCTCCACGATCCGGGGTAGAGCAGCGAGCCGGCCAGCCCCGCATGCTCCATCGCCAGCAGGTTGTGGCAGGCCGTCACTCCGGAGCCGCACGAGTGCACTACCTCGCTGGCCGGACGACCGGCGAGCGTCTCGGTGAACTCGCGCCGCAGCGCGTCGGGCGACTTGAACCGACCGTCGGGTCCGAGGTTCGACCGGTGAAACCGGTTGAGGGCTCCCGGGATGTGACCGGCCACCGGGTCGATCGGTTCCGTCTCGCCGCGATAGCGCTCCGCCGAGCGGGCGTCGATCAGGGTCAGCGCGTCGAGGCGCGAAGCCAGCGCGGACGCGTCGATGGTGCCGGCCAGCGATTCACGGGTCGGATAGGGCTCGACCGGCTGCGGGGCGGCGCTGGCCTCGGCCGTGACGGGACCGCCGCTGTCGCGCCACGCGGCCAGGCCGCCGTCGAGAACGGCGACCGCGGCGTGGCCCATCCAGCGCAGCATCCACCACAGCCGTGCCGCGTAGACGCTGCCCTGGCGGTCGAGGACGACCACCTGGGTGGCCGGCGTGATGCCGAGGCGTCCCATCGTGCGCGCCAGCGCCGTGCGCTCGGGCAGGGGATGGCGGCCGTTGCGCCCCGTCCTGGCCGCGCACAGGTCCCGATCGAGATCGACGTGATGCGATCCGGGCACGTGCTCGGCGCGATAGGCGCGCTCGCCGGCCGACGGGTCGGCCAGATCGAAGCTGGCGTCGAGCAGCACCGGCATCGGCCGATGGGCAAGGCGTTCGGCGAGCTGATCGGCGCGGATGAGGGTCTGGTAGACGGGGTGGGTCATGGCGGTGCTCCGAGAGCGGTTGTCTGGCCGCTGTTCAGGCGGTGTTCGGCGGATCGCCGATGGCGGCGACGCCGCCCCGGCTGCGCAGCAAGGTCGCCGAGATGCCGGCGACCAGGATCAGCAGCATGCCCGAGACGGCGAGCATCGTCACCGGGTCATCGAACAGCCAGACACCGTAGATGAACGCCCAGCCGATGCCGAGGTACTGCAGGCTGGCGTTGACCAGCGTGTGGCCGATGGTGAAGGCGCGGGTCATGAGCAGCTGGGCGACGGTCGCGAGAAGGCCGA
>Ga0136633_1003196_pt1 | contig 10869 bp, 5 predicted proteins | sample AntDrymeUQ832206_2_FD_105494 | JGI IMG/M metagenome (GOLD analysis project Ga0136633, IMG submission 105494) | Polar desert sand microbial communities from Dry Valleys, Antarctica - metaG UQ83 (22.06) | ecosystem: Environmental > Terrestrial > Soil > Desert | place: Antarctica: Dry Valley...
ACAGGTCCTGGAAGAGGGCGGGTTGGTTGTGAGGGAAGGAAATCATGGTTGGCTCCAGCAGCGGGCCCATCGCCCGGTGTGACGACAGCTTCGCGCGCCACAGGCTCATGGCGTGAGCCAGTCGCGAAAAGTTCTCGCCGGTCGCCGCAACCCGGGGTCGTCCCGACGCCGGACCGCCACGCCGGACCGTACATTCGGCTGGCTCAGCCTGTGAGCTTTCCCTGTCTGCGCCGAATGACCAACACCGCCCGGCTCTACAAGATCGAGATGCTGATCCGCAACCGCGGTCACGTGACCTTCGACACCCTGCTCGACGAGCTCGAGGTGTCGGCGGCGACGCTCAAGCGTGACCTCGCCTACCTGCGCGACCGGCTGAACGCCCCCATCGAGTACGACCGCTTCGTCAACGGCTACCGCATGGGCGCCAACCTGCCCGACCAGAAGCACGAGCTGCCGGGCCTCTGGTTCAACGAGCGCGAGCTCTACGCGCTGCTGATGGCCCATCAGCTGCTGGGCGAGATCGATGCCGACGGCGTCCTCGGCCGGCACCTGCAGCCGCTGCTCGACCGCGTCGTCCAGCTGCTCGACACCGGCGAATCGGACGCCCGGGCGCTGCTCGAGCGGGTGCGGATCATCGGCTCGGCGAAGCGGCCGGTGCCGGGGCCGTGCTTCGAACTGGTGGCCGAGGCGCTCATCAAGCGCCGCCGCATCCAGATGAAGTACCTGACCCGGGGCCGCGGCACGCAGAGCGACCGCGAGGTGTCGCCGCAGCGGCTGGTGCACTACCGCAACACCTGGTATCTCGACGCCTGGTGTCATCAGCGCGAAAAGCTGCTGCGCTTTGCGCTCGACGCGGTCGGCCAGGCCGGCCTGCAGGAGACGAAGGCCAAGGAGATCTCCCTCCGGCAGGTGGCCGCCGAGATGGACGGCGGCTACGGCATCTACGCCGGCGGCCGCCGGCACTGGGCGACGCTGGTCTTCGATGCCCGGGCCGCCCAGTGGGTCAGCCGTGAAGAGTGGCACGCCGAGCAGAAAGGGCGCTGGCTGGACGACGGCGCCTACGAGCTGACCGTGCCCTACGTCGAGGAGACCGAGATCGTCATGGACGTGCTGCGCCACGGCGACCAGGTGCGGGTGGTGGCGCCGGACGGGCTGGTCAGGACCGTGCAGGAGCGGCTGACGGCCGCGGCGGCGCGCTACGCCGCCGCCTGAAGCCACGATCCGACCCCTTTGGAAATAAAAGCTCTGCTGGCTCATCCTGTGAGCGACCGGCCTCTTACCCTGATCTTCTGAACCTCCAGGAGACAGCCATGTCGGTCGCGCCGCTCGTTCAAGCCTTTTCGTCCACCGCCGTCGACGATGCGAGCCTGCCGGGCGATCCGCTCTACCTGCACCTGTCGGTCACCGACCCGGAAGCGGTGGTCGCCCTGAGCGAGGCGCGCGAAGGCCGGGAGCGCCAGGAACTTGCCCTGACGGCGCTGAAGATCGGCATCCTGTCGCTCAAGGCGGCGCGCGGCACGGTCGACGGCGCGGCCATCCGCCTCGAGGGTGACCGCCTTCTCGGCACCCTGGAGGAGCGCCTTTCCAAGCACCGCGAGCTGCTCGACGAGACGCTGGGCGGCACCTTGCGCAGCTACTTCGATCCGGCCAGCGGCGCCTTCACCGAGCGGGTGCAGCGGCTGCTGCGCCACGACGGCGAGCTCGCCACCGTCATCGGCGGGCAGGTCGAGACGGCGCGGCGCACGCTCGACGAGCTGCTGGTTCGCCATCTGGGCGACGACAGCCCGCTGAAGGCGCTGCTGAGCCCGGAGGAGGGCAACGAGTTCATCGCCGCCGTGCACGGCCAGGTGGCGCAGGCGCTGGCCATGCAGAGCGCCAGCATCACCGGCGAGTTCTCGCTCGACCGCAGCGACAGCGCGCTGAGCCGCCTGGTCCGCGAGCTGAAGGAGCGGCACGGCGACCTCGAGCGCAACCTCGGCGAGCGCGTCGCCTCGGTGGTCGGCGAGTTCTCGCTCGACAACAAGGATTCGGCGCTGTCGCGCCTGGTCGGCCGGGTCGAGCAGACGCAGGGCCAGATCAGCGCCCAGTTCTCGCTCGACAACCCCGAGTCGGGCCTGACCCGCATCGTGCAGCGACTCGAGCGCTTCGAGGCGGTGCAGTCCGACCGCTCGCACCAGTTCGAGCAGAAGATCAGCACCCTGCTCGAGCGCATCGTCACCCGCCGCGACGACGCCCGCCGTTCGACCCTGCACGGCAACGAGTTCGAGGCGCGCGTCGGCGAGCAGCTGCAGGCGAACTGCCTGTCGCCCGACGACGTTTTCGATGCGGTCGGCGACAGCAGCGGCGTCATCCCCCGCTGCAAGGTCGGCGACTTCGTGATCACCCTCGGCGCCGACTCGGCGGCGCCGGGCGCCAACGTCGTCGTCGAAGCCAAGGCGAGCGGCACCTACACGCTGAAGACGACGCTGGCCGAAGCCGACCTCGCGCGGCGCAACCGCGCCGCCTCGGTGTGCCTCTTCGTCCACGCGGCGGCGACGGCGCCGGCCGGCCTGCCCGAACTTCACCGCTGGGGCAACGACATCGTGGTCGTCTGGGACGCCGAGGACCCCGGCACCGACGTGCGTCTGAAGGCGGCCGGCCTGCTCGCCAAGGCCTTGTGCGTGCGCGCCAACCGGCACGACGAGGACGAAGCCGCGAGCCTCGCCGACATGGACGTCGCCATCGAGGCGATCCGCAAGCAGGTCGCGGGCTTCGAGGAGATCAGGACGACCGCGCGCACGGTGATCAACGGCGGCGAGAAGATCGCCAGCCGTGCCCGCCTGATGGAAGAAGAGATCGCCCGCCAGATGTCGGCGCTGATGGCGCAGCTGGCGCGCCTGCGCGCCGTCAACGACGGCGAGGTCTGAGCGACCCATGCAAGCTCACGACGGCAAAGCGCTCTATTCGGCCAGCGACCTCGTCGGCTTCCTGCAGTGCGAGCATCTGACGGCGCTCGACTGGCAGGGCCTCGACGACCCGGCTTCGCGCGCGGGCCGGACGACGCTCGACGCGCAGGGCGAGCTCATCACCCGCAAGGGCATGGCGCACGAGCGCGCGCATCTGGAGCGGCTGCGCGCGCGCGGGCTTCGGGTCGTCGACATCGCGGCCGTCGAGAGCCGGGACAAGGACGACAAGGCGGCGCGCACGCTGGCGGCGATGCGCGATGGCGCCGACGTCATCTACCAGGCCACGCTGCGCGACGGGCCGCTGCTCGGCCACGCCGACTTCCTGATGCGCATCGACGGGAATCCGTCGGTCTTCGGAAACTGGTCCTACGAGGTGGCCGACACCAAGCTCGCGCGTTCGCCGCAGGCCAAGTTCCTGGTCCAGCTTGCCTTCTACAGCCGGCTGCTGGCGACGGCGCAGGGCGCGGCGCCGGCAGCCATGCACGTGGTCCTGGGCGACCGATCCGAGATGGCGTTTCGCTGCGCCGACTACGCTCATTACGTCGACGCGCTGCTGGCGCGGTTCTTCGCGCGCACCGCGGCGCTGGCGGCCGGCGCCGCGCCGGCGACCTGTCCGCTGCCGTGTGCGCACTGCGACCAGTGCCACTGGCGCGAGCGCTGCGAGGCGCAGCGCGTCGCCGACGACCACCTCTGCCAGGTCGCCAGCATCACGCGCGTGCAGTGGACCCGACTCGAAGCGCACGGCGTCGACACCCTGGCCCGGCTGGCCGCGCTGCCGGCCGACACGGAGGTGCCGCGCATCCAGCCCGACGTCGTGGCCCGGCTGCAGCAGCAGGCCGAGCTGCAGGAGCGGGCGCGCCGGACCGGCGAGCGCGAGGTCGTCGTCCTGCCGACGGACCCCGACGCCAAGCGCGGCTTCCATCGCCTGCCGCCGCCCGACGCGGGCGACCTGTATTTCGACATGGAGGGCGACCCGCTCGACGACGGCGGGCTCGAGTACCTGTTCGGCGTCGGCTACCGCGAGGGCGGCGGCTGGGCGTTTCGCCCCTTCTGGGCACACAGCCGGGCCGAGGAGAGGCTCGCCTTCGAGGCCTTCGTCGACTTCGCGACGGCGCGGCGCCAGGCCCATCCCGGCGCCCACATCTATCACTACGCCAGTTACGAAGAAGCGGCGCTGAAGCGCCTGGCCTGCTGGCACGCGACCCGTGAGGTCGAGGTCGACAACCTGCTGCGCCAGCGTGTGCTGGTCGATCTGTACAAGGTCGTGCGCGAGGGTCTCCGCATCTCGGAGCCGAGCTACTCGATCAAGAACGTCGAGCACTTCTACCGGCCGCCGCGCGAAGGCGAGGTGCAGGACGCCGGCGCGAGCATCGTCTTCTACGAGCGCTGGCGCGAGGAGAAGGATCCGCAGATCCTCGCCGACATCGAGCGCTACAACCGCGACGACGTCGAGTCGACACAGCAGCTGCACGACTGGCTGCTGGGGCTGCGTCCGCCCGACCTGCCCTGGAAGGCCGTCTGGACGGCCGACGAGCGCGGTGATGCCGAACCGGCCAAGCCCTCGCGGGTGCAGGAGATCGAGCGACGGCTCGTGCCGTTCCGTGCAGGCCTGGTCGACCCGCTGCCGGCCGATCGCGCCGACTGGACCGCCGAGCACCACGTCGCCGAGCTGACCTACCAGCTGCTCGACTTTCACCGGCGTGCCGACAAGCCGGCCTGGTGGGCGCAGTTCGAGCGCATGGACAAGAGCGAGGACGAGCTGATCGAGGACCTGGAGTGCCTCGGCGGCCTGACCGCCGATCCGGCCTGCCCGCCTGTGGGCGAGAAGCGGTCGACGATCTACACCTACATCGTTCCGGAGCAGGAGAGCAAGCTGGCCACCGGCAGCGACTGCACGCGCGCCGACACCCGCCAGCCCCTCGGCTCGATCGAGTACGACGAGGAGAAGCGGCGCCTGCGCATCAAGGTCGGACCCAGCAGGGAAACGCCGCCACCTCGCCTCAGCCTCGGACCCGGAGGACCGATCAACACGGTCGTCCTCGTCAATGCCCTCTACCGGTTCGCCGACGACCACTTGGAGGGCGGTGAGCGCTACCAGGCCATCGGTCGGCTTCTGCGTCGCGAGCCCCCGCGCCTGTCCGGCCGGGATGCCGGCCAGCCGATCGTCGAGCCCGGTGCCGACCTGCTCAAAGGCAGCATCGACGCGGCCCTGGCCATGGACCGCACCCACCTCTACGTGCAGGGCCCGCCCGGCTCCGGCAAGACCTATACCGGCTCGCGCATGATCGCGGCGCTGCTGGCGCAGGGCTGGCGCGTCGGCATCACGTCGAACAGCCACAAGGCGATCAACCACCTGCTGGCCGGCGCGATGGCGGCGCTCACCGAGCGCGGGCTGAGCATCGAGGCGGTAAAGAAGAGCAGCGGCGCCGACACCGGGTATGACGGCGAGGGCGCTGTCACGAACCTGGACAAGGCCGAGGACGTCTGGTCATCCAGCGCCCGCCTCGTCGCCGGCACCGCCTGGCTGTTCGCCCACCCCGACGCCGACCAGCAGCTCGACGCGCTCTTCGTCGACGAGGCCGGCCAGGTCTCGCTCGCCAACCTCGTCGCCGCCGGCACCTCCGCGCGCAACCTCGTGCTGCTCGGCGACCAGATGCAGCTGAGCCAGCCGATCCAGGGTGTGCACCCCGGGCGCTCGGGCGACTCGGCGCTCGACTACCTGCTCGACGGCGCGGCCACCATCGATCCGCGGCACGGCATCTTCCTGGCGACCACCTACCGCATGCACCCCGACGTCTGCCGCTTCATCTCGGAGGCGGTCTACGACGGCCGTCTCGAGCCCGAGGCCGCCAACGTCCGGCAGACGCTGGTCCTCGGGCGCGGCGCCCATCCGCTGCTGCGGCCGACCGGCATCGTCCACGCCGCTGTCGACCACACCGGCTGCTCGCAGAAGAGCAAGGAGGAAGCGGCGCTGATCCGCGCGGTCTACGACAGCGCGCTGACCCAGCGCTACACCGACAAGGAGGGCCAGCGGCACCGGATGACCGCCAAGAACATCCTCGTCGTCGCGCCCTACAACGTGCAGGTCAACCTGCTCAAGCGCAGCTTGCCGGCGGGTGCGCGGGTCGGCACCGTCGACAAGTTCCAGGGCCAGGAGGCCGAGCTGGTCATCGTCTCGATGACCACCTCGAGCGAGCAGGACCTGCCGCGCCACCTCGAGTTCCTGTACAGCAAGAACCGGCTCAACGTCGCCGTCTCGCGCGCCAAGTGCCTGGCCATCGTCGTGGCCCAGCCGGCGCTGCTGGCGATCCGCTGCCAGACGCCGGCCCAGATGGCGCTCGTCAACACCTTGTGCTGGGTGGCCGAGGTCGGCCGGCCGCTGCACCTGCCTCAGAAGGGCTCCCTGCCCGATGTTGGCGACAATCGACCAGGCATTGCGCGAACCAAAGTCAATACCTGAACGTAGTCGACGAGAACGACGCTGCAATGCAGATCCCGAAGGAAGACGGCGGAAGCGAAGAGGATTGGGCTCATGCGCCCGCCGCCGATGCGCCCGGGGCGGCTCCGCCTCATGGCCTCGACCAGCACTTGCGCGAAGTCGGCAGGCTGGCCTCGTCCTTCGCCTGTGATTCCGCCCGCGAACTTGCGTATCTGGCCGGCCTTTGGCACGACCTGGGTAAGCGGCGGCCCGGTTTCCAGCGCTACATCCGGCAGGCGAGCGGCGTTGAGGCGCACATCGAGGGGCGGGTGCGTGACCGCGATAAGACCCATTCGGCAGCCGGCGCGCTCTGGGCCGAGCACTGGCTTACCGAGAAGCTGGGCGCGCAGGGCGCTTGCCTGAGTCGCTTGCTGCAGTACGTGATCGCCGGCCACCACGCCGGGTTGGACAACTGGGAAGCGGGGCTGTCTGTCCGCCTCGCCGGCGAAGATGCCCGTAACGAGTTCCAGGAAGCGCTGGCGCGATCCAGCCCGGATGACATTCTCCGTCCGGCCCTTGACGGCCTGGACGTGGGCAGGCTGCCGCCGCTGAACGAATATCGAAGCGCGCAGCCTGGACGCTTGGCGCTCTGGCTCCGCATGCTGTTCTCGGCGCTGGTGGACGCCGATTTTCTCGACACTGAGGCCTACATGGACCCGGCCCGCGCCAAGGGACGCAAACCGGCGAGTGACCTCACGGCCCTGCAACGAGTCTGCGACGCTCATCTGGACCAGCTGTGCGCCGATGCCACGGGGCCGGTGAATCGCCTGCGTGCCGAGGTGCTGCAGCAATGTCGTTCCAAAGCCACCCTGCCGAGCGGAGTGTTCAGCCTGACCGTGCCCACCGGCGGAGGCAAGACGCTCTCCAGCCTGGCCTTCGCGCTGGCGCACGCCGCTGCGCACGGCAGGAGGCGTGTCATCTACGCCATCCCGTACACCAGCATCATTGAACAGACCGCCGACATCTTTCGCCAGGTGTTTCAGTCGCTCGGCGAAGACGTGGTGATCGAACACCACAGCAACGCCGAAAGCGAGCCCGAGCAGGAAAATCACCTGTCGAGACTGGCGTGCGAGAACTGGGATGCACCGCTCGTCGTCACCACCAACGTGCAGTTGTTTGAGAGCCTCTTCGCGCGCAAGACATCGCGCTGCCGAAAGCTCCACAACATCGCGAACAGCGTGATCGTGCTGGACGAAGCACAACTGCTCCCGCTGGAGTTCCTGCAACCCGTCGTCGACATGCTGCGCTATTTGGTGCAGGACTTCAGCGTCACCGTGCTGTTGTGTACCGCCACCCAGCCGGTGCTCGACACACCTGCAGGCTTCGACCCAACGCGCGGATTGCGGCGCGGGATTGGACCCGTCACCGAGATCATCGACGATGTGCCCGCGCTGTTCGCGGCCCTGGAGCGCGTACGCGTGCATTTGCCGCCCAGCCTCGATTCCGCGCGCAACTGGCCCGACCTGGCCGACGAACTGGTGGCCCACGAAGCCGTGCTGGCCATCGTCAGCCGCCGCGCCGATGCGGCCGAGTTGTACGGCTTGCTGAAGGGGAAGGCGCACACCGACGGGCAGGACACGGGTTGCTGGCACCTTTCGGCGCTGATGTGTGCGCAGCACCGCAGCGACACCATTGCGCAGATCAAGACCGCCCTCGCTGCGCGACGCGAAGCGCTGGCATCAGGTGGTGCGCCGGCGCCGGTGCGCGTGGTCTCCACCCAACTCGTCGAAGCCGGTGTCGACATGGACTTTCCCGTGGTTTTCCGGGCCCTGGCCGGGCTCGACTCCATCGCCCAGGCTGCCGGGCGCTGCAATCGCGAGGGCCGCCTGCCGGAGCCGGGGCAGGTGCACGTCTTCGTGCCACCGACCAAGTCGCCCCCCGGCTTGCTGACGTTGGCGCGCGACACCTGCAAGGCCGTATGGCACGACCTGCCGGCGAAGCCGTTCGCGTTGCCGCTGATCGAGCGCTACTTCAAGCGACTTCTGCACGACGCCAAGTCCACCGACGACAAACGCATCTGCGATCTTCTGCAGTTGCAGCCCGACGCCAAGGCCCAGACCTTGCCGCTGCAACTCAAGGACGCGGCGAACGCCTTCAGGCTGATCGATGACAAGGACGGCGCGACCGTGCTGGTGCGCTACTGCAGCCCGAACGCGCGCGACGACATCGACGCGCTCATCCGCAAGCTCGAACGCGAAGGTCCGGCACGCTGGCTGATGCGCAAGCTGCAGCGCTACGGCGTCACCGTCTACAAGCACCAGGTCAGCGCGCTGTTGCGGGCCGGCGATGTCACCGAGGTCGGATTGTGCCCAGGGCTCTTTGTGCAGCGCGAAGGTTGGCACGGGTTCTACGATCCCATCCTCGGTGCACGCGTGAACTCTGCGCCCGGAGACCCGGTTCTGCTCGTCTGAAAGACATTGGGAAAGGACACAAAAGATGAAACCGTTCTGTCTTGAAGTCCGCGGCGACTACGCCTGCTTCACCCGGCCGGAGATGAAGGTAGAGCGGGTGTCCTACGACCTCATCACGCCGTCCGCTGCGCGCGCGGTGTTCGACGCCATCCTTTGGAAGCCCGGCATCCGCTGGCGCATGTGCCGCATCGACGTGCTGGCGCCGGTGCGCTGGATCAGCGTGCGGCGCAACGAGGTCGGCGCCGTCGCCTCGACCCGCAACGCTCAGGTGGCCATGAACGACGGCCGCGGCGAACTGGCGCTGTACATCGAGGATGAGCGCCAGCAGCGCGCCGGACTGTTCTTGCGCGACGTGGCCTACCGGCTCTATGCCGACATGGAGATGGTCGGCGACGAGGCCCGTGCCAACCCGGGCAAGTACCTGGCGATGTTCGAGCGCCGCGCCGAAGCGGGGCAGTGCGTGAACCAGCCCTACCTCGGCTGCCGCGAGTTCGCGGCTCGGTTCCGGCTCGTGCGTTTGCAGGACGACGCGCGCGGCGGTTGGTCGCTGCCGGCGGAAGAGCCGCCGGCGCTGGAAGACTGGTCGTCGGACCTGGGCTGGATGCTGTACGACATGGACTTCAGCCAAGCCACGGCACCGCAGCCCAGGTTCTTCCGGGCCAACGTGAAGAACGGCGCCCTGGACCTTCGCGGCGTGGAGGTGCGTCCATGATCCTTCAGGCGCTGAACGACTATTACCACCGGCGCTGCGCCGACCCTGATCCTGCGCGCCACCTGCCTGCTTTCGGCCTGGAGCGGAAAGAGATCGGCTTCATCCTGGAACTCGATTCCTCCGGAACGCTGAAGGGAATCACCGACACCCGACGGCAGGCCGGGAACAAGAAGATCGGAACATCGTTCCTGGTTCCCAAGGGAGTCAAGAAGACCTCGGGCATTGCCGCCAATCTCTTCTGGGACAACGCCGAGTACGTGTTGGCGTTGCCCGATGCCAAGAAGCTGGAAGCCGCCAGCGCCAAAGGCAAGTCTGCCGACTATCCGGCACGGCTGGCAGACATGCAGAACGCCTTCCGGTTACGCATCGAAGCCTTGCCCGAGCCGGCTCGAACCGATCCCGGCGCGGGCGCTGTGTTGTCGTTCCTCGCCTCGAATCCCGGATCGCAAGCCGCAGCGTTCAGTGCGTACGGTGAAATTGCCGCGACCAACCCGGTGCTCACGTTTCGCCTCATCGACGATGACGGCCCGCTGGTCAGCCAGCGTCCTGGCGTCGCCCCGCACGTTCTTGGCGAAACCGATGAGGACGACGATGCCGGCGCCGGCCGCGGCGCAGCGTCGATCGACGGCACCTGTCTCGTCACCGGTTCGACGGCACCCGTCGCCCGGCTGCACACGGCCATCAAGGGCGTTTGGGGTGCGCAGACCTCGGGCGCCAACATCGTCTCGTTCAACCTCGACGCGTTCACCTCGTACGGCCTCGCGAGCGGCGCCAACGCGTCGGTGGGTCAGACCGCGGCCTTTTCGTACACGACCGCGCTGAATGCGCTGCTGGCGCGAGACTCGGCCCAACGCATGCAGGTGGGCGACGCGTCGACCGTGTTCTGGGCCCAGAGGCCTGATCCCCTCGAAGACACACTGGCACAACTGCTTGGCGGCGACGACAACCCCGACGCCCATACGCTGCAGGTAAAAGCCCTGTACGAATCCGTTCGCAGCGGGGCCTTTGCGCAGGCGCGCGGCAACAACCCGTTCTACGTGTTGGGGCTTGCCCCCAACGCCGCGCGCATCGCCGTGCGCTTCTGGCATGCCGCGCCGATCGCGGACATCGCCTTGCATCTCGCCGCGTGGTTCGATGACCTGAAGATGGTGCGTGGCCCCAATGACCCGGAGTACCCGAGCCTGTTCCGGCTGCTCACGGCGGTGGCAGTGCAGAACAAGGCCGACAACATTCCGCCGCGGCTGGGTGGCGACCTCGTGCGAGCCATCTTCATCGGCACGCCCTATCCGGCCACCTGGCTCAGCGCGGCAGTGCAGCGCTGCC
>Ga0136633_1003197_pt1 | contig 10869 bp, 11 predicted proteins | sample AntDrymeUQ832206_2_FD_105494 | JGI IMG/M metagenome (GOLD analysis project Ga0136633, IMG submission 105494) | Polar desert sand microbial communities from Dry Valleys, Antarctica - metaG UQ83 (22.06) | ecosystem: Environmental > Terrestrial > Soil > Desert | place: Antarctica: Dry Valley...
TCTACGACAAGCGCCACCGCGAGGAGGGCTGGCGGGGCGAGAGCCGCCGATTTGGTGAGGGCGCCGCCATCCTCATAGGCGACCTCGCCTTCGTGCTCGCCGACAGTCTCTTGGCCGGGGCTCCGCCCGAAGCCTGGGAGGTGTGGGACGAGCTCCGGCTCGAGGTGAACGTGGGCCAGTACCTCGACATGCTCAACAGCGTCCGCGGCAACCCGACGGTCGAGGCCGCTAGCCGCATCTGCACGTACAAGTCGGGCAAGTACACGATCGAGCGACCGCTACACCTGGGGGCCGCGCTAGCGGGTCGGCCGGCCCTCGACATCCGCGACGCCCTCACCGCCTACGGCCTTCCGCTCGGCGAGGCCTTCCAGCTGGTCGACGACCTCCTCGGCGTCTTCGGTGACGAGGCCAGAACGGGCAAGCCCGTCGGCGACGACCTCCGCGAGGGCAAGCCCACCCGTCTGCTCGCCATCGGCCTAGAGCGCGCCAGGGGCGCCGACCTCGACATGCTCCGCGAGCGCGTCGGCAGCCCCGATCTCAGCGCGGCAGAGATCGAGCGGATCCAGTCCGTCCTCGACTCGACCGGCGCCCGGGCCGAGGTGGAGGAAGCGGCCGCCCGCCTCGGGGCCAGCGCCATAGGCGCCTCCGAGGAGCTCCCCCTCACGACCGAGGCCCGCACGGCGCTGGCCGATCTGGCCCACTTCGTCACCGGCCGCGACCACTGACGGCTGGCAACCGCCCGGACAACACGTGCGCCGACCACCGCTCGGGCGGCCGGTCAGGGGGCCGGGGGCCGCTGGACGGAGGGGTGGACGCTGGGTGCGGGGATGCCGGCTGCGGCGAGGGAGGCCTTGGATCGACGGCGGAGCTCGCGGGCGGCGTTCATGTGCTCGCCGGGGACGGTCTTCAGCGTCACCCGTAACGTGACGCTGTCGGGGGCGACCCGCTCGACGCCGAGCATCAACGGCTCCTCGATGATCCGGGCCGCCCAGCCCTCGTCCTGCCACAGGCGGTCAGCGGCCTCTTTGATGACGGCTTGAGCGTGGTCGATGTCGGCCTCGTAGGCCACGTCGATGTCGACGAGGCCCCGGGCCCACTGCTGGGACCGGTTGCCGACCCGGCGGATCTCACCGTTCGGGATGTGCCACACGACGCCATCGAGGTCGCGGAGGCGGGTGGTGCGCAAGGTGACCGCCTCAACCACACCGGTGGCCACGCCGAGGTCGACGGCATCGCCGACCCCGTACTGGTCCTCGATGAGCATGAACAGGCCGCTGAGGAAGTCCTTCACCAGTGACTGGGCGCCGAACCCGAGGGCCACGCCCGCCACCCCAGCGCCTGCGAGGAGCGGCCCCAGGTTGACCCCGATCTCCCCCAGGATGGTGAGGAACACGACGCCGCCGATGACCGCCGTGGCCACGCTGCCGAGCACGTCGCTGATCGTCTGGGCCCGGGACGCGGCACGCAAGCCGGCCATAGGTCCGCTCGTGAGTCGGCCCGTGAAGCGGCGCAGAGAGCGGCGCGCCAGCCTGTGCACCAGCACGGCGATCAGCACGACGATGACGATCCGCAACGGCCGGGCCAGAAGATCTGCGGCCCGGGCCGCGCCCGTGCTCCCCGTCATGTCCAGCACCGATCGGCAGATGGCACTGGGCGTGGGGCCGCACGCCTCAGCGCGCGTCGCAGGGTCGACCAGCGGGATCATCGGTGCTCAGTCTGCCCGGGAGCGGCGTCCGCCTGTTGCTGGGCCCAGGCCGGCCACCACGACAGCGGCCACCAGAGGGCCGGGCTCTGCTCCACCGGGCCGATCGGTGCGGCGGGCAGGGTGACCCGCCGGCGCGGCGCGCTCAACAGCACGAGCGCCGGCACGGTGCCGGCGGCGATGAGGAGGAGCCCGGGCAAGAGCGTCCTGGCCACCTCCTCGACCACGGTTCCGCCCCGAAGCAGCACCGGATCGGTGGCCGCACCGGACGCCATCAGCACGCCAACGCTGACAATCCATCCGACGAGCCCGAGCCCGGCGACGCTCCCGAGCCCGAGAAGCCACGACACCCAGGTCCGGTGATGGAGCGAACCCCTGCGGAGCAGCCACGACCCGACGCCGAGAAGAGCCGCCCCCGTCAAGGCGACGAGCGCTAACAAGCCGAGCGCGCGTGGGTAGCGCCCAGCATCGGGAAGGAGGGTGATGTCTCCCGTCACCGCAGCGTCATCCACCTCCACGTACCAGCCCCGACACGGCGACAGGAGCGGCCCCACGCGATCGGGAGAGGGCGACAGCACCGTGTTCGTCTCCACCTTCACGCGAGGGGGGCAGACCGCGAAGAAGAGAGCCGAGTAACCCGCGTCGGCTGCGATCACCTGTAACGGCCCTGTGTCCACCGGCACCGTGAAGCGGTCACCGACGATCGTCGCCACCTTTCCCCGGACGTGGATGACCGTCTCGAGCTCGTCGCCGTCGATCCGTCGGCGATCGGTCGCCAGCCCGAGCCGCGCCGCGACCTCGCCGGCCAGCTCGAGGCCGGGGCTGTCCGTGGCCGTCTCGTCGTGAGACAGGGTAACAACGTCGCCGCCCGCGGCGTTGACCACGACCACCACGTACAGGTCCCCCCGATCGCGCTCGATCGCCCCGGCGCGGGCACCGAGGGGCGACAGGACACAGATGGTCACGAGGAGGAACGCCACCAATGCGCTGGCGGCCCTCGACATGAGTCTCAACGGTAGCCACGTTGCGGTCCTGGGCCGGATCGACCGACCATGGGCGGATGAAGGTCATCGTGGTGGGTGCTGGGCTCGGTGGCCTGTCTGCGGCATGCCACCTCGTCGGAGCCGGCCATGACGTGGTCGTCCTCGAACAGGGGCCGGTTCCTGGTGGGCGCTGTGGCGTGTGGGAGGCCGGGGGGTTCCACATCGACACCGGCCCCTCAGTGCTGACCATGACGGGCATTCTCGGCGCCACCTTCGCGGCGGCCGGCGCCGACATGGCGGACCACCTCACGCTGCGGCCCGTCGACCCCATGTACCGGGCCACGTTCCCGGCCGCACTGGGCGGGCCTCTGCAGGTGCGCCACGGTCGCGAGGCCATGGCCGCCGAGATCCGCTCCGAGTGCGGTGCCGCCGAGGAGGCCGCCTTCCAGCGCTTCTGCACCTGGCTCACCTCGCTCAGCGACGTCGTGCTCCCCCACTTCATCGACCGCAACTTCGACGGCGTCGCCTCCATAGCCCGACCCCTGCGTCCTGCGATCGACCTCGTGCGCCTGGGCGGCTTCCGTCGGCTGGCCACCAAGGTGAAGGACTTCATCTCGGACCCGAGGCTCGTCAACCTCTTCAGCTTCCAGTCGCTCTACGCCGGCTTATCCCCCTTCGACGCCCTGGCCGTCTACTCCGTCATCACCTACATGGACACCGTCGAGGGCGTGTTCTTCCCCGACGGCGGCATGCACGCCGTCGCCCTCGGGCTGGCTGCAGCCGCGGAGGAGCGCGGCGCGTCGTTCACCTACGGCGCGACCGTCGAGCGCATCGTGCGCCGGGCGGGGACGAGTGGCCCCGTCACCGGTGTGCGACTGACCACGGGTGAGCTGATCAGGGCCGACGCCGTGGTGTGCAACGCCGACCTCCCGGTGGCCTACCGGACCCTCCTGCCCGAGGTGCCCATGCCCCGCAAGGCTCAGCGGGGTGAGTACTCGCCGTCATGCGCCCTGTGGCTGGCCGGAGTACGGGGCGTGGCGCCCCGGGCAGCAGCCCACCACAACATCCACTTCGGCGACTACGACAGCGCCTTCAAGGCGCTCATCGACGACCGCACCCTTCAGCCCGACCCGTCCATCCTCGTCACCATCCAGAACCACACCGACGCCTCGCTGGCACCGGCCGGGTGCTCCACCATCTACGCCCTGGAGCCCACTCCGAACCTGGACGGGAACGTGGACTGGTCCTTCGAGCGCGATCGCGTGCGCGACCGCCTACTCGGTCGCCTGGAGGCTGAGGGCTACCCGCTCGACGTGGTGGTCGAGCGGTTCATCGACCCCACTGACTGGGAGGCCCAGGGCATGGAGCGGGGCGCGCCGTTCGCCCTGTCCCACCGCTTCGGACAGACCGGTCCCTTCCGACCCAACAACGTCGACCGCCGCGTGCCCGGCCTCGTGCTCGTGGGCTCGGGTACGGTCCCGGGCGTGGGTGTCCCGATCGTCCTGCTCTCCGGCCGTCTGGCCGCAGAGCGGGTCGGTCAGATCGGCCTATGACGTGACGACGCTCGAGGAGAGCTTCGACCGCTGCCGCCGGCTCAACAAGAAATCAGGCACCACGTACTACTGGGCCACCGAGCTCCTCCCCCGGGTGAAGCGGCCCTACGTGCACGCGCTGTACGGCTTCTGCCGCTACGCCGACGACATCGTGGACGACCTGGGCCCAGCCCCAGTGGAGGAGCGGGCCGCCGCCCTGGCGGCCTTTGGCGACCGCTTCCTGGCCGACCTGGCCGCGGGACGCAGCGATGACCTGGTCTGCCGGGCCGTCGTCCACACGGCCAAGGCCTTCGACCTCGCAGCGGAACCGTTCCAGCGCTTCCTCCACTCCATGACGATGGACCTCACAGTGGAGCGCTATGAGACCTTCGCCGATCTTGAGGTCTACATGGACGGATCCGCGGCCGTCATCGGCGAGCTCATGCTCCCCATCCTCGAGCCCGTAGCCGATGAGGCCTTCGGCCGGGCCCGCGACCTCGGCGTGGCCTTCCAGCTGACGAACTTCCTGCGCGACGTGGCGGAGGACTTGGACCGCGGCCGGGTCTACGTGCCTCAGGAGGACATCCGGAAGTTCGGGGCCGAGCAGGCCTTCGAACTGCGGCAAACGACACCTGCGTTCGTCGACCTCATGCGCTTCGAGATCGCTCGGACCCGTGACATCTACGACGCCGCAGACGCAGGCATCGGTCTGCTCCGGGGCCGGGCCCAGCGCTGCATCGTGGCCGCCCGCACCCTGTACAGCGGCATCCTCGACCAGATCGAGGCCGCCGACCACGACGTGTGGTCACAGCGGGTCCGCATCCCGACCTGGCGCAAGGTCGCCGTGGGCTGGGGCGTGCTCCGCCCCTGAAGGCTCAGCTGACGGGCTGGTAGCCGGCGTCCTCGCCCACGTCCCAGGTGAGGCCGTCAGCTCTGGCCCGCAGGCGCTTGGACACGATGGGCATGAGCATCCCGTAGGGCTCGCCGCCGAAGAGGTGGTGCAAACCGTGGGCCCGACGCAGCCGCTCGAGCACGGCCACCTTGGGCAGGCGGCCGAGGCGGCCGTGGATGTACACGTCGTGGACGAACAGATAGGCGCATCCGTAAGCCGAGACCCCGACCGCCCCGGCCACCATCACCTGGGCCGGGACCTGGTAGCCAACGGCCATCACGGCGAGGGTGACGGCGCCGAACGCCACCGGGAAGGCGTCGTTAGCCTCGAACCGGCGAGCGCGCCACTCATGGTGCGACCGGTGCAGGACCCAGCCGATGCCGTGCATGACGAAGCGATGGGCCAGGTAGGTGACGCCCTCCATGGCCATGAAGGCGACCACCACCACGATCAGCGTCATCGACGCGAAAGAGTACGCCACGCCGGATCGGGCTCAGGCTCGGCATCACCGTCGTCCGGGTCGTGCTGTCGCTCCCACAACAAGAGCGCCAGCGTGCACATGGCCCAGCCGAACGCGAAGTCCTCGACCGGTATGTCCCACGGGAAGCGCACCCCGGAGAACCGCCCTTCGTCATAGATCACGATCGGAGCCGAGAGCTTGGTGAGCCAGCCGTCCACCAGAGACTGGAAGAACACCACGATGGCGTAGCCGATCCAGTACGTGCGCCGCCGCAGGAGCCCGGTCCGGAGCCAGGCAAGCTCGAGCACCAGCACCAGAGCACAGCCAAGCAACGAGGTCACCGTGTAGGCGCCCACGGGCTAGCGCCGCCCTAGGCGGACGCGGACCGCCTCCACGCTCAGTATCCCGCAGACCGGGATGACCAGGAAGAACGCCAGCTCCTCCACCGGGAGACCGAGGCCCACCTCCCAGCCCGTCGTGTAGCGGTCGGAGTAGCGCCACAAGCGGCCTCGGATGGCGAGGACGTCCCACACGGCGAAGGCCAGCGTCACGGGCAGCACGGCCCGGGCCAGACGGGCGGGACGGCGCCAGACGCGGACTCCGAGGAGCAGCTCGAGGGGCAGCGTGCCGAGCAGGCAGCCGGCCAGCAGCAGCAGGTACTCGAACCTCTCCATCGGCCGTCGACCCTAATGGTGGCGGCCCCGACCGGAGCGGGCACGACCGGGACCTCGTACTTCGATCCTGGCAGTATCCTGACGAGTCGACATGCTCCTCGACCAGATCGACAGCCCCGCGGACCTACGCAAGCTCAGCCGACCCGAGCTCGAGACCCTGGCTTCGGAGATGCGGGAGTTCATCGTGCGGGCCGTCGCCGTCACCGGCGGTCACCTGGGCTCGAACCTAGGGGTCGTCGAGCTCACGCTCGCGCTGCACCGTGTCTTCGACTCGCCGAACGACGTTCTCCTGTGGGACACCGGCCATCTCGCCTACCCGCACAAGATCGTCACGGGCCGCCAGGCCGGCTTCTCCACGCTCAAGCAGGAAGGCGGCCTCTCGGGCTATCCGTGCCGGGCCGAATCCCCTCACGACTGGGTGGAGAACTCTCACGCCTCAACCATCCTCGGCTACGCCCAGGGCATGTCGGTGGCGCTGGCCGGCACCGACCGTCGGGTGGTAGCGGTCCTCGGAGACGGCTCCATGACAGGGGGCATGGCGTATGAGGCCCTCAACAACATCGGCCACGCCGGCACCCGCGTCACCATCGTCCTGAACGACAACGGTCGGTCCTACGCCCCCACGGTGAGCCGCCTCAGCTATCCGCTAATCAAGCTCCGCATGCGGCCCGAGTACGTGAAGCAGAGAGAACGGGCGCAGCGCTTCATGGAGCGCCTGCCCGTCGTGGGCGACTACGCCGCCGCGGGCCTGTCGGCGTTGCGCACGGCCTTCCGTGAGGTCATCGAGCCGCATGCCTTCTTCGAGGCACTCGGCGTCCGCTACACCGGCCCGGTCGACGGCCACGACTTCGACCAGATCGAAGAGGCTCTGAGGGCGGCGGCCACCTTCGACGGCCCTGTGGTCGTCCACTGCCTCACCCGCAAAGGCCTTGGCTACGGCCCGGCTGAGGACGACGACGAGAAGAACCTCCATGACGCGCCGCCGCTCTTCGACCCGGTCACGGGCCCGGCGGCCGGCTGGTCGGCGCCCAAGGGCTACACCCAGGGCTTCTCTGAGGCCCTCATCACCGCCGCCGCAGCCGACCCGCGCGTCCACGCCATCACTGCGGCCATGCCGGGGCCCACCGGCCTCATCCCCTTCGAGCAGCGGTTCCCCGACCGCTTCCACGACGTGGGCATCGCCGAGCAGCACGCCGCCGTCCTCGCCGCAGGCATGGCCATGGGCGGGCTCAAGCCGGTCGTCGCCCTCTACTCGACCTTCTTCAGCCGCTGCTTCGACCAGGCCAACCTCGACGTCGGCATGCACGGGCTGCCCGTGGTGTTCGTGCTCGACCGGGCCGGCATAACGGGTGACGACGGCGCCAGTCACCACGGCGTCCTCGATCTGGGCCTCTGCCTCAAGATCCCCGGCATGACCGTCTTCGCCCCGTCCTCGGTTCAGGAGCTAGCGGCCATGGTGCCCACGGCGCTGTCGCTCGACGGACCGTCGGTCATCCGCTTCCCCAAGGGTGTGGCGCGGGAGGTCGGCCCCGATTCAGTCGGCGAAGGCCTGAGAGCGCGCCGTGTCCGCGCCCCCGTCGTCCCGCAGGTGTGCATCCTCGCCGTTGGCAAGCTCGTAGAGGCGGCCGAGGAGGCCGCCGAGAAGCTCGCCGTCGACGGGATCGACGCCACCGTGTGGGACGTGCGCGTGGTCCGACCCCTCGACCCGGACCTCGTGGCCGACGCGTGCCGGCACTCCCTGATCCTCACCTGCGAGGACGGGATGGCCGTCGGCGGGGCCGGCCAGTTCATACAGCTGGCCGTGAGCCGGGCGGCTGGAGCCGCGGCCCCGCGGGTCGTGGTGCTCGGAACCCCCAACGAGTTCATCCCCCACGCCAAGCCCAACGCCATCCTGAGCCGACTGGGCCTCGACGCCCAGGGAATAGCCGACCGGGCCCGGGCCGAGCTGGCCTGACCAGCGGGCTTCACGTCGCCCCTCGTGACCTGCAACGCTGCATGGCATGCAGCCCGCCGCTCTGCTCGCCACCGTCCCAGCATCCACTGCCGCCCTGATCGCGTCAGCCCGGGCCGCGGGCGTCGACGCCCCCGTCCCCTCCTGTGAGGGTTGGCGTACCCACGACCTCGTCGCCCACACCGCCGGGGTGTACCGATTCGTCACGGCGGTGCTGGCGACCGGCGGGCCCGTGAGCCGCAAGACCCTCCCATCAGCTCCCGATGGGGACGAGGTCTTTGACGACCTGGCGGCCGCCAGCCAGGCCGTCATCCAGGCCATCGAGGCAGCAGGGCCAGAGGGCGAGGCCTGGAACTGGGCAGGCGAGCCTCCCACCGCGGCGTTCTGGCACCGCCGAATGGCACATGAGGCCGCCGTGCACGCGGTCGACGCCCAGCTCGCGGCCGGGCACACCCCGGCCATGGACCCCGAGCTCGCGGGCGACGGCATCGACGAGCTCTTGACCGTGCTCGTGCCCCGGTTCGTGGCTGCTCGCACCGACGGAATCGACACTCTCGGCACCCTGCACGTGCACTGCACCGACACCGCAGGCGAGTGGCTCGTGGAGCCTTCTGGCGACACCGTCTCGGTCCGCCGGGAGCACGCCAAGGGTGACGCCGCCCTCCGGGGTCAAGCGCTCGACCTGCTGCTGCGCCTCTACAACCGATCCGACGGCGGGGACGTCGTCGGAGACGCCGGCGTCATGGACCGCTGGCGCGAGCTCGTGCGCTTCTGACGCAGCTCCTCGTTCGCCGAGCCGAGATCAACGTCTCAAGCGCCCCACGGCCCCCAAAGCGTCTATTTTCGGCTCGGTGAGTTGGCGGAACGGGGTCATCAAAACGGGTTCGCGGGTTCGAGCAGCTCGGGACCGTCGTTCCTCACGTTGTTCACGAGCTTGGAGACCGGCGTGCGCACGAGCACGTCGTCCGCCGCGGGCTGCAGCAGAGGCACAATCGCCCCTGGCGCCGAGACCGAGCGGTCGAGCCATGTGTCCCAGGCCGGCGCCGGGAGGATGACTGGCATGCGGTCGTGGATGGGGGCCAGGGTGGCGTTCGCCTCTGTGGTGATGATCGTGCAGGTGCGGAGGAGCTCGGCCTCGGGGTCACCCTCGGGCCGCCACACCTCCCACAGGCCTGCGAACCACAGGCGCCCGCCCGACCTGGGGGCGAGGTGGAAGGGCCTGCGCTCGTCGCCCGTCCTCAGCCACTCGTAGAACCCGTCGGCAGGGATCAGGCACCGGCGGCGCTGAAGGGCGGTGCGGAAGGCAGGCTTGTCCATGACCGTTTCAGCTCGGGCGTTGATCATCTTGGCCCCGCCGCTGGGGTCCTTCGACCACGACGGCACCAGGCCCCAGCGGAACGTGCCGAGGCGGCGCTCACCGTCAGACCCCGTGGCCACCGCATACACCGGATCCGTGGGCGCCACGTTGAAGCGCAGGCCCAGGTCGCCGGCCCGCACGTCGGTGACGCCGAGCTCGGCGGCCAAGTCGGCGGGTGGGGTGGTCGCGATGTAGCGCCCGCACATGGCGGCCAGGCTACCGACGGCCCCGGGTTAGGGGTCCGCCGCTCCGCAGGTGCCCGGCGCTACCTTCGATCGGTGCCCCGCGCCGACGATCCCTACGGCACCGACGTGCTCGCCGAGGCGAACAAGCTGAAGGCTCGGGCGGCCTGGCCTCCGGTCGCAGCCGTCCCCGGGCTGATCGTCCAACACCGGACAACCGGGCACCGCGGCAAGGTTCTGTGCCTCGAGGCCGGGCTGGTCACCATCCGGGGCGAGCTCGGAGGCGAGCGGGTGTTCCGCCTCTCCCCCGGCGCCTTCCAGGTCGACGGCAGGGCCGTCACCCTCGTGGCCCCGCGGCCCGCGAGCCAGCCCCGCGGACCGACCCGGACGCCCAGCGGATCCGTAGCCGCGCCGCGACAGGAGGTGCGGGCCAAGGTGGCCCGCGGCAGCCGGATCCTCGTCGAGGGCGTGCACGACGCCAGCCTGATCGAGCGGGTGTGGGGCGACGACCTGAGGGACGCCGGCGTCGTGGTCGAGCCCCTCCACGGCATAGACGACCTGGCCTCTGCGGTCGCCGCCTTCGGACCTGATGCCGACAACCGACTGGGTGTCCTCGTCGATCACCTCGTTCCAGGTTCGAAGGAGAGTCGGATCGTCGAAGCCGTCCGCAGCCCCCATGTGCTCGTGGGCGGGATCCCGTACGTCGACATCTGGCAGGCCGTACGGCCGGCGGCCGTGGGGATAGCCGCGTGGCCCTCGGTCCCGAAGGGGCAGCCCTGGAAGCAGGGTGTCTGTCGAGCGCTCAACGTGAGCGACGAGCACGAGATGTGGCGCCGAGTCCTCGCGGGTTGTCGGTCCTGGACCGACCTCGAGACACCCCTGGTCCACGCCGTCGAGTCACTGCTCGACTTCGTCATCGGCTGACCGCCGGTAACCTGCTGGCGTGCGCACCAAGGAGAAGCTGCTGACCGGCCTCGTCGCGGGTCTGCTCACCGCGTCCCTCGTCGGTGCGGTCGTGCTGCGCTCGAGCGACGACGGCGACCCATCGGCCAGCCAGCCGACCACCACCCTCCCGGAGGTCACGACCACCACGTCGTCACCCTTCGAGGCTCTGCCGTTCGAGGAGACCACCACCA
>Ga0136633_1003198_pt1 | contig 10868 bp, 8 predicted proteins | sample AntDrymeUQ832206_2_FD_105494 | JGI IMG/M metagenome (GOLD analysis project Ga0136633, IMG submission 105494) | Polar desert sand microbial communities from Dry Valleys, Antarctica - metaG UQ83 (22.06) | ecosystem: Environmental > Terrestrial > Soil > Desert | place: Antarctica: Dry Valley...
CGGTCTCCCCGCTCCGCCCGAAGGTCGCGTTGTTGGTCTGCACGACGATCAGCCTTCCCCCTGCCACCACCGTGTCGCGCACCAGGTCGTCGTACGCCACCTCGAAGCAGATCACGTCGCCGAGCCGGACCGGCCCGACGTTGAGCAGGCCCACCTCGTCGCCGGCGGCGAAGTCGCGCGGGACCAGGTCGACCTTGTCGGTCACCTTGCGCACCAGCGACCGGTAGGGGATGTACTCGCCGAACGGCACGGGGTGCCGCTTGACGTACCGCTCCCCCGGCCCGGTCTCGGGGTCCCAGACGATCCCGGCGTTGCTCACCTGGTCGCCCGGCCCCTGCAGCACCGCCCCGACGAGCACCGGCACGCCGATGTCCTTCACCGCCGCGTCGATGAGGTCGTACGCCGCGGGGTCCTCGAACGGGTCGATGTCGGAGGCGTTCTCCGGCCACACGACCACGGCGGGCTGCTCGACCCGGCCGGCGCGCACGTCGGCGGCGAGCTGCCGGGTGGCGTCGACGTGGTTGCCGAGCACGGCGGCGCGCTGAGCGTTGAACTCGAGCCCGAGCCGCGGCACATTGCCCTGCACCACCGCCACCCGCACGGACTGTCCCTCGGTCGGCAGCGGGACGAGCGCGGCGGTGCCGACGGCGGCCAGCAGCGGTGCGGCGACGGTCGCGGCCGCGAGCGCAGGAGCGGTCCGGGCGTGCAGCGCGGCCCAGGCCAGCGCGCCGGCCAGCAGCGCAACGACGACGGTCACCAGCGGCGCCCCGCCCAGCGCGGCCAGCGGGGTGAGGGCGGAGTCGCCCTGGCTGAAGGCGAGCCGGCCCCACGTGAAGCCGCCGAAGGGCAGCCGGCCGCGCAGCGCCTCCTGCAGGACCCAGAGCGCGGCCGTCCACAGCGGCCACCAGGCGGTGCGGGTGACGACGGCCAGGGCGGCGCCGAGGCCGGCGAGGAAGGCGGCCTGCAGCAGCGACAGGGCGATCAGGGCCAGCGGCCCGGCGATGGTGGCGGTCCACTCGACCAGCAGCAGGAACAGCGCCAGCCCGTGGACCAGCCCGAGCAGGGCCCCCTGGCGGGTGCTCGAGCCGCGGCAGACGACGGTCAGCAGCGCGACGGCCGGCGCGGCCAGCCAGGGCAGGTCGACGGGCGGGAACGCCAGGTAGAGCAGCAGGCCGGAGGCCAGCGCGCCGAGCAGCCGCAGCCCGAGCGACGGGGTCGGTCCTGCCAGCCGGCGGAGCGGCCCTCCCGGTGGCACCGGGACCCGCTCGGCCGGCTGCTGCAGGCTCAGGGCTGCGCGGCTGTCCACCGGCACCATCCTGCCTGACAGCAGCTCCGGGCGGCGGGTCCACCGGAGCAGGCGCTCGAGCCCTTCGGACCGACCCGGCGCCGGCTGGAGGCCGTCGTCGTGCCGTTGTCTACTGAGCCCGGGCGCCTGCCCTCGGGTGGACCGAGGAGAACTTAGCGGCGCCTACCCATAGCCTGTCAACAGGCCTCTGACCTGCGACGATGCCCTAGAACCGCAGGTCAGCGGGGGTGCGCCGGTCACCCGCTGTCTACGTGATGAACACCGTCCGTCCATCGACGACGGTGCGGCGGCAGACCGGGTCGTCCTGGGACAGGTCGGGCAGTCCGGAGACGCCTGCCCGCGGATCGGTCGACCAGGCCGAGACCCGCGCGTCGGGCAGCTGCACGACGAGCTCGCCCGGGACGTCCCAGACCGCGAAGGTCGCGGGCGTGCCGGGCGCGAGCTCGCCGGCCCCCTGCACCCGGGCGGCGCGCCACCCGCCGCGGGTGTGCGCGGCGAAGGCGGCGCGGGCCGACAGCCGGCTCTCCGGCGTGTGGTGCTGCACCGCCGCGCGCACCGCACCCCACGGGTCGAGCGGCGTCACAGGGCTGTCCGAGCCGAAGGCCAGCGGCACCCCGGCAGCGGCCAGGGCCGCGAGCGGGTTGGACGCGCGGGTGCGCTCGACGCCGAGCCGGGTCTCGTACAGCCCGCCCTGACCGCCCCACCGGGCGTCGAAGACGGGCTGCACGCTGGCGACCAGGCCGAGGGAGGCCATCGTCGCGACGTGCTGGGGCAGCGGGATCTCGACGTGCTCGATGCGGTGCCGGGCGGCCCGCAACGCATCGAGCCCGACCTGCTCGGCCGCGGCGGCGCAGCCGTCCAGCACCGAGGTGAGCGCGGCGTCGCCGATGGCGTGGAAGCCGGCCTGCATCCCGGCCCGGGTGCAGGCGGCGACGTGCTGGGCGACGGCGCCCGCGTCGAGGTAGGCGTAGCCGGTGGTGTCGGCGTCGTCGTAGCGGTGCCCGAGGCAGGCCGTGTGGCTGCCGAGCGAGCCGTCGACGAACAGGTCGCCGCCGACGCCGTGCGCGCCGAGCGCCCGGGCTCGCTCGATCCCGCCGTCCTGGGCCAGCTCGCCCCAGTAGCCGAGCACCGTCGGTCCGGACTCGGCCCGGGCCAGCTCCAGCAGCGCCGCGAAATCGTCCTCGCCGTCGATGCCGGGGCCGCCGCACTCGTGCAGGCAGCCGATGCCCAGGGACGCCGCGCGGGCGCGGGCGGCCCGCTGCGCGTCGCGGCGCTGGGCCGCGCCCAGGCCCTGGAAGGCGGCGCGGCGCACGGCGGAGTGCGACTCCTCCTTGACCAGCCCGTCGCCGGCCCAGCCGTCGAGCCCGCGCGCCTCGGGCGCGGCGGCGAGCAACGCGCTCGAGGCGACCGCGCTGTGGCAGTCGGTGCGCGCCAGGTAGACGACGCCGCCGTAGCTGGCCCGGTCCAGCTCGGCCGCGGTCGGCGGGCGGCCCTCCGGCCAGGCGTCCTCCTCCCAGCCGGTACCGAGCACCACTCCCCCGCGCGCCGCGCGGGCGGCCTGCGCGACCCGGTCGAGCACCACGGCCAGCGACGGCGCGTCAGCCAGGTCCAGGCCGGTCAGGGCGAGCCCGGTCGTCGTGGTGTGGACGTGCGCATCGACGAACGCCGGGGCGACCCAGGCGTCGTCGAGGTCGACCGTCACGTCGGCGCTCATCGCGTCGGCCGCCCCCTCGGAGCCGACCCAGGCGATGGTGTCGCCGTCGACGAGCAGCGCGGTGGCGAACGGGTCGGCGGGCGAGCGCACCCGGCCGCGGCGGTAGAGCGTCGTGGTCACGCGCGCGAGCCTAGGAGCCTCGCGACCGACGGGCGATCGTCCTGTGTCGTACCTATCCCGCGGGACGATCGCCCCCTACAGTGGGCCGATGACGACTCTCACGCCCGGCGCGCCCCCGGTGACCCCGGCGACCGTCCACGACGTCCTTCGGCGCAGCCTGCTGGTGGACGGCTTCGACATGGTGCTCGACCTGGAGGCCAGCGCAGGCTCCCGGCTGGTCGACGCCCGGGACGGCACGGCCTACCTCGACCTGTTCACGTTCTTCGCCAGCAGCGCGCTCGGGATGAACCACCCGGCGCTCGCCCACGACCCGGTCTTCCGCGAGGAGCTGCTCACCGCGGCGCTCAACAAGCCGAGCAACTCCGACGTCTACAGCGAGCCGATGGCGCGCTTCGTCGCGACCTTCGCCCGGGTCCTCGGCGACCCCGGCCTGCCCTACCTGTTCTTCGTCGAGGGCGGCGCCCTTGCGGTCGAGAACGCGCTGAAGGTCGCCTTCGACTGGAAGTCGCGCTGGAACGAGGCGCACGGCATCGACCCCGCGCTCGGCACCAAGGTGCTGCACCTGCGCGACGCCTTCCACGGCCGCAGCGGCTACACGATGAGCCTGACCAACACCGACCCCGTGAAGGTCGCCCGCTTCCCGCAGTTCGCCTGGCCGCGGATCAGCAACCCGTACCTCTCCGAGGGCACCGACGTCGCGGTCCGCGAGCGCGCCACCCTGGCCGAGGCCCGCGCGGCCTTCGAGATGCACCCGCACGACATCGCCTGCTTCGTCATGGAGCCGATCCAGGGCGAGGGCGGCGACCACCACTTCCGCCCGGAGTTCCTGCAGGCGATGCAGGCGCTGTGCCACGAGCACGACGCGCTGCTCGTCCTCGACGAGGTGCAGACCGGCGCCGGGCTCACCGGCACGGCGTGGGCCTTCCAGCAGCTCGGCGTGCAGCCGGACGTCGTCGCGTTCGGCAAGAAGACGCAGGTCTGCGGCGTCATGGCCGGCGGGCGCGTCGACGAGGTGCCGGACAACGTCTTCGCCGTCGGCTCGCGGATCAACTCCACCTGGGGCGGCTCGCTCACCGACATGGTCCGCGCCCGGCGGATCCTCGAGGTCGTCGAGGCCGACGGGCTCATCGCCCGCGCCGCCTCGCTCGGCCCGGTGCTGCTCGACCTGCTGCGCGAGCTCGCCGCCGCCCACCCCGAGGTCACCGACGTGCGCGGCCGCGGGCTGATGTGCGCCTTCTCGCTGCCGGACGCGGCCCTGCGCGACGAGGTCCTCACCGCCCTGCGCGAGGATGAGCACGTCCTGCTGCTCGGCTGCGGCACCCGCAGCGTGCGGTTCCGCCCCGCCCTCACCGTCTCCCCCGAGGACCTGGCCGCCGGCGTCGCCGCGCTCGACCGGGTCCTGTCACGAAAGGCCTCTGCATGACCCGCGTCGACTCGTCCGTGAACGGCCGCCCGCTCGTCGGCGCCGCCGGGACCACCACCTCCACCAACCCGGCGCACCTCACCGACGTCGTCGCCGAGGTGTCGCTCGCGACGTCCGAGCAGGTGGTCGAGGCGTTCCGCGCCGCGAAGTCCGCGCAGCCCGCCTGGGCCGCCACCCCCGCACCGGTGCGCGGACAGGTCATCGCCCGCATCGGCCGGCTGGTCGAGGAGAACTTCGAGGTGCTCGCCCAGCTGGTCACCCGCGAGGTCGGCAAGCCGATCGCCGAGGCGCGCGGCGAGGTGCAGGAGATCGTCGACACCTGCGACTTCTTCCTCGGCGAGGGCCGACGGCTCTACGGCCAGACCGTCCCGAGCGAGATGCGCGACAAGCAGCTGTTCACCTTCCGCGTGCCCGTCGGCGTCGCCGGCATCATCACCGCCGGCAACTTCCCGACAGCCGTCCCGAGCTGGTACCTCGTGCCGGCGCTGCTCTGCGGCAACGCCGTCGTGTGGAAGCCGGCCGAGTACTCCGCGGCGCTCGGCGACGCGCTGCACCGCCTGTTCGTCGCCGGCGGCCTGCCCGACGGCGTGCTCAACACCGTGCACGCCGACGGGCCTGCGACCTTCGACGGGCTCGAGAAGGCCCTGCACGCAGGGCTGGTCAACAAGATCGGCTTCACCGGCTCGTCCGAGGTGGGCGTGCGGATCGGCGAGCTCGCCGGCCGCCACCTGCAGAACGCCTGCCTCGAGCTGGGCGGCAAGAACCCCCTCGTCGTCATGCCCGACGCCGACCTCGACCTCGCCGCCGAGGGCGCGCTGTTCTCCGGCTTCGGCACCGCCGGTCAGCGCTGCACCTCGCTCGGCATCGCGATCGTGCACGACGACGTCTACGACGCGTTCCTCGAGAAGTTCCTGGCCCGTGTCGAGAGTGCCGTCGTCGGCGACCCGACCGACCCCTCCGTGCTGTACGGCCCGATGCTCGGAGAGCGCTTCCTCAACGGCTTCGAGAAGTGGCTGGGCGAGGTGCAGCCGCATCACGAGGTGCACGGCTCCACGGGCACCGGCCGCATCACCGCCGACAACCCCCGCGCCGGCTTCGTCGGCGACCCCGAGGCGGGCGTCTTCGCCCACCCGGCCGTGGTCACCGGCGTGCGCCCCGAGGATGCGCTCTACCGCAACGAGACCTTCGGTCCGCTGGTGTCGGTGATGCGCTTCTCCACCTTCGACGAGGCCGTCGAGCTGGCGAACGGCCACGGCTACGGCCTGTCCGCCGCCATCTACACGCGCGACGCGCAGGCGGCGTTCCGCTTCCGCGAGCGCGTGTCGGCCGGGATGCTGTCGGTGAACAACTCCACCTCCGGTGCCGAGGCGCACCTGCCGTTCGGCGGGAACGGCAAGAGCGGCAACGGGTCTCGCCAGTCCGGCGTCTGGGTGCTCGACCAGTTCACCCGCTGGCAGTCGATGAACTGGGACTACGCCGGCAAGCTGCAGAAGGCGCAGATGGACGTCGAAACGCCCAGCGGCGACCCGGGCTTCCGCCTCTGACCGCACCCGGGCGACACTGACCGTTGCGCCCGGTCTAGCGGAGGCGGTCCTGGTCGCGCACCGACGTGGCGTCGTCGCGCACGCCCTCGTGCCGGGCGTCGTCGCGGACGTCGTCGCGAACGTCGTCGCGGACGTCGCTGTCGTCGTGCGGGGAGGGCTCGCCGGAGTCCTCGCTCACGAGCTCCTCGAAGACCTGGCGGAAGTGCAGCATCCCCTGGCGGACCTGCTCGGTGTCGGCGCGGTTGCTCGTGTTGGCCTGCTCGATGGCGTGGCCGGCGCGGAAGCCCTCTAGGACGCGGCCGTGCTCGACGGACAGCATCCGCTCCGACTCGCGGGAGTCGCCGGTCGGGAAGCCGCGCTCGTCGAGCAGCTGGGTGAGCAGGGCGTCGGCCTCGGACAGCGCGAGGACGGGGTTGTCCACGAAGCGGTTCTGCACGCCGTCCCAGGCGGTGAGGTAGCGCTGGCGGCTGGCCGAGGACAGCGGCCGGATGTCGAGCTTCTCATGCTCCTGCTTGCGCTCCGCGAGCTCGCGCTCGGCGTCGCGTCGCTTGTCGGAGGTCTCGACCGTGCGGTCGTACTCGTCGCCGAAGGTGCCGCGCAGGTCCTGCGTGCGCTTCTTCTTCTTCGCCGCGGCGAGGACGGCCGCGACGATGAGCAGCACGACGACGATCGCGACGACGAGCAGGACGATCTCGGTGGTGGTCATGGTGCGGCTCCTCGATGGGGGGCGGGCCGGGCACCCGGAGCCTTCCCGTCGCGCTGCAGCGCAACCAGGACGCGGCCCAGCGATCGTGACGCTCTCGTGACGGCGCGTGCGGACCTGCTGCTGCGGGGTAGGCAGGTGCGCATGATGACCGACGCTGACGACGCCGCGCTCGCCCTCGACGAGAACGGCCCGGGCGAGGTCGCGCTGCCGACCTTCCCCGTGCTGGCCCGGCTGCGCAGCCTGGCGCCCGACGAGGAGGCCGCGCTGGCCGACGCGCGCCAGCAGCTGGCGCCGGTCGCCGGGATGTACGACGACGTCGCGGTCGAGCGTCGCGAGGACGACGGCAGCTTCTGGGTCGTCGCCCGCTTCGTCACCGTCAGCGTCGACGCGCACACCGCCGTACTCGGCGTGCACGGGTCCCTGTCGGACGCCGCCGTCCCCGTCGACGAGGTCTGGGTGGCGCCCTAGCGTCGGCGCGCCGTGCGATACCAGTTCGGCGAGGTGTTGGGCGGCGGGTCGTAGGTCGCCTTGACCACCAGCAGGTTCGGCCCGCCGGAGGCGATGCCCTCGGCCACCGCCGCGGTCAGCTCGTCGACCGTGACCTCGCGCGCCGGCACCCGGAAAGCGGCTGCCAGCGCGACGAAGTCGGGCGGATCGAGCTCGGTGCCGACCGGGTGCTCGCCGTCCTTGACGAAGTCGTAGCGCAGCATGCCGTAGCCCCCGTCGTCGACGAGCACCACGGTCACCGGCAGCCGCTCCTGTGCCGCGGTCGCGAGATCGCCGCAGGCGAACAGGAACCCGCCGTCGCCGACCACAGCGACGGTCGGCCGGCCGGACAGCGACGTGCCGAGCGAGGCGGGGAAGCCGAAGCCGAGCGTGCCCCACCCGACCGGGTAGGCCATGCCGCGCGGGGAGCTGACGCGGCCGTAGCCGCCGTACCAGTAGCCGGCCACGCACATGTCGGCCACCACGACGGCGTCCTCGGGCAGCGCGGCCTCGAGCGCGTCGAGGAACGGCATCGCCGGCCGGGTCGCGCTGACCGACCACCACGGCTCCCTCGGCTGCTCAGGGAGACCGGCCGCGAGCGCCTCCAGTGCCTCGCCGACGCCCGCCCGGACCAGGACGTCCGGCGGGTAGTTCACGGGCCGGACCAGGTCGATCGCGACGAGCACCGGCGGCTGCGGCTGGCGGAAGCCCTGCGTGTTCATCGCGTCGAGGTCGCTGCCGACGACGAGCACCACGTCGGCCTCGTCCCACAGCGCGCCGACTGCCGGGTCGTGCGGCGGAAGCGCCACCGCGCTCGGGTGGTCGGCCGGCAGCAGCCCGCGACCGCCGTACGACGACAGGACCGGTGCGCCGAGGCGCGCGGCCAGCTCGGCGAGCGGCCCACCGGCGTCGGCGGCGGTCGCCCCTCCCCCGGCCCAGACCAGCGGTCGGTGCGCGCCCGCGAGGGCGGCAAGCGCCTCGGTCACGTCGACGTCGGCGCGCGCGGCTCCCGCGACCGGCACGGGGACCGGCTCGGGCGCGGCTGCCGACAGCAGGTCGGTGGGCACCTCGAGGTAGACCGGCCGGCGAGGCGCCTCGAGGGCGAGACGCCCTGCGCGCACGGCGGTCTCGTACAGGTCCTCGACGTGCTCGACACGCAGGCAGGCCTTGGTGACCGGGCGGAAGAACGACGCCTGGTCGGTGGTCTCGTGGAGCACCCCGCGGTACTCGCCCGGGCGGCGCACCGTCGTCGGGACGTCGGTCGCGATGACGAGCAGCGGGGTGTGGCACGACCACGCCTCGCCGGTCGCGGCCACGGCGTTGGCCGCGCCGGGGCCGGTGGTCGTCAGCGCGACGCCGAGCCGACCCGTCGCGCGCGCGTAGCCGTCCGCGGCGTAGCCGGCGGTCTGCTCGTGCCGCACGCCGACCAGGCGGACGTCCGAGGTCCCGAACGCCTTCCAGGCGGCGAGGTTGTGCACCCCCGGCAGCCCGAACGCGACCTCGACATCGAGCGCGCGCAGCGCTGCGACCAGAGCCTCACCGCCTGTCGGCACCGACGACCTCCTCCACCTGCTCCTGCGAGAGGCCGAGGGCGGAGAGCACCTCGACCGTGTGCTGACCCAGCAGCGGCGGTGCGCGGCGCACGCGTGGCCGCTCCCCGTCGAGCCGGTAGGGCGAGCCGAGCACGCGCACCGGACCGGCCGGGTGGTCGACCTCCTGCACCATCCCGACGGCCGCGATGTGTGGGTCGTCGGGCAGCGCGCCGAGGTCCTGCACGACCGCGCACGGCACACCCGCCGTGTCGAGGACCTGCGCCCACTCCCCCGCGGTCCGCTGCGAGAAGACCTGCGCCAGAGCACTTCCCAGCGCGGTGCGGTCGGCGACGCGACCGGCGTTGGTCTGCCACCCGGGCCGCAGGTCGAGCCCGACGGCCGCGGCGAGCGAGGCGAACTGCCCGTCGTTGCCGGCACCGACGACGAGCGGGCGGTCGGCGCACGGCACCGGCCCGTACGGCGCGATGTTGGGGTGGTCGTTGCCGGCGAACGTCGGGACCTGGCCGCCGACGAGCGCGTTCGAGGCCTGGTTGACGAGCATCGAGACGGCCGCCTCGAGCAGGCCCACCTCGACGCGCAGCGGCGTGCGCGACAGCAGCCCGGCCAGCGCGCCGACCGCGGCGTACAGGCCGGTGACGACATCGGCGACGGCCACGCCGACCTTGGTCGGCTCGCTGGTGCCGGTGACCGACATCAGGCCGCTGCGCGCCTGCGCCATGACGTCGTAGCCCGGCTGTGCGCCGGCCGGTCCGTCGCCGCCCGCCCCGCGCACCGACACCCAGACGGCCGACGCGCCCGCGCGCAGCTCCTCGAGCCCGAGCGCGACCAGGTGGTGCGGCAGGAAGTTCTCGACGACCACGTCGGCGGCCTCGACCAGCCGGGCGACCACCGCGCGGCCCTCCCGGCGGGTCAGGTCCAGCGCGACCGAGCGGCGGTCGCGGTTCACGGAGAAGAAGTACGCCGCGTCGTCGCCGTGGAAGGGTGGGCCCCAGTGCCGGGTGTCGTCACCGCGCCCGGGGCGCTCGACCTTGAGGACGTCGGCCCCGAGGTCGGCCAGCACCATGCAGCAGTACGGACCGGCGAGCACGCGCGACAGGTCGAGCACGCGGACGCCGCCGAGCGGCCCCTGCGGCGACAGGCCGGGGGGCCAGCCGGGGCCCGCTGAGAGGGCCCGCTCGAGCCCGGTGCTGGTCACCGGTCGAGCCTTCCACGATGGGCTCGGACGTCGACGCGGCAACACGCGGAAGGGACAGGTCTGGATCAACGCGCTCGTCGAGTCCGCGGGCGGCTCGATCATCATCGACACTGCTGCGCAGCCGCAGGACATCGACCTGGGGCTGGACGAGGAGCCGGCCCAGCTGGCCGCCGAGGTGATGCGCCTAGTCGCGACGTCCGGCGTCGGCGGCCCGGCCTTCTCCACGCAGAACGAGGACAACGCCGCCACCGGCTTCGAGGGCGACGACGCGGGCTTCATGGTCAACTACCCCTTCGTCTGGCCGCGCGCCCTGGCTGCCGCCGAGGCAGGCACGCTTGACCAGTCGGTCCCGGACGACTACGGCTGGGCGCTCTACCCGCAGGTCGTCGAGGGCCAGGATGCCCGCCCGCCGTACGGCGGCATCAACCTCGGCGTCGGCGCCTTCAGCCAGGCGCCCGAGCTGGCGTTCGAGGCCGCCGAGTGCATCACCAGCGAGGAGAACCAGGCCTACTACTTCGTCAGCAACGGCAACCCGGCGAGCAAGGCCGCCGTCTACGACGACCCCGAGGTCGTCGAGGCATTTCCGCAGGCACCGCTCATCCGCGAGTCGCTCGAACTGGCCGCACCGCGGCCGCAGACGGCTTACTACAACGAGGTCTCGCAGAGCCTGCAGCGCGTCTATCACCCGCCGTCGTCCGTCCGGCCCGGCGAGACAGGCGAGAGGGCGGCCGATCTCATCAAGGCCGTGCTCCGCAAGGAGGAGCTGCTGTGAGCACCACGACGCTGCCGCCGGCCGGTGAGAAGACCTCGCCGAAGTCCGC
>Ga0136633_1003199_pt1 | contig 10865 bp, 10 predicted proteins | sample AntDrymeUQ832206_2_FD_105494 | JGI IMG/M metagenome (GOLD analysis project Ga0136633, IMG submission 105494) | Polar desert sand microbial communities from Dry Valleys, Antarctica - metaG UQ83 (22.06) | ecosystem: Environmental > Terrestrial > Soil > Desert | place: Antarctica: Dry Valley...
CGGGTTGTGGGAGATCAGGGAACAGCGAAGGTTCTTTACTCATGGTGCCAGGATCGCATATTCATGATCAATTGGCGATCCCCTGCAAACAATTTTTTCACAGCCTCTGAGAGCTTGTGAAAAAACCTGCTGCGCTCGGGATCTCGCGTTTCGGCGGTGCTCGGAATCCTCATGTATTTCAATATACACTCCGGTTCCTGCGCTCCGGCGGAACGCGACCTCCCTTCGCTCGCGACGATTCTTTCACAAGCTATGAGCGCCGCCATGCCGAGCATTCGTGTCGGGGATCCGGTGCCCGATTTCGATCTGCCCTTGACCGGCGGCCGGCGGCTGCGTCTTTCGGATCTAAGGCGTAAGAAGGTGGTCTTGTATTTTTATCCCAAGGACCATACGCCGGGATGTACGCAAGAGAGCCAGGACTTTCGAGATCTCGCCAAGGATTTCGAGAAGCACGCGGCGGTCATCATCGGGGTCTCGCGCGATAGCCTCGGTTCCCACGAACGCTTTAAGGAGACGCAATGCCTGCCCTTCGACCTCCTCTCCGACGCCGATGAGACCTTGTGCCAGGCGTACGGGGTCATGAAGGAAAAGAACATGTACGGTAAGAAGGTCTTCGGCATCGAAAGGAGCACCTTCTTGATCGATGGCGAGGGCGTGTTGCGCCGCGAATGGCGCAAGGTCAAGGTTGCCGGACACGCCGCCGAGGTTCTCGAGGCGCTAAAAACTCTCACCCACTGAACAATCGCCGCGGGCGTGATGGTCACCGATTCCAAGCCCCGCCTGTTCGTGCTCGACACCAATGTGTTAATGCACGATCCCACCGCCATGTTCCGTTTCGATGAGCATGATGTTTACTTGCCCATGGTCGTGCTCGAAGAGCTCGACGCCGCTAAAAAGGGGGTTTCGGAGGTCGCCCGCAACGCGCGCCAAGTGAGCCGCATGCTCGATGATCTAATCGGTCCCGCCGACCGGGGCGAGATCGAGCGCGGCCTGACGCTGCCGCAGCCGAATCACCAATCCGCGCTCTCCTCGGCCCGGGGCCGCTTGTTCTTGCAAACCCACACCTTGCCGCAGGATTTACCGATGCCGGTGCCCGGCACCAAGCCAGATCATTTTATCCTCGCCGCCGCGATCGGGTTGCAAAAAATGCATTCGCAGCGCACGGTGGTTCTGGTCTCGAAGGACATCAACCTTCGCATCAAGGCCCGCATGCTCGGCGTGCATGCCGAAGAATATCACAGCGATCAGGTGATCGAGGATGTCGATCTCCTCTACACGGGAGTGCTCGATTTGCCCGCGGATTCTTGGGACCAGCACGGCAAGGATATGTCTTGTTCGCAGGAGAACGGACGCACGCGCTATACCGTGCGCGGCCCTCTCGCCGGGCAGTGCTTTCCGAATCAGTTCGTGTGCCATCAAAATCATCGTAACCTCGAGGCCATGGTCCGGCGCATCGAAGATCACGAAGCGACGATCGAGCAAGTCATCGACTACCGGGTGACGCGCAACGCGGTCTGGGGAATCACCGCCCGCAATCGCGAGCAGAACTTCGCCTTGAACCTGCTGCTGGATCCCGCCGTGGACTTCGTGACCTTGCTCGGTACGGCGGGTACGGGCAAGACTTTGCTCGCGCTCGCCGCGGGCCTGGCCCAGACCATGGAAACGCAGGGCTACCGCGAGATCGTCATGACTCGCGTCACGGTGCCGGTGGGTGAGGACATCGGCTTTTTGCCCGGCACCGAAGAGGAGAAAATGACGCCTTGGATGGGCGCGCTCATGGACAATCTCGAAGTGCTCACCCAAACCGAAACGGGGGGCGAGTGGGGCCGGGCGGCGACCCATGATCTGATTCAGAAACGCATCAAGATCAGGTCATTGAATTTCATGCGCGGCCGCACCTTTCTCAACCGCTACGTCATCATCGACGAAGCCCAAAACCTGACTCCGAAGCAAATGAAGACCTTGATCACCCGCGCGGGGCCCGGCACCAAGATGGTGTGCCTGGGCAACATCGGTCAAATCGATACACCCTACCTCAGCGAGACCACCTCCGGCCTCACGTATGTCGTGGACCGCTTCAAGAACTGGCCCCACGGCGGCCATGTGATCCTGGTCCGAGGCGAGCGCTCGCGCCTTGCGGACTTCGCCGCCGAGGCGTTATAGAACCCTCGTAAACGCTCCATACAGGGTCGGTCAATGTAGGCGTTTGGGTTAACCGGTCACCTGGCCGCCACGCTTGGCACGGTCTCGAACACCAACTTTTCCGTTTCCACACTAGGGGTACGCCTAGAGAGGTGCAGGAATTCAACGCCCACTACCTGGTTGTCGGCGTTGAAATCGAGCACAATGCCCGGAGATACCTCCTCCGACTCGACGATCTTTGAGTCATCCAATCGCAGATAAAGCGCATCGGCTTCTTGGGCAACGTGCAGTCTCATCGCTTGCATCTCATGCTAGACAGGGCCTTTTAACCACCAACTTCAGGTATAGAAAGGTTTCGACAAATTTTTCTCGCCAGTAGGTTTGAGATTTCAGTATGGCGCGGGACAGTCTCAACGGCGCCAGTGTTGGGATTGGCCCAAAGAGAGTGGGACCTACCTTCGCGCTTGAGATAACAGCCATGCTGGCGAAGATGCAAAAGCAGCGTGCTTCGTTTCACGTTAACACGACTGTTTCGCGTTCCGCCTCCGGCGGCACACCGCGTAAGCAATCCTCACGGCGATCTTCAAGAATAAGGGCAATTGCTTCGGCTAAACTCTCTCGCGCCTCTTCCTTGGTTCGACCTTGACCATTGGCACCAGGGATTTCGGGACAGTACGCGATAAACCACTCGCCGTCTCGTTCAATAATGGCAGTAAATTCGTTTCGCATGTGGCACCTCTAAGATGTATCTCCTGTAAACAATCGTAGGATTCGTCGACGTACGGAGGCGCATCAGTCGCGGGACATCACTCGACAGATGCGCTTCGTACCTCAGCGCATCCTACTCGGGCTAAAGCTTGAAGATTGACCTGATATATTGGAATTCTCTGGCCGCGTGTTCTAAGTATGGCATCATTGAAGCACGTGTGATCCCGAAGTCATGCAGTATCCTCAGAACCCCATCCGCCTCGTGACTTGGGACGGAGACACGGCCCAGGCGATACCGCAGTCGTTCGTCCGCACTGATGATCGCCTCGAGAGACGGCCAGCGGCGATTCTCTATAAAGTATGAGTTCGCGGTGGGAAAATAGGTAAACAGACCCTTCTGCACCCGCAAAAAGGTGTTGCCGTAACGTGGGGCATTCACAACGGCATAATTGATATCCTCGTATGTCACCTGCCCCACATTAAGGAAGGTGACCACGATCCGTTCACTCTTGACTCTGTCAGAGACCACAGAGGATGCGTCAATGGCCGCGAAGTAGGCTGCCATCAAAGGCGATTCTGTCCAATCGAGGAGGCGGGTCGGCACTCCGTGATGCTGGGCGAGTGCCATGGCATTTAAGTAGCTCGCAGCAGGGAAGGGCGTAGTGTAGTCCGCGTCATGTTGTTCATTCAGGGCCGCTTGGATAATTCCGTGATGCTGCCTCAAGTTCCTGTAGTCAATAGGTGTTTCAATCCCGATTCGATCCGCTGTTTCGAGGAATAGAAATACTGCCCGAAGCTCAGCGTGAAGATGCCATCCGAGATAAGAAAAAGCTGAGCTGTTCTCGGGGAGCGGACCACCTGTGGTTTGAGGCGTGAACTCAAGTAAAGGGTTACCTTCGCGAAAAACCCGCGGAACAAGTTCCCATTTTAGATCTGCTTGGCCCCGGAAAATGTAGCCGTTTACTCCCCAAGCAATGCATCGAACTTATTGCGCGTGATGAACCGCTCATCATGGATCAAGGAATCTATGAACTGCCGAGCGGTGGAACACTGCTCATCAACGTGAAATGCACAATATGGCATCCCAACCCCCCACCCGTTCAGTTTCCTCTTTCGGGACAACTAGAATTCGACTTCGTTCATACCTATAGAAACAGTTTATGCTTTTCTAAACTTGTTTATATACATAGTAACGTTAGCGCGACCGCGTTTATAGATATATCAACCCCGCTTCACGCCTGGTTGCTCATGACGAATCGGATGTTTCGTTTTTCGAGGCCGAGTTTAACTACCGTATCGTAAGGCTTCCAAAGCTTTTCTTGGGGTTACCATTGGCCGCCAGCCGCGCCGGGTCTGAAAGCCACCGCGCGGCCGGTCCTGTTTCGTTCACGGCCACTTATGAATCAGCCCATCCTCCCTAGGACTTCCTTAAGGTCGCGATGGGCGGATCGCGTAGCGACGAGCGCGTGGCCAGGACGCCCACGAGGGCGACAGATATCCCGCCCGCAACGAGGCCGATCGGCACGAGCCAAGGGTTGAAGCGGTAGTCAAAGTCAAATACGGCGACGGCCAAGACATAGGCGACGAGCGTGGCGGCGGCGGCCCCGAGCAGCCCCGCCACCAGGCCCAAGGCGAGAAATTCGGCCGTGAGCCCCTGCACGATCCTTAGGCTGCTCGCGCCGAGGGTTTTCAGTAGCGCACTCTCGGCCCGGCGCTCATCGTGAGTCGATTGAATGGTGGCGATGAGGACCAGGATGGCTGCAATCACGGTGAACACGAATACTGATTGCATCGACAGGCTGGCGCGGTCGATAATCCCGCGCACATTGTCCATGAGCGCGGCGACGTCGATGACCGTAACGCCGGGGAAGCGTTCGACGATGAGGTGCAGCAAGAGCTTCTCACCCGGCGGCAGATAGAAGCTGGTCATGTAGGTGGCAGGGAGTCGATCGAGCAACCCCGGGGGTGCGACCACGAAAAAATTGGCCGTAAACGACTCCCAGTCCACGGTACGCAGGTTGCTCACCCTAGCGCTGACCCGTTGATCGGCGATCTGATAGGTCAGCCGGTCTCCGAGGCGGATCCCGAGATCTTCCGCGATCCCAGTCTCCACAGAGAACTGGTCGGTCGCCGCGGCATGGCTCTCCCACCAGCGGCCGGCGACGATGCGGTTGTCGGCTTTGGGAACCGCGGCCCAAGAAAGATTGAAATCCCGCTGCGCGAGACGGCGCACGTTCGGATCGCGATAGTCGCGCGCTTTCACCGGCCGGCCGTTGATGGCGGCGAGCCTCCCGCGCACCATCGGATAGAGCGCGGGCTCAACCCGTCCCTTGGTTTTGAGGAAGTCTTTGAACGCTTCGACTTCGTGGGGTTGAATGTTGACGATGAAGTGGTTGGGCGCTTGGGGTTTGAGGCTAGCGCGCCAATCCGCAACCAGGTCTGACTGCACCAGGGAGAGAAGCAGCATCACCATGATCCCAAGCCCGATGGCGACCATCTGGACCACGCTGCCGCCCGCGCGGCGAGTGATGTTCGCGAGCCCAAACCGCCAGGCGATGCCGACCCGGGTGCGCAGCCGCGCCAGAGCGCGGACCATCAACCACGCCGCGCCCGCCAGCACGGCGACGGTTCCGAGCGCGCCTCCTAAGACGTAGAGAGTTAGCGTCACATTGCCCGCCTGCCAAGGCGCGAGCGCGGCCACCGCGAGCATCGCTGCGCAGTAAACTCCAATGCCCGGCGCCCTCAGGCGCCCGACGTCGCGCCGCAGCACTCGCCCCGGCGGTACGTCCTTGAGCGCGATGAGCGGTGGCAGGGCAAACCCGAGGAGCGCGATGAAGCCCGTCAAGCCAGCCGAAACCAACGGCCAGAGCGAGGGTAAAGGCAGCGGCCCCGGGGCGAAGAATGACAGGACCTCGGCGAGCAGCGCTTGGGAGGCATAGCCGAGAGCGCCGCCCGCGAGACTCGCCAGAATACCCAGGATCCCGAGTTCGACGGCGAAGACCCGCAGCACCAAGCCTTGGGTGGCTCCAAGGCAGCGCATCACGGCGGCGCTGTCGAGATGGCGGGTCGCGAAGCGGCGCGCCGACATCGCGATCGCCACGCCGGCGAGGATGACGCTCGTGAGCGCGGCAAGGGTCAGGAACTGCTCGGAACGCTCCAGCGTGGAGCGCAGCTCTCTGCGGGCATCGCGCACCGCGATGAAACGGGCGCGCTCGCCGAGCAGAGGTTCGGCCCAGTCGCGCCAAGCCCGTAGCTGCTGCTTGTCACCCGCGACCAATAGCCTGTAGGTAACGCGGCTGCCGGCCGAGACGAGCCCCGTCCTCGCCACGTCGTCGAGATGCATCATGAGCCGCGGAGCGATATTGAAAAGCTGGCCACCGCGGTCCGGCTCGAGCGTGAGGATGGCGGCGACGGCAAGCTCGGATTTTCCAATCACCAGCGTGTCGCCGCGCTTAAGACCGAGGAGCGGCAGCAACGGACCCTCTACCCACACGTTCCCCGCGCTCGGTCCGCTCTCGGCGTGCGATGCGAAACCGGAGGGATCGAGAGCGGTCTCGATCCGGCCGCGCAAGGGATAGGCGGCATCGACGGCCTTGACTTCGACCAGCTTCAGCTTGTCTCCCTTCGCCACGACGCTACGGAATACTACGGTGTGACTGTTCGCGAGGCCAATTTCAGCCGCTCGCTGGCCGACCGCGATCGGCAGGGGATAGGGGGATTCGACCGCGAGGTCCGCGGCCAAAAGCGCGCTGGCCTGGATGTCGATCGCCAGGCGCACGCGGTCGATAAAGAATCCCACCGTGGTCACGCTGCCAACGGCGAGGCATAACGCGAGCGTCGCCAAACGCAACTCCCCCGAGCGGGTATCGCGCTTGAATTGCCGCCAGGCCATCCTGAACATGCCCTGCTCCTAGGATTTCAGTAACCGGCCCATCTCAAGGGTCAACCGCTGTTCGCAATGGTCCGCAAGCGTCTCCTCATGCGTCACCAGGACCAGGGTCGTCCCGGCTTCCTCGCGGAGCGCGAAGAGCAGATTTCCGACCGCCGCGCCGGTCTTGCGGTCGAGATTCCCCGTAGGCTCATCGGCGAAAAGAACGCGCGGCCGCGGTGCGAAAGCGCGTGCGATCGCGACTCGCTGCTGTTCGCCCCCCGATAGTTGGTACGGATAATGCCCCACGCGTTGGGCAAGCCCAACGCGATCGAGCGCCGATCGCGCGGCGCCGGCGGGGTCCTGCTGAAGGGCGAGCTCGAGCGGCAACATCACATTCTCCAAGGCCGTGAGGCTCGGCAACAAATGAAACGCTTGAAAGACGAAACCCACGCGATGCGCGCGCCAGCGCGAGCGGCCGTCTTCGTCCAGGGTGTTGAGGTCGGTGCCGTCGAGCACGACACGGCCTGCGGTCGGCGTGTCGAGACCGGCGAGCAAGCCGAGCAGCGTCGACTTGCCGGACCCCGAAGCGCCCACCACTGCGAGAGTCTCGGAACGCCGCATGGAAAAACTGATATCATCGAGTATGGTAAGAAGCCCCTCGGGGCTCGCGATCTGTTTTGACAGACCTTCGGCCTGAATGATGATGTTGTTCAATAGTGTACCGTGGTTGGCTTTGGCTGCGCTGTGCCTGTGGGCCATGGCGGCCCCCGCACAGGCGCCTGCGATTCTGGTTGTGGGTGACAGTTTAAGCGCCGCTTATGGTATCGACGTTGACCAGGGTTGGGTTGCGAAGTTGCAGCAACGCATAACGGCAGCGGGTCACGCCTACCGGGTAGTGAACGCCAGTATTAGCGGCGAGACCACGGGCGGCGCATTGACCCGGCTCGAGAACCTCTTAACGCAACATACTCCCGCTATCGTCATCATCGAGCTCGGCGCCAACGACGGTCTGCGCGGATTGGCGCTTGAGCATCTGCGGGGAAACCTGGCTGCGATCATTGAAACATCGCGCGCGCACGATGCCAAGGTGTTATTGATACCGATGCGCCTGCCGGAGAACTACGGCCAGGCGTTTACCCAGCGGTTCCGCGCTGTGTACGAGGATCTCGCCAAGGAGTACGCATTGCCGGCTAGCCCCTTTATACTGCAGGGATTCGCCTTAAATCCGCGGTTCATACAAGAAGATGGAGTACATCCCAAGCGTGAGGCTCAGGCCTTGATGCTCGAAAATATCTGGCCAAGCTTGCAACCGCTGCTGTAATCGATCGACACCGCTACGCACTGCCCGGCCCACCCCCATGAAGTACTGCAGCAACTGCGGCACCGCCCTCACTCGCAAGATCCCGCTCGGTGATAATCGGCCGCGCCATATGTGTGAAGCCTGCGGTAGTATTCATTACCAGAATCCCAAGATTGTCGCGGGATGTATCGCCGAATGGGGGAATCAGGTGTTGCTCTGCCGGCGCGCCATCGAACCCCGCTATGGGCTTTGGACGCTGCCGGCGGGCTTTATGGAAAATGAGGAGACCTCACTCGAAGCCGCGATCCGGGAGACGCACGAAGAAGCCAACGCGCGGGTGGAGGTACTCGGTCTGTTCGCGCTTTTCAATCTCCCCCACGTCAACCAGGTTTACATGATGTTCCGCTCGCGCATGCTCGATCTGGACTTTTCGCCGGGGTACGAAAGCCTTGAGGTTGAGCTCTTCGATGAGCCCGGCGTGCCGTGGGATCGGCTGGCTTTCCCCACCATTTTGCACACGCTCCGTTTCTATTATCAAGACCGGCGCAGCGGCGTTTTCAGATTTCACGTGGGCGACATCGTTAAACACGGAGCCGAGGCTACGTTCGTGCAGCGCCGCCCGGCTCCCGACGCCGCCACTGATGATCGGCCCTCCGCAAGCGCCGGTATGGAACGCTGAGAGCTTGTGAAAAAACCTTGCGGGCCGCGGAACACGCTAAGGCGCATTCATCCTCTTTCAGCTTCGGGAGATCACGATGATAAGACCCCATGGCTCTGAAACCCTGACGCCGTTGTTTGTGTACGATGTAGCGCTCCGTCACGAGCTGCAACGCGAGGCCGAGGGCATGCCGTCGCTGCTCTTGAGTTCGGCGGCCGCCGCCAACGCCGTCATGCTCGGAGCGGGTTACTTTACGCCCTTGACGGGCTACATGAACACGGCCGACGCGATGAGTGTCGCGGAACGCATGCGTACGCCCCAGGGATTGTTTTGGCCGGTACCCTGTCTGAATCTCACCCAAAACGTGAGCCCCATCGAAGGGGCGCGGCGCATTGCCCTGCGCGATCCCAATGTCGACGGCCATCCGGTCCTCGCGATCCAAGAGATCGCCGCCATCGAGGAGCTCACTGCGGAGCAACAGCGGTTTATCTGCGAGAAAGTATTCCGGACCGTGGATCCCTCGCATCCCGGCGCCGCCACGTTCGGCGCGCTCGGCCGCTTTGCCGTCTCGGGCCCCATCGAGGTGCTGAATTTCAGTTATTTTCAAACCGATTTTCCCGATACCTTCCGTACCGCGATCGAGATCCGCAACGAGATCCAGGAACATGGCTGGGAGACCGTGGTGGCGTTCCAGACCCGCAATCCGATGCATCGCGCCCATGAGGAATTGTGCAAGATGGCGCGGGAAGCCGTGGCCGCCGACAGTGTGCTCATCCACATGCTGCTCGGGAAGCTGAAGGACGGCGACATCCCGGCCCCGGTGCGCGATGCCGCTATACGCAAGATGGTGGAGTTGTACTTTCCGGCGAACAGCGTCATGGTCACGGGCTACGGTTTCGATATGCTCTATGCGGGACCGCGCGAAGCCGTGCTGCACGCAATCTTCCGCCAGAACGCCGGCTGCTCGCACCTTATTGTCGGACGCGATCACGCCGGTGTCGGCAAGTTCTACGGGCCCTTCGACGCGCAAAAGATCTTCGACGATGAAGTCCCTCCGGATGCCTTACGCATCAAGATCTTCGGCGCCGACAATACCGCCTATTCGAGGAAACTGAAGCGAGTGGTCATGATGCGCGATGCCCCTGACCACACCGAAGCCGACTTCGTGCAGCTCTCCGGGACCAAGGTGCGGGAGATGCTGGCAGCGGGACAAGCCCTGCCGCAGGAGTTCGCACGCCCCGAGGTCGCGGCGATTTTAATGCGCTATTATCAAGCCGAAGCGATTTAAAACCGGCGGTGCCTCACCGCCGCATCGAATCAAAGAACTCAGGATTGGTCTTCGTAGCCTTGAGCCGCTCCAAGAGAAACTCCATGGCCGCCACCTCGTCCATAGGGTTGAGGAGCTTGCGCAGGATCCACATCTTTTGCAGCTCATCACTGTCCGTCAGCAATTCTTCTCGGCGTGTCCCCGAGCGGTTGATATTGATCGCCGGGAAGATGCGTTTCTCGTAGATCCTGCGGTCGAGATGGATCTCCATATTCCCGGTGCCTTTGAATTCCTCGTAGATCACATCGTCCATACGCGAGCCGGTGTCGATCAGGGCAGTAGCGATAATCGTCAAGCTTCCGCCTTCCTCGATCTTTCTGGCGGCCCCGAAGAAACGCTTGGGTTTTTGCAAGGCGTTGGCGTCCACGCCGCCGGTCAACACCTTGCCCGAGGCCGGCACGACGGTATTGTACGCGCGCGCCAGGCGCGTGATCGAGTCGAGCAAAATCACCACATCGATTTTGTGCTCGACTAAACGCTTGGCTTTCTCGATGACCATTTCCGCCACTTGCACGTGGCGGGTAGCGGGTTCATCGAAGGTGCTCGAGATGACTTCACCCTTCACGGAGCGCTCCATCTCCGTGACTTCCTCGGGACGCTCGTCGATCAGTAACACCATGAGGTAGCAGTCCGGATGATTGAGCGCAAGTGAGTGCGCGATGCTTTGCAGCATCACAGTCTTGCCCGCTTTAGGCGGTGATACGATGAGACCTCGCTGGCCTCTGCCGATCGGCGCCACGAGATCGATGACACGCGGCGTCAGGTCCTCGGTGGTGCCGTTGCCAATCTCGAGCTTGAGCCGTTCGTGCGCGAACAACGGGGTGAGGTTCTCGAACAGGACCTTATTCTTGGCCGCCTC